>Ga0207873_1000921_pt1 | contig 30230 bp, 22 predicted proteins | sample BGWIniCompost_FD_187373 | JGI IMG/M metagenome (GOLD analysis project Ga0207873, IMG submission 187373) | Cellulose adapted compost microbial communities from Newby Island Compost Facility, Milpitas, CA, USA - BGW Initial Compost (SPAdes)... ...
TGAGCATAATTCAGTGATTCCGGGTCAATTACTATCTTGCTAAAGATACCCAAAAATGGAATAAAACCATTTCATGAGCAAACTCATAGCGGTGACCGGAGCCAGCCGGGGGATAGGGCGCGCCATCGCCCAAAAGTTCGCATCGGCGGGATTCGACATCGTCGCATGTGCGAGAAAAATAGGCGACCTCCAAACACTCAAGTCAGACCTTGAAAGGGAGTTCAGCATTAGTGTACACATTCACTCCGCTGACTTGTCGGACAAGATACAGGCTCAGGCATTTGCCCGGTTCGTTGTATCACTTCAGCGGCCAATAGACGTATTGGTAAATAACGCCGGACTTTTTGTATCGGGTGACCTGAGCACTGAGCCCGATGGCAACCTGGAAACGATGATCGGCGCTAACCTTTATAGCGCTTATCATGTGACGCGTGGCATCGTCGATACCATGAAGCGACAACGCAGTGGTCATATTTTCAACATGTGTTCCATTGCAAGTCTTACGGCATATCCCAACGGTGGCTCATACGCTATCTCCAAGTTCGCCCTGCTTGGCTTTTCGCGGTGCCTGCGGGAGGAACTTAAGCCTTTTGGAATCAAGGTGACATCAGTAATGCCCGGAGCAACGTGGACGGACAGCTGGATGGGATCCGGACTACCAGAGGATCGGTTTATTCCTGCCGTCGACATCGCCGAGGCGGTCTTCAGCGCGTACAACGTGGCTCCTTCTACCGTGGTGGAGGACCTGGTGATACGGCCGATGCTTGGAGACATACATGATTAGCGATTAGTGATTTGCTAATCGTCAATCGCTAATCAGACTCTCGTACCTAATTGAAAATCAGTATATTACATACTGTCTTCCGAATCCCTTAATTTTGCTGTAAATCTTTTTACGTGAATCAGAAAGTAGCTTCCGTCAGGCAGTATTGTAATGATCTCGTACGCTACAGCCGGCGCAAGACCATAGAGGTAAAGATTGGGGACGTTCCGCTCGGCGGCGATAATCCAATACGGGTGCAGTCGATGACTACGGTCGATACCATGGACACCAAAGGGTCCGTGGAACAAGCCATCCGGATGATCGAATCGGGGTGCGAATACGTGCGACTTACAGCACCGAGCGTCAAAGAGGCGCGAAACCTCGAGGCCATCCGCAAGGAACTTAGGGCACGCGGCTACAACACGCCGCTGGTGGCCGACATACACTTCACACCGAATGCCGCTGAACTCGCCGCGCGCATTGTTGAAAAGGTGCGCATCAATCCGGGCAACTATGCGGACAAAAAGCGCTTCGAAGTAATCGAGTATACCGACAGCGAATACAACGCAGAACTGGATCGCATAAGGGAGAAATTTACTCCCCTCGTGAAAATCTGTAAAGAATACGGTACGGCTATGCGCATCGGGACAAACCATGGCTCGTTGTCGGATCGAATCATGAGTCGCTATGGCGACACCCCGCTCGGCATGGTGGAGTCGGCGCTGGAATTCCTGCGCATCTGTGAGGATCTCCAGTACTACGACGTCGTCTTGTCCATGAAGGCTAGCAATCCGCTTGTCATGGTGCAGGCGTACCGCCTGCTTGTGAATCGTCTCGATGCTGAGGGATTCAGACCGTATCCCTTGCACCTGGGTGTCACCGAAGCAGGTGATGGTGAGGATGGCCGGATTAAGTCAGCTGTTGGCATCGGTACGTTGCTCGAAGACGGACTTGGCGATACCGTCCGCGTTTCACTGACGGAGGAGCCGGAGGTGGAATCTCCCGTAGGAAAGATCATGGTAGACCGGTATATCGGACGGGAGAATCACGAGCCAATACAACCTATTGGAGAGTCTCCGGTCGATCCGTTTACATACAATCGTCGCGTGACTCGTGAGACTATCAACCTCGGGGGACCTCACCATGTTCCGCGTGTCATAGCAGACCTCAGCTGTTATCCCATTAAATCATATAAGGACCTGCGACCGGTAGGACACTATTATTTGCCCGAGCCGGACAAGTGGCATATGAGCGACCAGGGGGCAGACTTTATTTACACAGGTCGCAATCCCGTAACGTTCATGCTTCCGAATGGTCTGAGAGAGATAGTGGATGCAGACGTATGGGAAAACCTTGCTGATCGACAAAACAAGCATCCCTTCTTTAACTGGGTGCAATATGTAGAGGCATCGGCGAAAGATCCACTTCTCAACTTCGTACACCTGGATGCACGCGATCTGAACGAATCGCTGAAAGTGCTTGTGCGCAATGATCCGACGGCTGTGCTCGTCGTGTCGACACAAAATGCGCATGCCATGGCTGCAATACGGCGTATGTTCTTTGAACTTGTCGAAGAAGGTATCGACGTTCCTGTTGTCATAAGGCGTGAGTATGAGATAAACAGTGAAGATGCGTTCATGATTGCAGCCGCGACGGATGCCGGCGGACTCTATATTGATGGTTTTGGCGACGGCATAATGCTGGGTATTACTGCTCCGGTAGGAGGGAGTGTTCCTGCAGAATGGATTGATCGCTGCAACCGAACTGCATTCGGTATTCTTCAGGCTACGCGCAACCGCATGTCGAAGACAGAATACATTTCATGTCCTTCATGCGGAAGAACACTATTCGATCTGCAGGAGACGACAGCAATGATCCGCAAGCGCACCGATCATCTCAAGGGTATTAAGATCGGCATCATGGGATGCATTGTGAACGGTCCCGGCGAGATGGCCGACGCCGACTACGGATACGTCGGTTCCGGACCCGGACGGATCACGTTGTACAGAGGAAAGGAGGTAGTGAGACGCAACGTCCCTACCGCTCAGGCAGTCGACCAACTTATCGAACTTATACGAGAAGACGGGAACTGGATAGACCCGCAGTCGGTTCACCTTCCGGATGCATAACTATGACAACTGAAAACCAATCCTCAACCAGCCCCAAAAAGCGCAACAAGTTCCGGGAGTTTTTCGAACTTAATGAAGTCTTCGGCTATTTCTTCCGGCGAAAGGACCCAGCCCGACCTTCAAACTTCAACATTCGGATGATGCACGGCATCAATAAGATTTCAATTGTGGTGTTTTTGCTGGGGGTGATGTGGCTTATATATAAGTTGGTCCTGCGATAGGGTAGGGAGGTTTTGACTAGTGAAATCAAAAATCACTGATCGTAATTTCCAGGGTCGGCCCACTAAAATGACAGTCCCGTCGTTAAATGGTAGTATGAATTGATTATCAGCGGGTTAGATGGCTGTATTATTCTGTGAATTTTTGGGTTTCCCTGTCAGAATGCGTAATTTTGAAGGTTTAGATCCACTGTACAGAGAGGACCGGGGGGCGTGTGTGGATTTGTATTTTTTGAGTGCTAAAGCCTTATGATCAGGGCATTTTTTATTCTGGCCACACTTGGTGTGCTGTTTTCCGCATGTACCCAGCGAATGGTATGCCCTGCCTTTCAAAGCGCCTTTATTTACGATAAGGATGCCCTCCGCAAGAAGTTTAGCTATTTCCAGGAGGACTCTACACCCAAGATTCTCACGGCCAGCAAGAACCGCTACCTCATCGCGGAGGCCGTTCCCTACCGGAAAAAGCTTAATAGCCTGGCCACGGTCGAAATGAAAGCGGTGTATCCGGTGGTCCCTGACTCCCTCACCATCGGTCAGGATGACGTGTCACTGGCTGAACTGGACGCTGCAGCGCGGTCCGTTATCGACAGTACTTATATAGTCGACGTGCCTCAGGCTCCACCTGACACCCTTGAAGCTGTTGATCCTGACAGCACTTATGTCATTACCAAGGACAAGGAAGTAAGGATGCTGCGCTACAACAGCGACAGTGTCACCTACAGGATCGACGATATTCGCTTCAATATCGACCAGGACAACTACATGTGGTATCTCCGCGATGTGTTGGTGTTGCCTGACGTCCGCCTCGCCCAAATGCAGGGCAAGTGGCAGGAAGAAGACGCTAAGCGGGAAGAAAAACAGAAGAAGGGCGGATTTTTCAGAAATCTCTTCAAGAAGAAGGAAAAGAAACGCGATCGGGAAGCGCCTGTCGATTCCTTGCTCGTCGAGCCGCCTCAGGAACGCTCTGAGTTCGATTTCGAATACAATGAAAATGAGCCTGTCGAAGACACGGTAACAGAGGCAGAACCTGCGAAGAAGAAGGGCGTGTTCTCCTTCCTGAAGAAGGACAAGAACGCGAAAAAGGAAAAGGTAGATCGGAACAGGGAAGCGAAGACTTCCGATGGACCAGCGTCTGATCAACCGCGACAACGGAAGGAGGGCAAGCAAAAAACTCCTAAGAACGAAGAGCCCACCGACCTCAAACCCGAAGACGAAGAAGTACAGGGCGACGAAGGATTCTGATCGCTAATCGAACAAAGTGAGATTGCCAAACTGATCGGCAGGAGGTGCGGGCGCGATGAGCGATGGCACATCTTCCGAGATGGTGTTGATGCGGGGTGAGACCGTGTACGCACTAAGCGCTTCTCCCGATGGTGAGTGCATTGCACTAAGCAGGATGCTTTCGTCGGCGTCTGAAGAAAGCCATACCTTTTCGGTCTCGCGGGAAAGGATTACTGGCATCCTTTCCGTTATTGGCCGCACAGTATCGTCCGAAGGACGTGTCAATATGGTGAACGTGCTCTGTTCGCCGCCTTCGTTGTCTTCATAGTCTTCCCATACTCCCGCGAAGGATAGTAATGCTCCGGAAGCCGCAACAATACGATAGGGGATAAGCGTTTTCTTACCAGATCGCTTCCACGCGTAAAACCCATCTGCAGGGACCAGGCATCGACGTTTCAGGATCACTTTCCGTAATGAAGGCTTTTCTTTCAATGCCTCTGATTTCACGTTGATCACCTTCTCGCTCACCGTCTTGTTCTTGGCCCACGATGGAGGAATGCCCCAGTAAAATAGCGAAACGCCCTCTGGACTCGTATTCGTAATTACGGGAAGCAATTGTGTGGGAGCGGCATTGTAATGCGGCTTATAGAAGCCGGGAACGTCAACCGAAAAGCGGGTGCGAACACTGTCTGCGTCGCAGGTTATGCTATAACGTTCCACCATAATTGCCGGAAATTCAACTCAATGGTCACGAAAGCCCGGTAATGAATTGCACCGCTCTTTCTTCGGACCAATATAGTCCATTTTTGGAGAATTGTGTAAAGCCTGCATGTCCACCCTGAACAGGCGCTTCAAAAGTGATGAAGGCGTAATCATCCAGTCGGGGAAAGCATTCCGCACTAAGAAAGGGATCGTTTCGGGCATTCACAATCAGCGTTGGTGTTTCGATCCGATCAAGGAAGCGAATAGAGCTGCATTTATGATAATAGTCGGATGCATTCTCGAACCCATGCAATGGCGCGGTGTACCGGTCGTCGAACTGAACGAGTGTGCGAATACCAGGAAGATATTTTACATCGAGACCTTCCATCAACCGGGATTTTCTCAGAATTTTTTCCTTTAGACTTCTCAGAAAACGGTAAGCGTAGATGAGGTTTTCCGGTCGCGAAATCTGTCTGCAACTCGAGGCGAGATCCATTGGCACTGAGAAGGTCACAGCTTTGTGAATGGGTACTGCATCGGTGTATCGCTCGCCAAGGTATTTCAGTGTGATGTTGCCGCCGAGACTAAACCCGACGAGATTGATTTGGTCGTATCCTTTCCTGGCTGCGTGCTTTACTACGAGATGGAGGTCGTCAGTAGCACCGCTGTGATAGAACCGGAGTGTGCGATTCATTTCTTCTCCACATCCCCTGTAATCCCACGTGAGCACGTCAAATCCATGAAGGAAAAATGCCCGCGCCATCCCCTGCATGTAAGGACGGCGGGCGTTACCCTCAAGGCCGTGACATAGGATCACAAGTTTTTCTGAGTCTTGTGTCGTCCAGTAAAGGTCCAGGAAGTCGTCGTCAGGTGTGTCAATGCGTTCAGGAGTGGCGACAACCGGCGGGACCTTGCGGAAAATCGCAGGATAGATGGTCTCAAGGTGCCGGTTAAACAGTATGTACGGTCGGCTGTAGCTCAAGGTGCCGGAACGTGTGGCGAGACAAGCCTCAGGTGAGCAATGTGATGCTCCCCATGCCATGCATACAAGGCCACCTGACGGCCGAGGCTCACAAACTTCCCGGTATCCGGGTGGATGTAGCCCTTTTCAAAATCTTCAGGACGCAACGCCCTGAGCAGCTTCACCCAACGGGTGTGCAATGCCTCCAACATGCGCAGGGAGATTTCCGGATCTTCTCTGGTCTCGGGCGTTTCAGCCCAGAGTTTTTCGTCGTATGCCTTGATTGTAGGAGTGGGTTCCGTCAGCGACCATTTCAAACGTATGTAGGCGTTTGAGTGGCTGTCGGCCAGGTGATGGATAACCTGGCGGAGTGTCCAGCCACCCTCGCGATAGGGGGTGTCAAGTTCCTGCGGAGTCAGTGCACTGGTTACCTTTCTCAGGCGGGCAGGCAAGGCTTCTATCCGGCCGATGAGTTCCTGAAGTTCGTCAAAAGTATAAGTCTCTTTGGGAGTAAAACGCCCGATGGGGTATCGCAGCGAATCATCACTCTTCACCTGATGCATTTGAGGCAGCTTGCTTTTTCTTCTTTTTCGCCTTGCGGATTCTCATGTTGATCATCTCGACCATCAGGGAGAATGCAACGGCGAAGTAAATATACCCTTTCGGAATCTCATAGTGAAGACCCTCGAGGAACAACATGAACCCTATGAGGATCAGAAACCCGAGCGCGAGTACCTCAAGTGATGGATGTTTGTGAATAAAGTCGCTGATTCGTCCCGAGAAGGCGATCATAATGATGATGGAAAGCACAATGGCAATCACCATGATCGGAATGTGTGACGTTAGGCCAACCGCAGTGAGGATCGAGTCGAACGAAAAAATAATGTCCAGCAAAATGATCTGGGCGATAACAGAATTCATGTTTACCTTCTTCGCCACGGCAGGACCTTCGTGAAGATCGCCCTCCATCTCCTGGTGAATTTCACGTGTGCTCTTGGCGATGAGAAATAGTCCACCAAACGCGAGTACGAGGTCGCGGCCACTGATATCCGTCCCAAATACACTGAACAAAGGTTGGTGAAAGCTGGCTACCCAGCTTATGCCCAGTAGCAACAGGATGCGCACGACCATCGCGAGGATAAGACCCATATTCCGCGTACGTGCCCGGACATTCTCCGGCAGTCGGTTTGAGACTATCGAAATAAAGATGATGTTGTCGATGCCAAGGACAACCTCAAAGAATGTAAGCGTTACTAACGCAAGCCAGGTTTCTGCTGAGAGAAATATTTCCATACTGCAATTGAGCTCCGATTGATCAGGAACAAAAGGCCTGCGTAGCTGGGGTGGCCAAAATTACAGAAGAATTCCAAAACGCAAAATAGCGTTCCGGGTACTCCAACACATCACAGACAGATCTCGATGTCGCGAACATCATCATATCCAAAACGGACTGGATGTCTAATGGACGATCATGATCTTCTTCCGGCTTATGGGTTCACCGGGCGTTTCAAACTGCAACACGTATATGCCACCTGCAAGATGCGACGTGTCAATCGTGCGAGTCACATCGCCTGCCGGATATATCTCGTTGGCAACCTCCTGACCAACCGCATCAAAGAGCCTGCATACTACGGTATGACGCATTGCTGCCGGTAACGACACGTTAAGTATGTCTTTGGCTGGCACCGGATAAATACGAACGCGGTCGGCAAGTACCGGTTCAATCCCCGTTATAACACTGGTTGGCAGGTATTGCGGTGTATCGAGCAGGCGTGCCTGATAGACTTCTCCGGTATCTTCGTGTTGCAGGAAGGCAACGACGGCGAGGTTGGAGGGATCATACGCGTGTGGATAGCACGATACGCTCACTGAGCGCGTTTCCCCTGCCGGTACACCAGCGGTAAAGAGGGTTCCGCGTGCAGTCGGAAGCATTTTCTTCATGACATATCTGAAGGTACTTTCACCGTTGGCACCCGACGCAGCCGGATCCGAAATAACCTTCTCGACAATAACCACGTGAAGCGCTGTTCCGGGAGGCAGGTCTGTGATAGCTGTGAACTCTACATCCACTGTGAATGGTCCGCCAGCGGAGCCGCTAGTGATAATCGTATCGATGGTGGCCTCGGCAGGCTTCAGACTTTGGCCATTAAACGATTGCATTAAGCTTGGTCCGTATTCTCCATCGACCAGCGCGTACGGTGTATAGGTGATACCGTAGAAGGCTGCGCGCGCATTCGCGTCAACGGGATTGTCCTTGTAGAGCGGATCGTCGGCCGGACCGCCGAGACCCAGGTGGTATTCAACTTTTATGAGTTCACCAACCAACCCATCGACAAAGGTGTTGATTGTAGCATTCGCTGTCTTGTTGGGTTCATCCGGTGTGTTGGGACCTCCTGTGTTGGTGAAGCTTTCCAGCAGCACAGTGCGATTGCGTTGACCGATCCTGAAGTTGTCGAAGGCAAAACCTTCTTCGGTAGCAGCAAAGCTTGAGTCTACAGGACTCGAAAACGCGATCCTGAATCGTGCCCGCGAGCGTTGTGCCGGCGTTAAGGGTGCCAGCACGTTATCGAGAGAGATGACAGCCCTTCGCCACGCCGTCGAGTCGATGGATCCCGACCACCCTGTCTGGTTGAGCGACTGGTTACCCGGGTTGCTCAGGATTCCAGTCGCGTTATACCAGTTTGCACCTGCTCCAACATTTCCAATGGTTCTCCAGTCGGACTCCTTGTTCGTAGAACCCGTAACGTTCATTTGAAGAACCGCGCCTTCAATTCGGTTTCGTGTAAGCGATCGGATGTCGAGTGACAGAACCGGACGGTCGATCTCTGAAAGGTCAATACATGGGCTATGAACCCACGAATCTTCATTTATATTGAACGATCCGGTGAGACTTGTTACCCACGCCTTGCCACCGCCCGTCGCGTCGTCGTTGATAAGCGTTTTAGCGGGTGTACCCCATTCCCATGATGAGTTGCTGCCTCCGCTCACCCACTGTTGTTCATCAAGGGTAGCTGTGTTAAAGTCCTGCAAATACTCGTTATCGCCATCAATAATTCCTGTTCGTGCTACCTTGTATACCTGAACTGTATCCGAGTTTGTGCATCCCAGGTCAGTTTCAAGCGTTACGAAAGCCTTAAATACACCTGGTGCAGCATAAGTGTATTGTCGAACGGTGTCTGGCAGGGTGGGATTGACGCGCAAGAAAGTTGAGCCGTCACCAAAATCCCACGATACGCTGTACAAATCAGATGGTGTAGTACTGAAAAAGGACGACTTAAACGCAAATCGCGTAGGATCACCGTCACACACAGACGACCAACCCAGCTTTACGTCAGGAATGTCGCCAACTGAAATCTGTTTCGTGACAGAAGTAAAGCATCCATCCGCAGTAGTTGCACCCAGCGTAACGTCGTAGTCGTTACTTGAGTTAAACACGTGTGTTGTGGGATCGGGTAACACGGTGTATGACTCCCGTCGATCGTCGTCAAAATCCCATACATATCCGGTTACAGCTACGCCGCTGGGAATGGTAACCGAAGGATCGAATTCAACAGGAATTCCAACGCAGCCATTTGGCGTTGTGAAGTCGAGCACAGGCAGATCGTGAACGGTCATGTTAACGCCCGTCGTGTCGCGACAGCCATTGTCGTCTTCGAAGATGTATCGAATCGAATTGATCCCTACGCTCGCAGCAGCCGGATTGAAAGAGGCCAGTCCGTTATCGCCGGAAGAAAACTCAGGGCTGGCGTCGTTTCCGGGAGCAGGTGTAATGGCGGGGCCCTGCCAGATACCGCCTGCCGGGGCACCTTCGAGTGTCAGGGGGCTTGCGTTGCGACAAAGCTCTGGTGTTTCTGCTTTAAAGGCAATCTTTACCACTGGCTGTGGATTGATGATCATGGGCACCTCTACAACCGTCTGTACAGGACCGAGTATTGGTGTGATATTATACTGAATGCACAAGCAAGTCAGATCAAGATAAGGCGTATAGTTGTATCCAATAATTCCAATGATTTGATATATGATATAGAATCGGTTCTTGCCTATGGGCAGCTGATCGAGATTAAGATGGACAGTCTGCGTCGGGAGATCTTTAGTCCACGCCGTCCCATCCGGGATGGGGACACCGGCTTCATTGTACAGATAAACATCGACAAACGACAGATAAGGTGGAGGAACGTTGATCGTCAGGTCGTCCTGACCGTAAGGACAATAGCCATTGTCCAGTCCGCTGATAAAGCCATTGGGGTTGTAAACGCTGACCGTCTCTGTGATTTCCGTTACACACCCATCAGTATTGGTGAACGTCAGCGTAATGTCATTGGCACCTACATTGGCCGCGTTGGGATAGAACTTGTTGGTTGTACTGTTAACACCATCGCCACTCAAAATGCCAGTTCCTGCTCCACCGCCTCCTACGGTAAAAGAAAGGTCTACGGGAGGACTATCGATGCTGTAGGAATTGGCATCCGGATTAAACACGATGTCGAGATCATCAGGATCTGTTCTCGGGTTAATAGTTACATTAATGAAGTCGATATCTGTATCACCATCGGAGTCCGTTACGGTGACAATGTAGGTTGTGTTCTCGGTAGGCGTGACGACAGGATTACTTGCCTGGCTGAAGAAGCCTGGAGGATTTGACGCCCATACGATGCTGTAGTAGCCCGTTCCGCCGGATGCAGTCGGACTTCCCCCAAGGACCAGACCGTCGCCTTCACACACTTCGGCAGTAGACGGACCAGCATCCGCCACAACGGGCTGCGCCATGCTGCTCATTGCAGTGATTGCGCAAAGCGCGACAGATAGGAGAAGAACGTTCAGTAAAGACTTTTCACGCATCGGCCATCAATCTTGAATTTCTCCATTTGCATTGGTCTTTATGAGGAACATGGAGGGAAGACCTGAAGCGTCGCGCGAACCGCAAAGCAAAAGCCCGCCGTCTGATGTTTCTGTAATGCTGCCAATTGCTTCATCGCCGGTTCCTCCCCAGACCTTGTTCCAGAGGATTTCGCCCATTCCATTTACTTTGACGAGAAATATGTCGCGACCCCCATTGCCGCGCTGCGGCGTGGTCGACATGGTCCCCGCGAGTACAAATCCACCGTCGCTTGTCGCGCACAACGCCGCGCCGTCATCACTGCTTGCCGATTCAAGCGCCGCCACCGGGACATTGGCCGCGGAAAGTGTACCATCGAAATAGCGTTCACTGCCCGCGATGAAGTTGCCAGTGCTGGTGACACGGGCGAAAAAGAGGTTGGCGTTGTCGCCCGAAGGCGCAGCATGCGTACCAACAACACCGTAACCAAACTCCGGGTCAGAAGCGCGCTGAATGTCTCCAACCAGCAACTTCTGGTCCGTGGTTGCGCCGAACACATCGTTGTTTTCAAATACCGATGTTTCCCTGATGAAGGGTATACTCAGGTATGTTCGTTCGAAGGTTTGCTGTTCCTTGAGGATGGCGCTGGCCCATACAATATATCCGTCAGCTGTGTAATGTACGGTCCGTGCATTGACGTAGTCGCGATCGATGACGTTATACTGTTTGCTCCACAGTGTATCAAAGGTATTGGGATTCAACGCTGCCACGAACGGGCGTTCTGTGGCGTTTACGTTGGGCTCCCGGAACGTACCCAGCATAACGATATCCCCCTGGCTGCTGAGTGTGAGAGCATCTGCTTTGTAGTCGATCCGGTTAGAAGGGGAGTGGTCCGCAATGACCAACTTTCCAAGCGGTGTTCCACTGAATGAAACGCGGTAGAGAAGGGCCGATTGTATGATCAGGTCGTTGACGTTCGGCGACTCAGGATTCACATGAATGCTGTCACCGGATACAAACAGGGAATTAGACCCGATAAGTAAAGACTTGGGAATGATGCCCGGCAGCTCGCTTCGCCACAGTACTTCACCACGTATCCCCGTGCGGATCACCAACGCTGTAGTGTCGTCAGCCGTAAGCCGGCTTCCGAGCAAAAGGTACCCGCCATCAAACTCGCGAGCTGCGACGGCACGTTGGCCCAAGCTGCTTTCATAAAAGCGCGCGAATGTGATCCTTTCCATCGGCCTGGCATCGTGAGCATCCTGACAGGCCGCCAGACTGGCAATTACCAATATCAGCCACGCATATCTCATTTTCCAGGTTTAAGCTTTTTAGGGTGGAACACATTATATATATACCCTACCGTGAGGGAAAGCGAATTCAACCGCATACTGTTGTCAGCGTATCCGCTGTCGAACAAGAGGTAGTCGTCAATGGTAAACGCCGATGAAGGATCGTTCATACCCATCAGCCCATACGCTAACCTGAGTTCAGTTACTACAAATCCGCTACCCAAACGAGCCTTTATGCCTGCAGAAGCCAGAGCGTTAATCTGAATGCGCTCTCTGCTGCTGGTAACATCGAACGTTCGTTCCTGGATGGAGTTGGCATTTACCCTAAGCCGGTTCATAGTGATCGACGACTTCAACAGGTAGTCGACGGAGACACCGGCTGACACGTAGGGATTCAGTTTTGATTTTGAAAGTGTATACTGAACCGACACGGGAAGTGAGATGGATGTCTGAACTTCCTTTCCTTCGGATGAATTGGTTTGATTATCTCCGACGTTCAGGTTCGACTCGTAGATGAACGACCTTATTTGAAAGTATAACTCCGGGTTGAGCGCGAACCGTTCTGCAATTGGTATTTCAAATACAAGTCCCGACATGAAGCTGATTGCAGGGGAGTAGGACACCTCTGCACCTTCGACAGCATCGACGTACGAAATAACATGCGGCTGTGCGGCATTGACGCCCACCTTCGCGCCAACGCGATATACTGGCCACGTCCGGAAAGTGCGATACAGTGCGATGAACTCGGCTGCATCGGCTGATTCGTTTATTTCGAAGTAAGGATCAGTGCGAAGCAGCTGAAGCATCGCTTCGTCGGCCTTCGTTGGTTCTTCCAGGTATATATAGGAGAGGACAAGCAGCTTGTAGGCTTCGACTGCTTCCTGCTTTGTGAATCCACTCTTGAGACAGGGAGCGAGCAAGTGAGGCAGTTCATGCAAACGCCCCTCGTCATAGGTTGCCCGAGCAGTGCGGAGTGTCAGGGCACATGCAGTCTGCGAATACGCGGCAATCGGACCACCCAGAGCAACTAACAGAAGGGCAAAAAATGCTATAGACTTTCTCATAAAAAAATTCGGGCGCCTTTCGCTCACTTAGTCTTGGTTGCCGTGGAAAACTGCTCGCACGTCTCTACGTATTCGAGGTCTTCCGAAACAAAAATGTCCCATTCATCTTTAGTCATGTTCCGGGTTACCATTCCGCACAACTTCCCTGACATCGTCTCTACCCGGGTAGGCCATGATTTAATGACTTGTTCCTGTGTGCCCGCAAGCAACTGCTCATCGTCGGGCGAGAAAGCGATCGACCAAACCCAGTTCGGGTGATCGTACAGCTTTATTGGTTGTTCCTTCAGGTTCTTCAGGTTCCATAGCCGAACCGTTTTGTCCTTGCTCGCCGTCGCCATGAAATTGCCTGCATGGTTGAACCGTATGTCCTGAATAGCAGACTCGTGCCCCGATAATTCACGAAGTACGGATCCGCCACCAAGTATTCTTACAAGACCATTGGCAGCGCCGATGACAATCGTGCCTTCTTCCGGACCGAATGCTACGGCGAAAAGTCCTTCACCCTTGGTGTACTGCGGACGAGGTGTCATGGTATTCAGATCCCACACAATCAATTGACCCGACTTTCCTTCATCAGTAACCACAGCCAGCTGACGACCATCCCTGCTTATGTCCATGCTCCGGATTTTTTCCTTGCTCATGATCACTTCCTTCACCGTGGTCATGTCGCAATACCTGATGGTGTATCCTTCGTTGTCACGAGCGTAGAATCCTTTCGAGTCCGGCGTGAAGCGGATGTGGCCCACCTCGCCAACAAATCCGCGGAATACTTTTGCAGGTTTTCCGGGCGACTGGAGGTCGTAGAGCTCTACGAAGTTGCGCCGAGGGTCCGCTGCATTGAAGTTCCCACCTACGATCAGCCACTTGCCGTCGTTGCTGACATCCATACATGCAATCAGTCGGTATGCAGCTTCCGGCACAATAGTCTCACCCGTCCACGTACCTCCGCGATTTGTCCATTGAATGACTTTGCCTTCAGCACCACCGGAATATATCGTTCCACCCCGGGGTGATGTAACCAGGCTTCTCACGTTGTTCTTGTGTCCTGTGAGGTTGGCTGTGAGAGGATCGCCGAACTTTTTCAGCGCATTATACAGTCCATCGTAGATGTCGTTGTCGTAAGGATAACCTTTAAATTGTGTGTTGAAGTTGTAGGCTTGTTGTGCCAGTAATGCTTCCTGTTCGCGATCGTTGAGCTGAATTGACTTGATTGCCATCGCCTTTGCAATTGCGCGGTAACGAAGCTCTCGAGCCCGTTGCTCTTCACGTTGTGCGCGCTCGGCGTTTTCGATGGCGCGTTTCTCGTTAGCTTCTGCGCGTATACGCTCGCGGTCAGCGATCTCTGCGTTTTCCCTTGCCCTGCGTTCATTGACTAACGCGATCGCGCGTTGTGACTCGGCAATTCGGCGCTGTTCGATGGCAACCTGACGCTGTTCCTCCGCCTCCTTTTGTTGTTGCAGTGCGTATGCCTCCTGCTCTTCCGCGATTCGTTTTTGTTCGAGCGCGTATTCCTTTTGGCGTTCAGCTTCCAGTCTCTGTTTTTCGGCTTCCTTACGCGCTATTTCGGACGCCTCAAAGTTTCGGATAGCCTCCGTTTGCTTGAGAAATGCAAACACGAGCGCAAGCAGCGCAACGAGCGTCAAGGAGCCAAGCACCAGCGCCACGATACGCGCGGCTTTGAGTTTACGCTTCTGGCGAAGTTCCTTGATGCGCTGCTCGGTCTCCCACTCCTTCTTGGAGTACTCCAGGAATATCATCGTCCGCTCGAAAGCCGGATTGTACCGCCGTCCCCAAACGATCCCAGGTTTGTATTTTTTCTGCCAGTTGAGGGCGAGTTGCAAGTCAGGAGGACGCCATAGCCCCGCCTTTCCTACCTGGTACATGGCCGCCGCTTCCGACAAGCGGATGTAGATCTGCGCTGCTTCCGCTTCGTCTTCCACCCATCCCTTAAGCCGCGTCCATATCCGCATGAGGCTCTCGTGGGAGATGTCGATCATCGATCGGGACGTCAAGGGTACATTGTGCGCGGGCGTGAGTAGTGAGCGTCCCGGATCTCTGAACTTGTCTATTACCTGGACTACTTCCTCCTCGGATACATTTGCAATGGCAGCGATTTCTTCGAGGCGGGTCGGTCTTCGCACACCGAAATTCTCACCTCTTTTTTCGGTGATGGCTTTGAAGAGAATCTCACAAATGACCTTCTGCTGCTCGTCAAGTTCGTCGTAAGCTTCGTTTGCGTGGAGTGAAAGAGCTTCCGACATCGTACCAATCGCCTCGTAGTGTTTGAGGTCGATGGGTTCCTCTTCGCTTTCGCGATGCTCCATCCAGTAATTCCAGGTACGCATCAGCGCGTGCTGGAGGATGGGGAGCTGATCTGGATTATCGCCTAAGTCATTCAGCAGTTGTTGCACGAGGCGTGGCGTGATGCGACCACCTCCAACTGCCACAGGTCCTTCAATGGCGCTGCGTTTTTGTTCTCGCGTAAGCTGCGGAATGAGGTAGTGACTGTCGTTGATGCGGCTCGTCAGTTCGGGGTATTGAGCGCAATCGCCGATGAAATCGGAACGCATGGTGAGCGCCACGTAAATTGGCGCATCCTTGTTTGAAGAAGCTTCCAACAGCAGGTTGACGAAAGCGAGTGCCTCGTTGACTGCATTGGCTTCCTGTCCGTCTTTGTAGCGGAACAGCTCTTCAAACTGGTCGACAAGAACGAGGTATTTTACGTCCTCCTTTCCGCCTGCATGACGCACGGCCTCTACGAGGCCGAGCGAACTACTCCGCAAAAGTGTCGAGAAGATGGTTCTCTTGATTTTCTTTTCATCGTCATCATCGGCAGCGTACTGTGCATTCTTTTTCAGTACGGCTTCCGCGAGATTGTCGATGGGAGAGTGACCAGGTCGCGTTACAATCACCTCCCATCCTGATCCTGCCTCTGCCAAAAAGCCTCCGTAAAGGATGGGCAGAACACCGCAATAGATGAATGATGATTTACCGGATCCGGAGGGACCGACGATGGCAACAAAACGATGACGCGCGAGCTTAAGCAACACCTCGTCGGTCTGACCTTCCCGACCGAAAAACAGGTGGCTCTCTTCGATTCGGAACGGACGAAGGCCAGGGAAGGGATTTGATGTCAGAGTATGTCGCTCAGCCTGTGCAGGAATCATGTTTTCGCCGTTGTGAATTCATGCAGTAACTCCTGCAGTTGGTTAATAACTGTGGTGATGTCGCCGTCAATCACGGTAATGTCTTGGCCGTTAAGCAAACTGCTGGCTGAAGGTTTGCCGATCAGCACCTTGCCAAGGATCGGTTTCTTGCGTCCGAATCCCGGTGCCTTGAGGAGGTCAAGTAACTTCATGCGTACCCATTGCTCGTTGACCTGACCTTTGTAAATCACGGCGATATCGAAACCCCTTAGGTTGTCGATATGCTTTCTCCTTAACTCCAGCACTTCTCCTTCAAAACCCGGTATCAACACCTGGAAGCCATTTTGTTCCAGCGCTTTCTTCAGGGGCTCAACCGCGTTTTGATCGGCGCGGTCGTAAACCAGGTATACGGATGGGCTGCCCGACGAGTGGCTGATGGCGCGGTCATCTGCTTCCAGCAGTTCTTCCCGCATTATGTTCTTGAAATCTTCAAGTGGCGTCTGAAGGATTTCTGCACCTTCCTGAGCTTCCGCGTCCCGCTTTATGCGTTCAATGAATGTCTGTTGTTTCTGGCTCGCGTTCGTGATGTGAGGATAAATCCAGATCAGCCGCGAGAAACTTTCGTTCGCGTCTTTCGCCCGCTGACTTTTCCTTGCCGCCAGGTTGTTCTGAATTTCTATCACGGAAATATCCGAACCCTCAGGGATCTCACCATACGCGGCGCCTATGAGGTGAATGGAGTGACTGCTCGCTTCGAGATCACGCTCGACAGCTTTCTCCAGTTCATCACGTCGCGAGGGGAGGGTTTGTCCGGGTAACACGAGATAACCGTGACGTTGCAGTTCTCGCTTGATGATATTGCGTTGTACGGAAAGATCGTGACCCGTTTCTGCCAGGTAGATTGCTTTCCGTTCGTACAGCGTTCTGATTTCAGCGGGACCTTCGCCCCGGAGGCGCATCAGCGTGTCGTAAATGTCATAAGCCAGGTCCACCATCTTCATCCAGTACTCTCGTTCGGCCTCGGTACTGAAATAGTCAGTGTATTCTGTGGTTTGTCCCGAGTCGGGATCAAGTTGATACATGTCGTAACCAATGAGCGAACGCAGACGAGGCGGCTGGTCCATCACGGGAATGTAATTCTTGAAGACTTTAAAGATACGGCCGATGGTTTGAGGCGTGCCTTCGGTTGCTTTCACAAAGGTCTCAGTATAGTCGAGACAGGCACCCGACTTGCAGAAGTCTTTCGAAAGGATTGTCACGAGGGTTGCTGCGTTGTCGAGACGCGGTGACGTGAGGGAATCATACTCTCCCTTAAGGAGTACGTTAGGCTTGTCGCCAAGAACCTGGGCCAGCATGAGTTCAAGAAAACGACGAAACTGCGAGACCCATCCCGGATTGCCTTCCCCTACGGGCTGGTTGTCCTGTTCTGCGAAAATGATCAGTACGTCAATGTCGAATTTCATTAGGGTGTATGTTTTGCTGTTCGACTTCACAAGGAATGTTCCTGATCATGCCTTCCATGAGTTCAGGGTTATTCACCATCACGAGATAAAAATCGGCGTTGTCGATCCGGAAAATGATTGCTCGTTCCATCGCTTCAATACGCCGCACCGGGATTACTGGATCCTCCTGGAACACGTCACCGTAAACTTCGCCTTTCTGCAAAAATGCGGATTCGCTGTCCACAAGGTCGAGCCGTACAGACCCGTGCCCTACAATTAACACGGGATTATCCCCATCTGCCAGGTCCTGCCTACCCCCTGCATCCAGTTCTATTGTACTCATGTAACCAGCGAGCTCCGCCAGTTGTATTCCGGCAATGTCTTTGAAACCGGGCAATGACTTAAGGAAAAGGACTCGCTCTATCTCAAGAAATGCACCATCATTCAATCCATCGCCCAGTTGATTTTCTTCAAGCGTTGAATGGAGATACTTTCTTTCGACATCGCGCAGTCTGCCCACCACCGTGTCGTAGATGGTGCGGTTCTTTCTCCAGATTACCCAGGCAGCTGTTTCCTGCAGAAGTTTATCAGGATTAAACACATGGGCGATCAGGCCACGATTAATGCGGAATTCCGGAAGGAATGCAGTTGCGTGAATAGCGCACGCTTTCGTCCAGCGGTTTATTTCGTTGTAGTCTCTGTTGAGAATGTAGTTGATCGTTTGTATCGGGGTATACGACTCACGCGGATAGAAAAGCTGCAGGTTTTGAAGCTTTTCCGGAACAGATGTGTCATCGAACAGTGGAAACAACCGAGCCTTCAGTCCCGGATCAACAAAAGTTTCCATAAGCTCCAGCGCAAATGCGATGCTGTCCGGGTCGCCGTAGTCGATATTGTCCTTTACCATGCGGACCGACTGCGGGTCGTAACGCAAAGAAAGCAGTAGCGTGATCTGATTGTAGTTGGCGTTTATTTCTTCCTCAAGCGCAGTGCGCAGGTGTTGATAGGGACGTTCCTCCGGCAGTTCGTGCAGTGCTGCAAGGTTCCAGATTGTTTTCCCGATCTCAGCGTCGAGCATGTTGTTGATTTCGAGCGCCTCGCGTCCTTTAGCCTGGTAGTTTCTGTAGCGCAGCGCGTGGAGGATTTGCCGAACGATTCGCTTGTCAGGATGTTCGGCTTTTCTCAATAGTAGTTTCAATGCGTACTCTCCGCCGATCCGACCCATGATCTGCACAATGCGGAGCATCGTGGTGTCGCTTTGTGCATTTTTGTTGAACGCTGCCTCGAGTGTAGGAAGTACCGATTCGCCAGCTTGTTGTAACGCTGCAGCTGCATGATGACTAAAGGTCGGATGGCGGAGCAATTCGATCAATACGGGCCAGGTCTCAGGACGACGGATTTTTCTCGCCGTTCGCAATGCAGCGTACTTCACTACCGGGTCAGGATCGCGAAGCAGTTCCAGGAGAAGGAACACGGCTTTGTTTCCGTATGTTGTGCTGAGCGTACGCGCGGCAATGAGACGATCATTCGGGTTCTTTGAGTTGCCCAGCTCGATAAGACGATCAAGTGTAATGCCGATGTGATCGCTGTCTTCTGCCTGATCTGCAGCTCGTGTTGCGAGACCATGAATTTCATCGCGACGTCCCTCGACAAGACGATCGACACGAATGCGTTCTTCCAGATATTTTCTTACACGCGGTGAGCCTGTTGCCGCCAGTGTAACGACTGTATTCTCGAACAGCGCTGGCTCTACCTGTTCCATTAGCCGCAACGCATACATGACCCTGCCGTCAACATTGCTTGTGATGCCTTTTTGAAGTACATCAGGAACGTTGTACGCTCGCTCGCGTTGCTGATCTGTTGCTGTACGACCAAAGGCCAGTGTGTCTTGCAATGTGGTGCGATATCCCTTATTGAGCATGTTGGAGATGTAACACCAGGCGCCCACAAGCGGGATGGTAGCAACTGTCACCGAAAAAAAGTCGAATACCCGGACGGTGTTCAATAGAATAATCAGTGCACCGGCAAGGACCGTCGCCAAAGCCATAACGACCCCTTCAACCTTCGTCTGCACGTCAATGCGGATGTTGTGCTCAAGTGGCAGGAGATACAATCGGAAGGTCTGCTGATCCAACGCGTCTCTTAGCGACGAGATGAACAGCTTGCTCATGGCGATGGAAATGAAGAACACAACAAACAGCTCCGAACCTTCTGCGTGACCTGAAATGTACCCTACAACAACGGCGGCAAGGGTGAAAAGTCCGATAAGGATCGGGTTGATGAGCATGGCCACGCGCATGCCGTAATGCTTGACGATGTTTGGTGTCGCAAACGACTGGAACAGGAAGTTGAACACCACTACGGTCATCCCGAAGTAACTGATAAACCTCGCGATGTCCTTCTCCGGAAGCATGATCGTCGTTACGTTGAGGAAAGAGTAGTCAACGAACTGCACTGCAAGCATTGAGACGACAACAAATGCCGACAGGGAGAGCATGTAGCGGTTGCGTACAAACTGAAGTGGACTGACCTTTTTGAAGTACTCCCTTTCATTGCGAAAGCTTCCTACCTTGTGAACCCGGCCTGACGACAGGTAGAGGAAGAGCAGGAAGAACAATGCAATACTGATTAGACCGAGTGTAAACAACGCAGATTCACTTTCGACCGCCTTGAGAATTTGGGGGATCGAGAAATAGGCGATGAAGGATGCAAACATGGCGCCTGCATCAACCGTACTGAGAAGTCGCTTGGATTGACTCGTGTTGAACAGCCTTCCGAACGATCCCCAGAATACCAGGTTGAGTATGTAGGTAAAGGGAAGAATCAGCGTAAAGCCGGCAAAGTAAAGGTCCTTTGTGTCGGCTATGAACGAAGGTCCGAATTCCAGGAGAGCAGTCAGCCCTAGAATGATGGCAATACTTAGTCCTCCCAGAACGTTGAAGGGTATCCGGTTTTGCAGGAGGTTATAGCTGATGGTGGCAAGCAGGCCCACTACTCCGGAGAGAAGGAATGCTTTGGGGAGTGTTGTCTGCTCATCAAAGTTTGCAAGAAACAGCGCTGACGAGGCCACCGTGAGTGTGGCCAGGAACATGCCCATGAGAAATCCCATGAGCAATAATGAAGTTACACGTGAACCCTCACCCTCTTGAAGGGCGAGAAGTTTTGCAAAAAATGACTTCATGTCAGTCGCAGCAAAACGCTAAAATTCTAATATTCTGGTTAAATTCCTAAAGAGCGCGCTAAGGGTACGTCACAAAGCACGACTGCACGGTCACACTCTTTCATTCAATGTTCATTTTTCATAATAAAATTACCCGGGTTCTTACATGGATGTTTTTACCCGGTTTGATTTTGGCCCGCTCCTCATCTTTATGTTTCGTGAGTTGTTTCCAGAAGCTGTGAGCGCACGGTAACGGCTCAAAAAATAATTATTCCGCGCATGCGCGATATGTGTTAAGGATTAAGGGTTCATGTCGACAAACATGGGCCGTGTTAAGATTTTTTACGGTTGTTACACCGGCTTTGGATAGAATTCCTGTCGGATCTAAACTTTTTGGTACATGAAACCATACTACGTGCTTTTCTTCCTGATGGCGTTAGCTTCAGCTGCTTTTGCACAAAGCTCGAAGTCCCTTTCTGATGCAGAACGCTATTTTGGGATTCGTAACTATGAGGAAGCCCTGCCGCTTTTCCTGCAGGCAATCCAGGGCGGCGTTAAAGATCCCATGGTGCATTATAAGGTGGGTGTCTGTTTGACGAACTCTGTCCTGACCGACAAACAACTGGAAGCAATTCCCTACCTGGAGTATGCCCTTAAGAACGGTGCGTCAGTTCCGGCTAGCGTTCACTACGACCTCGGAAATCTTTACCTGCGTGCAGAAGATCTTCAAAAAGCCATAGCATCTTTCACAAAGTTTAAGGAACTATCAAACAAGGCAGACAAGAAAGCGATGGCAATGGCTGACCTGGCACTGGAGCAGGCGAACAACGCTGTCGTGTTTATGTCTGTACCCAGAAGCACAAAAGTGACCCGGATGAGCAACGTCATCAACACGCAGTACACGGAATACAACCCCGTGGTGTCTGCCGATGAGAGTGTCCTTGCGTTTACAGCGCTTCGTCCCAACACGGGTAAGACGCGTTCGGGAGATAAGTTTATAGAAGAAGTTTACATTTCGTACAACACCTCCGGCACATGGTCAGAGCCAAAGGTGGTGCCCGTTGCATCCGAGTACAATGTTGGAACGGCCGGGATCTCTGCCGACGGACAACGCATGCTGATCTTTATGGGCGGCGCGAGCGACCCCGGCAGTATCTTTGTTATCGAACGCACCGGTGAGACGTGGTCGAAACCCTCAGTTGTTGCCAATACACTCAACACACCGAAGTATCTTGAATCGACTGCGAGTATTACGCCTGATGGAAAGACGATCTACTTCGCGAGTGACAGGATAGGAGGACACGGAGGACTCGACATCTATCGCATCGATAAAAAAGCCGACGGCAACTGGTCGGCACCTGTAAACCTGGGACCGGAAGTGAACACCGCTGCCAACGAGGACGCACCGTTTATTCACCCCGACCAACAAACGCTGTTCTTCACCAGCGATGGTCCGCGCAGCATGGGCGGACGCGATATCTTCAAGACAATGCTCGTCAATGGCAAGTGGACGCGCCCTGAGAATATGGGCTACCCGATCAACACGACGGCTAATGATAACTACTTCACCTTGATCGCAGATGGTACGCGCGGTTACTTCTCATCGGATCGAAAGGGAGGACAGGGCGCCCAGGATATCTACTACATCGACATGCCTGAGGAGTCGCGCAACATCCCGCTCACGATGCTGAAAGGAAAAATCCTGAATGCTGAGACGGGCAAGCCGATGCCGACAACGATATATGTGATTGACAACGAAACCAACAAGCGATTGGATTTCGTGTACAGCCCTGATCCGGAGACGGGCAACTATCTTGTCATTCTTCCGCCCGCGAAGAATTATGACATCATAGTTGAGTCGGAAGGATTCCTTCCCTATACGCTCAACATTCACATACCGAATCAGTCCTACTTCTACGAACTGTTTCAACAGATCAGCCTGAAGACCATTAAGCAGTTCGATGTGGTTGTGGGGCAGGAGGTGTCCGTGAAGAACGCTTTTTACGACACGAACCAGGACCAAAAGACGAGCCTTAGAAAAACGCATGAGGCGAAGCTGGTTCAGGATGGCAATGTGGATGTATACGACATGATGATCGACCTCATGGCCGCTGGCGACCAGGAAGGAATCGACTACCTTGTTGAACTTATCCAGATGCAAAACAGCATCGACAACATCAACTTCAATGAGGAAGAGAACTCAAAGCTCCAGGTTGCAACACGCACTTACTACTACGACGAAAGCGATGAAAGCAAGTTCGAAAGAAAACTGGTCCAGGGAAAGGAGATCTTCTCGCTGCCTACCTTCCGGGTAACCGAAGAAGCTGCTAAAGGCAAGACGGCGCCTGCTGCGCCGGCATATGATAAGAGCTTGCTGAATAAGCTGGTGAAAGTTTACTTCGATGCCGGCAAGAGCGATCTCAAATCGCAATACAACGCTGAACTCGACAAGATCCTGGAAATCCTCAAGAACAATCCTGCTCTTGGAGTGGAAATATCAGGTTTTGCTTCCGCGGAAGGATCGGAGGAATTCAACAGGGAAATTTCCAACAAGCGCGCCATCACCGTGCTTGATTACCTGAATCACCGCGGAATCGTCCGTCGTCGTATCGTTGCCAAAGGGTATGGTGCGACGAATCAGGCACAATCCAAGGAAGAAGGACGTCGTGTTGAAGTCCGAATCGTCGACGTTACCAAATAAATCGTCAGGGAAGCAGCAGGGAACTGTCGCCAAAACTGAGGAAACGGTAGTCGCGTTCCAGGGCCTCCTCATACACCTTTTTCCAGTCCTCACCAATGAAGGCTGCTATCAGCAACAACAGCGTTGATCCTGGCTGGTGAAAGTTTGTGATCAAACCGCGACATACACGAAATTCGTAACCGGGTAAGATGTAGATCGACGTCTGCCCATGAAGCGCGTCTACTTTCTGCTCATCCATGTATTGAAGAATGCGGACAAAGGCATCCTTCGCCGGTGGACCTCCAGGTTGAAGATGCCTGACAACATCCTGAGTAATATTGAACGGAGCGTCACCGCGCTCCAATAGTTCCCTTCCATACCAGTAGAGGCTTTCCAGCGTTCGCATGGAAGTCGTGCCAACAGCAATTGCGACCCTTTCTCCATCCAGCAGATTCTGAATGTTGTTACGCGTTATGGTGACATGCTCGGCATGCATGACGTGTTGGGCAGCGTCAGCGTGCTTAACGGGAAGGAACGTACCTGCACTGACATGCAGTGTTAAGAAATCGGTAGCGAAGCCCCGCGACCTGAGTTTATCAAACACCTGCTCCGTGAAGTGAAGACCGGCTGTTGGTGCGGCGACGGCCCCTTCGATGCGTGAGTAGACAGTCTGATACCGTTCGCGGTCGGCTTGTTCTGCATCACGTCGCAGGTAGGGTGGAAGCGGCATGACACCAGCGCGACTGAGAATTGTGGCAAAAGTTACGTTATCGCTCCAGCGAAATTCGACGAGCCCCTTTTCGCGATCCACCAGGTTTGCTTCCAGCGTATGTCCTCCCGCGTCAAGTTTGAGTGAAGTGCCTTCTGACCAGCGTTTCAGATTGCCTATCGTGCATTGCCATACGCAGGATTGCCGGCTGTCCATGATATGGGCAACTGACGCAGAAGGTGATACCGGGGTAAGTAGCAAAACTTCGATTACGGCTCCGGTCGGTTTCCGCAAGAACAACCGTGCAGGAATTACTTTGGTGTCGTTGAAAAAGAGAATGCTGTTCTGCGGAAGGTGTTCGTCGAGCTGGTTAAAAACAGCGTGTTCTATTTTTCCCTGTAGATACACGAGGAGCTTCGACCGGTCGCGCTGGGGCAGGGGATATCGAGCGATCCGATGATCCGGAAGTTCATACGTGTATTCGTGCAGGTGAACCGGCTTCATTTGGCCGCAAAGTAACACAGTAAATTCGTAACATTGCGCATGCCGCTTTCCGGAAGTTTCTTTTCAAAGACCTTTGTGTTTGGATTTGACGCGCGTACGTCGCGCGGTTCTATGCGCGACAAACGCTCATGGTTCATCCGGATCTTCGACGCCCGCAATCCCAGTGTCGTCGGTGTGGGTGAGTGCGGACCGCTTCCCGCCCTCAGCGTAGACGACGTGTCGTATTTTGAGACGACACTTGCTGATGTCTTGCAGCGGGTCGCAGGACAAGAGGTGCCTTCGGACATAGAGCAGTGGGTGAGAAGCATTGTCCCTGTGGGTTTCCCATCGATAACTTTTGGACTTGAAACTGCGCTACTTGACCTTGTTCATGGGGGTAAGAGGTTGTTGTTCGACAATGACTTTGTCCGTGGCGTATCCATTCCGATCAACGGTCTGGTGTGGATGAATGAGGTAGAGTCGATGCTTCGGCAGGCGAATCAGCTCGTTGACCGCGGGTTCTCATGTATCAAGATTAAGGTGGGTGGTTGTGATTTCGAAGAGGAGTGCAGCATGCTTCGCGCGTTTCGCGGCGCGCACAAGAAAGATCAGATCACTTTGCGACTCGATGCGAACGGTGCGTTTGCGCCTGATGAGGCACTCGAAAAGCTCAATCGTCTTTCGGAGTTTGGTGTGCACTCCATCGAGCAACCCATAAAGGCTGGTTTGTCCGAAATGCCCGACATCTGCAAAAAGTCGCCCATACCCATTGCGTTGGATGAAGAGCTCATTGGAAGAGAAGGCGATAAGGATGCGCTGCTGGACATCATCAAGCCTGCATTTATTGTATTGAAACCCACGCTGCACGGGGGGATGTTACACGCCAGAGAATGGATCAGCAAAGCTGAAGAGCGGGGGATTGGCTGGTGGATAACATCGGCGCTGGAATCGAGCATTGGATTGAATGCTATCAGTCAGTTCGTTTCATCGTACAATCCAACCATCCCACAGGGACTGGGTACTGGGTCCATTTACACGAACAACATCAAGTCTCCCCTCAAAGTAGTGCGAGGAAGTTTAATGTCTGATCCGCAAGGTTCCTGGGAACCGTTATGACTTAGCTTTCTGATTCCGATGCGCCCTCGTGATTTCTTCCCTGAGCAAGCGTGAAGGCTTCATTCTCGTGACTTTGTAATTGCGCATCACGTATTCCTGAACATGCTTGCTTGCCTCGTCGATGTCGTCCGTAATGAGTACGAGTTTCAAATCCTTTTCGTCGATGGTGCCATGCGCCACCATTTGTTTCAGCTGCTCAGCCAGAGGTTCATAGTATTTTTTGCCGATAAGTACGACTGGGAAATCTTTGATAATGCCGGTTTGAATCAGCGTGAGAATCTCAAAGAACTCATCCATCGTTCCGAGTCCGCCGGGCATGACGACGAAAGCAAACGAGTACTTTACTAACAGCACCTTTCGCACGAAAAAGTAGCGCATGTTTACCCAGCGATGCATGTACGGATTCGGTCGCTGCTCATGCGGCAACTCGATGTTGCATCCAATGGAGATCCCGCCGTTTTCCCAGGCACCACGGTTGGCGGCTTCCATGAGACCGGGTCCGCCACCCGTGAGGACAGTGACGCCGGCCTCGGCCAGTTTCTTTCCTACCTCATACGCCTTCTTGTAGTATTCGTGGTCCTCTTTGAATCGGGCAGAGCCAAAGACGGTGATACACGGTCCTACAAAGTGGAGCATACGGAAGCCTCTTATAAAATCGCGCAAGACCCGCAGAACGAAAAAGAATTCGAACATTCGGGTGCGTGGGCCCTCCAGGAAGACTTCCTCATCTTTTGATCGGAGAGCCAATGGTTTATAATCGGGCCGGATAGGCTTTATCGTTGACATCGCAAAAAAAGTTGAGTCTACTTATCCATACGGTACGATACCAAATGAAAATAGTTGAAGAGCGTATCGGTAATGGAGGGTCAAAATTACTACTTTAGTATGGCCCCACAACCCCACAGAATATGCTTGAAAAAATTCTATACCTCGGTGCCCGACTGATCGCCGCCCTTATCCTTTTTCAAACGCTGTATTTCAAGTTCGGGGCTGCTCCTGAATCGGTGTATATTTTCACGACCGTGGGGATGGAGCCGTGGGGTCGCATCGGTGTCGGTGTGGCAGAACTCGTCGCCGTAATACTATTGCTGTTGAATCGCACTGCCTGGTTGGGTGCTGCACTTGCATTAGGGCTAATGGTCGGTGCAATTGGAATGCACTTTACCAAACTCGGCATCGAAGTGCAGGGAGATGGCGGATATCTCTTTATCCTGGCCTGGGTTGTGGCCTTGTGTTCGGTCTATGTTCTGATAGCCGATCGTAGGCGGATACTTGCTGTTGTGCGCAGGGCTTAAATGTCCCTTACTTTTCGAGGGACGCCAGTGCTTTGTCGAGGGGCGCGGTGAGCGCAGGTCGGTCGCCAATAGCGCTCTTTAACCCCTGGATGATAAAGTTCGGGACTTTCTCACCACGACCTATGCGGTTTTGAATGTCAGCTACCATCTCAAGCGCGGTTTCCCGGTTTTCAAAGTTGCCTTCTTTTTCGATGGCTGCTTCCAGTTCATTCCACAATGTCAGTGTCGACTTAGCTTCCACCCGTACTTGAATATCTTCGCGGACACCTTGTGTCCGACTGTTAATGCAGGCGTTGTATCTGTCAATTATGGCATCAAGATCCGTCTTCTTCAGGTCGCCGCTTTCAATGCGTGAAGTCACGTCTTCGCAGTCGGCAAGAAAATCCGTCATTTGTTTTTTGAAGCCGATGTTAGGCAATTCGATTCCGGTTCCATCGGCTTTGCGAAGGAACGTGCCGCTATACACGTTAGACTTTTCAGGTTGGAAGCGGTAAAGACTAAGATACCCTTCTTTCACCAGTTGCATGAAGGTGTAGCCCTCTGGTCCCCTGATGGGAAAATAGGAAACGCCGTCAAGGACAAAGTACCGCGTCTGTAGTATGCTGTATATTTCCTTCCCTTCGGCGGTCCTGACTTGCACCTTTTTCTCGGGCCCAAACATGAGCGGGCGTATTTCGCCACGCAGGGTGTCAGAACTCGTTGTTACGAGGTAGTCCTGACCGCGCACAATAGGGTGGATGAGGAACAGGATCAGGACCAGGAGGAAGTGACGGTTGGCTAACCTTTTCATGGCGACAGAATTAACGGATGCGACGAGGCCCAAATTAATGCATCCGTTGCCGCGCTCCAAATCCCCGACCTTACTGCTATTTTGCTTTTAAGCGCCCCGCTTCCTTTAACGCCTTGGTGATCAACCATTCCAGTTGTCCATTAGTGCTTCGGAACTCGTCGGCGGCCCACTTTTCCACCGCTTTCAATAACTCAGGATCAATTCGAAGTACAAATGGTTTCTTCTGTGCCATTAAAAAATATCCATCATTTCCATGCCGGCCGGCAATCTAGTTGTGCAGTGTTCCTGCATTTACCACGGGGGTAGCATCTTTATCGCCACAGAGCACAACCATGAGATTGCTGACCATAGCCGCCTTTCGTTCCTCGTCGAGATCTACAATCTTTTCCCTGCTTAGATGGTCCAGTGCCATCTGCACCATACTCACCGCACCTTCCACAATCTTGTACCGCGCTGCTACTACGGCGGTGGCCTGCTGCCTGCGCAACATAGCGCCCGCAATCTCCGGCGCGTAGGCGAGGTATCCAATGCGCGCTTCAACGACACGAATGCCAGCAATGTCCAAACGATTCTTCAGGTTTTGCTCCAGGGCACTGTTCACCTCTTCATGACCGGAGCGCAAGGTCACTTCCGTGTCATCATCAAAGTTGTCGTAAGGATACATGCCCGCAAGCCGGCGTACCGCCGCATCGCTCTGAATGCGTACAAAGTTCTCGTAGTTGTCTACTTCAAAGGCAGCTTTGAATGTATCCTCAACCTGCCAGACAAGGATCACACCGATCTGAATGGGATTACCCACCTTGTCATTCACCTTGATCTTTTCACTGTCGAAGTTTCGCGCTCGCAGCGATATGGCACGCTTGGAGAAAAAGGGATTCACCCAAAAAAAGCCGTTCTTCTTCACCGTGCCCTTATATTCTCCGAACAGGACCAGTACGCGTGAAGAGTTTGGGTTAACAAAGAAAAACCCGGGCAGAATAATCAACGACAGACTGAGTATGCCTCCCAAATATGCCGTTGATGGCTTCGATAGTAGTACCACCATGAGGATTATCAAAATGAAAACCACCAGAAGCATCACGTACCCCGATACGGGTACATATTCTTTTTCCTTGCTCATATAATTCTACAGTTGATATCTATTTGATATCATAAAGATATCAAAATAAATCACAAACTCAAAAAAATTTTAATCCGTTCCTTTTTACCGCAACCCGAAGGAATTTCCTGCGTTTGGGGTGAACAGTGTGGGAGTGAGAGCGAGAAAAGAGGAATGAATGGGGTTAATCGAGGAAAATACTGATGATGAAATAGAGGATGATGAGGAGGATGAGCACGCCATACATTACCAGGTCTATTCGAACATATGGCCTGTACTGTCGATACAATTCTTTCAATCGCCTGAACACATCCAGAATAGTTTGCCCGAAAGTAACAATTCTTTTTTTGGGTTAAAAAGAATGGTGCAAGCAACCTTTCGTTATCAAAGGTCGTCATACAGCCGGAGCTAGTTTTTGTGAATGTGGAACGGATAAAATGATCATATGAAACACCTCTCTTGGGGGTTGATTTTTTCACTTGCCCTATCAATGCCTGCCATCGCGCAGGAAAAAGCCACCATCAGCGGGTATGTTCGTGATGCAGCCAATGGCGAGGAGCTGATTGGTGTCACGGTATACATCCCGTCATTGCAAACCGGAACCACAACAAACGCCTACGGATTTTATTCCGTGAGTCTTCCACGGGGTTCCTACACCTTGCAATTCAGCTATGTGGGATACAAGAGCATTAGCGTGGATGTTGAACTTACCGGCAATGTTACCCGCAACATTTCAATGGAAGCTGAAGCGACCTACATCCAGGAGATTGTTGTGGAAGACGAAGCCATTGATGCAAACGTCGCCGATGTTCAGATGAGCCGCAACACCATCGATGTAAACCAGGTGCGCAAGCTCCCCGCGCTCTTTGGTGAGGTGGACATCATTAAGAATGTACAAATGATGCCCGGCGTCATAACAGCAGGAGAGGGTACTTCCAGCTTTTTTGTTCGGGGAGGAAGCGCCGACCAGAACCTAATACTCATCGATGAGGCGCCGGTGTACGATCCGTCGCACCTCTTCGGACTATTTTCCGTCTTTAACGCCGACGTCATCAAGGACTCCGAGCTCTACAAGGGCGGCATCCCTGCGCGGTTCGGCGGCCGCCTATCCTCCATCCTGGAAGTGAGAACCAAAGACGGCAAC
>Ga0207873_1000923_pt1 | contig 30218 bp, 26 predicted proteins | sample BGWIniCompost_FD_187373 | JGI IMG/M metagenome (GOLD analysis project Ga0207873, IMG submission 187373) | Cellulose adapted compost microbial communities from Newby Island Compost Facility, Milpitas, CA, USA - BGW Initial Compost (SPAdes)... ...
CCAAGTTTACATAGGTGCATGTTTTGCATGATTATCAATTATCAATTATGAATTAAATTAGTAATTAAAAGTGATAAAGGAAGTCGGGTTAAAACAGAATTAAGTATAATTAAAAAACTATAGCCGGCGAAGAAACTCTGCCTGATGATTTTTTAACAGGTTTATTTTTTTTCTCTTTTGCTTCTAATTTCGCTTTTAAATATCCATACAGAATTAACATCTCTGCTATGTTTATATCCTCTTTTGAAACATTTTTTCCCTTTACCTTTGAAATGTATTCAGATGCTTCTTTTCTAAGCTCATAAACAATATCCTTATCTACTCTTTTCATTTTATTTCTCCTTTCACAGCTAGTTAAAAGCTTCGGGATTTTTACCTCCTGATTTTTTTTCATTTTGAATTTCTTCTAATCCTCTTATATATCCAAACACCATAAGATTTTCTGCAACAATAATATCATCCTTTGAAATGTCATTACCTTTATTTGCTGTTATATAAGTTATCGCTTCATTTTTTAATTCATTTAGTTTTTCAGTTGTTATCATTGCCATAATTACTCCTTTTATTTGTTTTAGATCCTGTTATTATTTTGAAATCAATTTTTAAGAAGATACCTTAGCGTTGCATCTTCAATTTTGTTGAAAAAATATTTTGCCTGGTTATAATCACCTCTTATTTTATAAAGCCTGTAGAGATCTGCAAGTTTAATATCTCTGCTCATCATTTTTTCATAATTATTTTTATCTGTAATTCTTCTCCCGGGTATCATTCTTTTTAATTTATTGATTTCATCTCTCGTAACGTTATGATTATAAATTGTTCCCATTCTTACTTTTCCTTTCCTTTACATCAACTACTCAAAAATTATTTATAGAATTATTCAACTCTTGTTATTTATTATTAAGCTTATCAGAATTTTTTTTCATTCTTTTTATAGCTCTTTTTTCCTTAATGGACATTATAGCTTTTTTCTTTTTCAACTTTTTTTTTGTTTTTACCCTTACTCATTTTTATCTCCTCTATTAAATGATTCGTTGGTTTATTAAAGTATGCTGCAGGATAATTCTGATTTCTATCATAAATTCTTTAACCCATTGTTTATACTGGCAAGAAGGTTGCCAACATTATTTCTTGCTAATATGTTCTTTTAAGTGTATTACTTTAAAGTATTTTTAAATAAGATTGCACTTATGCAACATACTGGTATAATAGCTTGCAAATTGCAACTAATTTCTACAATAAACCTTCTAAAAAATCCTTGACTTTGGAAATTTAATTGGGTAGGTTGCACCCCTATCAGGAGACACTACCCCTATGAAGGGGAACAGAAAGGAGATCTTTATGGAACATATTGCCAGTAAACTTCAGGACCTTGGGATAACAAAACGTGAAGCTGAAGTTTACATTGCTTTATTACATAAAAAAGAATTTACTGCCCCTGAGATTGCAAAAATAACCTCGGTCAGCCGCAGCAAGTCTTATGAAATACTCCAGAACCTTGTTAAAAAAAAATTGTGTGTAGAAAATTATAGAAATGGAATAAAAGTATTCAGTTGTATAGACCCCAAAAGAGTATTTGAAAAAATTAATAATGAACTTGAATACAAAAAGAATATTGCTGCTGAAATATTTGATGAACTTCACAGCATTTATCAGAAAAATGAGCAAGTTAATGCCGGAGTCGAGTACATTGAAGTTCTTACAGATAAACTTACTATAAGAGAAAGGTGGCTTTCTATACTTAATAATACTAAAAATGAATTACTCGTTTTTGCTAAGCCGCCGTATACAGCTCCCCTCGAAGAAAATATGAGTGATGAACTTAATGTTCTCAAAAGAAAAGTTAAAATAAAAAGTCTATATGAATATGGTTATATACGAACAAAAGAAGAAATGGATCACTTTATTAAAGTTGTTGATTCATTCAGGAAAGCGGGAGAAGAAGTTAAAATGCTCAGGGAGTTGCCAATGAAACTTGCTATCAGAGATGAATACCTGACTATGCTTGCTTTAAATGATCCTGTTTCTATGCAGCCAACTATCACTACAATGATTATAGAACATCCGAGCTTCTCAACATCCCTTAAGAAAGTATTTTCTATCTACTGGAAAGAAGCATTATCCTTTACTGATTTTAAACAAGATGTTAAAACCCTATTAATTCAATAACATATTTTTCACTTATGAACCGGAGGTTATATGAGCCGTTTTAAATTTACAATATTTTTATTTTTATCTTTTTTTGCTTCTGCTGCATTCGGGCAGTGGGTCTGGCAAAACCCACTTCCCCAGGGGAATACTCTTCAGGAAGTTTATTTTATTCCGGAAGTTCCTTCAGATGGATCTGGCGGAGATGTTGGTTATGCGGTAGGATTCAGCGGAACAATTCTAAAAACAACTGACGGAGGAATTTCCTGGGTTATACAACCTGTAGAAATTAATTACGACCTTTATTCACTTTATTTTATTGATGAAAATTATGGTTTTGCAGTAGGAAATTTTGGTGCAGTATTTAAAACTACAAATGGAGGTCTTACATGGGATCTCAAGAGAGGTGGTTTGACCGAAGTTTTATATGGAGTATCATTTACTGATGAAAATACAGGTACTGCTGTTGGTGCTGATGGTCTGATTATCAAAACAACTGATGGTGGAGAAACCTGGTTCAATCAAACAAGCGGTACAACAACCTGGCTTAATGATGTTTACTTTATAGATTCTGATAATGGAGTTGCTGTCGGCGATGGTGGTGTTATCCTAAGAACAACAAACGGAGGTTCTGCCTGGACACCGCAACCAAGCGGAACATCAGAAAATCTTTATGCTGTTTCATTTGTAAATACAACAGCCACAGTTGTTGGAAACAGTGGTACTATTTTAAGATCTACTGATGGCGGACAGAGCTGGAGCAGCCAGGTAAGTCCATCTATAAATCCGCTTTATGATGTTTGGATGACAGATACTGAAACCGGTTATGCCGTTGGAATATTAGGTACGGTTATAAAAACCACAAATGGCGGAGCTAACTGGGTAAGTCAAACAACAAATTCTTTAAATATTCTTTACAGTATTTCTTTTAAGAATGCAGATAATGGAATTGCAATAGGATTTGCAGGTGAAACACTTACAACATCTGATGGAGGAGTGACCTGGGTTAAACGAAACAGCGGGGCAATTAATACTTTACTGGGTATACATTTCTCTGATGAAAATAATGGTGCAGCAGTCGGTGAGTTTGGAAGAATCTTAAGAACTACAAACGGCGGAGAAAACTGGGTAACACAGACAAGCGGCACAATCAATAATTTAAATGAAGTTTTCTTTACCGATGCTGATAATGGAGTTGCAGTAGGTCAGGAAGGAACTATTTTAAGAACAACTGATGGTGGAAATAACTGGGTACCACAAACCAGCGGTACAATGGATTTATTATTCGGAGTCTCATTTGCGGCACTCCCAACCAGCAAATCAGGAGGCTTTACCGGATTAGCAGTCGGACAAAACGGTACGATTCTCAAAACGACAAATAGTGGAGTTAACTGGACTCCGCTAAACAGCGGAACATCAAATTTTCTTTTCAGTGTTTTTCTTTCAGATGAACTTACTGCTACTGCTGTTGGTGCCGGCGGTACAATTCTCAGAACAACAAACGGCGGAACTGACTGGACACCCCAAACAAGCAATACCGCTGCTGCACTTCGCGGTTTATGGTTTGTTGATGCAGACAATGGTTATGCTGTGGGCAATAGTGGTACTATTTTAAAAACAACAAATGGAGGCACTAACTGGCAAAGCCTCGCAAGCGGTACAACAGATCATTTATGGGATGTATGTTTTACAGATTTAAATAACGGATATGTTGTTGGTGAAGCAGGAACAGTTTTAAAAACCACAAACGGCGGCTCTACGTGGGATATCGTTTATGCAGGAACTCTTCATACATTATATGATGTTTATTTCACAGATGAAAATACTGGTTATGTTGTCGGTTTAGATGGTACAATTCTGAAAACTGAAGTAGGCGGGATACCTGTTGAGCTTGTTTCTTTTTCTGCAAATGTACACCAGGGAAATGTAACTCTGAACTGGATTACAGCAACCGAAATAAATAATCATGGATTCGAAGTTGAAAGAAGTCAAATCGATGGAAAATGGAAAATGGAAGATGGAAAATGGGAAGTGATTGGTTTTGTTGAAGGCAAAGGAACAACAACTCAACAGCAGTTCTATTCTTTTACAGATGAAAATCTTTCCCCGGGTAAGTATCAATACAGATTAAAGCAGATAGATTTTGATGGAGCCTTCAATTATTCAAATGAAATAGAAGTTGATATTGATTTATCACCCACAGAATTTTCTCTGGAACAGAATTATCCTAACCCCTTTAATCCTGTAACAAAAATAAAATATTCAATTCCAGCTAAAGCATTTGTTACACTTAATGTCTATAATGCTATTGGAGAAAAAATAGCAGAGCTGGTTAATAATGAAATGAATGCAGGAAATTATGAAATAAGTTTTGATGGTACAGGATTAAGCAGTGGAATTTATTATTACAGAATCAGTGCTGGTAATTTTACAGATGTAAAGAAGATGATATTAGTGAAATAGTTTAAATAAGAATAAAAATGAAACTTAGGGAAACGGATTAATAAAACGTTTCCCTTAAAATTAAAATCCATTGTTCTTTGATAATAGTTTTAAAAATTGAATTGAACCTTCCTATAAACTCATAATTCTTTTAATCAAAAATACAAAGGAGTTATTATGAAAAATTTAAGCCAATTATGTTTAAGATTGATTAACTTTTTTAAGTTGCAAACCTCAGGTAAATCATTTCTAACTTTATTAATTCTTATAATACTTCTTAATATATCTCAGACTTTTCCCCAAAAAACATATTCATTAAGCTCTGATGAAAATTTTAACAGAGTAACCATTTTAAGTGGCATCAAAACAGAACGTGTAGTTCCTGTTATTTCTCCTGGTGAAACTCTCGCCCCTTCACACAATAACATAATTCAGGATAATCCAGATTTAACCAACTGGACTCCTATACAAACAGTACCCGGTGTTGTTACTGCAGTTTCTTTTGTAAACCCTAATGTTGGTTATATGTCAGCAGAGTTGGGAGTTGTTTATAAAACAACTGATGGCGGATTTACCTGGAATACAGTTTTAAATCTTGGTTTTCCTCATTACTGGTATGGTGTTCATGCTTTTTCCGAAGAAAAAGTAATAATTGCAGGTTTCAATAATTCAACAGGTGATGGTATTTTACGCTGGACAATCGACGGTGGTACAACATGGACAGATGATTATAATAATTGCCCCGGCTCCTTTCAACTGGCTTATGGATTTAGGCTTTGCAGATTCTTTACATGGTTTGGCAGTAGGCGGAGTAATATCAGCAGGAAAAGTTTTTATTACAATTAATGGTGGAGCAAATGCTGAGGATTGGGCTCCCTATGTAGCAGATCCTACTCAAGGCTGGTTTGAAGGTAATTTTACAATGAGACCGGATGGAAACTACTACATTACAGGAATTAGTTTTTGCAGATCAACCGATTATGGTTTAACATGGACAAGCAGTCCATCTGTTGATTCTGTTTTTGATGGCGGCGTTTCCTTTCCTGATAATCTTCATGGATGGACTGGGGGCGGTTCTATATCCCCAACTGTTGAAGGCTGGGTACATCGTACAACTAACGGCGGAACAACCTGGAGCGGCAGAGTTTTATCCACCCCCTACCCTATCCGTGTTGTTTATTTCTTTAATTCATTAATTGGTATTGCACAGGGAGGTCATGGAAATAATGCTGTGGGAGGAATTTGGGAATCAACCGATGGCGGACTTACATGGACAGAGGCAATAAATACTAATCTTGAAATGAATTCAATTGATTGGCAGCCTGTTAGTCCCGATAGCATTGATATCTGGTGTGTTGGTTTTTCAAGTGATGGCGGATGGCATAGCGTTGTTTATAAAAAGAGAACCGGTTTTTCTGTTATTCCCGTTGAACTCTCTTCATTTACAGCAAGTGTAGCAGAAAACTTTGTTACTCTAAACTGGCAGACCAAAACTAAAACCAATAACTATGGTTTTGAAATTGAAAGACAGTTGGTTAATTCTTTACCAGGCAGCTGGGATAAGATCGGTTTTGTTCCCGGGTATGGAACAACCACAGAAGAAAAAAATTATTCATTTAAGGATGAAAAGATATCAACAGGTAAGTATTTATACAGATTAAAGCAGATAGATTTTGATGGAGCCTTCAATTATTCAAATGAAATAGAAGTTGATGTTGATTTATCACCCAAAGAATTTTCTCTGAAACAGAATTATCCTAACCCCTTTAATCCTGTAACAAAAATAAAATATTCAATTCCAGCTAAAGCATTTGTTACACTTAACGTTTATAATGCCATTGGGGAAAAAATAGCAGAGCTGGTTAATAATGAAATGAATGCAGGAAATTATGAAATAAGTTTTGATGGTACAGGATTAAGCAGCGGAATTTATTATTACAAAATAACAGCAGGTAATTTTTCTGAAGTAAAGAAGATGATGCTGGTTAAATAGGAATATAAATTTCATTTATGTATTTATTGCCTTAGTGTCTTTGTGGTTATTTATACCTTTAAGACACTAAGGTTAATTTTTATTCAAAATAAAGATCTACAATTTTATGTGCAGGTTCGAGAGTAATGAATTCTGATCCTGAATTACGGTTTGTTAAAATCACAACTGTAAATTTCTTTTCAGGTATTCTGTAAATAATATTTCTAAATCCTCTCGTACTGCCGGTATGAAATACAATATCAAAGCTTTTATAAGTTTCTAATCTCCAGCCATAACCGTAAGGGAATTCTTCCCCGCTTGTTGTTCTCCCCTTTGTAAAAGATTCATTCAAATACTTTTTATCAATTAGTTTATCAGTATAAAGTGCCTGATCCCATTTATACAAATCATCTAATGATGAATAAATTCCACCATCACCAAGGACAGCACTGGTTATGCTTTGATCACTTAATTCGGCATTGCCGTTTTTAATATTATAACCAAATGCTCTGTACTTAACTTCATTTATATTTTTCTCATAAGCGATGGTGTTATTCATCCCCAAAGGTTCAAAAATATTCTCACTTAAAAAATCTCCGAAATTTTTCCCTGAGATTCTTTCTACAATAAGAGCAAGTAAAGCATAACCTGTATTACTATACCTGTGTTGACTGCCCGGAATAAAGTATGTTGAATCAGTTTTCATTATTAAACTTAATACATCTTTATCCTTCAGTTGTTCTGTTGCAGTATCAGGAATGAGATCTTCATAATCAATTAATCCGGAAGTATGCTGAAGCAGATTTTTAATAGTTATTTCTGAACCATAATCGGGAAAATCCGGGAAAACATCTTTTAAAGTTGTATTAAAAGTAAGCTTACCTTCTTCAATAAGTAAAAGTATACACATTGCAGTAAATTGTTTAGTAACTGAAGCTAAACGAAAATTAGTTTTTGCGGTTACCGGTTCCGTTTTTTCTATATTAGCAAGTCCGTATCCTTTTTGAAATAAAATTTCACCGTCTTTAACTACCATTACTGCAGCACCGGGCACACCTGGTTTGTTATAATCAGCAAACAGTTCATCAATATGTTTTTCTTTAGTCATTGAGCATCCAATTAAAAAAACAGGAAGTAATATAAAGTTGATTAAGTTTTTCACAGGAATATTTAATTATTTTTTACCAGTTAAACCGGCTTTTCTTTTTTTAGGAAGTACTTTTACTTTCACATTGAAATAATACAAATTTTTAACACCTATAAAAACAAAAAAGCCTCAGAATATTCTGAGGCTTTTTTCATCCGGAAATAATAATCAAGGTTATTTTAACAGCAGCATTTTCTTTGTGGCTGAAAAATTATTTCCATTCATTCCAATTGCTTCTATGCTATAGAAATAAACTCCACTCGATAAATCAGTTGCATCAAATGTTACACTATGTATTCCTGCTTCCCTGTTTTCATTCAATAATATCCTTACTTCTTCACCCATTATATTGTAAACTTTTAATACAACCTTTGCATTCTCAACAAGTGAAAATTTAATTTGTGTTGCAGGGTTGAATGGATTCGGATAGTTCTGTTCTAAAGAATATTCAGATGGGACTGATACTTCAACTTCAATAATATCCGAATATTGATAAGTACCATCGAAATCAATTTGTTTTAATCTATAAGAATATTTTCCTGCTGAAAGATTCTCATCAACAAAAGAATAATACTGTTCTTCGGTTGTTGTTCCCTTACCTTTTACATAACCAATTACTTCCCATCTTTCATTTTCCATTTTCCTTCTTCCATTCAGACTTCTTTCAACTTCAAATCCATTATTATTAATTTCACCAGCAGTAGACCAGTTTAAGTTTACCTTATTCCCCGATACCGTTGCTGAAAATGAAACTAGCTCTACAGGAACAGAAGTGACAGTTTCAACTGAATCACTGTAAGGTGAATTGCCGAATTCATTATAAGCATAAATACGGTATGAATAAGCAGTATTTGGTGTTAAACCTGTATCTGTAAATGTAGTAACATTTGCTCCAACTGAATCTATTAATACCCATGGTGACGGTAAATGTAATGAATCATCTTTTCTTTCTATCTTGAATCCCAGTTCATTATCTGAATTATCATCCCAGAACAATTTAACTGAAAATGTATCCGCTATTGCAATCAGATTAGTTGGCGAAGCCGGAATACTTCCTGCACTATAGCGTAAAATTGCACTGCCAGCTCCAACCACTGTTCCGGAAGAAGCACTGGCAAAGTAAAGACCATTCAAATTATACTGGGCAAGTTTTGGTTCAACATTCCATGTAATGCCTCCATCTGTTGTGCGGAGAATTGTTCCACTTGCTCCCACAGCAAAACCATTGTCAGCATCGGGAAAGAAAACACGATATAAAGCACTGGTTGTTCCGCTGCTCTGCTGGCTCCAGTTTACACCGCCATTGGAAGAATAAAGAATTAAACCATTGTTACCAACAACTATACCTGTATTTGCAGATGTTAAAGCAGCAGAGTTAAGCTGTAAAGTTGTTCCGCTGACTTGGGGATTCCAGGTTGCTCCTCCATCAGTTGTTAATAAAATTACACCATTGTTGCCAACAATAATTCCATTATCTGCATCTTTAAAAAATACTCCATTTAAAGAAGTAGCGACTCCACTAACCTGAGGTACCCATGTAGCACCACCATCAGTTGTTCGCCTGATGGTACCGAAATCACCTACTATTGTCCCTGTTTCATTAACAAATGAAACACAGAAAAGTAAATTCGTGGTTCCACTTGTTTGACTAAACCAGGTTTCTCCGGCGTTTGTTGTTTTTATAATTGTACCTTCAGAGCCGGTGACTCCACCAACAGCATATCCGGTATTTGCATCTGTAAATGTAACAGAACGCAAAGCAAGTGTAGTGGGTCCAGAAATCAAGTTCCAGGTATTACCTTCATCGGTAGTACGTAGAATTGTTCCCACAGATCCGACTGCAACACCAATATCAGTTGTAGGAAATTTTATATCATTTAAAATCTGATTAGTAACCAATGAAGAGAGTTCTGACCAATTATTACCACTACTTGTGGTTTTCAGAATTCTTCCGTTTACACCAACAGTATATGCTACATTAACATCTTTTTGAAAAATACTGTAAAGAGCAGTTGTTAAACCGCTTGGTTTTTGTGTCCATGTAGTTCCTCCATCAGTAGTATGTAAAACTACACCAGTGTTTCCGGCAATCATACCATTGTTACTGTCTGTGAAATATACATCATAGAGAATTGAAGTTGTTCCGCTTGTTTGCGGACTCCAGTTTATTCCTCCATTGGTTGTATGGATAATTACTCCGTTTGAGCCAACTGCATAACCAGTTTGAGCATTAGTAAAAAAAATGCTGTTAAGAATCGATGTTGTACCGCTTGTCTGAGAAGACCAGTTTAATCCGCCATTTGTGGTTCTGAGTATAATACCGCTGCTGCCTACGGCTATTCCTGTATCTCTGCTTGTAAAAAAGACATCATAAAGACTTGCAGTTGTTCCGCTAAACTGTAAATTCCAGGTTTCTCCACCATTAGTTGTACGAACTATCATTCCATTACCTCCTACTGCCGTTCCGTAGTTTGCATCTACAAAGTGAACACCAAAAAAGTTAAAAGTTACTCCGCTTGGTTGGGAAACCCATGATTCGCCGCCATCTGTAGTTCGAATAATTGAACCACCTGTACCTACTACAGTACCTATGCTGCCATCAACAAAAAAGACATCATTAAGAGTTTCACTTATTCCACCAGGAAGTAATTGCCAGGATATTCCATCATCAGTGGAACGTATAATTGTTCCGGCATTGCCTACTGCCAGTAGAGTATTACCATCTGTTAAACATACTTCATTTAAAATATTGCCCTGAGGAAGAGGATGCTGCCAGTACCATTGAGCAAATGATAAATTGCAAAAAATAAAAATCATGACAATGGCTAACATTAAATTTTTCCCGGGAAACAAATTGTTTAACCTTTTCATTTTTTTTAACTCCTGAAATTTTTCATATGATTTTGAATTCAATTACAAGTGCTTTTGATTTATAATTCTTTTTAATTCAAAAAGATTTTCTTTAGATATAAACGCAGTTGCTCCGGCTTCCATAGCTACAATACGACTTGATGGTGTATCATAATCTGTTATAATTATTATCTTCGCATCAGGAAATTCTTTGAGAATTTCTTTTAAAACATTTAATCCCCTCATTTTTTGTATCTGTATATCAATTAAAACATAATCAGGCTGATATTTTTCATAATAAGCGACTGCATTTCTGACATCGGAACATTCAATTATTATATCCTTATCTTCGGGTAAAATATCTGAATGAATATTAGCGGCGAATTCCTGTACAGATAATATCTGCCTGATAATTTTTATCATCTTTTGATTATCATCAATAATCAGATATCTCATATAAACTTAACGCAACATTAATACTTGATGAATTAACCTATGAAATGGAAATAAGGGAGACAATAACTGTTTCTTTGTATTTTAAATACCTGTTAACAGGTATTTACATACCTAAAGGCGGGTATATTAATTAAATGATATCAGGATTTTCTAATATAAAATGCAGAAGTGCATTAGGACCGTGCAAACCAAGTTTCTGGCAAATATTTTTTCTGTGTGTTTCTACTGTATAAACACTTATAAATAGTTCATCTGCAATCTCCTTTGTTGTCATATTTTCAGCAATTAATTTTAATATTTTTCTTTCTGTTGTTGTCAGCAACGATAGTTTATTTCTTTCACCGGAAAAATCTAATTGGCTTCTATTAATGAGCAAACCTGAAATTGATGGACTGATATAATGTTTTCCCTCCGAAACACTTTTTACTGCTTCAACAATTTCGGTAACAGCAGAATCCTTCATAACATATCCCATAACTTTCAAATCCATAGCGCGGTTAAAAATATTTTCCTTATTGTACATTGTAAGTATTATAACTCTTACAGGAATACTTTTCTTATGAAGTTCTTCCACAATGCGTAGTCCGTCAAGTTCAGGCATTTCAATATCTAATATTGCAATTGATGGTTTTAACTGCATTATTAATTTCAAGGTCTCTTCACCATTACCTGCTTCACCAATAATTTCAAACTTCTCCTGTTTTTCCAGAATATTTTTCAAACCATTTCGTAATAAGGGATGGTCATCTGCAAGAATTATTGTAATCTTTTTTTCTGATTCATTTGCCATTTTATCAACTACTTCTTTTATTTATCGGTATTTCAATTTTAATGTGAGTACCTTTTCCTGATGAAGAATTAACTTCAAATCTTCCTCGTAATATTTTAACACGTTCAGTCATTCCGATTAATCCCAATCCTGCTTTTCCTTCATTACTAATTTTATGTAAAGAACCATTAGATTTTTCTTTCCTATTTAAAATACCATTAAAATCAAATCCTTTTCCGTTATCAATTATATCCAAAACCAGGTTTTGATTCTTTTTAACAACAAGAACTCTGCATTCGGTTGCTTCAGCATGTTTTATAACATTACCTATTGCTTCCTGAATGATACGAACAACATTAATTTCCAATTCGGGAGAAAGCAATCCATTTATATCATCTACTTCACCTGTTATTTTAATTGAAGTTGATTTTCTGATAATAGTCAATATTGATTTCAATGTTTCGGTTAATCCCAAACGGTCAAGGTCAGGCGGACGAAGGTTGTGTGAAATATCCCTTACTGAACTTAATACACCCGATATATCTTCTGAAATCTGATTAAGATTTTCCCTTAATGAAATATTATTCCCGGTTTCTTCCATTGTTAATAATATTCTGTTTTTAATTAAAAGTAAATCCTGCCCAAGACTATCGTGCATTTCCTGAGCAATTCGTTTACGTTCCTCTTCCTGCTTTTCAATTAATAAACCGGAAATTTCCTGTTGTAATTTCTGTTCTCTTTTTATTGCATTTATTCTTCTGTTATATAAAAAGAATGCTAATGCAAAGAATGAAATAACAGCCAGAATTTTAAACCACCAGGTCATCCATACCGGAGGTTTTATTATAAGTTTTACTGATGCACCTGTATCATTCCATACTCCATCATTGTTAGAACCTTTAACCCGGAAAACATATTCACCGGGGTCAAGGTTTGTGTAACTTGCATAGCGCTGCTGTGCCGATACATAGTGCCATCGTTTATCAAATCCTTCAAGTATATAAGCATACTGATTTTTCTGCGGGGAAGTATAATTAAGAGCAACAAATTCAAATGAGAAAAAATTCTGCAAATATGATAATGTTATTTCTCTGTTGTTCAGGAAATGTTTTTTAATCGGGAAAGGTTCATCGAATATATTGAATTTTGTAATGTAGACAGGAGGAATATTTGTGTTATCTGTTATCTTATCCGGATAAAAAGCATTAAATCCATTCATCCCTCCGAAAAATAATTCACCTGAATTACTTCTGAAAAATGCTCCGCTGTTAAACTCATCGCTTTGCAAACCATCTGCCGCATCATAATTTCTGAAGGTTTCATTATCAGGATTGAACTTTGATAATCCCTTATTTGTACTTAACCACAAATTACCTTCATTATCGGGAAGAATACCATATACAACATCATTTGGCAATCCATTCAGCATAGTATAATAAGTAAATAAGCCGGTTTCAGGATTATATTTATTCAAACCGCCACCGTAGGTTCCTATCCAGACAATTCCATTTTCATCTTCATATACTGAATGTATGCCGTTATTATTAATGCTTCTACCGGTATCAATGGAAGGATTACTTAATGAAACCTGGTAATGTTCAAAATATCCCGGAGAAGTATTTTTTTTACCTGGTATAAAATGGTTCAATCCATATTTGTTTGTACCTATCCATAAACCACTTTTTTTTCCTTTGTATATAACAATAACTTCGGTTGGAGAAATTGCATGCAGATTAGTACTATCAGGTAAATAATGTTGAAACAAATTTTTTGAAATATTATAGGAACTAATTCCACCTGTTGAATATCCTATCCATAATTCATCTTCTTCTTCATCATAAAATAATGTAGAGATTTCATTTGAACGGATACTATTATTGTTGTCAGATTCATATCTGTATTTAAAGAAAGAATTATTCTTTTTATCATATTTAATCAAACCATCTGATAATGTTGCTATCCAGATATTTCTGTCTTTAGACTCAGCTAATGCATAAATCCAGTTACTTTTAATAAAAGGATTACTTTCATTTGTGAAGTAATTAATTATGTTCTTCCTCGATTTATTAAAGCGAATCAGTCCATTTCCAATTGTACTTACCCATAACTCACCATCCTTGTCCTCAAGAATTGCAGATACAACTTTTCTCTTCTGACTAAATGGTTCACTAAAGTAATCAAGATAATGAGGAAATTTATTTTTTCTTTTATCTAATATCTTTACACCATTTGCAAGAGTGCCAATCCAGAGAATACCTGAATCATCTTCATATATATCAAAAACAGTATCATCAAGATATTTTATGAAAATATTATTCTTCCCATCAAATAAATTTAACCCGCCATCGAATGTTCCAATCCATAAATTTGTTTCCGGATTAAAAGGGTCTTTATAAACAGATGTAACATAATTACCTGAGATTGAATTCGGATTATTTATATCACGAATATATCTGGTAAATACTGCTTTATCTGAATTGTCAATTGAACTAACGTCTAAACTATTTAGACCGTTTTTTCCTGTACCAATCCAGAGCATTCCATTCCTTGCATAATAAACACTTCGCAGTGAATTACTGCTAATGCTTTTGGGGTTGGAAGGATCATTTAAATAATGTACGAAATCTGTTGTTGAAGGATTATTGTAAAATTTATTTAGGTTCAGACGGAAAAGTCCCTGTGTAGTTGCAATCCATAAGTTTTGATTATTATCCTCACAAATTTTTTTTACGTTAAGATTGCCCTGGACTGCATTATAAAGTAATCGTTTGAAGTAAATTGAATTTTTGCTATTGTGAGAAGCAGAATCATTATGTACTTCTAATAAATCCAATCCTTTATCAGTACCTATCCATATATTACCTCTTGAATCTTCGAAAATAGAATTTACATAATTACCGCTTAATGAAGATGTATCTTTTTCATTATGCTGGTAATGATAAAATTTGTTTTCAGATGGGTTATAAAGATTAAGTCCGCCTCTTTCTGTACCTATCCATAAATTTCCTTTTTTATCGCACATCAGACTCCATATTGTATTATCTGAAAGTGAATTTATATCAGAAGAATTATTTCTGAAAACAGTTATAGAATAGCCGTCATATCTGTTCAATCCATCCTGAGTACCAAACCACATAAAACCATGAGAGTCCTGAGTAATTGCATAGACTGTCGCCTGAGAAAGTCCTTGTTCCAAACCTATCTGGTCAAATTTCAGGTTGGTGTTTTGGGGAATACTTTGAAATGTGAATAATATTAAAAAAACTACTAATCTTTTAAGCAATTTACTTTATATTAATAATTCTTTTATAAAATTATCCAACGCATTAAAGTAAATCAAGGTTAGGCAATACAACTACTATTTTTTCAACACTCCTAAAACAAAGAGCCTAAGAAAATCTGAAGCTTTCTATGTGGGTAGTCCAGATGGACATGACCACCGTATTCGATGATTAAAGTTTAAGTCCCGCTATCACCATCTAAGTAAAACTCAAAGTAGTTGATACAGCAACTAATTCAGACTTTGCCATTGTTGTAATAAAAGTTTCTGCTTACAGTGAATTTAACTAAAGCCTGCTCTTGATCAGATAACCAGTGGTTCGGTATTCTTTCCCGGAAGTTTATAAATTAAATAAAAAAAGCTTCAGAAATATTCTGAAGCTTTTGGTGTGGGCCCAGATGGACTTGAACCACCGACCCGCTGATTATGAGTCAGCTGCTCTAACCAACTGAGCTATGGGCCCTGAAAAATAGTTTACAAAATTAATATTTCTGAACTGCTTATGCAACTAATCTTTTAATTCTTATTCTGCTCGGCAAGTTCTTTCAATATTCTTTTTAATAATGTATAAAACTTTTCTACAGTTTCTATATTCACTCTTTCATCAGGTGAATGTGCACCTTCTATTGTAGGGCCAAATGAGATTATATCCATACCCGGATTTTTACTTTCAAGTATTCCGCATTCCAATCCGGCATGTATAGCTTTTATCTCAGGTTCTTTATTGAAAAGTTCTTTGAAGACATTCTTCGAAACTTTTAGCAGTGTTGAATCCAAATTTGGCTTCCAGCCCGGGTATCCATCTGTAATTTCTATCTTACCATTTGCCAGTTTGAAAATAGATTGCACACTCAGTGACATATATTCTTTTGCACTTTCAATAGAGCTTCTTTGGCTGGTACCGATAGTAAGTTTATCATCTTTTATTTTTACAGTTGCAAGATTTGTAGATGTTTCAACAAGTCCGGGTATATCTTTGCTCATCATTATTACGCCATGAGGAAGTGCAAGCAATGTGTTGATTAATCTGTCCGAAAATTCTTTTGTAAAAACTTTCTGATAACTACTTTCAACTTTTGTAAGATTTATCTTTAATCCGTCATCCGCTGTTTTAAATTCTTTAGAAGCAGCAGACTCAAATTGCTTAACTAATTTTTCTAATTCAGAATAATCTTTTTCTTCGATTAATAAAACAGCTTCTGCTTCTCTTGGTATTGCATTTCTTAAACTGCCTCCGTCCACTTTAGCAATTCTGAAATTTATATTACTCAATTGGTTTAGTGTCCGGGCAAGAATTTTAATTCCGTTTGCTCTTCCCTGGTGTATATCAAGACCGGAGTGTCCTCCTTTTAAACCTGTCACCATAATTTCGCAAGCAGCAAAACCTGAAGGAGCGTTTTCATATTCGATATCAAATATTCCGAGAGTATCTTTGCCACCTGCACAGCCTATATAGAAAGCACCATCTTCTTCTGAATCCATGTTCAATAAAATTTTTCCGGTAATTAATCCCGGCTGAAGGTTTGATGCACCTGTTAATCCTGTTTCTTCATCTATTGTTAAAAGAATTTCAATAGGACCATGCACAGCATCTTTATCGGTAATAACAGCAAGTGCAGCAGCAACACCAATTCCGTTATCGCTTCCTAAAGTTGTACCTTTTGCTTTTATCCATCCGTTATCTCTCACCATTGTAATAGGATCATTTTCAAAATCGTGCTGTGTTTCTTTATTTTTTTCACAAACCATATCAACATGAGCCTGTAAAACAACAGTAGGAGCATTTTCGTAACCGGGTGTTGCAGGAACTGTTGCAACTATATTTCCAACGTTATCTTCTTTAAATGAAATGTTTAATTCCTTAAATAATTCTTTTAAGTGTTTAAGAATTTTTCCTTCTTTTTTACTGGGTCTTGGTACCTGGGTTATTTCGTAGAATCTTTGCCAGAGAATGGAAGGTTCCAATCCTTTAATTACTTCGGGTGTCATTAATATCTCCTTTATAAAATTAAGAGAAAAATCTGAAGTAAATATACTTAAAATAGGTTTCAGGTTGAATTAAAAAAGCTATAACTTAAGCAGCAACTTCGTTTTTCTTGGCAGCGAGTTTTGCATTCTTTCTCTGCTGCTCGTTTAAATATTTTTTTCTTATACGAATGTTTTCAGGAGTGACTTCTACATACTCATCATCAGTAATCCATTCAATAGCCTGCTCAAGTGTGAGGATAGTAGGCGGTTCTAATCTTATAGCTTCATCTGCACCGGATGCACGCATATTGGTAAGCTGTTTAGTTTTGGTAACATTAACATACATATCATTACTGCGTGAGTTTTCTCCAACGACCATTCCTTCATAAACTTTTGTACCCGGTTCAATGAAGAAGACTGAACGCTCCTGCAGTTTGAACATTGCATAAGCAGAAGCAATACCGGATTCCATTGCAACCAAAGCACCCCTTTGCCTGTGAGTTATTTCCCCTTTAAATGGTTCATAGTTATGAAAATTATGATGAAGAATTCCGTTGCCTTTTGTATCGGTCATAAACTCTGAACGGTAACCGATGAGTCCTCTTGCAGGTACAAAGAATTCAATTCTTGTATTCTCTTTAAACGTAACCATATTTTTCATTTCACCTTTACGCTTACCGAGTTTTTCAATAACAATACCGACAAATTCTTCCGGCACATCAATAATTACATGCTCAATAGGTTCGGAAAGAACATCATCAATTTTTTTTGTGATAACTTCAGGCCTGCTTACCTGCAGTTCATATCCTTCCCTTCTCATATTTTCAATTAATATAGCAAGATGAAGCTCACCCCTTCCGCTTACTTTGAATATATCGGGTGAATCGGTCATTTCAACTCTTAAACTTACATTTGATTTTAATTCACGGGATAATCTTTCACTTAGATTTCTTGTTGTAACATATTTCCCTTCCTGACCGGCAAAAGGCGAATTGTTAACAATGAAATTCATTGTAATTGTTGGTTCATCTATGGCAACAAAAGGTAAACCTTCTGGTTTAAGAGGACTTGCAAAAGTATCTCCTATATCAACATCTTCAAAACCTGCAATTGCTCCAATATCACCGGCATAAATTTCATCAACTTCAACTCTCTTAATATTCTCATAAGAATATAATTTGGAAATTTTAGAATTTATTTTTTCACCCTCTCTTGTTATTAAAACTATACTATCACCGGTTTTTATTTTACCGCTATAAACTCTGCCGATACCAATTCTTCCGAGATAATCATTATAATCAATTGCAGAGATAAGCATTGCAAAAGGTGAATCTAGGTCAGCCTTGGGATGAGGAACATGATTAATTATATTTTCAAGAAGCGGAACCAGGTTGCTGCTCTCTTCTGTTAATTCCTTTTTAGCAATTCCTTCTTTTGCTATTGCATAAACAAAAGGAAAATCAAGTTGTTCTTCTGAAGCACCAAGAGAAATGAACAGGTCAAATACTTCATTAAGAACTTCATTAGGGCGGGCATCTTTTCTATCGATTTTATTAATTACAACAATAGGTTTAAGTCCGAGGTCTAATGATTTTTTTAAAACAAATCTAGTTTGAGGAAGCGGACCTTCGGCAGCATCAACAAGAAGCAGAACACCATCAACCATTTTTAATGTTCTCTCAACTTCACCACCGAAATCAGCATGCCCGGGGGTATCAATAATATTAATTTTTATTCCTTTGTAAGAAATACTGAGATTCTTTGCAAGAATTGTAATTCCTCTCTCCTTCTCGAGTGCATTAGAATCCATAACTCTTTTTTCAACCTGCTGATTCTCACGCCAGGCACCTGTCTGCCTGAGCATATAATCAACCAGTGTTGTTTTACCATGGTCAACGTGTGCAATTATTGCAATGTTTCTTATGTTTTCTGAACTATAACTCACTTTTACCTTTCAAAAAATGGGACTGCAAATATACTTATAAATGACTTCAGGTAAAAAGAAATTAGGGGTAAAAATGATGAGTTAACTTATGATTTGTGTGTTAAGTGCAATCTCTTCAAGCACTGAAGAAACTCTCAAACATTCCTGTATTGGGCCTGTAAAAACCACAGCTTTTCCGTGTGTATGAGCTTCAAATGCAAGAGAGCGTGCATGTTCAAAGGAACAGCTTAAAGCTTTTATAAGCTGAACAATTACTTCTTCAAATGTATGCCAGTCATCGTTAAAGAGTACTACTTTATTTTCTGAAGTTAAAGTAGTATCCTGTTCTTCAATAATCTCAGGAGTGGGAGTAATATGTGTTATTGAATCCATACTTGTTGTAAATTATCAAAATAATTTTTAAATAAAAATAGTTATTGTCTCATCTAATTCCGGAAACTGGATTGATTTTATAGGTGTCTATTTATATATTTTTTTTGAAATAATTGCAGAATTTAACGGAGGTTTAATGAACATAGCAGTTTGTGTTAGTCATGTGCCTGACACTGCTACAAAAATAAAAATTGGTGCAGATAATAAATCAATTGATGCTGCCGGTGTAACTTATATAATAAACCCTTATGATGAATTTGCTGTTGAAGAAGCATTAAAATGGAAGGAATCTTCAGGCGGCGATAGTAAAGTAACAGTTTTTAGTGTGGGAAATGATGCAAGTAAGGAGACAATTAAAAAAGCACTTGCAATGGGTGCCGATGATGGTGTTTTGATTAAAACAGAAAATGATTTAGATTCTCTGGGAATAGCAAAAGCACTTGCAGAGGAATTAAAGCAGCATAGTTTTGATGTTGTATTTTGCGGCAAGCAGTCGGTTGATTATGATGACAGTGCAGTACCCCAGATGCTGGCAGAGTTACTCGGTTATTCATGTGCTACTGTGGTGGTTGATTTAAAAAGAGAAGGAAATAAAATTACAGCCGAAAGAGAAATTGAAGGAGGCAGAGAAGTTGTAGAGCTGGAACTTCCTGCAGTTATTGGCGCACAAAAAGGTTTAAATGAACCGCGCTATGCTTCACTTAAAGGAATAATGGCTGCAAAGAAAAAAACTATTACAGAAAAACCGGCTTCTGCAGTTGAGAACAAAACTGAAATTGTTAAAATGAATACTCCTCCGCCGAAACAACCGGGAAGAATTTTAGGAACAGATGCTTCTGCAGTTCCGGAGTTAGTACGTTTATTAAGAGAAGAAGCAAAAGTAATTTAAAAGGAATTTAAGATGCCAAATAAAATTATTGCGATACTTGAACAACGTGAAGGTAAATTAAAGAGGTTTGCCTTTGAAGCAGTTTCTGCTGCAGTTAAACTTGCTGATGAACTTAAATTAGAAAAAGAAGCTGTTGTAGTAGGTAATGAAATTGAAAATTTATCCGAGGTTGGGAATTACGGAATATCCAGAATCGTTCATTTAAAAAGTGATAAGCTTGAAAATTATTCATCTTCAGGTTATGCCGAAGTTTTAACAAATTACATTAATGATTCAGGTGCTGATTTTCTTCTGCTTGCAAATACGGCTTACGGTAAAGACCTGGCACCAATACTTGCTGTTAAAACTGATTCAGGTTTAATTGCCGATGCTGTTAAGCTTGATACATCTTCAGGCGAACTGGTTGTAACCAGACCGGTATATGCCGGTAAAGCTTTAGCTGATGTTAAATTTAAAACGGAGAAAAAAGTTTTAACTATACGTCCAAATGTATTTAAGGCTGTTCCTGCAAACGGAAATTCACCTGAAATTGTTGTTAAGGAAGTTACTCCGGCTAATCTTAAATCGAGAGTAGTTTCCTTTAAGAAATCTGAAGGAAAGCTTGATGTTGCTGAAGCTGATATAATTGTATCAGGCGGACGCGGATTAAAAGGACCTGAGAATTTTCATCTTATTGAAAAACTTGCAGATGTACTTGGAGGCGCTGTGGGAGCTTCAAGGGCTGTTGTTGATGCAGGCTGGAGACCTCACAGGGAGCAAGTTGGACAAACAGGTAAAACTGTGTCTCCAAGTTTATATATTGCCTGTGGAATTTCAGGGGCAATTCAGCATCTGGCAGGTATGTCTTCTGCTAAGTATATTGTAGCTATAAATAAAGATAAAGATGCACCGATTTTTAATGTTGCAGATTATGGAATAGCTGGCGATATTTTTGAAATACTGCCTAAATTAACAGAGGAAATAGAAAAGATTAAATCACAATAACTTAGGAGCTTTACTTGCAAAAGATTCAATGTGAAATATTAGGTTTGTCCAGCAGTCCCTCTACCGGAGGAGCTTATGCAATTTTATTAAAAGAAGTTAATGGAAACAGAAGACTTCCGATAATTATTGGTGCATTTGAAGCTCAGGCTATTGCTCTTGAAATCGAGGGAATAAAACCACCCCGTCCTTTAACTCATGATTTGCTCAAGCAGATAACTGATAATCTCGGGGCAACAATTGTTGAAGTTATTATTGATGAATTGAGAGAAAATACTTTTTATGCTAAAATTATTCTTGAAGTATCTGCTTTAACAAATGAAATAGATGCTCGTCCGAGTGATGCAATTGCATTGGCTGTTAGAGCACAGGCACCAATATATGTTGCCGAATCTGTAATGGAAGTTGCTGCATTTATTCCTTCTGATGAAGGAGAAAAAGAGGAATCCGCTTCAGAAAAAGAAGAAAAGATTCCTAACACAAAAGAAGCAAAGATTGCGGCACTTCAGAATAAATTAAGGGAAGCTATTGATGCAGAAGAATATGAGAGGGCTGCAAAGATAAGAGATGATATTCAAAAACTGACAAGCAATAATTAAGCTTGTAAGGTGAATGAATCATTCTCTTTTAACTGTAGTTGTAAACTACCAGACTCCCGATTTATTAAAAATTACTGTTGAATCATTCCGTAAATTTTATCCTTCCGAAGAATTACTGATTATTGATAACGGCTCTTTAGATAATTCTAAAGAGCTTATTAATGTATTGACTGAAATCTCCCCTTCTCACACAAAATCTTTCTTCTTTGAAAAAAACATTTACCACGGACCTGCAATGCATTATGCTATCGAGAATACTGATTATGAGTATATGTTTTTTCTTGATTCAGATACTAAAACTTTTAAAGGCGGATTTCTTGAGGAGATGATTTCAGTTTTAAATTCTTCAGATAAAATTTATGGAACCGGCAGGTTACTTAAAATTAACAAACGGGGATTTCAATCTTCAAAAGGGATACTATTCCCTGCCCCGGCATATATGATGATTAAGAAAAAATATTATTATCTCTTCCCCCCTTTTGAACATCATGGTATGCCTGTATTAAAAAACTTCTCCAGGGCTCTCGAACAAGGTTATACATTCAAAAGCTTTCCGATTGAAAATTATATTGAACATAACTGGCGTGGGACTGCAGGAAGATTCGGATATGGGCTTGGATTAAAAGCTAAAATCGATTTCTTCCTTAATAAACTTGGTTTGTAATTCTGCCTGGTAGAAAAAATACTACAGACTTTTACAAATTGAAACTATTCCCGATTTCATCTATATGAATTAGTTTGAAGGCAGTTATTCACACAATTTTTAAGGTATTTATAATGGTTTTCTTTCAGGATGAAATGTTTGAAGAACTGCCAGAATTAACCCTTTATTTTCAGCAGGCAAAATTTGTTAGTAACTATGTCGGCAAAGAAAAAATTTATGAGTTATTTAAATATCTCGTTAAAAGAAATTATAAACTCGAAGCCGGCGAACTTTGGGATGATGTTATAACAGATAAAAATAAAATCCGGGCTTCCTGAATTTTCTCTAACTACATAAGTTCAAAATCTGCCTTCTTTAATAAAACGACAGGTTAATATTCTCACACCCCTAAAATCATAATCGTTAACCTTTTTCTTTTAAAAAATAATTCTACTCTCTTTTGTTCATTTCTTATTCCTGCTTTCTTGCATTTATTTAGCATTCAAAATAACTTTGATTTTTATTTTTAAGGTATTATGGCAAACGAAAACGATGAGAAAAATATTACTGTTAACAGGAAGGCAAGACATGAATATTCAATCTTACAGACTTATGAAGCCGGAATTGTTCTTACCGGAACTGAAGTAAAAGCCTTGCGTGAGGGAAAAGCAAATCTTGTTGACAGCTATGCGTCTGTGGAAAAGGGCGAAGTTTGGTTGAACAATGCTCATATTAGTGAGTACAGGCATGGAAATATAAGCAACCATGACCCCTTAAGAAGCAGGAAGCTTCTTCTTAATAAGAGTGAGATCCGTAAACTTATCGGTAAAGTAAAAGAAAAAGGATTAACTTTAATTCCACTCAGATTATATTTTAAGAGAGGAAAAGTAAAAGTTGAGTTAGCCCTTGCAAAGGGTAAGAAAATTTATGATAAACGTGAATCAATTGCTAAAAAAGATTTGCAGAGAGAACAGGAAAGAAGATTCAAATATTAATTCTGAATTATTATAGAACAGGAAAACAGAAATATTAATGAATAAAAATTATTTCCCCCCTCTTAATGAACAAATGGACCTTATTAAAAGAGGTGCATTTGAAATTATTCCCGAAGATGAACTGGTAAGAAAAATTGAAAAATCAATTAAAGAAAATAAACCTCTTAAAATTAAATTAGGCTGCGACCCCAGCAGACCTGATTTGCATATTGGTCATTCCGTTGTTTTGAGAAAACTTGCACAGTTTCAGCAGCTCGGGCATCAGGCTATTTTAATTATTGGTGATTTTACAGGAATGATTGGCGACCCATCAGGCCGTAATGCTACAAGACCTGCTTTATCACTTGAAGAAACACGACGCAATGGTGAAAGTTATTTTCAGCAGGCATCTAAAATTCTTGATAAAGATAAAACCAAAATTGTTTATAACTCAGAATGGCTGAGCAAAATGAATTTCGAAGATGTAATTAAACTTGCATCAAAATATACTGTGGCAAGAATGATTGAGAGAGATGATTTTACTAAAAGATTCAGATCTAATGAACCAATAAGTATTCATGAATTCCTATACCCTCTTGCACAGGCAATGGATTCAGTTGCTATAGAAAGTGATGTTGAACTTGGAGGCACAGACCAGAAATTTAATCTTCTGGTCGGCAGAGATATTCAGCGTGAATTTAATATGGAACCCCAGGTAATTTTAACAATGCCTCTTTTGGTTGGGACTGATGGTGTTGAGAAGATGAGTAAATCATATAACAATTATATAGGCATTTCTGAAGACCCAAAAGAGATTTATGGAAAAACTCTTTCTATTCCTGATAATCTTATCTATACATATTTTGAGTTAGGTACAGATATTTCAAATGAAGAATTAGCTGAAATAAAATCTAAACTCGATAATCCTGATGTTAATCCCCGTGATTTAAAAAGACAGCTTGCAAGAACTCTTGTAAAAATTTATTATGATGAAAAATCAGCAATTGAAGCTGAAGAAGCTTTTGATAAAGTATTCATAAAAAAAGAAATCCCTGACGAAATACCTGAACTGAAAATTAAATCATCAGAAATAAATATTATTGACCTGATACTTGAAGTTAAATTTGCTCCTTCAAGAAATGAAGCACGCAGACTTGTGATTCAGGGAGGTGTCACAGTTGATGGTGAAAAAATTGATGATATTACCCAAACGATAATTATTGATAAAGAAAAAATTTTAAAAGTAGGAAAAAGAAAATTTATTAAACTAACTATTAACTAATTCACAAAAGGCAAACATTAAGACTTCCCATATAAACCTGCAGTCGGCAGTATGGGAAACCCAAGAAAGGAGATGATAATTTGTATGTTCCAACTAAAATATTCTTTACCAAAGGCGTAGGTAAACATAAAGAATATCTCAGTTCATTCGAGCTTGCATTAAGAGCGGCAGGAATTGAGATATGCAACCTTGTTACCGTAAGCAGTATCTTTCCGCCTAACTGCAGAAGAATTACGAAGGAAGAAGGATTAAAGGAACTTCAACCCGGACAAATAACTTTTGCAGTAATGGCTCGTAATGCAACCAATGAACCTAACAGGCTTATTGCTTCATCCATTGGTGTTGCTTTACCTGCAGATACAAATGCTTACGGATATCTTTCGGAACATCATCCGTTTGGTCAAACGGAAAAAACTGCAGGAGAATATGCAGAAGATCTGGCAGCCACAATGCTTGCAACTACATTAGGTGTTGAGTTTGATCCTGAAAAAGACTGGAGTGAGAGAGAAAATATTTATAAAATGTCAGGGAAGATTGTGCGGTCTTTTAATATCACACAATCTGCCGAAGGCGATAAAAATGGCTTATGGACTACAGTAATTGCTGCAGGTATTCTGTTGCCTTAATTATAAAGGGAAATCTTGTTTAATGAATTAACATTCTGGATTTGTTTCTGGATAATAGTTGCCGTTCTGTTTTACATTGATTTATATGTAACAGATCATAGAAGAGGAAAGATTACTGTTAAAGCCAGTCTTATTTGGAGTGCGGTTTGGATTGTTACAGCTCTCATCTTTAATGCATTTATTTATTTTTATCATCAGAATGGTCATCAGAAAGCAATAGAATTTTTAACAGGTTATCTTATCGAAAAATCTCTTTCGGTAGATAACCTGTTTGTCTTTCTTCTAATCTTTCGCGTAATGGATGTTCCTGCAGAAAGCCAGCCTCACGTTCTCAAATGGGGAATAATAAGTGCAATAATATTCAGAATAGTTTTTATTCTTGCAGGGGTAGGATTATTAAAACTCTTCCATCCCATTATTTATGTTTTTGCTTTAATACTTTTGTATGCTGCATACAAAATGGCTTTTGGCGGAGAATATAAAATTGATGTTGACAATAATCCTTTTGTAAAATTTGCTGTAAGGCATTTTAAATTAAAACCCGGCTATCATGGCAGGCATTTCTTTGTTAAGAGTGAAAACCGGACTTACATAACCACATTGTTTCTTACACTCCTACTAATTGAATCATCGGATATAGTTTTTGCCGTTGATTCAATTCCTGCAATTATTGCTATTACCAAAGATGAATTTATTATTATCTCATCAAATATATTTGCTATTCTTGGCTTAAGAGCTTTATACTTTGCTCTCGCAGGTGTTGTTGATATTTTTATTTACCTGAAGTATGGTGTTGCAATTGTTCTGTTTTATGTAGGAATAAAAATGCTCATCTCTGATTTTTATACAATACCTACAATCGTTTCTCTCTGCATAATTTTATTTATGCTTAGTGCCTCGGTTATCTTATCTCTTCTGAAGAAAAAATCTTCCCGGCCAGAAGACCTGCTGAATGAATAAGCAATGAAATAACCAAACCAACCAGCATAGGTTCAATTAAAGATAAATCAGAATTAAAAATGTCCCTGATAAAATACCAGGTTATTCCGGCAGCAAATGAAAGAATCATCTCAGTTATTATTATTTTTTTGCTTACTTTAAATTTAATGTAGTAAGATGAAATGACTGGAAGAATTATTGAAGGTATTAAAAGTGATCCGATGGTATACCATATTTCAATTACGGAAGGTATTAGGTAAGCAAGAATGATTGCTATTATTCCTGAAATAAAAAGTCCAACAACAGTATAAGATTTTAATTTTCTTTCATCAGGATTTTGAGAAAGTCTGAAAATAAAATCCCTTCCTATCGTAGTTGCACTTAAAAAAAGAAAACTGTTTGCTGTTGATAAAATTGTTGCAAACATTGCTGCATAAAAAATTCCTTTAACGCCATGGGGCAGAACCAATTCTGATAAAAGAGGATAAGCAGAAACAGGTGTTTCAAGGTCAGGCAATAAAGCCCTTGAATAAAGTCCCGTTGTTGTAGTAAGGAAATCAAACAAGAACCAGAAAAAGATTGAGATGATGATTCCTTTCATTGCCACACTGCCGCTTTTAGCTGCATAACATCTCTGGTGAAAACCCGGATCTGCGAATGTCCACATTGCAATAAAAAACCAGATAAGTATAAAACCAAACGATGTTCCTCCATCAAAGGATAAGTGTTCTGCCGGTAAATTATTTTTAAGAAATTCTGTCCCCCCTGTATGATTGTAGCTGAAAATGAGAAGAAGAATAAATCCGGCAAACATTAAAAAAAACTGAACAACGTCTGTATAAAGATCAGCCCTGTATCCTCCTTTAAAAAGATATGCAACGGAAATAAGCAGAGAAATTATAAGAGCAGTAATAAGTTCAATATTAAAAATTAAAGAGAGAAGATTTGCAGTCATTAAAATGTATGGTGCAGGCGAGACAAGCAAAAAAACTATAACTGCAGATAAAAGCCCTGCTTCTTTTCCATAAACTTCAGTTAATTTATCGGGAATTGTAAAGAGAGATGCAGCACGTATTTTTTTTGCAAAGAATATTGCAAACAAAAAAGCAAAAAAATAATATGGTAATCCCTGTGTTACCCAGCTTAGAATTCCATAACTGTAAGCAAACTCACCAACACCAAGTATACCACCATACCATGTTGAAACTGTAGTAAGTACAAATAATGTTAATCCAACTTTTCTTCCTGATAAAAGATAATCTTCTGGTTCGTTGCTGAATTTTCTGCCGGCCCAAAATCCAACACCAATTACAACAGCAAAAAATAGTATAATTATAAGGATATCAAAAAAATTAAGAGAAAGCATTTGCTTTGGCTTTATTAAAATTTCTTATAACGAAGATAATCCCCCCTGATATTTTTAAACCAATTTTATCCGAAACAGAAACATTGCTCGTACTTTCCCTTTCACCGAATGGAAGTGCTTCATTCTTTAAAGGATATTTTAAACCTTCAGATGTAATCTTAGTTCTTTTATCAAATCCATAAAGCGAAATAATTTCACCGGGAGAGGTTTTTAATTTTACTTTACCTGTATATGGTATAAGCAAAGATTCTTCAGCAATGATTTTAAGATTAATTTTATGAAAGAATTTTATTACTATACCAAGGTTGCATAAAGTATGATCGAGTCTGTTACCTGTAACACCAAGCAAAACAGCTTCACTAAATTTATTTTTAATTGCAAACTTCAAACATTTTTCAACATCAGTATCATTTTGTCTTTTTAGCTGAATTATTTTTGAACTTGGTTTGAAGAACTTAATGGTTGATTGGTGAATTGAGTCGAGATCCCCGATTATATAATCAGGAATTAAACCTAACTTCTTTGCTTTGTTTGCACCCCCATCTGCACATATAAGTGTTGAATAATTATTCTCCCGCAAAAAGCTAAATATTTCTTTTGCGGGAGGTTTACCATTAGCTAGAACAATACATTTTTTCAAAAAGCCCTCTGTGGAAATCTCTGTTTATGAAAAGAGAAATTACTTTATAATTTTTATAAAAGAAACAAAACATTACAATCCGATTTGCACTCCTGCCAAAAAGTTTCTTTCTGCAGCAGGGAAAAATTCTTTACCTATTGCATAAGCAGAATAAAGATTATCAAAAATATTATTTACCTGAAAAAAGATTTTAGATTGAGTAACTGCATTAAATAAATTAAAACTATATGATGCATAGAAATCTGCAACAAAGTATGCATCGTTTTTATTCTCGGTATAATCTGTAAGATCAGGATATTGACTTAAATAATCATTTAAATTCTTATCATAATTATCTGAATAAAAATCCCCGACATATTTACCCGTAAGCCTTGCATATAAATTATTATAAGTAAAATTAGCACCAAAGTTTGCAAGAAAATCGGGGAAACCGCTTATTCTGTTTCCACTGAGATCTATAGAATTGTCTGCATCAATAAAATATCTTCCTTCATCAATTGTATTTTTACTGTAAGTAGTGTTGCCAAATAGTTCAATATGATTAAACAATTTTACAACTGCAGAAAGCTCTACACCCTGGTGAACTGTTCTGTCAACATTTCCTGTAATTGGCTGGCCAAATCTATCTACCTGACCATTTGCAACTATCTCATCATTAAAAAGCATGTAAAAAACATTTAACGAAACACTCACATTTTTTGAATTGAACGAAGTTCCTATTTCAATATCATTCATAGTTTCCGGTTTAACAAGAGGATTATCGAAATTAAATGAACCATCACTATTTTGTTCAAATTGTGGAACTTCTCCACCACTTGATTCTGCAGCATCATAATAATTTTTCAGGCGGGGTTCTCTTGTTACACGCGCAAAGGAAAGATAAATATTCTGATAAGGTGATATTTTGTAATTAACTCCTGCTCTCGGATTTATAAACAAATCACTTACGGTGAAATCTGTACCGACATATTTTTCATTATGAATTCTGTATGAATGATATGCTAACTGAAGCTCACCGAGGAGGTTTATTCTTTCACCTATTTGATATGATTCATGAATAAATCCGTTATAAACATTTTTACTTCCATTATAAAAATAGTAGTAGCGGCTCAGATCATAACCCGGAGGAAGATTGTTTGCATATTGTACTCTTCCCCAATGATCTGATCTGTGAAATCTTAATTCGCCACCTAAAATTAATTCTCCATTATCATGCTTAATACTTACTCTTGGAATCCATCCATATTGTGTATTCTCAACCTGAGCACGGATTAATGCATTTTCAGGATTCTGAGTCGGGTTATAACCAAACTCATTGGTTATTCTTAAATAATTTGTATCAGCCCAGGAAGCATCATAATCAAAAAACCCTTTACCAATAATTAAAAATAACGCAGAGTTTAAGGTGACATTATCATTGAACTTATACTCATTCATTAATTCATAATGAGGCTGGGAGAAATTCTCTATTTCAACAGGTCTTCTTTGGAGAGTAAAAGTATAACCATTTTCATCAGCTTCCCAATAAGAAAAATTATCTCTTCTTAAATCTCGGTTTTTAACAGCAAATTTGGGAAGACCTGTATAAGCAAGACCATCCTCTATTGGTCCGCCGAACAAATTAATTTGTGTTGTAAGTTTATCATCATACCTTACTGCTGAAAGATGATAAGAATTAAATTTAACCCAGGAATTATTTCTGTAACCGCTTGATTGAATCTGACCAAGTTTTGCATAGATGGAATATTTCTCATCTATCAATCCGCTTGAAAAAGATGCAGTATATTTTTTTGTATTAAAACTGCCGTAAAAAGCTGAGACTTCTGCCTTAGGTTTATTAGAAAATGTTGAAGTAATAATATTAATCGAACCACCAATTGCAGGATAACCAAGTACACCACTACCCGCTCCTCTTTGAACCTGGATTAAT
>Ga0207873_1000925_pt1 | contig 30180 bp, 25 predicted proteins | sample BGWIniCompost_FD_187373 | JGI IMG/M metagenome (GOLD analysis project Ga0207873, IMG submission 187373) | Cellulose adapted compost microbial communities from Newby Island Compost Facility, Milpitas, CA, USA - BGW Initial Compost (SPAdes)... ...
AGGCCTGCGAGCTGCGTGATCGCTTCCCGCTGCTGTCCGCGGCAGGCCTGGTGATCGCGGGCATCAGCCCGCAGTCACCGGAATCCCACCACCGCTTCCGCGAGCATTACGACCTGCCCTTCACGCTGCTTTCCGACGAGAACAAGGATGTAACCCGGCGTTACGGCTGCGACGGCCCGTTCGGCTTCGGCGTGCGCCGCACTACCTATCTCATCGACGTGAACGGCATGATCCGCGAAGCGGTGCGTGCCGACTTCCGCATCGGCCGCCACATCGATCTCGCCGAACGGGCGGCGAAACTGCTCAGCCCTGGACCGTGACGATGACCTGCCGCCGATGCGCGGCGTGACGGTGCTCCCATACGAAGATCCCCTGCCAGGTGCCCAGCGCCAATGTGCCGTCGCGGATCGGCACGGTCAGCGATGACTCGGTGAGCATGGTGCGTATGTGCGCGGCCATGTCGTCGGGCCCTTCGGCATCGTGCCGGTAGGCAGGGTCGCCATCCGGCACCAGCCGCCCCAGGAAGGTCTCGAGGTCGCGCCGCACGTCAGGGTCGGCATTCTCGGTAAGCAACAGCGACGCGCTGGTGTGCTGGATGAAGATGTTGCAGAGGCCGTCACGCACGCCGCTTTCGCGCACCACGTCACGCACTTCCTCGGTGACCGCCACGGTTCCCCGGCCCCGCGTGGCCACCGTGATCTGCCTTTGAAAAATCATCGTTGCGGACCCTCCGATCCTGCGTTCCTGGGGGGTTTTGCGCAGTTGCGTCATATATCGAACCGATATACCATCGCGCACTTTCCGGCCGGACCTCCAAGCCATGACCCTGGACGTAAAAACGCTGTGCCTCGGCGTCCTCACGCAGGGCGAAGCGAGCGGCTACGACATCAAGAAGCAGTTCGAGCAGGTGTTCAGCTACTTCTATGTCGCGAGCTTCGGCTCGATCTATCCCGCACTCACCCAGCTCGCGCGGGAAGGCCTGGTGGTATGCCGGGAGGAAAGCCAGCCGAACCGCCCGGACCGCAAAGTCTACGCGCTCACCGAGGCCGGCCGCGAGCGGCTTCTCGCCACGCTGCAGGCAACCCCGCCGCGCCATCGCATCCGCTCCGAGTTCTATGCCCTGCTGCACTTCGCCCACCTGCTGCCGGCCAGGCGCGTGGGGGAGCTGATCGACGAGCGTCTCAGCGACGTGAACCGCACCATCGAGGAAATAGAAAACATGCTGGCGCGCCTTGGCGCCGAGGACTGCGGGCTGGAGCCCGGGCAGCGTTTCGAGGTCGAGCTGGCGCTGCACACGCTGCGCGCCCACCGCGATTTCATCCAGAAAAACGGCCCGGCCCTGGCGCGCGAGGCGCAGGCCCGGGCGCAGGCCAACACATCTTCCGATCTTCAATACTCCGGTACGTGACCCATGAAAATCATCGAGAAATTCAAGAGCAATCCCTGGCTGATCGCCGGCGCCATCACCCTGCTGGTCGTCCTGTGGATGATGAGCGGCGCGTTCTCGGCCGAACCGGCGGAAGAACAGCAGGCCGCCGGCGAAGCCGAGCAGACGGTGCCGCAGGTGCGCGTCGTCGATCAGCGCGCCGAACTGGTTGATCGCGTCATCGATGTCTACGGACGCACCGAACCGGCGCGCCTGGTGACGCTCAAGGCCGAAACCGGCGGCCGGGTGGTTGCCGTGCCGGCCGCGGAAGGCAGCTATGTCGAGGCCGGCGGCGACCTGGTCGTGCTGGACGTGCGCGACCGCGAGGCGCAGCTTGCCCGTGCCCGCGCCGAGGCGGAATCGGCGCGCCTGAGCTACGAGGCGGAAAAGCAGCTCAAGAACGAAAGCTATGTTTCCGAGACGCGGCTGGCCGCGGCGCGCGCGCAGTACGAGGCCGCGAGAGCGGAGCTGCGCCGCATGGAAGTGGACCTTGCCAACACCCGCATCCGCGCGCCCTTCAATGGCGCCCTGCAGGAGCGGCTGGTGGAAGTCGGTGACTATGTGGCGGCCGGCGACCCGGTGGCGGTGTTCGTCGACATCGACACGCTGATCGTCAGCGGCAGCATCACGGAAACCGAGCGCGCCAATCTCGTGCCCGGCAGCACGGCCATCGCCGAGCTGGTCACCGGCGAGCGCGTCGAAGGGCGCATCCGTTACATCGCCCCGGTGGCGGACGAAGCGACCCGCACCTTCCGCGTGGAGCTGGAAGTGCCGAACCCGGAGCGCAGCCTGCCCGCAGGCATCACCGCGCAGGTGCACGTGCCGGCGGGACAGACCTTCGCGCATCGCATCTCGCCCTCGATTCTTGCCCTCGATGAGAACGGCGAGATCGGCATCAAGACCGTGGCCGAGGACGGCACGGTGCGCTTCAACCGCATCGAGGTGGTCAAGTCCACCAACAACGGCATGTGGATCGCCGGCCTGCCGGAAGCGGCGCGCATCATCACGGTCGGCCAGGGCTTCGTGAAGCCCGGCGACAAGGTGCGCACCGTCCGTGACGAGACCAGCGGCTTCGCCATCGCCGTGGGCAGCACGGTTGCGCCTGCCCAGGGAGACTGAACATGAACAGCATCATTGAAGCGGCGCTGGAACGATCGCGAACGGTCATCTTCCTGCTGGTGTTCATCCTGCTCGCCGGCTTCATCGCCTATCTCGGCATTCCCAAGGAGTCGGAACCGGACGTCGAGATCCCGGTGATCTACGTCAGCATGGTGCATGAAGGCATCTCGCCGGAGGACGCCGAGCGCCTGCTGGTGCGGCCGATGGAGCAGGAGCTGCGCTCGCTCGAAGGCCTCAAGCAGATGACCGCGAACGCCTACGAGGGCGGCGCGAACGTGACGCTGGAATTCGAGGCGGGTGCCATCGACAGCGACAAGGCGCTCGCTGACGTGCGCGAGAAGGTGGATGCGGCACGCGCCAAGCTGCCGCAGGAAAGCGAGGAGCCGACGGTCCACGAGGTCAAGTTCGAGACCATGGACCCGATGATGGTCATCAACCTGCATGGCCCGGTGCCGGAGCGCATGCTGGTGCGCCTGGCGCGCGAGCTGAAGGACAAGATCGAGGGCGTCAGCGGCGTGCTGCAGGTGGACATCTACGGCGACCGCGAGGAAGTGCTCGAAGTCGTCGTCGATCCGCTGCTGATCGAGTCCTACGGCCTTGCGCCCGCCGACATCTATCCGATCTTCACCCGCAACAACCAGCTGGTCGCCGCGGGCAGCCTCAACAATCTTCTCGGCCGCGCGCCGGTGAAGGTGCCCGGCGTGTTCGAAGACCCGGAAGACGTGCTTAATCTGCCGATCAAGGTGAACGGCGACCGCGTGGTGCGCTTCCGTGACGTCGCCACCGTGCGCCGCACCTTCAAGGACGCGACCAGCTACGCGCGCATCAACGGCGACCCGGCCATCGGCATCGAGGTGGTCAAGCGCGCCGGCGAGAACATGATCGCCACCGTGGATGCGGTGCGCGCCATCGTCGACGAGGAAAGCCGTCTGTGGCCGGAGCAGGTCAAGGTGACCTACTCGCGCGACAAGTCCGAGGACATCCGCAGCATGCTGACGGACCTCGAGAACAACGTGCTCTCCGCGGTGCTGCTGGTGGTGATCGTGATCATCGGCATCCTCGGCGTGCGCACGGCGAGCCTGGTGGCGATCGCCATTCCGGGCTCCTTCCTCGCCGCCATCCTGGCACTTGGACTCAGCAACATCACCATCAACATCGTGGTGCTGTTCTCGCTGATCATGGCGGTCGGCATGCTGGTGGACGGCGCGATCATCGTCACCGAGTACGCCGACCGCAAGATGCTGGAAGGCATGGACCGGCGCCAGGCGTACGCCCAGGCGGCGCAGCGCATGGCCTGGCCGGTGATCACTTCGACGCTGACCACCATCGCCGCGTTCGCACCCCTGCTCTTCTGGCCAGGCATCGTCGGCGAGTTCATGAGCTACCTGCCGCTTACGCTGATCGCGACGTTGACGGCGTCGATGTTCATGGCGCTGATCTTCGTGCCGACGCTGGGCGCCTGGTATGGCAAGGCCGGCGCCGTAAGCGCCAGGACCCAGCAGCGTCTTGCGCTGGCGGAGACCGGCGACATCGAGCGCGTCGACGGCTTCACCGGTTTCTACGTGCGGGTGCTGTCCGGCGCGCTGCACCACCCGGGCAAGATCCTGATCGCGGCCATCGTGTCGCTGATCGCGATCTTTGCCGCCTACGGCGCCTTCGGCAAGGGCATGGGCTTCTTCCCGGACGTCGAGCCCGAAGTCGCGTTCGTGAATGTCTACGCGCGCGGTGACTTGTCCACCGACGAAATGGATGCGCTGGTGCGCGAAGTCGAGCAGCGCGTGCTCGGCAGGGATGACCTGCGTTTCGTCTACACGCGCGTGAGCTCCGGCGGCAACAACCGCGAGGACCAGATCGGACGGCTGAGCCTGCGCTTCGTCGACTGGGAGCAGCGCAAGCCGGCTGTCGAGATTCTCGAGGAAATCCGCGAGGCCACCGCGGACATCGCCGGCATAGAGGTCGAGACCACCTTCCCCGAGGCCGGCCCGCCCATCGGCAAGCCGGTGCAGATCGAGCTCTCCTCGCGCATCCCGGATGACCTCGAACGCGCCGCCAACCTCGTGCGCAGCACGATGGAATCCATGCCGGGGCTGCGCGACATCGAGGACAGCCGCCCGCTGCCGGGCATCGAGTGGCGCATCAAGGTGGATCGCGCCAAGGCGGCGCGCTTCAACGCCGACATCGCCACGGTCGGCGGCCTGGTGCAGTTCGTCACCAACGGCATCAAGGTGGGCGAGTATCGTCCCGATGACGCGGACGACGAGATCGACATCCGCGTGCGCTTCCCTGAGGGTACGCGCAATCTCGATCAGCTCGACCTGCTGCGCATCGCGACCCCCGAGGGCAACATTCCCATCAGCAACTTCGTGGTCCGCGAACCCGCACCCAAGGTCGGCACCATCAAGCGCACCGACATGCGCCGCACGGTGACCGTAATGGCCGAAACCGCGCCCGGCATCCTGCCTGCCGACATGGTCGTGGAGCTGCGCGATCGCCTGATGCAGAACCGCGACGCCTGGCCGGCGACGGTGCAGTGGAAGTTCCGCGGCGAGGACGAGGAACAGCAGAAGGCGGCCGACTTCCTCGGCAAGGCCTTCCTGGCCGCGCTGTTCATCATCGCCATCCTGCTGGTGACGCAGTTCAACAGCTTCTACCAGGCACTGCTGATCCTCACTGCGGTGATCTTCTCCACCGGCGGCGTGTTCCTCGGGCACATCATCCTGGCGAAGCCGTTCGGCCTGATCATGAGCGGCATCGGTCTGATTGCGCTCGCGGGCATCGTGGTCAACAACAACATCGTGCTGATCGATACCTACAACATCCTGAGGAAATCGGGCATGGATGCGCGCGAGGCGGTGTTGCGCACCGGCGCGCAGCGACTGCGCCCGGTGATGCTGACCACGGTTACCACCATTCTCGGCCTGCTGCCGATGGTCCTGGGCGTGGGCATCGATTTCATCAACCGCAAGGTCACCATCGGCGCGCCCTCGACGCAATGGTGGGTGCAGCTGGCATCCGCAGTCGCGGGCGGCCTGTTCTTCGCGACGGTGCTTACCCTCATCGTCACGCCAAGCATGTTGATGCTGCAGGCGCGGCGCGAGGACAAGAAGCGCGCCCGCGAGCTGCGACGCCTGGCGCAGGAGAATGTGCTCAGCGAAGAAGGCGCCTGAACGCTTGCACAGGCAGAAAAAGCCCGCGTTGAACGCGGGCTTTTTCATTTGCGGTTGTGGATGGTTCTCGCACTCTTCATCGGTGCAGTTTTCGAATCACTGTGTTTATCGAAACAAGCAAAAAAATTCGTTTTAAAAGGCGGATGCACATGGATATATAGCGCCGGAAGAAACGGGACATTGTCCTGCCTGATTTTCTACCGGTAATCACCGAGGTCCTGGAGAAATGGGAGTGACTGAGAACACGGATTTCGATGATTTCATCGAAGATGATCTCGACGGCGAAGACTTCGAGTTCCTGGAAGAGGCTGCCGATCGTCGCCGCGTGCAGCCGAAGATGCGCAGGAACCGTGCCTCCTGGCGCTCCGTGGAAGACTACATGGAGAACAAGAGGCTGAAGAACCAGCTTACCGACGTGTTCGACGAAGACTAGAAAAAAGCCCGGCACTCGCCGGGCTTTTTCATTGTGCCTTTCCGCTCTCTGCAGCGACCTGCAGGAATTTCTCGATCAGATCGCGCTGTTCTTCCGGCGTACGCCACACTGCATGAATCTCGCGGGAGAACTCGGGCGCGCCGGCAACGGGAAACAGATTCTCGCGAGCGGCGATTTCCTGCGGCAGGTAAGCCGCCCCGCCGCGGCGTCGCAGCCAGCCAAGCGCAAGCTGCGCGGTGTCCAGCGTCAGCGTGAAACGTTCGACCAGTTCGGCCTGGAAAGCCGCGAATCCGCCGCCCCAATCGACGGCAACGTAAGCCTCGCCCAGTGCATCGGCGAGCGACGTCTCCGGCTGGGCGCTGGCAAGCACGAGGTTGAGCCTGCCGAGCACGCGATGCTCCACGCCCTCGGTGCGCGGCGGGTCGAACTGCAGCACGAGATCCAGCGCGCCTTCCACCAGCCTTGGCATCAGGAGCTGCGTGTCGCGGGAAGCCGCACGCACGCGCAGCGATGAATGATTGCGCTGGAACCGCTCCAGCCAGTCGAGCACCTTTGCCTCCCACAGCGCAGGCGTGGCGCCAATGCGCAACGACGGACCGCCTTGCGCGGACTCGGTCATGTCGCGCCTGACGCGCTCCCATTGCTTGAGGAGATTCTCTGCGTGCGGCAGAAAGCGCTCGCCGTCTGCGGTGGGATGCACCTGCTTGCGTTCGCGCAACAGGAGCTGGCAGCCGAGCATGTTTTCCAGCTGGCGAATGCGTGCGCTCACGGCTGATTGGGTGATGTACAGCCGGTCCGCCGCCTTGCCGAAATGGCGGCAGCGGTAGACTTCGACGAAGGTGCGCAGCAGTTCGAGATCCATGGAGAATGCCGGGCCGTCAGGGAGCGGCAAGGATACCGGATTCACGGCAATGCGGGTCATTGGCTGGCGACTTCCAGCCGGGCGACGCCCTGGCCCGAAACCGCGACCGACTCATGCGCCCTGACAAGCCCGCCGCGGGCGCGGCTGCGGGTCTGGCGGGGCGTGAGACGGCGCAGCTCGCCTTCCCGCGTCGCGAGATACAGCGTGCGCCGATTGCCCTGCACCCAGCGCCAGTCCAGGGCGCTGAAATCCTCGACGTCGTCCCAATGGGTATGCCCCGAGCTCACGTACTCGTGACGCCGATCGAGCGGCGGTACCCGGACGCTGGCGCTGTCCGCCTCGCCCACCCTCGGCCACGTCGCCGTGTAGCTGCCGTCGGCGAGGCGATAGACATGCCAGGCGGTTTCGCGCCGCGCAGCGGCAGCGGCCTGCCACAGCATGGCGGCGACATGCCTATGCGCGTCGGCTTCGGTGACGTGGCAATCCGCCGTGCATAGAAGCTCGCCGGCGCGGCTGCCTGCCGCGAGCAGCTCGGCTTCGCTTGCGATGCCGGCGACGGCAGCGTGAGAGGAAAAACCAAGCACGAATAGCAGAAGATGATGCGCGGACATCCTGCGACTTCCCTGTCGGTCGGCGGAGCGTCCTGCCCCGCGTGGAGGTTCCGATCTCCACAAGCGCTATCCGCGCTCGATCCGGCTCAATGAAAGTCGCGCGACCTCGTCAGCAGGCTGCCGATCAGGCGGCTGTGGTCCTCCAGCCTTCCGGCCACCACGTGCAGCACGCCGTGCTTGTGCTGCAGCACGCCGGTCACGCCCAGCAGGCGCGCGCCGAGCATGACGCGCCGCTGCCGTTCCGCGACCTTGCGCCACAGGATGAGATTGGCGTGGCCGGTTTCATCCTCCAGGGTCATGAAGATCACGCCCTTGGCGGTGCCCGGCCGCTGCCGGTTGATGACCAGGCCCGCGACCCGGACCGTACTGCCATCGGAAGTTTCGGCAAGCTCCGCGGCGGTGAGAAAGCCGAGTCCGCGCAGCCGCTCGCGCAGCAAGGCCAGCGGGTGCCTGCCCAGCGTGAGGCCAAGGCGGGCGTAATCGGCCAGCAGGTTCTCCGCCTCGGTCGGCGCGCGCAGCAGCGGCTCGCCTTCCTGGAAGCGCGGCCGGCCGAGCAATGGCATGGCCTCTTCCACGCCCGCCACCTGCCAGCGCACCCGGTGGCGGTTGCCGGCCAGCGAAGCCAGGGCGCCGCCTGCGGCCAGCGCGTCGACTTCCTGACGTGACAGACCGGCGCGCTCGACCAGGTCGGTGACATCGAGGAAAGGCTGCCTGGCGCGCGCCGCAGCGATGCGCGCCGCCGCTTCCGCGTTGAAGCCCTTCACCAGGCGCAGTCCCAGCCGCAACGCGGGCTCGGTCGCGGTGCGTTCCAGCGTGCAGTCCCAGTCGCTGGCCGCAACGTCCGCCGGGCGCACTTCCACGCCGTGGCGGCGCGCGTCCTGCACCAGCTGCGAAGGCTGATAGAAGCCCATCGGCTGCGAGTTCAGCAGCGCCGCGCAGAACGCTGCCGGTTCATGGCACTTCAGCCAGGCGGAGACGTACACCAGCAACGCGAAACTCGCGGCATGGGATTCCGGGAAACCGTATTCGCCGAAACCCTGCAGCTGGCGGTAGATCTGCCGCGCGAATTCCTCGCTGTAGCCGTTGGCGCGCATGCCATCGATGAGCTTGCGCTCGAACTTCTCCATGCCGCCGCGCTTGCGCCATGCCGCCATCGCGCGGCGCAGCTGGTCGGCCTCGCCCGGCGTGAAGCCCGCCGCGACCACGGCAATCTGCATGGCCTGTTCCTGGAAGATGGGCACGCCCAGCGTGCGCTCCAGCACCGAGCGGATGGCTTCGCTGGGATATTCCACCGGCTCCTCGCCGGAACGCCGGCGCAGGTACGGATGCACCATGTCGCCCTGGATGGGTCCAGGCCGCACGATGGCGACTTCGATGACGAGGTCGTAGAAATTCCTCGGCCTGAAGCGCGGCAGCATCGCCATCTGCGCGCGTGATTCGACCTGGAACACGCCCATGGTGTCTGCGCGCTGGATCATCTCGTAGACGCGCGGGTCCTCCCCGGGCAGCGTCGCCATGGTCCAGTTCGTGCCGCGGAAACCGTTCACCATGTCGAGCGCGCGCCGGATCATGGTGAGCATGCCCAGCCCGAGCACGTCCACCTTCAGCAGGCCCAGCGATTCGAGATCGTCCTTGTCCCACTGGATGACGGTGCGCTCCGGCATGGCGGCGTTTTCCACCGGCACGAGCTCGTCCAGGGAATGGCGTGCGATCACGAAGCCGCCGACATGCTGCGAAAGATGCCGGGGGAAGCCGATCAGCTCGTTCACCAGCACGATGAGCTTGCGGATGACCGGGCTTTGCGGATCCACGCCCGCCTCGCGCAGCCGCTCCTCGCCGACCTTGCTGCCGTCCCACCATTGCATGGCATTGGCGAGATTCTCGATCTGCGCGGTCGCCAGCCCCAGCGCGCGACCGACATCGCGAATGGCGCTGCGCGGCCGGTAGCTGATGACGGTGGCCGCAAGCGCGGCGCGCGCGCGTCCATACTTTTCATAGATGTACTGGATGACTTCCTCGCGGCGCTCGTGTTCGAAGTCGACATCGATGTCCGGCGGCTCGTTGCGCTCGGCGGAGATGAAGCGCTCGAACACCATGGGCTGGCGCGCGGGATCGACCTCGGTGATGCCCAGGCAATAGCAGACGGCGGAGTTCGCGGCCGAGCCGCGGCCCTGGCAGAGAATGCCGCGCGAACGCGCGAAGCTGACGACATCGTGCACGGTAAGAAAGAACGGCTCGTAGCGCAGTTGTTCGATCAGCGCGAGCTCGCGCTCGATCTGCGCGCGGATCCTTTCATCCACGCCGGCGGGCCAGCGTGTCTTCATGCCTTTCTCGGTGAGCTTGCGCAGGTGGCTCGCCGGCGTCTCGCCTGCCGGCACCAGTTCCTCGGGATATTCGTAGCTCAGCTCGTCGAGGCGGAACGTGCAGGCCTGCGCAAGCCGCACGCTCTCGGCCAGCCACTCGGCAGGATAGATTTCCGCGAGCCGCTCGCGGCGGCGCAGGTGCCGCTCGCCGTTCGGGTACAGGTGATAGCCCGCCTGCATGAGCGGCGTGCGCAGGCGGATGGCAGTGAGCATGTCCTGCAGGGCGCGCCGCCCGCGCACATGCATGTGCACGTCGCCGCTCGCCACAACGGGAATGTGCATGGCGCGCGAGATCGCCTGCAGCTGCGCGAAGCGTGCTTCCCTGCCCGGCTCGCCCAGCCACTCCGCGGCGATGCGCACTCGCTCGCCGAACTGTCCCCGCACCCATTGCGCGGTCTCGGCGGCGATGATCTCCTCCGGCACCCACAGCACCCAGCAACCGGGCAGGCCATCGGCGAAGTCGGCGCGGGAAAGACGATACTCGCCCTTATCCGCCGCGCGGCGGCCGCGGGTGATCACGCGGCACAGACTGTTGTAACCGCTGCGGTCGCGCGCCAGCGCCACCAGCTTCGGACCATCCTCGAGGCGGAATTCCGCGCCGACGATGAGATGCATGCCGTGCTCGCGCGCCGCCTCCCAGGCGCGCACCACGCCGGCGACGGAACACTCATCGGTGATCGCCAAGGCCCGGTAGCCGAGTTCGCGCGCCCGCGCCATCAGCTCTTCCGGGTGCGAGGCGCCGCGCAGGAAGGTGAAATTCGAAATGCAGTGCAGCTCGGCGTACTCGGGAATGTTCATGCCGGCGGCCTCACGCGAATACGCCCTGCCACCACCAGCGGCCGGTCTTCACCTCACGGCAGATCCACAGGCGGCGATGGTTTGCATCGAGCGCGGAAAAGTAATCGCGGCTGACATCGGCCTCGTCCCACCAGCCGGTCTCGATGCGCTCGGGTCCATCGATGATGCGCAAGGGCCCGTCAAGGAAAGGCTGGCCGCGCCGCTCTGTCAGTGGTTGCGGCGGCGTCAGCAGCCAGCAGGGACGATTGGGCAGGCCGGCGGTGTCCTGCGCCTGCCCTGGCGCCACGAAACGCCAGGCGCGCTCGGGGCGGTAATCCTCGACATGCGCAACGCTCGCCACCGCGTCGTCGCCGAGGCGCATGCGCAGCGTCTCGACGATCTCCGGCCAGCGATCATCGCCCCGCCCTTCCTGGAACAGGCTGCGATCCGCGCCTGCAAGCAAGGTCATCTCCGTCACCTTGAGGCCGATCTCCAGCACCGGCGCGGGCAGCGCGACGCTTTCCAGGCGCTGTTCCACCAGCTGCCGCATGCGCCTGCCGTCGCGTGTGGCATTGGCAAAGCCGATGGCCACCGGCGTGATGCTGCGGTCACGGTGCACGAGATCAATCACCATGCGCCGCACACCCTGCTGGGTGACGGCAAGATAATCCTCGAGTTCATCGAGCAGCCGGCCGAGCGGCGGCAGCAGGTTTGCGGTGAGGCTGATCTCGTGGACGACATCGAGGCGTGTACTGAAGCGCTTCGGCAAGGGCACGGGCAGGCGCACGTCCGGGAGGCGCCCCAGCGCCTGGTCGAGCTCGCGCACGATGCGCGCGCCATAACGGCGGCCAATGCCATCGCGCGGCAGGCGCATGACGTCCTGCAGCCGCCGCGCGCCAAGGCCATGCAGATGCTCCAGCACGTCCGGCGCGAAACCGGTCGCCGCCAGCGGCAGTTCGCCGAGCGCGCCGGGAAGTTCATCCGGCGCATCGACGTGCACGCGGCACTGCGCACGCGCCAGCCACAGTGCGGCGCGCGGCGTGGGTGCCAGCGCCAGCGAAAACGTGAAGCGCGCCTGCGTGAACATTTCCGCCGCGCGCGCCATTAGCGCTTCCGCACCGCCAAACAGGGCCAGCGAACCGCGCACTTCCAGCAGCACCGCCTGCTCGTCCAGCGTGCTCAGCGGCGTGAAGCGTTGCGCGCGCAGCGCCAGGCGATACAGGCACTCCCTTTCCTTCGCGGGCTCGCGTTCATGCACCTCGAGTTGCGGCAGCAGGGCCCAGCCGCCGGCCAGCGTCATGCCGGCCTCGATGCCGCTCGCGGCGGCGGCTTCGTTCATGGAGGCAATGCGCATGGTGCCGCGGCTGGCTTCGATGGCGGCATGTGGTTGCAGTGGATCGTCGCGATGCAGGGCCTCGATGGCCAGCCGCGGCAGATGCACGGCCAGCCACAGGGGCATACGACGGGTTCGCTGCAAGCGAGGACGCGCAGGACGCACGCGCACGACCCGCGCTCTCGGGATCGCGGGCTGCGTGGAGAAGAGATGAAGCTGCTGCGCCTGTTTCATTCCGCCTGCTCGCTTGCGCGCCGGCTGGAATCAACGAGCGGATGAGAAGAAAAAGAGCCCGGTGCCGAGGAGCGACCCTTTGAGTGTCGGTCTGGGAGGATCGCTTCTACAAATTCGTAAAAGCGTTACTCGCCAGGTCGTCTCCCATCACTTGGCACCGGGCTCTGAAACGAGCGTGGTCTGACAAGTGCAGTTCTTCCACCGGCCTGCCGCCACGGCACTTCAGGATGCGAACGCGGAGCGCGTCGTCTTCCGTGTCCACCGCGAGGCGCAGCATCGAGGGTGACGATGTGCGCGCGTACTGTTGCGGCCGGAACACGATGCCCCAGCTGCCGCTTTCCGCCGCGGCAAGCTGCAGGCGCCGGAGTGCCTTTTCGTCACCGCCCTCCAGCCACAGCAGCGTGGCGGAAGGCGCACCCTGGCGCAGCGTCTGTTCGGCAGCCCAGAGCGCATCTCGCATGCTCCGGGGACGAACGACCACCATCCTGGAGAGCCGGATTCCCTGCGCCGCGAGTGCCGGGGCATAGGGAACGTGCGGTGGCGCGACCCATGAAATCCAGCCTTTCCGGAGGCTGAGGCGCACCAGCGCCGGCAACAACAATCTTAGCTCACCCGCCCCGTTTCGTCTGCTTAGAATCTCTGTCAGACCGCCCAGCGGCCAGCCTCCGCCGGGCAAGCACTCATCCAACTCTTTGAAACCAGTAGAAAAATTTCCGTGTTCCGAAACGGAACGCCGATCACCCGCTCGCCAGACCCCGGGCAGGCTGTCCAGTTTTACTGACTGCTCACTGCAGGTACCCATTCCGGATCACGCCCACGACCACCCCTTCGATCACCATTCGCTGCGTTGCAAGATCGACATGGATGGGTTCGAAATCGGGATTCTCCGGCAGCAGCCAGACTTCCCGGCCCCGCTGCCGGTAACGCTTCACCGTCACCTCGTCGTCGTTCAGCCGGGCGACGATGATCTGGCCGTTGCGCACCTCGGGAGTGCGGTGCACGGCCAGCAGGTCGCCGTCCAGGATGCCCGCGTCGCGCATCGACATGCCCTGCACCTTCAGCAGGTAATGCGCCTTGGGCCGGAACAGCGCCGGATCCATGCGGTAATGCCGCTCGATGTTCTGCTCCGCCAGGATGGGATAACCGGCAGCCACGCGCCCTACCAGCGGCAGCCCCGGGTCCTCTTCCACCAGCCGGATGCCGCGCGACGTGCCCGGCACCAGCTCGATCACGCCCTTGCGCGCCAGCGCCCGCAGGTGCTCCTCGGCGGCATTGGCCGACCGGAAACCGAGCTGCTGCGCGATCTCCGCGCGGGTGGGCGGCATGCCCGTTTCCTCGATGGCGGTCCGAATCAGGTCCAGGATCTCGGCCTGGCGCGCGGTCAGTGAACTCATGCGAGCCTCGCACTGGTGATAAATACAGTAACTGGAAATATATACAGGGAGGCTGTGTGGTGCAAGTACCAAATGGGGAGGACTGCGGCTACGGTGTTGCGGTGCAACTGGGTCGATGAAAGAAGGGAAAAGGAAGAAGACGTGCTCGGATTGAGCGCAGCGAACCGGGGCTTCGTCGGATGTCAGACACGTAAGACGTGAGACGACGGCGCGCGTGATTCTCCCCTCCCACCGGGGGAGGGGCCGGGGGAGAGGGATGGCGGATTACGCGAGCTTCGTAAGACGTAAGACGACGGTTGAGGTACGTGAGACGTCGTCTCACGTCTCACCTCTCACGTCATCAACACTCGGGCACGTTGACCGCCAGCCCGCCCAGCGAGGTTTCCTTGTAGATGGTCTGCATGTCCCTGCCGGTCTGGCGCATGGTGCGAATGACCTGGTCCAGCGAAACCTTGTGCTCGCCGCCGCCGCGCTTGGCCATGCGCGCGGCGTTGATGGCCTTCATCGCGCCCATGGCGTTGCGTTCGATGCAGGGAATCTGCACCAGCCCGCCGACGGGATCACAGGTCAGGCCCAGGTTGTGTTCCATGCCGATCTCGGCGGCGTTCTCGACGATGTCGTTGTTGTAGCCGAGCGCGGCGGCAAGACCGCCTGCCGCCATCGAGCAGGCCACGCCGACCTCGCCCTGGCAGCCCATCTCCGCGCCGGAGATGCCGGCATTCTTCTTATATAGCGCGCCGATGGCGCCGGCGGTGAGCAGGAAGCGGATCACGCCTTCCTCGTCCGGCGAGTCGGTGAAGCGCATGTAGTAGTGCAGCACGGCCGGGATGATGCCGGCGGCGCCGTTGGTCGGCGCGGTGACGACACGGCCGCCGGCGGCGTTTTCCTCGTTCACCGCGAGCGCGAAGCAGTTCACCCAGTCCATGACGTCCATGTGATCGTGTTCGGCCTCGCCCACGAGTTCGCGATACAGCCTGGGCGCGCGGCGCTTGACGTTGAGCCCGCCGGGCAGGATGCCCTCCTCGCGCACGCCCCGGTTCACGCAGTCCTGCATGACCTGCCAGATCTCGAGCAGCTTCGTGCGGACTTCCTCCTCGCTGCGCCAGGTCTTCTCGTTCGCCATGACGAGTTCATGGATCGCGAGCCCATGGCGCGCGCACTGCTCGAGCAGCTCGTCGCCGCTGGAAAACTCGTACGGCACCTGGCGGCCGTCGCTGCTGGCGCCATCGCCCGGCTCGTCGCCGCGCACGATGAAGCCGCCGCCGATGGAAAAGTATTCCTGCCGGTGCAGGGTATTGCCGTCGGCATCCAGCGCGGTGAAGCGCATGCCGTTCGAATGGCGCGGCAGCACCTCGCTCTTCAGGAACAGGAGATGCATGTCGTAATCGAAGGCGATGCGGTGCCTGCCGAGCAGTTCGATGGCTTCCTCGTCCGCGATCCCCTTCAGGATGCTCTCGACCGCATCCGGATCGACCTTGTCCGGCTCCTCGCCGGCGAGTCCGAGCAGCACCGCCTTGTCCGTGGCATGGCCCTTGCCGGTGAGCGCCAGCGAACCGTAGAGCTGCGTGATCACCTGTGCCGTGCGCTCCAGCAGGCCCTGCTCCTCCAGCTCCAGGCAGAACGCCCGCGCGGCACGCATCGGACCCACGGTATGCGAGCTCGACGGACCGATGCCGATCTTGAACATGTCGAAAACGGAGATAGCCATCAGGTATGAACTCCGCGGCGGCCATGCGCCGAAAATGCAACTGCTCCGGGTCGCAAAAGCAGGGAGAAAAAGAAGGCAGAAGAATCATCGATCTTCTGCCTTCTCACTTCTACCTTTTTCCGCTCACTCCGCTTCAAGGCTCAACAGCGACGCGTTGCCGCCCACCGCGGCGGTATTGATGGTGAGCGTACGCTCGTTGGCGAAGCGCAGCATGTAGTGCGGACCGCCGGCCTTGGGGCCGGTGCCGGAGAGGCCCTGGCCGCCAAAGGGCTGCACGCCGACCACGGCGCCGACCATGTTGCGGTTGATGTAGGCATTGCCGACCTTGATCCGGCGGGCGATGTATTCCGCCTCGGAATCGATGCGCGAATGCACGCCCAGCGTGAGGCCGAAGCCGGTACGGTTGATCTCGTCGATGACGCGATCCAGCTCCTTCGCCTTGTAGCGGATGACGTGCAGGATCGGTCCGAAGTTTTCTTCCTCGACGACGTCGAGGCTGGGAATCTCCACCGCCGTCGGCGCGACGAAGGTGCCGTGCTCGGCGTATTCCGCCGGAACCTCGCAGCGGCCGATGAGCTTGTACTTCTTCATCATTTCCTGGGCGTGCGCTTCCAGCGAATCGCGCGCGGCCTTGTCGATCACCGGACCGACGTCGGTCTCGAGCAGGCCCGGGTCACCGACCTTCATGGTCTTCATGTAACCGGCGAGCACTTCGATGACGCGATCCGCGATTTCTTCCTGCAGGTACAGGGCGCGCAGCGCGGAGCAGCGCTGGCCCGCGCTGTGGAAGGCGGACTGAATGACGTCGATCACCACCTGCTCGGGCAGCGCGGAGGAGTCCACCAGCATCGCGTTCTGGCCGCCGGTCTCGGCGATCAGCGTCGGGATGATGCCATCGCGTGCGGCCAGTGTGCGGTTGATGACCTTGCCCGTGGTGGTCGAGCCGGTGAAGGCCACGCCGGCAACGCGCTCGTCGGCGACGCCGTGCTGGCCGATCACCGAACCGCGCGCCGGCACGAAGTGCAGCACGTCGGCGGGAATGCCGGCTTCATGCAGCAGGCGCACGGCGAACGCGCCGATCAGGCACACCTGGTCGGCGGGCTTGGCGAGCACGCTGTTGCCGGCGCCGAGCGCCGCGGCCACCTGGCCGGTGAAGATCGCCAGCGGGAAGTTCCACGGCGAGATGCAGATGAACACGCCCTTGCCGTGCAGCGAGAGCTGGTTCTTCTCGCCGGTCGGCCCCGGCAGGTCCTTCGGCTTGCCGAAGTCTTCCTTGCAGCGCATCGCGTAGTAGCGCAGGAAGTCGACGGCCTCGCGCACTTCGGCGATGCCGTCGGCGATCGACTTGCCCGCCTCGCGCGTGCACAACGCCATGAGTTCGGCGGTGTGCTTCTCGTACAGGTCCGCGGCGCGCAGCAGGCAGGCGGCACGCTCCTCGGCCGGCGTCTCGTCCCAGCGCGGCTGGGCCTTGTGAGCGATCTCGATCGCCTGCTTGATCATCGCGCCATCGGCTTCGACCACGGTGCCGACCACGCGGCGATTGTCGGTGGGATCCAGCGAAGGCTTGGTCTCGCCGGTCATGACTTTGCCGCCGATCACGGGCGCGGCGTGCCAGTCGGTGCGCGCGGCCTTCTCCATCGCGGCCTTGAGCGCTTCGAGTTCCTTGATGTCGTGCATGTTGATGCCTTTCGAGTTGAGACGATCGTCGCCGTAGGCGTGGTAGATGTCCTTCGGCAGCGGAATCTTCGGGTGGGGGATCGAGGAAAGCTTTTCCACCTCGGCGACCGGGTCGGCGATGATGTCCTCCACCGCCACCTTCGGGTCGATGATGCGATTCACGAACGAGGTGTTGGCGCCGTTCTCCAGCAGGCGGCGCACGAGATACGGCAGCAGCTCCTTGTGCGCACCGACCGGAGCGTACACGCGACAGTGATAGCCCAGCTTCTCGGGACCGATGATTTCCGCGTACAGCTCCTCGCCCATGCCATGCAGACGCTGGAACTCGAAGTCCTTGCGATCGCCCGCCATCTCCATGATGGAGGAGACGGTATGCGCGTTGTGCGTGGCGAACTGCGGGTAGATGAGATCGCCTGCGGCGAGCAGCTTGCGCGCGCAGGCGAGATAGGAAACGTCGGTATTCATCTTGCGCGTGAACACCGGATAGCCTTCCTCGCCGTTCACCTGGAACTTCTTGATCTCGGTGTCCCAGTAGGCGCCCTTCACGAGACGCACCGGGATGCGGCGGCCCACCTCGCGCGACAGCTCGATCAGCCAGTCGATGAGACGAATGCAACGCTTCTGGTAGGCCTGGATGGCAAGACCGAAGCCCGGCCAGCCTTCCAGCGACGGCGAACGGTAAACCGCCTCGATGATGTCCAGCGAGATATCCAGGCGCTCGGCTTCCTCGGCGTCGACGGTGAGCGCGATGTCCTGCGCCTTTGCCTGTTCGGCCAGCGCCAGCAGCCGCGGCACCATCTCTTCCATGACGCGCGCATGGTTGGCGAGCTCGTAACGCGGATGCAGCGCGGACAGCTTCACGGAAATGCTCGGCGCGGAGAAGACGTCGAAGCCTTCGCCCTTGTTCGCGCCGATGGCCTTGATGGCCTCCATGTAGGCGTTGAAATACTTGTCCGCGTCGTCATAGGTGAGCGCGGCTTCGCCCAGCATGTCGAAGGAATGGCGATAGATGCGATGTTCCTTCGAGCGCGAGCGCTTCATCGCCTCGCCGATGGTCCGGCCCATCACGAACTGGAAGCCCATGATCCGCATCGCCTGGCGAAGCGCGGCACGCACCACCGGTTCGCCGAGGCGCTGGATGGCCTTGTCGAGAATGCCGGCGGCGTTGCCTTCATCGCGCGGGCTGAGCTTGAGGATCCTGCCCGTCAGCATCAGGCCCCAGGTCGAGGCGTTGACGAACAGCGACGACGACTTGCCGAGGAATTCCTTCCAGCGGCCCTCGCGCAGCTTGTCCTGGATGAGCTTGTCGGCAGTGGCCGCGTCCGGAATGCGGATCAGCGCCTCGGCAAGGCACATCAGCACCATGCCTTCCTTGGAGGAAAGATCGTATTGCTGCAGGAAGGCCTCGACGCCGCCCTTGTCGCGCGCGTTCTCGCGCACCGCTTCCACCAGCGTCCTCGCGCGCTCATGGATGCGCGCGCGTGCCTCGTCGGGCAACTTCGCCGCCTCGAGCAGCGCCTTGACGGTCGCGGTTTCGTCGGCGAGATAAAGCTCGTTCATCCGCGCGCGCAGCTCGTTCAGCACGGGCGCGTTCGCGGAGAAAATCATGGGCGGCGAGATGTTCGCCGGCAGCTTGTCGCGAGCGATAGCCATTACACGCTCCTGGTCATTCGATCATTTCCGCTTCGCGCAAGATCGCGAAGCCAAGCGCGAAATTATAGATCAAACGGCCGTTTCAAGTTCGGTTTCGGATACGAGGACGGCTCCCGAGGGAGCCGTCCATTCCTGTCATCCTGACGAGTGCAGCGCCGCATCACATGTTGGCGATTACTGCGTCCGCAAACTCGCTGGTCTTCACTTCCTTCGCGTCGTCCATCAGGCGGGCGAAGTCGTAGGTCACGACCTTCTGGCCGACGGTCTTCTCGTAGGCGGCGGTGATGATGTCCGCGACTTCCTGCCAGCCAATGTACGAGAACATGTCCGTGCCCGAGAACAGCAGCGAACCCGGGTTGACGACGTCCTTGCCGGCGTGCTTCGGCGCGGTGCCGTGCGTGGCCTCGAAGACGGCGATGTGGTCCGACATGTTCGCGCCCGGGGCGATGCCGACGCCGCCCACTTCCGCGGCAATGGCATCAGACAGGTAATCGCCGTTGAGGTTCATGGTCGCGAGCACCGAGTACTCCGCCGGACGCAGCAGCATCAGCTGGAACATGATGTCGGCGATGGAGTCCTTGATGATGATCTGCCTGCCGGTCTTCGGGTTCTTGAAGTGCATCCACGGACCGCCGTCCAGCGGTTCGGCGCCGAATTCCTCGGCGGCCACCTCATAACCCCACTTGCGGAAGGCGCCTTCCGTGAACTTCATGATGTTGCCCTTGTGCACCAGCGTCACGGAATCGCGGTCGTGATCGATGGCGTACTGGATGGCCTTGCGCACCAAGCGCTTGGTGCCGAAGGCGGAGATCGGCTTGACGCCGAGGCCCGCGTCCTCGAAGAAGTCCGCACCGAGCTCCTCGCGCAGGAACTTCGCCAGCTTCTTGTTCTTCTCCGAGCCGGATTCGTATTCGATGCCGGCGTAAACGTCCTCGGTGTTCTCGCGGAAGATCACCACGTCGATGTCTTCCGGCTTCTTCAGCGGGCTGGGCACGCCCTTGTAGTACTTGACCGGGCGCACGCAGGCGTAGAGATCGAGCTCCTGGCGCAGCGTGACGTTCAGCGAGCGCATGCCGCCGCCCACCGGCGTGGTCAGCGGGCCCTTGATGGAGACCACCAGGTCCTTCAGCGCATCCTTGGCTTCCTGCGGGAAGAAGTCGCCGTCGTACATCTTCGAGGCCTTCTCGCCCATGAAGATTTCGCACCAGTGCACCTTGCGCTTGCCGCCGTACGCCTTCTCCACCGCGGCGTCCCAGATCTTCAGGCAGGCCGGAGTGATGTCGACGCCGATGCCGTCACCTTCGACGAAACCCAGGATCGGCTGTTCCGGAACGTGCAGCTTGCCGTCACGGACAGTGATCTTCTCGCCGCCTTCGGGAAGCCTGATGTGCTTGTACGACATTGAAATCTCCAGGTTGGATTGCTTGACAGGAGTTCTGCCACCGGCGGGACCGGCGCGGGAAGGCGCGAATTATACAGGAAACTCCTCCCGCCTTCAGGACCCGCCGGGTTACCGCGACCGGCGCCGCGCCCGGTAATCGGCAAGAATCCGCGCGTGGTCGAAGGCGAGTTCCGGCAAGGCATCCAGCGCGAAGGCCTGCACCGCACCGGCATCATCACCCGCCTGCGGCGTGCCCCGCGCCTCGCCCGTGAACACCACGGAAATGGTGTGACCGCGCGGGTCGCGCGCCGGATCGGAATACACGCCGAGCAGCTCGCCCAGCCTCACCTCGAGACCGGTTTCCTCGCGCACCTCGCGCACCGCCGCCTGCTCGACGGTCTCGCCGACATCCACGAAGCCGCCCGGCAGTGCCCAGCCGGGCGGCGGATTGCGGCGCTGGATGAGCACGATGCGGCCGTCTTCGTCCGGCAGGCGAATCACCACATCGACGGTGAGCAGGGGCGTTTCTGGTCGGCTCATGAGGTCCTCGCGGGTTAACCCTTCGGTCGGAGCACGGATTGAGGATGCCTGCCGCGTCCCCGAGGCTTTTCCGGCACACACTTCACGGAGACAGGTGATGGCAGGCGAATCACAGCGCACTACCGATCATGAAACCATCCGGCGTTGGGCGGAAGAGCGCGGCGGCCGGCCCGCGACGGTGAAAAGCACCCGCTCGGGCGACGAGCCCGGGGTGCTGCGCATCGACTTCGAGGGCTACAGCGGCGAGGACTCGCTGGAGGAGATTTCCTGGGACGAATTCTTCGAGAAGTTCGACGAAAAGGACCTCGAATTCCTCTACCAGGACAAGACCGCGGACGGCCAGCCCAGCCGCTTCTTCAAGTTCGTGCGCCACTGACGGAATTTCCCGGCCGGGAGCGCTGCCGCATACCCCGATGCCCGCATAGGAACCGGCGCGCAGGCAGGGTTGACTAGGAATGCAAATTCACCATTCGCCCCCGGGCGACAAAGGAGGCAGGCATGTTGGGTTGGGCAGTCACGTTCTTCGTGGTCGCGATCATTGCCGCGATCTTCGGCTTCACCGGCATCGCCTCGGCGGCGGCCGGCATCGCCAAGATCCTGTTCTTCATCTTCGTGGCATTGTTCGTGCTGGCGCTGGTCATGGCACTGTTCGCCGGCAAGAAGGTGCTGTAGCGCTCACTGGCCCTTGAAGCGGATGATGTGCCGGCGCGATCGCTTGTCCGGCTTGTGCTCGGGACGGGGCGCCGACTGTCGCAGCAGCCGGCGCACTTCCCGCGCTTCCTCGCGCCGCGCGCGGCTCGCTTCCGTTTCCTCGTACAGCTGCTGCGCCACGCTCGCCGGGCCGCGCACGTCGGAAATCCCTCGCACCACCACCTCGAAGCGCTCCTCGCCGCGGGTGATGGTGAGCCGGTCACCTTCCCGCACCGCGTAGGAAGGTTTCACCCGCTCCCCGTCACGGTGGACCTTGCCGCCGCTGACCGCCGCCTGCGCCAGCGCGCGCGTCTTGAAGAAGCGCGCCGCCCACAGCCACTTGTCGATGCGAACCCTGGAAGTCTCGTCGTTCATGCCGCCGGAGTGTAAGCCAGCCGCCGGCTGATTTCAGTCAGAAGGCATGGCCGGCAAGCAGGAACAGCCCGCGGCTCAATTCGTCGCCTTGGGCGCCTGCCTGGAAGCGCCCGGCACCGGACTCTTTCTGGTGGCGACTCTCATGGACTTGCTCCTTCCGTGGGCGACCCGGCGATGCTACGGACGCCTCGGCGGGTAAGTCGGGGCGGCCACTGATGCCCGCCGGCCCGCGCTGCTATAATTCGCGCCCTTGCCCGCCCGCCCCCGAACGGAGGATTTCCATGACCCAGGCGTTCATCGATCACGTCCGCCATGAACTCGCCAGCCTGCGCGAAGCCGGCCTTTCCAAGGACGAGCGCATCATCGTTTCGCAGCAGCAGGCGGACATCGAGGTGGCGAGCGGCGAGCATGTCCTGAACTTCTGCGCCAACAACTATCTCGGTCTTGCCAATCATCCCGAGCTGATCAAGGCCGGCCAGCAGGCGCTCGCCGAACACGGTTACGGCATGGCCTCGGTACGCTTCATCTGCGGCACCCAGGACGTGCACAAGGAACTGGAGAAGCGCCTCTCCGGCTTCCTCGGCATGCAGGACACCATTCTTTATTCCTCCTGCTTCGACGCCAACACTGGCCTGTTCGAGACCCTGCTCTCCGAGGAAGACGCAATCATCTCCGACTCGCTCAATCATGCCTCCATCATCGACGGCGTGCGGCTGTGCAAGGCGAAGCGCTTCCGCTACGCCAACAACGACATGGCCGACCTCGAGGCGAAGCTGAAGGAAGCGAATGCTTCCGGCGCGCGCTTCAAGCTGATCGCCACCGACGGCGTGTTCTCCATGGACGGCTATCTCGCCAACCTGCAGGCGATCTGCGAGCTCGCCGACAAGTACGGCGCACTGGTGATGGTGGACGATTCGCACGCGGTGGGCTTCATGGGCGCTCACGGTCGCGGCACGCACGAGCACTGCGGCGTCATGGATCGCGTCGACATCATCACCGGCACGCTGGGCAAGGCGCTGGGCGGCGCCTCCGGCGGCTACACCGCCTCGCGCCATCCCGAGATCGTCGAACTGCTGCGCAACCGCTCGCGGCCGTATCTCTTCTCCAACACGCTTGCGCCGGTGATCGCCGCGGCCTCCATCCACGTGCTGGACATGCTGGAAGGCGGCGCGGGCGACGAGCTGCGCAGGCGGCTGTTCGACAACGCGAAGCGCTTCCGCGCCGGCATGGAGAAGCTCGGCTTCGAACTGCTGCCGGGCGAGCACCCGATCATCCCGGTGATGCTCGGCGACGCGAAGCTGGCGAAGACCTTCGCCGACGAGATGCTCAAGGAAGGCGTGTACGTCATCGGCTTCTCCTACCCAGTCGTGCCGAAAGGCCAGGCGCGCATCCGCACGCAGATGTCCGCGGCGCACGCGCCCGAGCACATCGATCGCGCCATCGAGGCGTTCGGCAGGGTCGGGAAGAGGTTGGACGTGATCTAGGGAGAAGGGAGAAGGGAGCAGTTTGGGTCGCCCTCTTCTTCCTTCTACCTTCCCTGCGTCACCACATTTTCATAACGAACTCCGAGACTGATCATGAAAGCACTCGTCAAAGCCAAAGCCGAAGAAGGCATCTGGATGCAGGAGGTGGAGCGGCCGGAGTACGGGCCGAACGATCTGCTGATCCGCGTGAGGAAAACCGCGATCTGCGGCACCGACATCCACATCTACAACTGGGACGAGTGGGCGCAGCGCACGATTCCCGTGCCGATGACCGTGGGCCACGAGTTCGTGGGCGTGGTCGAGGCGGTAGGCAGCGAGGTGCAGGGTTATGCGGTTGGTGATCGCGTCTCGGGCGAAGGCCACATCACCTGCGGCCATTGCCGCAATTGCCGCGCGGGCCAGCGCCATCTCTGCCCGAACACCATCGGCGTCGGCGTGAACCGCCCGGGCTGCTTTGCCGAGTACCTCGCGATCCCGGCGATCAACGCCTTCAAGCTGCCGGACAGCGTGCCGGATGAAATCGCCGCCTTCCTCGATCCGCTCGGCAATGCCACGCACACGGCGCTGTCCTTCGACCTGGTCGGCGAGGACGTGCTCATCACCGGCGCGGGCCCCATCGGCATCATGGCGGTGGCGATCGCGAGGCACTGCGGCGCACGCCACGTGGTCATCACCGACGTCAACGAATACCGCCTGGACCTGGCGAAGCGCATGGGCGCGACGCGCGCCGTGAACGTGCGCGACGAGGACCTGCGCGACGTGATCCGCGAGCTGGAGATGACCGAGGGCTTCGATGTCGGCATGGAAATGTCCGGCGTGCCCTCGGCCTTCCGGCAGATGATCGACAGCATGCGCAACGGCGGCAAGATCGCCATGCTCGGCATTCCGCCCGCGGACATGGCGATCGACTGGAACAAGGTGATCTTCAAGGGCCTGTTCATCAAGGGCATCTACGGCCGCGAGATGTTCGAGACCTGGTACAAGATGATCGCAATGCTGCAAAGCGGCCTCGACATCTCGCCGGTGCTCACCCACGAGCTCAAGGTGGACGAGTTCCAGAAGGGTTTTGACGTAATGCGCTCGGGCCAGTCCGGCAAGGTCGTGCTGGACTGGAGCTGAAGCTCCGGGAACGACGGGATGCCATTGTCCCGTCGTTTCCCCGAAAGTTGTCTTCTGCAAGGTTTCTGCCGGAGGCATCCATGAAGCGTTTCCTCGCCTGCCTGCTGCTTTCCCTGTCGCTTGCGATTCCCGCCTGCGTGGTGAATCCGGTGACGGGCAAGCGCAACCTCGGCCTCGTCTCCGAGCAACAGGAACTCCAGCTCGGCGAAACCAACTACGTGCCGACGCAGCAGATGCAAGGCGGCCCGTACGACGTCGATCCCGAGCTCACCCGCTACGTGCAGGAAGTCGGACAGAAGGTGGCGGCGCACGCCGATCGCGACCTGCCCTACGAGTTCGTCGTGCTCAACAATCCCGTGCCCAACGCCTGGGCACTGCCCGGCGGCAAGATCGCCGTGAACAGCGGCCTGCTGGCGGAACTCGACAGCGAGGCCGAGCTCGCGGCCGTGCTCGGCCACGAGATCGTGCACGCCGCGGCCCGGCACTCCGCGCAGCAGGTCGAGCGCGGCACGCTGCTGCAGCTCGGCGTGCTTGCCGCCGGCATCGCCGCGAGCGACGAATACGCGGACCTGGCGCTTGGCGCCGGCATGGTGGGCGCGCAGATCATCAACTCCAAGTACGGCCGCGATGCGGAACTGGAGGCCGACCATTACGGCATGACCTACATGGTGCGCGCCGGTTACGACCCGCAGGCCGCGGTGTCATTGCAGGAAACCTTCGTGCGCCTCGCCGAAGGCCGGCAGAGCAACTGGCTGGAAGGCCTGTTCGCCTCGCATCCGCCCTCGGAAGAACGGGTCCGGCGCAACCGCGAGCATGCCGGCAAACTGCAGGCCGGAGGCGAGATCGGCCGCGAGGACTTCCAGCGCGTCACCGCGCAGCTGCGCAAGGCGAAGCCTGCGTGGGAGGCCTACCAGGAAGGCGCGGTGGCATTGCAGGAAGGCGATGCACAGCGCGCGCGCAGCAAGGCCGAGGAAGCGATCCGCATCGAGCCGCGCATCGGGCATTTCCACAACCTGCTCGCCAAGGCGGCGCTGGTGGAAGAGGATCACGATGAGGCGCTGAAGCATTTCGAGGAAGCGATCCGGCGGCAGCCGAACTACTTCGAGAACTACGTCTATCGCGGCCTGCTGCTCGATGAGGCGGGCGACTACGACAAGGCTCGCCAGGATCTCGAGCGTGCCAACCAGCTGCTGCCCACTGCCATCGCGCATGAGAAGCTCGGCGATATCGCGATCCGCCAGGGCCGCGGCAACGAGGCGGTTGCACACTACCGAGTCGCCGCACAATCCCAGTCGGAAGTGGGACAGCGGGCCGCCGCCAAGTTGCGGCAACTGGGCGTGCAGTGAGAAAGGGAGAAGGAAGAAGGAAGAAGATTCACACCCTCTTCCACCTTCTACCTTCTCCCCTCAAGTAGCGACCTTCGGAAACGACACCCGTCTCACGTCCTGACATCAGAACGGCTCGCAAAGACACAAGGCGTACACGCCGCGCGGATCGTTGAACAGCTGCAGCCGTTCAAGCTCGACCGCAAGCTGGCGTACCAGCGGCAGCTTCATCACCGAGGCATGCCGCGTGGTGCCGGCAGCGAAACGCGGCGCGACCGACTGGAACAGGTCGATCATCAGGCGATCGAAGAAGCTCAATTCCGGCTCCAGGTAGAACACGCCGTACTGGTCCACGCCGGCAAGCCGCGCCGCCGCTTCCACCGCCTGGCGGATGCCGCCGAGCGAATCGACGAGACCGTGTTCCAGCGCGTCCGTTCCGGACCACACCCTGCCCTGCGCGATCTCCCGCGTGAATTCCGGCTCCAGGCCGCGCGCCGCCGAGACCTTGTCGACGAACACGCCGTAGAGATGATCGACGGAAGACTGCAGGGCGCGGCGCGCATCCTCGCCCAGCGTGCGGTCCAGGCGGAACTGCCCCGCCAGCGGCGTGGTGCCGACGCCATCGGTGTGCACGCCGATGCGGTCCAGGGTGCGTTCGAAGGTCGGAAACATCGCGACCACGCCGATCGATCCGGTGATGGTCGTCGGCTGCGCCCATATCTCGTCGGCGTTCATGGACATCCAGTAGCCGCCGGAGGCTGCCACCGCACCCATGGAAACCACCACCGGCTTGCCGGCCGCCTGCAGCTGTTCCAGCTCGCGGCGAATCACCTCGGAAGCGAACGCACTGCCACCGCCCGAGTTGACGCGAACCACCACGGCACGCACGGAAGCATCATCGCGAAGATGGCGGATCTGGCGCACCAGCGAATCGGAACCGATCACGCCGGGCGGCTGTTCGCCTTCGACAATGGTGCCTTCCGCCACCAGCACCGCGACCTTGGCCTTGCCGCCCGAGCGCAGCATGCGCGCGGCATGCAATTGCTGCACGTAGGGCTCGAAGTCGACGTAACGGTAGTCCAGCACCTCGCCGTTGCCGCCGCCCACGAGCTCGGCGATGTGGTGCTCGACCTCGTCCGGCTGCGCGAGCGCATCGACCAGGCCGTATTCCAGTGCATGCTGCGCGAAATCACCGGAGGTTTCCGCGCCTATGGATTTCACGTAGGCGTCCACGGTGCCGGGCTCCAGCCCGCGCGCCGCTTCCACGCCTTCGCGATAGATTCGCCAGAGATCCTCCAGGTAGGCGGCGTTGGCGCGCTTGGCCGCTTCCGACATGTTCCTGCGCGTGAAAGGCTCGCCGTACGACTTGTACTGTCCCGCGTGGAAAACGTTCCAGTCCACGTCGAGATGATCCAGCGCTTCCTTGTAGTAGTTGTAGAACGCGCCATAGCCGGTGACGAACACCAGCCCCATCGGATGCATGACGATCTCATCGGCGTGCGACGCCACGTAGTAAGGCCCCTGCTCGAAGTAATCACCGACGGCGATCACCTTCTTGCCTGCCGCGCGGAAGCGCTCCACGGCCTCGGCGAGCTCCTGGTACATCGCGGGACCGCCGCCCATCAGGCCGTCCAGGTCCAGCACCAGCGCAGCGATGCGCTCGTCCTTCGCGCCGCCGTCGATGGCGTCCAGCAGGTCGCGGTGCCGCACCTCCGGGATGCCGTCACCCAGCGCGCGATTCAGCGCGCGCTCCACCGGCTGGCCGGAGAATTCCTCCACCAGCAGGCCCACCGGCGCCACGCGCAAGGCGCTGCCGGGCCATATCTCCACCCCCGTATCCCTGCCGAGCGCACCCAATGCCACGATCGCGAACAGCAGCATCAGCATGAACAACACAAACAGCGTGTTCAGCACGATGCCGCGCGCCGTATCGAGCACGTACATCAACTGCCGGAACGGCGATTCGATCTTTCGATTCATTGAAAACCCGTCCTTCAGAAAGTGTCTTCAGCCTTCATGCACGATGCGGTAGATCACGCCCGCCTGGTCGTCGGACACCAGCAGCGCACCGTCCGGCATGATCTCGACATCGACCGGGCGGCCGAAGGAGGCTTCGCCTTCCAGCCAGCCCTCGGCGAACGGCTCCAGCGAGAAGGCGCTGCCTTCGCGCGCCGCGAACATCACCCGGTAGCCGATCTTGCTGCTGCGGTTCCAGGAACCGTGCTGCGCGATGAATATGCCGCCACGATAACGTTCCGGGAACATGTCACCGTCATAGAAGCGCATGCCCAGCGCGGCAACGTGCGGGCCGAGCCTGAGCACGGGCGCGCGGTAGTCCTCGCAGCGCCTGCCCTTGCCGAACTGCGGATCGAGGATGCTGCCCGCATGGCAGTACGGGAACCCGAAGTGCAGGCCGGTCTCGGGTGCGTGGTTGAGTTCATCATCGGGCAGGTCGTCTCCCAGCATGTCGCGGCCGTTGTCGGTGAACCACAGCTCGCCGGTTTCAGGATCCCAGTCGAAGCCCACGGTGTTGCGCACGCCGCGCGCGAACACTTCGCGCCCGCTGCCGTCCGGGTTCATGCGCAGGATGAGCGCGTAACCCTCCTCGTCGCAGACATTGCACGGCGCGCCGATCGGCACGTACAGCCTGCCGTCCGGACCGAAGGCGATGAACTTCCAGCCGTGGTGGCGCTCGGTCGGCAGGTCATCGACGACCACGACCGGCGCCGGCGGATCGGCGAGGCGCTCGTCGATGCCGTCGAAGCGCAGGATGCGATTGACCTCGGCGACGAACAGCGCACCTTCGTGCCATGCGACGCCATTCGGCATGCTGAGGCCTTCGGCGATCACGTGCACTTCTTCGGCCTTGCCATCACCATCGCGATCGGCCACAGCCCAGACCTTGTCGCCGGCGCGATTGCCCACGTACAGGACACCGCCATCGGACAGGGTCATGGAGCGCGCGTTGGGAACTTCCGCGAACACGGAAATCGAGAACCCTTCCGGCAGCCGGATGCGCTCCAGCGGCAGATCGGCAGCGACAGCGTTCAGCGGCAGCAACAGTAGCAGGAGAAAGTGACGCATGATTCGATGAAATCCGGTAACCGAACGAGGCGCAAACATTACCGGATTCGTCAGGGTGCAACAAACGGCGCAAAAGAAAACGGCGTCAGCCACGGGGAGGAAGCTGACGCCGCAAGAACGGTACGGTTGGCAGGGGGAGGCCAGAGCCGTACCGGAGGGGGACTTGTCCTTTACGCGGCCTGCAGGGCCGCCGCGCCGGTGGCGTTGATCTCGATCGCCACGGCCGCCGCGTGCATCACCGCGGCAATGCGCACCGCGCTCTGCACCGCGTCCGCGGTCAGGCCGTGCTTGCGCACCACCTTCTCGTGCGAGGCAACGCAGGCGCCGCAGCCGTTGATGGCGGAGACTGCAAGACTCAGCAGCTCGAAATCGTTCCTGTCGATGCCCGGCGCGCCGATGATGTTCATGCGCAGCTTCGCCGGCATCCGCGCGTATTCCTCGTTCTCCACCAGGTGGAGGAAACGGTAGTAGATGTTGTTCATGCCCATGATCGCCGCCGCTCCGCGCGACGCCGCGATCTCGGCCTCATCCAGTACTTCGGCGACGGCCTGCTCGGTGGCGCGCACCAGCTGTTCGTTGCGTGCGGCATAGGCCGAGGCCAGCGCGAGCATGGCGATCTGCTTTTCGTTCAGGCCCGGTGATCCTGAATCCTTCAGAACCGTCGAAACGTTCAACCGGATGTCCTTCGCGAAATCCGGCACCAGGTTCTTGATCACGTCAATGTTCATGGCGTCTCCTGTCATTCCTGGGCGCGGTTCGCGCCGCTGGGCTCAATTCGGGGAAAGGCGCGGCCCCTGCAGGGCCGCGCATTCGCGTCACGCTCAGGCAGCACTCAGCGTCTTCTCGCCCTGCTTCCAGTTGCACGGGCAGAGCTCGTCGGTCTGCAGCGCATCGAGGACGCGCAGGACCTCGTCGACGTTACGGCCGACGTTCATGTCGGTGACCATCGCGAAGCGGATGATGTTGTCCGGGTCGACGATGAAGGTCGCACGCTTGGCCACGCCCTCTTCCTCGTCGAGGATGCCGAGCGCGGTGGACAGCTTGCGGTTCAGGTCGGAGAACAGCGGGAACGGCAGGTCACGCAGTTCTTCCTTCTGCTGGCGCCAGGCGATGTGGACGTACTCGTTGTCCACGCTGCCGCCGAGCACCTGGGCGTCGCGGTCCTGGAACTCGCTGTTCAGCTTGCCGAACGCGGCGATCTCGGTCGGGCACACGAAGGTGAAATCCTTCGGGTAGAAGAAGATGACCTTCCACTTGCCCGGGTACGACTCGTGCGTCACATCGATGAACGCATTGTCATCGGCCACGTTCGAGACGGCGGCCTTCATCTTGAATTCAGGGAACTTGTCTCCGACGGTCAGCATGGTTTCGTTACCTCCGTTTGCATCGGTGTTGTCGTCTGACGGAGCGTATTCAAACGCATGG
>Ga0207873_1000927_pt1 | contig 30151 bp, 22 predicted proteins | sample BGWIniCompost_FD_187373 | JGI IMG/M metagenome (GOLD analysis project Ga0207873, IMG submission 187373) | Cellulose adapted compost microbial communities from Newby Island Compost Facility, Milpitas, CA, USA - BGW Initial Compost (SPAdes)... ...
CATCGCGACTAATAGCCTCGAACATCTGATTGATGTTGTTGGCTTCCTTCTTGGTGACAAGAAATACGTTCCTTCCCCCCGATCCCTGCAGTGGCTTCAACACCATCTTGCCTTTCGACTCCTTGAAGAACGCGTTGATGTCATCCACATTCCTTGTGATTACCGTGCGAGGTCTGACCTTTTCAGGATAATGCTGAAAATACATCTTGTTGATGGCATCATTCAGTGTACCGGGATCGTTAAGCACGATCACGCCCTGCTTGACAGCCAGCTGTCCGAAGATTACTCCCATCGACTGAGCCCAGGGTCGTTTCTCGATCTCTTCAGCCGGATCGTTGCGCAGCATGAGCACGTCGAGATCTGCTGCGGTGATCGTGGTCTGCGGCGTTTCCTGGAGTTCGGTCAGGAACGTTCCCGAGTTTCGAAACTTGGTTTCCGGGGCCTTTCGGGCGTGAGCCCCCATCTGGCCATCAGCGGTGTATGTGAAGTCACCCACCCCTATATAATAAACCTCATGACCGCGCTTGTGTGCGGCCAGGGCCAGGCCGGTGGTGGTGTAGGAAGTACTTTCCTGCGAAACCTGGTTAACGACGAATCCTATTCTCATATTTGTATCATATTAAAAACCGTAATCCCCTTTTTCACCCGCCGTATTTCCTTGCTGTAATCATCTTCAAGAAATCTCGGCTTGATGGGAATGGGGCGAAGCACCTTTCGATGCACTAATTCTTCAATAATGGGCAGGTAGTCCTGTCGTATCTTGCCGATCAGCAAAGGCTCGATATCATTACCCTCCCTGATGTAGTTCAGGAGGCTCAGCAGTCCTTTCAGGTATACCGCATCCTTCGTAAAGCCACCACCGCGGTATACCCGCATCGTGATCGAGAATGAACTTTCTGGCTTGAAGCCGTACTTGTCAATCAACATGTAGAACGTTTCTTCGAAAGAATAGCCGGCGACGAGATGTTGAACAGCTACTACCCGCGCTGCGAGTGTACGCAACCTTGGATTTGTGAGTCCGCCTGAAATGTATTCCGCAAGAACTGCGAGACCTTCCTGAAGTTGTTCGTACCCCGGCACACCGAGGTGAAAGAGTTTGAAAGGTTGGGCCTTTCCATTGAAATAGGTAACGACATGGGTTCCGACCTCATGCTGAATGAGTGCCTTGGCCCGACGGCGTTGTACTGTGAAGGCATGGTTAATTTTGAGAACGCCTCTGGAAACGAGTACACCGACAACGTCCTTGCGTATCTCGACGGAGGGTTCCAGTCCGTCGTACTGCTGACGGAGGTACTCCATCTCCGTTTTCGCCATGGCGGCAAATTCTTCTGCATCGATTTGATCCGACTTTTCAGTCTTGATCATCGGAGTGGCAACAAGCAACCCGCGAGCAACATCGATGACTGTTTCCTCCAGCCTGCCGAAGAGCTGTATACTGCTCTGCAGAAAGTCCGGCTTTTCGCGATCGATGAGCATCGACAACATTCTGTCGATCTCCTTCCGCTTATCACGGAACAAATAAGCAATGGTTGGATCAGCAATATTTTCTATTGGCAGGTCGTAAATCTTCCGCTTGATGATCTCGGGATCAATGGGCATGTGCCTGTAATGAAATACAGGTGACTTCCGGTAATGATTCTTTTTGAATTCCTCCCACGCCTCAGAAACGTTCACGGGTGTAATCAATGCAAGCAAGTCGAACTGTTCGCTTAATTGTGCAAGCTTGTCGTCGATCTGCCAGACCAGTTCTTCAACCTGGGTGGGTCCAAGGATTTCAAAGTGTGACGGGGTGAACGATGTATGCAATCGTATAAATTCGAAGAACGCCTTCTTCAATGCCTTGCCAAACATCTTGCGCAGTTCCCGTGCAAAGAGCGGATAAGGCTTTCGCGTTTGAAAGTCAATATATATCGGCTTGATCTCCAGCCCCACCATCTGACAACCGATCTGCTTCGCCTCGCCCCTTTTTATGAGTTCTCTGAACCCCGGCGGTGCAATACGATCCGTTCTCTTTACGGAGGCAGTAACTTTTACGTAGCCAATGTTTCGTTGCAATTCTTTCTCCAGCGTTTGTGCGACTACCTCCGTACTCTTGTGATTGATATAGATGGTGAAGTCGGTTTCGCTGTCACGCGCACCCATCCAGACTTCAAGCAAGAGGAAAGAACCGAATGTCTGTGACAGTTCGTTGATCAGTCCCTGTAGCAGTTCGGACAGCGCTCCTCCTTCATCGTCTTTCGCCATGATGTACGACGACTCTGTCATTCCCAATTGATAGGTGAAGTAATCCTTGCCGTCGTGGGGAAACCGGTAGACGAGAAGGAACGGCACAGGCCGATCGATGTTCAGCATGCCCGATGCAGGCAACTCTACACTGATAGGTTCCCCTTTCTTAAGCCGTGCCCGTATCGTGGACAAAACGTTACGTGAGGCATTCATGTGGCAATCCTTTGCGCCTGGCTTTGCACGGCAGGTATCGCCTCGGTTAGTGCAGCCTTGATGCTTTCAAGATGATGGATATCGACCCGACCCGTCCACTCATCCATGAAAACCTTTTTGAATTCAATGGCCAGGGCAAATCCGAATGCTCCGAAATTCGAATTGACCCATCGCGAAAACTCACCGCCTTTGAACCTAACATTCTCCCTGACATCCGGCATTGCGCCGTTGATGGGTTCGCTGGCAAGCTGTCGCATGAACTGGTCTTTTGCCGCATGCCACTTGCGAGGCAGCGATTCAGTACCAACGTTGATCTCCGGGGAATCTTCAGCATTGTCTTCTGCCTCAGGATTCCGGCGGTAGTTGTACGTATGCAAATCGAGAAGCAGGAAGAAGCCGTGTTGTCCAATGATATGGACCAGCAGGTCCTGCACAACATGATAGAACTGATCGTACTGTGTCAACGAGCGATCGAGCAGCGGTTGAGGAAGCGGTTTATTCCAGACGTGTAGTCCCCAGGCATCAGAGGGCTGTTTGTACACGGCTTTATCACGAGGGCGATTCATGTCGACTTCGAATCGCGAGATGTTCACTACAATCCGGTTAGGCGCAACTTCAGTCAGGTACCCTGTATAGGGGTCTTCCTCCCGCATGCGCTCATTCGGCAACAGGTCCAGGTAATCACGCAACTCCTGCCTGATATAATGCCCATCGTGAATCGCAGCAGCGATCACCGGTGAATTCCCCTTTATGACTTCAAAACCTCTCTTCATGGCAATGGAATCTTACCATGACAGTGGACTACATTTATGCCATATTCTGAAAAGCGTATATTGGCCCGTTTTGAGACGCGTCCGTGAAAAAGTGTCCACAGGGTTGTGTAGCGTTTGTTCCAGATTGAATGCCGCCGCCGGTCAATAAGCCTCTATTCTTTCTATCAAATTCTTTTATATTGCGGAAATCACCGGAGTTAACTTAACGCTATTACCTACCACGATGACTGCAACTTTTAGCAGGGCTGCGCGCATGCTGGCCCTTTTTGCAGTGATTTTCACTGCCGCAGGAATTTCCTGCACCTCAAAAAAGATTACCCCGAGAATTCTTGTTTTCAGTAAGACAGCGGGTTACCGTCACGAATCCATTCCGGAAGGCATCGCCATGTTTCAGAAGCTGGGACAGGAAAAGGGATTTCTCGTAGATACCACGGAAAATGCCTCGAAATTCAATGAAGAGAACCTGCGTAACTATCACGCAGTCATCTTCTTAAATACGACAATGGATGTGCTGAATAAGCAACAGCAGAATGACTTCGAGCGCTTCATTCAGGCTGGTGGTGGATTCGTGGGTATCCATGCCGCGGCGGATACAGAATACAACTGGCCCTGGTACAACGGCTTGGTAGGTGCGTACTTCGAGAGCCACCCCAACAACCCGAACGTACGGACGGCGGAGTTTTATGTGACGGACCACAACCACCCGGCGTCCGACTCACTGCCATCGCGTTTCACGCGTTCGGATGAATTCTACAATTACAAATCCATTAAGAGGGATCTTATTAATGTCCTCGTAAAGATCGATGAGTCCACCTATGAAGGCGGTACCAACGGCGAAGATCATCCCTATTCCTGGTACCATGAGTACGATGGTGGACGTGCCTTCTACACGGGCATGGGTCACACGAAGGAGAGCTATTCAGAACCACTCTTCATCGACCATGTCTGGGGTGGCTTGCAGTACGTGCTTGGTGGCGATTCTCCGAAGAAGCTCAACTACGCACGGGCAAGTACTCCGCGCGTTCCGGACGAAAACCGGTTTACGAAAGTTGTCCTGGCAGAAAAACTTGATGAGCCGGTAGAATTTGTGGTACTCAAGGACAATCGTGTCCTGTTTATCGAGCGCAAGGGCGCAATTAAGCTCTATACACCGGAGGATGGTGCTGTGAAGACAATATATGAGCTCGAAGTAAGCCACAAGTACAACACTGGTAACGGAGAAGCGGAAGATGGCTTGCTGGGAATAGGCATCGATCCCAACTTCGAGACGAATAATTGGATCTACCTGTACTACTCCAAGCCCGGAGACAAGCCTGTGAACATACTTACGCGATGGGACTTCGTCGACAACAAACTGATTCCTGAATCGGAGAAGGTCATCCTCGAAGTGGTGGTTCAACGTGATCAATGTTGTCATACGGGCGGATCCATTGACTGGGATGCGGATGGCAACTTGTACCTCAGTACGGGCGACAATACCAACCCCCACGCTACTGGCTATGCACCCATCGACGAGCGTCCGGGCCGTGAGCCGTGGGATGCGCAAAAGGGTTCTGCCAATACCAACGACCTCCGAGGCAGCATACTTCGCATCCATCCTGAACCGGATGGAACGTACACTATCCCGGAAGGAAACCTCTTCCCTCCTGGCACACCTAATACACGACCTGAGATTTACGTAATGGGTACGCGCAATCCATACAGAATATCGGTCGACAAGAAAACCGGTTACCTGTATTGGGGCGATGTGGGTCCCGATGCCAACAACGACTCAATAGGTTATGGTCCCAAAGGGCATGACGAAATCAACCAGGCGCGCAAGGCTGGATTTTTCGGATGGCCCTACTTCATTGGCAACAACAAGCCATATTACGACTACGACTTCGCTACCGGAAAGTCAGGACCGCAATTCGATCCGCAAAGACCGATAAACGAATCGCCAAGCAATACTGGTCTTCGCGAATTGCCTCCCGCACAACCCGCATTCATTTGGTATCCCTATGATCGCTCGCGAGAGTTTCCCCTTGTTGGCTCAGGCGGACGTACGGCGATGGCCGGACCCGTATTCTATTCCGAAGACTTTAAGGGTGCAGCCCGTGCTTTCCCCGACTACTATAATGGCAAGTTGTTCATTTACGAATGGATGCGCGGATGGATCATGGCCGTGACCATGGACGAGGAGGGCAACTTCGTCGAAATGGAGCCGTTTATGCCCAGTCACAAGTTCAGCAATCCCATGGATATGGCTTTCGGTCCCGATGGCGACCTGTACTTGCTGGAATATGGTACAGGCTGGTTTCAGAAGAATGACAATTCGCGTCTAGTCCGCATCGAGTACAATGGAGGAAATCGCAAGCCGCAAGTCCAGATGGCGGCTGACAAACCTAAAGGCGCCGTTCCTCATACCGTAGCATTCAACACCGCGGGCACGATCGATTTCGACAGAGATGAGTTGACGTATCAATGGGAAATCACCTCAGCAGACGGAAAGAAAGTTGGCACGCTGCAAGGTGAGAACCCCTCATACACATTTAATGAGCCCGGCGTATATACTGTGAAACTTACGGTAACCGATGCGCAAAAAGCGTCGTCCTCGATGACTACAGAAATTCATGCGGGCAACGAACCGCCGCAAGTGTCCTTTGAAATTATCGGCGGAAACAAAACATTCTTCTTCCCGAACTCGCATATTGAATACGCCGTAAAGGTGACTGATAAGGAAGATGGAAGCCTTGACGACGGGCGCATCGATCCTCAGGCAGTATCTGTAACCATCGACTACCTTGAAGAAGGTTACGATGAGGTGCAAATCGCCCAGGGACACCGGGCTGCGGATGAAGCAGCCGACAGGTTTGCAGCAGCCAAAGCACTTATGGAAGGGAGCGATTGCATGGCTTGCCACCAGATAGACCGGAAGTCGATCGGCCCGATGTATATTGATGTAGCGAAGAAGTATAAGAATAATCCCACCGCGCGCGATTACCTTTCCGACAAGATCATTAATGGCGGCAGTGGTGTATGGGGTGACGTTGCCATGTCAGCTCATCCTACCCTGACACGGGAACAAACCGCGCAGATGGTCGAGTACATCCTTAGCCTCGCAGATCAAAAGCCCGCCATCACGCTTCCTGTGGAGGGAAGATACCGGGTGCAGGCTGCTAACAGGGGCGTGCTCATTGGTCGCGCGGCATATACCGACAAAGGCGCCAACGGCGTGCCTCCCATTCGCAACGAGCAGACTTTTGTGCTTCGCGCGCCCACATTCTCTGCAGCGTCAGCCACCATCGAAGATGGTATAAATAAGTTTCGTTTCAATGAGACTGACATGGTGATTGGCTCACGCGATGGCGCATACATAGGATTTGAAAACATCGACCTCACTGGAGTCGGTGCGATGAATTTCGTCGCATCTGCACCCGCGAACTACGGTTTTTCCGGTGGTATCGTGGAAGTGCGTATCGACTCTCCTACCGGACCCGTAATCGGAACATCGGCTCCGATAAAGCCCACTCAGGCTCAGCAAGCCGGTGTGCAAGTGCGAGCTGCAATCCAGCCAACGGAGGGCTTCCATGACTTGTATCTCATATACCGCAACTCTGGGTCAGACAGTGGGAATTTGTTTGTGCTGTTGACTGTGGGATTGGTTGTGGATCAGAAAGCGATGGCGGCCAGGTAGCTTAATAATTAATAATTAATAAGGACCCCCGGGACATTTGCACGGTCGAATTGGTTTGTACAACAAAACTCCAACACTTCAACACTTCAGATATTCCCCTTCTTCATCTCTCTTACCGCCGCATCTGCCGCCCTTGCTGTTAGGGCCATGTAGGTGATTGAAGGGTTTTGACATGCGGAAGATGCCATGCAGGCGCCGTCGGAGACGAAGACGTTTTTCACGCTGTGCATTTGGTTGATGCCGTTGAGGACTGATGTTTTGGGATCTTTGCCCATGCGGGCGGTACCCATTTCATGGATGCCAAGACCGGGAGCCTGCTTTGAATCCGTAGCCTGAATATTCTTGAAGCCGGCCTTTTCCAACATTTCCGCCCCCGTAGCGAGAAGGTCTTTCAGCATAGCCACTTCGTTATCTTTGTATTCACAATCGATCTCCAGCAGCGGTATACCCCACTCGTCTTTCTTGTCTTTGCTGAGACGAACATGATTTTCGAAATACGGGAGGTGTTCACCCATTCCCGTTATGCCCATACCCCATACGCCGGGCTCACTTAGCTTCTCCTTAAAGACTGCGCCGATAGTCGGATCACCTTCCTGAAGGTTGCCACGCGACCGGCTTGCACTCCCCGAGAAAGCATAACCGCGGAGGAAGTCTTTCTGCTTATCCTTTCCGAAATTTCTGAAGCGCGCCAGGTACCAGCCGCCGGGCTTGCGTCCGGCGTAGTATTTATCCTGGAATCCTTCGAATTCACCTCTGACCCTGCCACGATAGTTGTGATCCATCAGGTAGTGACCCAGTACGCCACTATCGTTTCCCAAACCATTAGGGAATCGGTTGGACGTAGAATTAAGCAGAATGAGCGTCGTATTCAACGTACCCGCATTGACGAAGATGATGCGGGCGTAATACTCCGTCGCTTCCTTTGTTTGTGCGTCAATAACACGTACACCGGTGGCGCGACCCTTTTGCTCATCGTAAATGATGGAATGAACAACCGAATAGGGCCGCAGCGTCATGTTGCCCGTCGCTTCAGCCGCGGGGATGGTAGCGGCATTAGCGCTGAAGTATCCACCAAACGGACATCCACGATGACATAGGTTCCGATACTGGCAAGGGCCGCGACCATTATGGGCTTGCGAAAGGTTTGCAGTTCTTGAGACAACCACGCGTCGGTCGGGAAAATTGGCATGTACCGATTCCTGGAAATGTTTCTCCACGCAGTTCAACTCCATCGCGGGAAGGAATTCACCATCCGGGATTTGAGGAAGACCATCGCGATTACCGCTGATGCCGACGAACCGCTCGACATGTGAATACCATGGCGCCAGGTCTTTGTATCGGATCGGCCAGTCGCATCCGAAACCATCACGTGCGTTGGCTTCGAAGTCGTGTTCACCCCACCGTTGCGTCATTCTTGCCCAGAGCAAAGATTTTCCACCCACCTGATATCCTCTGATCCAGTCGAAAGGTTTGATCTGCACATAGGGATGTTCGTTGTCCTTGACGAAAAAGTGCAGTGTATCTTCGTGGAACGCGTAGCACTTGCTGACGACAGGATTTGCTTCGAGGATTTCCCGAGGCAGCGTATTTCGGTGAGGGAACTGCCAGGGGTCCATGGTCGCGGTGGGATAATCTTTTATGTGAACCACATTGCGACCACGTTCAAGGACGAGTGTCTTTAAGCCTTTTTCACAAAGTTCTTTGGCAGCCCAGCCACCGCTCATACCGGAGCCGATGACGATCGCATCAAATGTATTCTTGTCCTTGCCTGGGCCATTGATGTTTACGGTGGCCGTATCCTGGCCGGAAGTGTTCGTCATGATTAGAAGCGTGAGGTAAGCAAAGTTGAATTTGAGAATAATCCCTGCTTACGCGCAAGTTTCAGCGTTGGAATTTGATGTGCGGAAACCGCCCTCCCAAAAAAGAAAAAGGGCCAGCATCATTACCGGCCCTTTTCGAATCACTTGTGAACAAAAGCTGAAGCTTCAGGCGGACTAGTTATCCTGGCCAAGCTCCTTGTACCGTTGCTCGATGCGCTGCGCCTGTGCAGTCATTCCGAGGTCACCGTAGATTGAGGAAAGCGCATCCAAAACTTCCATTTCGTTCGGGTTCATCTTTTCAGCCTTTTCCCAGTATGGCAATGCGGCCTTTAACTTCTCTACGAGTTGGCCATCGAGTTCAAGTTTCTTTTTCTTGTCGGCCGCTGAGATACCAAGGTTTGCCATTTCCCTCTTGATCCTCTCTGCAGGCTTATACATTTCCTTTGCAATCAGGAGTTGTGCATCGAAGTAGTTCGGGTCGATGCGGAGGGCTTCCTGGTAGCTCTTGATGGCAGCTTCGGAGTTACCGAGGCTGGAGTTTACGTAGCCGAGGTAGAAGTGCAAAATCTTGTTATCGGGTTCCTTCTTTATAGCTTCTTCCAACCCCGTCTTAGCTTCTGCGATCTTGCCCATATCGATCAGCGTTCCGATTTCTACCTTACCGAAATCGGCATGATTCGGAAACTTCTGCTTTGCTTCACGCACCAGCTCCAACGCCTTTTCCTTGTTGTCGAGCGGACCGTTAAGCATGTTCAGCATCATCGAATAAGCATCAGGTGAGGTCCCTCCCTTGTCGATATAAGCTCTGAACTTATCGTAAGACAGCTGATATTTCTCCAGACTGTTGGCCACAATAGCGGAATAGAAATAAGCTGTAGTATCATCAGGAAGAACGCGGCTTGTCTTCTCAAAATTTTCCAACGCACCTTCGAGGTCATCCTGTTGATAAAGCGTTGCGCCTTTATTGATATAGCTGCTAGCCCAGATATCGATTTGCTGCGGTTTCAGTATCGGCAAGCCATTGGGCCCAATGATGTTGTACTCGGACTTGCCATCAGACATCTCATCAGCCTTCTTGAACGATTCAAGAGCAACTTCGAACGCATCAGGAGCGAGGCTGTGATACGTTTCATTCGAACTGGTATCAATGGCAGCGTAAATGAGGCCACGATAGTACCAGGTGTCGCCTTTATCCATTGTCTTCTCATAAGTGGTGGCAGCGTCGATGATTTCCTTTGCTTCATCGAGCTTGCCAGCCTTGAACGCATTCAACGCCTTATTGATATTGGGCTTGGGCGCCTTTTGTGCAAACGCCACAGCAGGTATCAATACGACCAATAGCAGCAATACTCGTTTCATAGGTTATTTGGTAAATAAGGGTTTAAATTTAGCTCTAATTACGCTTCCGCGCCGTTGTCGCGGGCATTTTCTTTGGCTCCGTTAGCCCCGTTGTCTTCGAATCGCTGGATTTTCTCAACCGAGGATATCACGTCATCCTCCGATAGTTTGATCAGCCTTACCCCCTGTGTGGCGCGGCCCATAACCCGCAATTCGCTCACTTTGATCCGGATCGTAATTCCGGAACGGTTGATGATCATCAGCTCATCTTCATCCACCACCTCCTTGATCGCAACAAGCTTGCCAGTTTTCGGCGTAATGTTGATAGTCTTCACGCCTTTACCGCCTCTGCGGGTGATTCGGTAGTCGTCCATGGCGGACCGTTTCCCGTATCCATTCTCGGAAACCACTAACAAGTTAGCGTCCTCCCGTGTTATACAAACCATTCCAATTACCTTGTCGTTCGGCGAATCCAGCGTAACGCCCCGCACACCGGCGGCAGTACGCCCCATCGGCCTCACCTCCGACTCGTGGAAATGAACGGCCTTACCCTCACTTTTTGCTATAACAATGTGGTTATTACCGTTTGTTAATGAGGCATTTATGAGCTTATCACCTTCGTGGATGCTGATTGCGGTGATACCCCCTGCCCTTGGCCGCGAATAGGCTTCGAGCGGAGTCTTCTTAATGACTCCCTGCTCCGTACAGAGCACCACGTAATTGTTGTTGACGTAGTCCTTGTCCTCCAGGTCTTTCACGTTGATCACGGCCCGTACGCGGTCTCCGGGCTCAATGTTGATGAGGTTCTGAATTGCCCTACCCTTTGAGGTCTTCGAACCCTCCGGGATTTCGTACACTTTCTTCCAGTACACCTTCCCCAGGTCGGTAAAGATCAGCAGGTAGTTGTGCGCCTGGGCAATGAAGAGGTGCTCCGTAAAATCGTCTTCCTTCGTGGCCACACCCCGTGATCCCACGCCGCCTCGACCCTGAGTGCGGTAGTCAGCAAGCATGGTGCGCTTGATATATCCCTGGTTGGAGATCGTGATGACCATCTCCTCGTTGGGGATCATATCTTCCGGAGTAATCTCGTCGTCACGATGGACGACCTCAGTGCGGCGGTCGTCGCCGTAGCGGTCGCGCAGTTCTTTCAGCTCGTCCTTTATGATCTGCATCCGCACTGGTTCATTCGCGAGGATGTCTTTCAGTCGCGCGATGAGCTCCTGCACCTCTTTGTATTCCTGTTGGATTTTTTCGCGTTCGAGGCCGGTGAGGCGCTGGAGTCGCATGTCGAGAATCGCCTTCGCCTGGATCTCCGTAAGGCCGAATCGTTCCATGAGGCCATTGCGGGCCGTGTCAGGGTCGGCTGAATTGCGAATCAGCGCAATTACCTCGTCGAGATTGTCCAGCGCAATCAGATAACCTTCCAGGATATGCGCCCGTCGTTCTGCTTCAGCCAGTTCGAACTTCGTACGGCGGACAACCACATCGTGGCGGTGATCCACGTAGCACTTGATGAGGTCCTTAAGGTTCAGCGTTAACGGCCTTCCCTTAACGAGCGCTACATTGTTGACGCTAAAAGATGATTGAAGCGCGGTGTACTTGTACAGATTGTTCAGTACAATATTCCCGATCGCATCTTTTTTGAGGTCGTATACAATCCGGAATCCCTCACGATCGGATTCGTCGCGGATATCTGAAATTCCTTCAATAACCTTCTCGTTGACGAGCGCCGCCGTCTTTTCTATCATCTGCGCCTTGTTCACCTGGTAGGGAATCTCCGTTACGACGATCTGCTCCCGTCCGTTAGCTGCTGTAACGATCTCGGCACGGCCGCGCACGACGATACGTCCTCTCCCTGTCAGGTAGGCTTCTTTCACGCCCTGTACGCCGTAGATGATCCCGCCCGTCGGAAAGTCAGGGGCGGTGATATGCTCCATCAGCTGCGCAATGGTGATATCGTTGTTGTCGATATAGGCGATGATGCCATCCACCACCTCCCGCAGGTTGTGGGGCGCCATATTCGTTGCCATCCCAACGGCGATCCCGGAAGAGCCATTGACAAGAAGGTTGGGAAGCTTAGCCGGCAATACGGTGGGTTCCTTCAGCGAGTCGTCAAAGTTGGGCTGGAAGTCGACCGTATCCTTGTTTATGTCGGTGAGCATCTCCTCCGCAATCCGGCGAAGGCGTGCCTCAGTGTAACGCATGGCTGCGGGCTCATCGCCATCGATAGATCCGAAATTACCCTGACCATCCACAAGTGTATACCTGAGGGACCAGTCCTGGGCCATACGCACCATGGTGTCGTACACCGACTTGTCACCATGCGGGTGGTATTTACCAAGTACTTCCCCGACAATACGAGCCGATTTCTTATAGGGCTTGTTGTAATTGACCCCCAACTCGAGCATACCGTAGAGCACCCGGCGGTGGACCGGCTTGAGGCCGTCACGGACGTCGGGAAGGGCGCGGGAAATAATGACGGACATCGAATAGTCGATGTACGCACCCCTCATTTCATCCTCTATGTTGATTGGGATTATGCTCTGCCGGCCAGGGGTCTGGCCACCGGTATTTTCAGCCATCTAGTGTGTTGTTTTTTGGCACGTCTTAGGCCCTGAAAAAGGCCCCGCAAGATACCAAAAGAAAGGCTAAAATCGCACCAAAAACGGCCTAAAACACCAAATAAATGAGGCTTTCTGAATGGCTGGAAAAGGAGCCCCAAACAGCCTCAAAAAGGCCGCTTAGTAAGGGTTAAGTTTCTTCTTGTTTCCACCCTTGTATTTCAACAAGGTGGGGTAGTTTTCCCCGTAGTGTGGATTCTGTTTTTTGTAGAACGGATGCGCCCGGCTGCGGTATTCCTTGTTGCCATGAACATGGTTCAGCTGCGCCCTGCATTGCGTGAACACGCACCGCCTCAACTCGGGCAGCCGGTAGGTGAATCCCACGTTCAGATAGAAGGCATTGAATTTGTGCGTGACCGCCGCCGATTCGGGTATGTTAAGTTTGAAGCTCTTGATCTCGTAGGACGGGCGCACGAATAACCGGAAGTACTCCGACATCTCCCGCTCGATCTGCGCGCCGATGTTTATGTAAAGTCCCTTCTTGATTACACTCTTGTCGAAACTGCTTCCGGGATTGTATCCGCCGAAATTGAAGTCGACAACGAGCAGATAATCATTATAGCGATACACTGCGCCACCAAGCATAACGAAATACTTCGAAAGCCAAATCGAAGGATCTTCGGGTGCGAACGAGTTAATGTCATCACCGTAGCTCGTCGGCTTGAAGTCGCCTATCTTCATATACTCGACCGAGTACCCTCCCCCGATCCGGTAGCGGTCAAACTCAAAATGAAGGGTGAGGCGCAACGGAATGCTCCCTGCCCTGCTTCGGAATCCCAGACTCGTCGTATCCGAATTTGCAAGGAATGTTTGCCCCGTGACCGTATTCGAGGTGGTGACTACCCTGTTAAACCAGTTCGAATATCCGGCGGCCACTTGTGTTCCGCTGAAGATTACGGGGGCAACACCAGGATTCTGAGCAATACCATATCCCGACAAGTCGTGATTGAACACGGTATGACCGTACCCGGTACTCACGCCCCAGGTAACTTTGGACAACAGGGTTCTGAATAACGATGGGCCTGTGCGCTTGATGTAAAAGTACTCCAAAGGGATCGTCGCATCCCGCTCGTTCTCATACTGAGCCAATGCATGACCACCTGCCAGGAGGCAGATAGATAGACAGATGCATGTGACCCTGGAGTTCAGTTTTCGCCGAGTTTAAGGTGTCAAAAATAACCGCCTGCAGTCAAAAAATATAAACGACTCAGTATCTGGAAATTAAACGAGTAAAAATACTGGAAACGCCCATATCTTCCTAATGCATCCTGAGGGTAAACCATACATGCCGGTTACACGGGCGGGTCATTCCCATGGCGACCTGTACGGTGAATCCATGGATTCCAACGACGAAAAGGTGTGAAATAGTGTTTGATGGCGTTCTGCCCGGTATTTGAAATGATGTTTGAACTCCCCGCCCCAAGGCTCATAAAGCACGAAATCCACCTCGTTTTCCCCTTCCCGCAAAGGAATCCGGGCGTAAGAGATGGTATGTGGTAGCGTTTGCCAGTTGCGGGTATCCGCGTGTTCTGTAATCGCATTCACGACCCCGATTAACGCGCCAAGGGTGGCATCTTCCTTTCTCAGGCTCTTTTCCGTTGCCTTCTTGAGCGCAGCCCTCAGGAGACCTTTACTGAACTCGAGCACCATGCGTTCCCGAAGGCTGTGAATCGCTATACGGTTCAAGTCTTCTGCTGTCTCCAGCGGATAACGTTCACCTTCATACTGAAGGTGAGCACCGCGGTAGAACACCGGGCGCTCGCGGTATCTGGGAAACGCGACGCGGTAGATATCGAGACCCGCAAGTTTCGAACGATCGTCATCGTCATCCAGGGTAAAGGCGAAGTCCAACCCCATTGCTTCGTTGACGAACAACACGTTGTTGCCCTGACGAGTGAGTATGGTGAAATCGATACTCCACTCCTCTTTTACCGGACTTAATCCGTTATGCCAGAAGAACACGAGCTCCGCTTCAGGTCGCTGCGGTGTATAGTCATCCAATCCAAAGCGATCACGATAATATTCAAATTCTTCATTCAATCCCGTCCACCATGCCGTATTCAACAGATCGTATTGCAACTGCTGTGGTGCATGAAGGGAAAAAAGTCTGGCGTAGTCGTCTTCATAAATCTCAAGCGCGTTTCTGTATGCTATGAACGCATTATTGTAATCCTTCATCGCCTGGTAGATGATGCCCATCAATGTGTGGACAAAGGCATCGCGCCGATATTTTTCCGGCGAACGGTACTTGTCGCTAAGTTCCTGTAACCTGACATTAAGCCGGCGACATTCCACAAGCGCCTGCTCATACTTTTCCATCTTGAGAAAGTTCAGCGCCTTGTAGTATAACACCATGAGGTGTTCATGGTCTTCACCGCGGTACACGGTGACCATAGGGTTGGTCCAGTACGAGGCTACCTCGTTGATGTAATCCTTGTGATAATCTTCGCCGAACAGATATGCCTTCTCGAAGTACTCGTTGCTCTCGCGGTACTTGCCCATCACGGACAGGACCAAGCCGTTGTTAACGAGGTAAAGGAATTTGTTGCGACCGTGCTCATGTCGGTCTCGACTCTGCAATGCGTCGAGAGCACGATTGAGATCTCCGCGCTCAAACTCACGGTTGAAGTCGGCCTGGGTGTGATAGTATGTAGCACACGCCGTCACGAAAGTGAGTGCTCCTGCCATCAGCAGCATGGGTGTGATGCGGACCATGACGGAAGGTTAGTTCCGGATATACTTCTTGATCTCGTGCTGGCCGTACCAGACTCTCCGGTTGGTTTCGATGTCTGTGAGGAACAAAGTAGTGATATAGTTCACCACGCGCCGGTTGTTGTAATCATCAATTTCGGAAGTCATCTCTCCGAACAGCATCAGGTCCGCGCCAAGCTCCTTCCCGAATTGTTTCACCGTGGCCGGGTCGGCGAAGTCCTGTTGCTCCGCACGCTCGCGTCTCAGCGCGTCACGGAACTCTGACGACTCGACCAGGTCTGCCACCTTGGAGTTATGGATAACAACTTCAAACCTGCGAATGTAATTATCGGCGTCGATGTGTTCTGATGTTCGGTTGAGGATATTGCCGACGATGATAACCGGCTTTCTGTTCAACGCGTTGGCGTAATCCTTAAAGTCGGAAGAGTTGAACAGATCATATATCATCTGGTCAGCCACCTTCCTCGAGTCGGTGTCATTCCATCGTCCGCTAAGGTCAATCTGGGTATCCGGCGACACGCGTGTCACGGTCCTGGAACAGGACATAAGGGCAATGGCTGTAAACAGTAAAAGTGTTCGGCTAAGCATTGGTTTGACGTTTTTTCGAAAAACACCAAAAATCCTGCCTGTTTTTCAGACGCACATGCAATAGCAGAGGGCTTCGCCTGCGGCAAATGGCGTTCTGCAACTACGTCTCCATCTGCAACTATCAGAGCCGTCGCAGGCGGCTAATCACTCCCTTCGGGTCCGGATCACTAAACACTGTATTCCCGGCCACCAGCACATGGGCTCCGGCATCAAGAATAGCCCGGGCGTTGTCGAGGGTGACGCCACCGTCGATCTCGATCAACGCTGACGATCCCTTTGCCCTTATCAGTGCCGCGGTTTGACGGATCTTATCGTAGGTGATGTCGAGGAACTGCTGGCCCCCGTATCCCGGATTGACGGACATAAGATTGACCACGTCGACGTCAGCAATGCAATTTTCCAGGAGTGACACGGGCGTGTGAGGGTTTATCGCAACGCCGGCTTTCGCACCTGAGGCTTTGATCTCCTGGATATCGCGATTGAGGTGTGGACACGCTTCAAGATGAATAGAAATAATGTCGGCACCTGCCTTGCGAAAGGCGTGAATGTATCGGCCCGGATCGATGATCATGAGATGCACGTCCATGACCTTCTTCGCGTGCCGCTTGATGGCTTCGACGACTGGTATTCCCATGGACAGGTTCGGAACAAAAACCCCGTCCATGATGTCGATGTGGATCCATTCTGCTTCGCTTTCATTGACCATCTTAACCTCGCGCTCGAGGTTCGCAAAGTCAGACGCCAGCAGCGATGGTGCTACAATTGGGTTCATGGTTGGAATAAGGCGGCAATTTAGTAAATCTATTTTAGCGCCACCATTTTAAGGCAAACTGGCGACGGAATACCGGGCGTGTCAGATACAAAGGTCAGCTTTCCTGTTGAGGCATTCACCCGGAAAGTGACAATGTTGTTCGAGTCCTGGTTGGCAACCCATAGAAACTCACCCTTTGGATCGATGAGGAAGTTGCGAGGGGTTTTGCCCTTTGTGTCCTGATGTCCAATAAGCGTAATCATCCCCTCTTTATCGATGCTGAAGATAGCCAGTGCGTTGTGGCCGCGGTTCGACATATAAAGAAAGCGGCCGCTCGGATCAACGTGGATGTCAGCCGCAATGTTTTCGCCTTTGAATCCGGGCGGCAAGCTGGGAATGCTATCTGCGCGGATGGTTAACGCACCAGTTGCTTTGTCGTAGTCGAGTACAGCCACGGTAGACGTCAATTCCTCAGCGGCGTACACGACCAATCCGTTCGGATGAAAGGCAAGATGGCGGGGTCCGCACCCTGGCTTGACATTCACAAATGGGACGTCAGCATCCGTAATGGTTCCATTGGCCGGATTGAATTTGTAGCTGTGAATTTTGTCGGTACCCAGGTCCGATACGAGCACGAAGTTGTTGTCAGGCGCCACGACGGACGAGTGCACGTGGGGCTTTTCCTGACGGGACGGATTAACGCTGCTGCCCAAATGGCGGCGCGCGCCCGCGCTGGATCCCAGGAGGCCGTCATCAAAGATGGGCATGATGACAAAGTTGCCTTCGTGATAATTGGAGATGAAGGCCCACTTTCCGCTCTTCCCAATGCTGATATGACACGGCCCGTTGCCGTACGATGGACGTTCATTAAGGAGAGTTAGCTGTCCGGTAGCGCCATCGATGGCAAAGGCACTCACCGATCCGGAATTTTCCATCTGGTCCACGGACCCCCTGTTCACCGAGTAGAGAAATTTTCCCGACGGATGGATGTCTAGAAATGTCGGACTTTCAGGTGTGGGCACCGTCTGGACGTGCGTGAATTTGCCTTTTGTGCGATCAAATTCGAGGACATAAATTCCTTCACTGCCGGTACCAAAAAAAGTACCAACATACATCATCACCTTTTGACGCTGTGGTTGCTGACGTTGCGCATGCAGGCTGCCAAAAATCAAATACAAGCCAAGAAGGCAAAAAATGCGGATCATGGGGAAGCGAAGGTTAAGGAAGAACTATTATCGGGAAATTTTTGGAAGGAAGCCAGCATTGTCGTGTGTTTAGGTGTTTTAGGTGTTTACGTGCCTACGTGTTTACGTTCGGTAACGAGTGATGTTTAAAAGTCAGCACGCACACATAATCCCGCTCAGCCGTATATTTGTCCCCTATGAAAAAACTAACCATATCTCTCATTGCCTTTGCGACCCTTTCATTCTCCTTTCTCCTTCCGAGCCAGGACGACGAACTTGCCAAGAGCATGGCCCGAGGGAAGGTGATATATGAGGAAAAGTGTATTACGTGTCACATGGAGAATGGACAGGGCATACCTTCTGTATTTCCGCCGCTTGCAGGCTCAGATTATCTTTTACAGAAACGCGAAGCAGCAATCCACGCAGTCAAATTCGGACAGGAAGGTGAAATTGTTGTCAACGGAACTACCTACAACAATTTCATGACACCACCGGGCCTCACCGATGCTGAAGTCGCTGACGTCATGAACTACATTCTGAACAGCTGGGGCAACTCAGGCCCTATTGTGACTGTGGACGAAGTAGCGGCCGTGAAGGAATAATCAGGCATGCGCCCGGTCCTCGCAATCGCCGCCTTCCTGATTCTCACCGCCTGCGGGACACGTGATGCCGCGGATAAGCCTCAACCCATAGATCGCCTGGCCGTTGTCGCGCGTCATAATGTTCACCTCACCTCTCCGGACACGCTCGGCTCGCTTTCAGTCGGAAACGGTGCCTTTTCCTTTACGGTCGACGTGTCAGGTCTGCAAACTTTTTACCGTGAATACGAGAATGGCATTTCACTGGGAACCCAAGCGGAATGGGGATGGCATACCATTCCGTCCAGAGTGCAATACACACTCAACGACGTAGCCCGCGAATACGAAACCTGCGACGGCAGGAAGGTACCCTATGCTATTCAGAGAGCAGATGGAAGAGCCGCCGATGCAACCCAATGGCTGCGCGCCAACCCGCATCGTCTTCATCTCGGATTGACCGGATTAGCGCTGCTCAAAAAGGATGGCACTCCTGCCCTGCTGACGGACCTGAACGACATTGACCAGACGCTTGACTTGTGGTCGGGAACCATAACCAGTCGCTACACCATCGACGGCGATCCGGTAACTGTCGAACTTGTGTCGCTGACAGACGCAGATGGCATTGCCGTACGCGTGACGTCACCAATCATGCCCAGCGGGCGACTGAAGGTGTGGTTAAGGTTTCCCTATGGCGCCGAGTGTCATGTTTGTCCGGGATATGATTTCGAAAAACCTGAACGACACAAAACACAGGTGCTGAGATCGACGAGTACTGAAACAATCCTGGAACGCACACTAGACTCAACACGCTACTTTGTTCATCTTGGCCATACTAACGCACATGTCGAAAAAACGTCTGCGCATAACTTCACAATTGCACCTGATGCCAACGCTGACGTACTTGAATTCACCGTGCGGTACAGTCCGGATAAACACGATGCAATCTCTCCCAGCTTCGAAAAGCACCTCGAACAGAGTGTGGCATTCTGGAATGACTATTGGAATTCGGGAGGCTTTGTCGACTTCTCTGAATGTACCGATCCACGTGCGAAAGAACTGGAACGCCGCGTGATCTTATCGCAATACCTCACACGCATTCAGTGCGCGGGTACGCTCCCTCCACAGGAGACGGGATTAACCATGAACAGCTGGTACGGAAAATTCCACCTCGAGATGCACTGGTGGCACGGCGTGCACCATGCGCTCTGGGGTCGCCCGGAATTGCTTGAAAAGACAATGGCCTACTACAGCCGGATATTGGACAAAGCCCGACAAACGGCATCATGGCAGGGATATCGCGGTGCACGATGGCCAAAGATGACAGATCCTTATGGCAATGAAAGTCCATCCAGCGTCGGTGTCTTCCTCGCCTGGCAACAGCCTCACCCTATCTATTACGCTGAACTGCTTTATCGCGAGAATCCTGAATCAGCATTAAAAAAATACCAGGAGATTGTTTTCAAGACGGCGGAGTTCATGGCGTCTTACGCGCAACTCAACGCAGCCGACAGCCAGTATCACCTCTGCGCACCTCTCATTCCCGCTCAGGAAATATTCCCGGCCACGGAGACGAACGATCCTCCTTTTGAACTTGCGTATTGGCACTATGCGCTGAACCTGGCCCAGCAATGGCGCATGAGATCCGGACTGGAGCCCGTTGCAACATGGCAAGACGTGATCGATAAACTAGCCCCCCTGCCACAACATGGCAACTACTACCTTCCCGCAGCCGGCGCCGTCAACGCATACACGGACGACAATAACAGAAGGGACCACCCCGTGGTCACCGGTGCCTATGGCGTGCTTCCCTTATCGGCGAAGATCGACACGGTATTCATGGCCAACACCTTTGATGAGATCATGAAACGCTGGAACTGGGAGACAACGTGGGGATGGGATTACCCCATGTTGGCCATGTGCGCCGCACGACTCGCCAAACCCGAACGCGCCATCGACGCGCTGCTGATGGACGTGCAAAAGAACACCTACCTTGTCAATGGCCACAACTACCAGGACAAGCGCCTGCGCCTCTACCTTCCCGGCAACGGCGGCCTCCTCACCGCAGTAGCCATGATGGCCGCAGGTTGGGACGGAGCCAAGGGGGAAACACCGGGCTTTCCGAAGGATGGCAAGTGGAAGGTGAAGTGGGAAGGGCTGAGGAGAATGCCTTAAATGTGTTTATGTGTTTATGTGTTTACGTTTGCACTGATCCAAGAGTCTGCGCTATCAAAGCATCTGCACATTATTGGATGCCCAGTCCAACGTAAACACGTAAACACGTACACACCTAAACACATTTTCACCCCCGCGCGACAAACTGCCTCTTCACCTCCGGCTTAATACTGGTAAGGTCCGCGATTTTGATGGGTTGCCCGGTTTCGCAGCTCTTGCGGGCAGCGATGCCGACGAGTATAGACAATGCCCCATCGCGGACACCAGCGGCCTGGTTGAGAGGGTCTTCGGAAATGCCTTTAAAGATGGTATCCTTGAGGATTCTATCACCGCCTCCGTGACCACTTGTGCCATGAGGCACGCGGATGAACTCACGGGTTCCAAAGTTGCGGGTGATCATGATCTCATCGTAATCACGCTTTTCCACCGGGTTGCTTTCCTCGATCCACATGTCGATGCGACCCTTTGTACCGTTGAATGCAATGCGATATCCTTCGTACGGAGAATACGTCGTCAGAGAATAGCTCACGTGAACTCCATTGGCGTACTTTATGGTAGCGGCCATCTTATCGTATATGTTCACATCTTCGCGGAAGACACAGCCGTCGCGGTGATAGTTGTCGTATTTCTCGTTGGCCACGTACAAATCCATGTGCCGCTTGTTCCTCGTGATGTCGTAATAGAAGTTGCACTTATCCTTATGCGGACAGGGGCGGCAGTGCGAATGGCGGAATGGTCCGTGCTTGCCGTAAAATTCCAGCATGCCGGTTGCATAAACTTCTTCAGGGTCGGACTCGATCCACCAGTTCAGTAAGTCGAAATGGTGCGTCGCTTTGTGTACCCACAAGGTCCCGCCTTTTTCCTTGAGTCTGTGCCACCGGCGGAAGTAGTCAGCGCCATGACGCGTATCGAGATACCAGTGAAAATCTACCGACGTGATATCGCCAATCTCACCATTGCGTAACAGCTGGTACAGGCGCGCGCGATGGGGTGAGTAGCGATAGTTGAACGTCACGGTTACTTTCTTGCCCGTACGTTTTTCAGCCTGAATTATGGCCTCGCACTTTTCTTCATCGGTAGTCATGGGCTTTTCCGTAATGATGTTGGCGCCCATTTCCATGCCCTTGATAATAAATTCGCTGTGGGTTGCGTCTACCGTTGTAACGATGAGGGTATCGGGTTTTGTCTCCTTCATCATCTTTTCGAAGTCGGTGAACGTCGGGCAGGTAAAGCCCGTAGCCGACTTAAAAAAAGCGACGCGCCCGGGATTGATATCACATAATCCGACGAACTCGACCCTGTCGCCATAGGTCTCAGCAACGTCTTTTGACCACATTCCAAGTGCGCGATCACCGGTGCCGACGATAGCAATACGCATTTTCTTAGCGGCCGCTGGTGTGGATGAAAGGGATAAGGGATTGAGCATCAGCCCTCCGGCCATAGCAGCGCCGGTCGTAGCAATGAAATTTCTACGCGATAGAATGCTCTTCTTGTGGGTCATAGCAGGTATTATTTGGGTAAACGTTATCAGTTTCCAAGATAATACCCCTTGTGGTGAAGGAGCAGAAAGTTAAGGCAATCTGACTTGAAATGAAAAAAGCTGAAAGGAATTTAGAATCGATCTAAAAGCTCACAGCTTCACAACTTTGAAAGAGTATACTTCTTGTCCCGTGCGCACGCGAAGGAGATACATGCCGGCAGCCAGCTTGCTGCAGTCGGCCTGGAATCCCCTGGCGATCCAGTCGAACGTCGATTCCTGACTACTCAACACCTGTCCCTGCAAAGAAAGTATCTCAACGATAGCCTTTTCTTCCTCAGGCTCGTCGGGACGGATCACGAGCGTGTCGGTAACAGGATTCGGTGCAACGACCATAGGTTTTTCCTGCGGCTGCCAGTCCAGCAAATTCGACACAGCGCGGAAGTTTGGTATTCCATATCCCAGAAGGTGGTCCGGGTTTTCTGCCTGCGAGGCCGTACTCCTTACTGCGTCGAGCAATTGAAGGTTGGAAAGGTGCGGGTACTTCTGCCAGATACCAGCCAGGAGTCCGGTAACGATGGGCGCTGCCAGCGACGTGCCGCTCGCCATGCCGAGGTTGCCCGAAGGATTTACCACGGAAACGCCCACACCCATAGCCCCTACGTCAGGCTTGATCCTTCCATCGGCAGACGGACCAATTGAACTGATGGAACTTCTGACGCCGTTCGCATTGGTAGCTGCTACGGCAAGCACGTATTCGCTGTCGGCCGGAGTTGTGATGGTTTCCCAGGCATTATTTCCCTCGTTGCCGGCGCTCGAAACAATGGTTATCCCACGCTCAGCCGCCAACTTTGCCGCACGTGCGATAACCGTCGTCTTCCCGTCCAGTTGACTTTTGTCGTAATTCATGCTCGGATCATCGAACGTGTTGTATCCGAGTGACGTGCTGATGATGTCCGCTCCGGCGCTGTCCGCGCGCTCGGCAGCAAATAGCCAATTGTATTCCTCAATACGATATTCACCCGATACGTCTTCCGTGATGTACAGGTGGAAAGAAGCGCCATAGGCCGATCCTGTGTATGCGTCGGGAAGGTATCCCGCGATAACGGACAGCACATTCGTCCCGTGGTTGCTCAGTACGAAGGCGTCAGGATCGTCATGTACGAAATCATAAGCGTCGATAAGCCTGTTGTCTTCAAAAATATGACTAAACGCCCCGGCCGTGTTTACCCCCGGAAAACCTGCATCCATCACGGCAATGTGGATGCCTTCACCTGTGTATCCGGCTGCATGCATGTCATTGATGCCAACGAGCGACAGCTGATTGGCAGTCACTTGTGATTCCTTGACATCCGTTGTCCTCGCACCAACCTTTCGCCGCCCTGAAGGCATGGGTTTACCGCCGGGCGCTACGTATTCGATGTGACTTACGTAAGGCAGCGATTCGAGCGCAGCGCGTTCATCGTCATCGCAGGCAACAAGCACGCCGTTCATCCAGCGCGTGCTGTGTATTACGGTAGCTCCTGTTGCCTTAACTCCGTTAACGTATGTAGTCGAAACGGGAAGGTCTTGCTCGACAACCTGCAATTTTTGTCGCAGACGACGCTCAATGGCGCGGGCACTCAGAAACGCAGAAGGATTGCTGATGTCGAATGCCGTACCCTGCTTATCCTTAAAGAATACCATGTACCGGTCGTCCTGCGCCTGAAGGGAAAACGCAACCAGAAAAAATACCAAAGACAGAACGCCCTTACCTGACACCATACTCTTTTATCGTTTGCGTGTATTCGACGCCTGATTCAATCTCGCCGAAGACGGCGCATCCGGCAGTACAATAGTTCAAGATACGAATTTCCCTCTTGATCAACCCGACGTCGCGTGCGTATACCTCGTTCCGGATATCAGTGCGTACGATGATGTCGTCATCATTGTTTTGGTTCACCTCAGCACAATCCGGGAATGCCGTACCGTTTACAGTATAAGAATTGCCAACACTCAACATTTCATAATCATCCTTACCAAGATCATTGAAGGTGTTACCGTTCCAGGTTGCTCCTTCAATCAGGGGCAACGTGAACTTTACGAAAGCCGTAGCTCCTTCCGAGACAATCACGCGGTGCCCGCTGATGCGTGCCGACCAGGTATCATGGTATGTCCAGTCTGATCCTGCATCCGGCCGTTTATACCGATATATAACGTAGGTATGTCCTCCCTCGGTATTCGGAAAAGAATCTACTACTTCCGTAAGCAATTCGTAATGTTCTTCATGCTTCCCGGTAAGCGTATACCACACCGAGTCAACGTCATATACCTGGTAAACGCCCTTCTTTAGCGGAAGGTAGGAAGCATCGGAGCGTTCCAGCTCCGGTGAACTGCTACAGCCGGTTAGTACGGCGCCGCCAATGAACGCCAGAAGCTTAAAAAATTGCCTGAATCTCACGTTTTATTGAAAACCTCCCAAACTATTCAACGGCCCGCTTATTTTTGCTCCGACAAAGCAAGTACGTGAATTCCTTTGAATTTCTTTTGATAACATCGGCATGATGCTGAAAACACGGGTCAAGGTAGGCAATATTTCGAACCTCAGCGATGCGCGGTACTGCGCCGGAATGGGTGTTGACATGCTCGGGTACGCGGTGATCCCCGGTCAGGAGGGATACGTTCCCGAGGCATTATACCAGGATATGCGGGGTTGGATTTCTGGCCCCGCCACGGTCGCCGAACTCTACGGCATTACACCCGACCTGGATCTCAACAAGGTTCTCGAAGGATATATGCCCGACTTCGTCGAGGTTCTCGCGAGCGACCTGCACCTGCTTGACAGCCTGAAAGTCCCCGACCTCATTGTAGCGGTTCGCAGCGTCCAGGACATCGACACGCTTCGCAATGCACAGCAGCGGATAAGCTATGTCATCGTGGGTCATGAGAACATCGACCTGATCATGAAGTTGCGTCCTGATTACGACGTCCTGCTGGCCGTTGATCCGACGAAGGAAGTCTCTCCGATACTTGAACAATGGGACCTGAATGGCATTGTGCTTCGCGGAACCGCAGAGGAGCGGCCAGGATTTAAGGACTACGATAGCATCGCACGCGTACTTGAGGAACTGGAAGTTTGAGCGCCTTCATCCGCCGACATCGGTACAGCGTTGACCATCTGCCACCGAATGTACTTAATGCGCTCTCCCTGAAGGGCGAACTTCTCTTCGTAGTTCGTGCGGATATCGAAACACTCCGGTCTTAGCGGCGAATTGTACAAATCATCGGTGTATGCGAGGTCCTCGATGCCGGTCATCGTGCTAAGCGTCTCCAAGGTATACTCAAACAACCCCGTGTTGTCGGTTTTCAATCGAATATAGCCACCCGGCCGAAGCAACCTGCGATACATACTGAGAAATGTTGGATTAGTCAGTCTGCGCTTAACATCGCGCTTGCGGGGCCTGGGATCGGGATGGATCAGCCAAAGGTCTGCAATCTCACCCGGCGCGAAAAAGGCTTCGAGCAATTGTATCTGAGTCCGCAGAAACGCCGCGTTGAGAAGGCCTTGTTCCAGCGCCAGCGTGCTACCCTTCCATATCCGCTCGCCTTTGATGTCAACGCCGACAAAATTCTTGTCCGGGAATCGGGCTGCCAGCCCTACCGTGTATTCACCGCGACCACAGGCAAGTTCAACGGTAATGGGATTTTCATTCTTAAAGACAAGCTCATTCCATTTGCCCTTCACCGCGTTGTAGATGGGCTTCGACGGTTCGATGACGTTTTCCCTCGTCTCGATGATCCTGAACCGTTCCAGTTTTCTTTTCATATTCCCTCCACTTCAGCCACCACAAAGGTGCTTCCTCCAATAAAGACCATGTCGTTGGCACCCGCAGCCTGCATTGCAGTCTCAACAGCGCGTCCAACGTTCTCTATCACGACAAAGTCAAGCTCGCGGGCACGAGCGCATTCGCCTAATACGGCAGCGTCAAGCGCACGGGGAATGGCGGCCTGACAAAAATAATATCGGGCGTCGACTGGCAAGAGCGCCAGCAACGCATTCGGGTCTTTTTCCTTCGTCATCCCAAAAACAATGTGCAAGGTATCATAGTGCTGTTCACGAATTTGCGCGGCCACGCGACTAAGTCCCTCAACGTTATGCGCGGTGTCGCATATAACAAGAGGGCGTTCGCGAAGTTGCTGCCACCTCCCCTTCAGACCCGTTAGTGTGGTTACGTCGCGTATGCCCCGTCGAATGGCGTCATCCGAAATAATGTATCCACATTCGCGCAGCTTGAACAAGGCCATCATTGCACCACAGATATTCTGATCCTGGTAATGTCCTTTCAGGCCAGGTTCAACATCCTTCAGAAGCACACGGTTTCCCCACACAACATCGATCTTCCCTTCCCTCTTTCGAATCGTCAATTCATTATCAGCAAATACAAGCGGAGCGTTGTGATCCGCAGCCTCATCACGGAAGATGTGCTCTACTTCTCTCTGACGCTCACTTATGACAACGGGTACACCATCTTTTATGATGCCTGCTTTTTCGTATGCAATCTTCTCAAGCGTATCGCCAAGCAGCTCCTTATGATCCATTCCGATGTTGGTAATCAAGGAAAGCACGGGACGGATGATGTTCGTTGAATCGAGCCTTCCACCGAGTCCCACTTCAACGACAGCGACATCCACTTCCTTTGAGGCGAAGTATTCAAACGCCATGGCAACCGTTATCTCAAAAAATGAAGGCTTTACTTTTTCGATCAACGGTTGTGTTCGATTGACAAACGCGGTCACAGCATCCTCTTCCATCTCTTTGCCGTTGACTCGAATGCGTTCGGTAAAGGATTTCAGATGGGGCGACGTGTATAGGCCGGTTGAATAGCCCGCTGACTGCAATACAGCGGCGATCATGTGTGCAGTGCTTCCCTTGCCGTTGGTTCCGGCAATGTGAATCGACTGAAAACGCTTTTGTGGATTAGCCAACGCTTCGCACAGCGCGATCGTATTGGTAAGATCTTTTTTCAGTGCCGCAGCACCGACGCGCTGGAACATGGGCAGGTTCTGGTAGAGATAGTCTACCGCCTCTCGGTACGACGTGATCATGGAGTCGGTTCTGGCGTCCGGAGGAAGGTCCGGAATTATCGCCCTCAAAGGTAAGGGATTTTATTACCTGGCGCGAATGACGAACGTGATGGTGCCGGTGGATACCGCAGGGACATTGTCACCTTTTTTGATGAAAGAGAGTCTCTCTATAGCCTGCCGGCATGCCTTTTCTGTTTCAGGCAAAACACCCCGCTCCAAAGTCCTGATGGCAATAATCTCTCCATCCGCGTTCACTTTGATTTCGAATCGGACGATACCGCCCTGCTCGTTAGTCGGTACCGAGGGTGAAGGAATCTCTGCCCAATCCCAACCGGCGAGATCAAGGCTTGTGCCTCCGGCGCCGCCGCCGGGCTTACCATACAACGCTTTCGCATCGACACTTCCCTGCGGATTTCCCTTGTCGCCTGTCTTGCCCGGATCATCGCCGTGACTTGCCGCGTCGCCCTGACGTGAGTTCGCGGCATCATTCTTTGCGGTGTTGGGCTTGTATACAGCTTTGGGTTCCGGTGGCTTGGGCGTTTCTTTCACAGGTTCCTTTACAGGCTCCTTCACCGGTTCGGGTTCTTTCTTTGGCTGCTCGACCGGTGGCGATTCCTTCTTCGGTTCTTCCTCTTTTACCGTAACCGGACTTTCAATTTTGGAGACAACGGTTTGCTCCTCAGGTTGGCTTTCTACTGGCGGTACTGGCTCGCTTTCTACAGGCGTCTCTTCAACAACATCTTCTTCCGGAGCGGCTTCAGGTTCGCCCGGTGACACCCTGGGCTGTACTGCACCAAATCCCGTGTTGTCCAACCCGAAGTTGATTTCAATACCGTATTCAGGAAGCGGCGGATCAGGAGCGCGCCAGGCAACGATCACAAACAGCAAGATCAGCACAGCAATGGTTATCCCTGCTGTGGATATCGCTGCAATGCGTTTGTTCTTTTTTTCCTGTTCCGATTCGATCATTGTCCCGGCTTGGTAGCCACTACTACTTTTGCTTCAAGAGAGGTTGCAATCCCTGCTACATAGACCAGGTGCTCGGACGGCACTTCCTTATCAATGTGCAGGACAACCGAACCGCCAGCACCCCCGAGGCGGCTTTTCAACTCGCCCTCGAGCGTACCTCTTGTTACCCGCTTATCGTTGACGTAATAGTTCAGGTCACGCGTGACCGTCACAGAAACTTTTTGCACTTCGATGGTGCTCGATTTGCTGCTGGGCAGATTCACAGGCAGTCCCGAGGGCGTCACGAAGGACGACGTCAGCATGAAAAAGATCAGCAGCAGGAAGATCAGGTCAGTCATGGATGCCATGCTGAAACTCGCTTCGATCTTGTTGTTTGACCTGAGGTTCATAATGGATAGGTAACGAATTAACCGTCAGCGTGGTTCCTGGAGGAGGTCGATAAAGTCGATCGACGTGTATTCCATCTTGTGGATCACCTTTTGCACCCGGGAAACCAGGTAGTTATAGGCCAGGTAAGCGATAATACCAACGATCAGGCCGGCGACGGTCGTGATCATGGCCGTGTAAATACCGCTCGAAAGAAGTTTCGGACTAACAGAGCCCTCTTCCTGCGATATCGCGATAAACGCCTGTACCATCCCAATCACCGTACCAAGAAACCCAATCATGGGTGCAGCACCAGCGATGGTGGCAAGCGTTGTCAGGTTCTTTTCCAGTTTAAAAATCTCAAGCTTCCCGACGTTTTCTATAGAAGCTTCGATTGTCTTCAACGGGCTACCAATGCGGGAGATTCCCTTCTCGATCATACGGGCTATGGGACTATCGTGACGTGTACACATCAACCTTGCTCCATTGATATCACCACGAAGTACCAACTCCTTCACCTTACTCATGAAGGGCGCAGGATCCTGGTTTGCCTTGTGAATGGTGAGCAGCCGTTCGATGAACAAATACGTTGCCACGATAAACATGAGCCCGATGGGGATCATGATGGGTCCTCCTTCAATAGTGAGCTCCCAAACGGATATGGTTTGACGCGCGGCGTCCGCTGCCTCCGCCGTGCTGTCGGTTACAATTTGTGCGAATGTCATTCAGTCCAAATCAAAAAATGTTTCCTATTTCCCCGCGATTTACGGTCTTGTAAAAAGTCAACTATATGTATCGTATCAATATCTGGTCACCCACAATCCATCACCATACTCGGCCTTCATTCCATCGGCCGTTGCCTGCGCACTGGCATAGGTGTCGCCTTCAGCAATAGCCAGTCTGTAGAACTGCACCTTTCCATGAGGCGGGATGAGCTTCGTACTCACTCCTGCCGCGCTGAGTTTCCTCGCATAGTCCATCAGCAAGTCGTCGTCAATGTTACTTGCCACGATGACATAATAACGACCAGTTCGGCCGGTAAGTGTATCAATCGTACCTGAAGCAGGTTTAGGCGGTATCCGCGCGAGCGAATCATTGATGCGCCTTACGCGTGCCCTTTCAATCTCAGCCAGCGAGTCGGCACGTGCACGCTCGCGGCGAAACTGTTCATCAGCAACTGCCTGGCGGTGGGCTTCAAGCCTCGCTTCTTCGTCCCGCTCCGGCTTGTACTTGAGGAAGTACCACAAACCTCCTCCCACCAACACAGCCAACAACAACAGTATCCCAAGAACCTTCGGCCACATGGGCGAGCCCGTCTCGTGCGCGTAGGTATATTGATACTGTGCACGGCTAGGTTCTTCGTAGCGCGGCGGTTCGTAAGTGTGCTCTTCATGTATAGTGGAAGATTCCGACGCCACCGGCTCCACAACTTCCTTTTGTTCTTCTTCCCATACTCTCGAAGGTGGCTCTGGAGTAGGCTCTTCTTCCCGTTTGATCGGTTCGTATTCTATCTCAGGCAACCCAAAGGTGTCGTCTGATTCATCAAAGTTACCGGAACTATCTTCAGGCTCATCTGGTCTGTTGTCTTTGGCCATGGTTCGGTTAAGTTTAGTTGTGGTAAAC
>Ga0207873_1000928_pt1 | contig 30150 bp, 30 predicted proteins | sample BGWIniCompost_FD_187373 | JGI IMG/M metagenome (GOLD analysis project Ga0207873, IMG submission 187373) | Cellulose adapted compost microbial communities from Newby Island Compost Facility, Milpitas, CA, USA - BGW Initial Compost (SPAdes)... ...
ACGCCTCGAAGCCGAACGCCTCGAAGCCGAACGCCTCGAAGCCGAACGCCTCGAAGCCGAACGCCTCGAAGCCGAACGCCTCGAAGCCGAACGCCTCGAGGCCGCGGCGGAAGCCGCCCAGCCCGCGCCCGCCGGGGACGAGCCTGCGGACCAGCCCGTGCAGACGCCGGTGGACGCCGCCGTCGCCGCGCTGCTGGCGCGCGTGCTCACGGCCGAGGATCCGGATGAAGCGCTCGATACCTCGCGCCTGGACGAGGAGCTGCTCGACATCTTCGTCGAGGAAGCCGGCGACCTGCTCGACCATTCCGACGGCCTGCTGGCGCAGCTGCGCCAGTCCGCCGATTCGCGCGAATCCCTGATCGGCCTGCAGCGCAACCTGCACACGATCAAGGGCGGCGCGCGCATGGCCGGCGTGTTCAGCATCGGCGAACTCGGCCACGCCATGGAGTCCCTGCTCGAGGCGGTGGTCGAACAGCGCTGCGAGCTCGACCGCACCGGGATCGGCCTGCTCGAGGGCGGCTTCGACCGCCTGCATGCGATGGTCACCCGCGTGGGCGAACGGCGCGCGGTCGCCATGCCGCATGCGCTGGTCGACGCGTTCAACGCGCTCGCCCGCGGCAGGTCGCTGCTGGCCGACGACGAGGCGCTGGCCGAGGCCGCGCCTGCGCCGGAGAAGGTCGAACTCGCGCCGCTGTCAGGCCCGCTGCCCGAGCCGGGCACGGACGACGACACCACGATCCGGGCGCCGCAGGAACAGGTGCGCATCCGAGCCGACCTGCTCGACCGGCTGGTGAACTACGCCGGCGAAGTGGCGATCTACCGCGCCCGCCTGGAGCAGCAGCTGGGTGCGTTCCGCGCCGCGATGAACGAGATGGAGCAGACCAACGCGCGCCTGCGCGACCAGCTGCGCCGCCTCGAGATCGAAACCGAAGCCCAGATCATCGCGCGCTACCAGCGCGAGGGCGACAGCGACGACGTCACCTTCGACCCGCTGGAGCTGGACCGCTTCTCGACCCTGCAGCAGCTCTCGCGCGCACTGGGCGAGTCGGCGGCCGACATGGCCAGCCTGCAGCAGACGCTCGACGACCTCACCCGCCAGTACGAGACGCTGCTGCTGCAGCAGTCGCGGGTGAGTTCGGAACTGCAGGAAGGCCTCATGCGCACGCGCATGGTGCCGTTCGACGCGCTGGTGCCGCGCCTGCGCCGGGTACTGCGCCAGGCCGCGCAGGAGACCGGCAAGCAGGTCCAGCTCAAGCTGGAAGGCAGCCAGGGCGAGCTCGACCGCAACGTGCTCGAGCGCATGACCGCGCCGCTCGAGCACATGCTGCGCAACTCGGTCGCGCACGGCATCGAGTCGCCCGACCAGCGCCGCAAGGCCGGCAAGGGCGAGGAAGGCACGGTCCGCATCTCGGTGCGCCGCGAGGGCTCGGAAGTGGTGCTCGAGGTGGGCGACGACGGCGCCGGCCTCGACCGCGCCGCGATCCGTCGTCGCGCCGAGGAGCGTGGCCTGATCCGCCCGGGCGCCACGCTCAGCGACAGCGACCTGGACGGACTGATCTTCGAACCGGGCTTCTCGACCGCCCGCGAGGTCAGCCGCCTGGCCGGCCGCGGCGTGGGCATGGACGTGGTCGCCAGCGAGGTGCGCCAGCTCGGCGGTTCGCTCGACATCGCGACGCGCCCGGGGCAGGGCACGACCTTCACCCTGCGCCTGCCGCAGACGCTGGCGCTGACCCAGGCGGTGTTCGTGCGCATCGGCGAGACCCGTTTCGCGGTGCCGATCGCGTCGGTCCGCGGCGTCGGCCGCGTCGAGCGCGAGCGCCTGGGCGAGGGCGGGGTCTACGCCTACGGCGGCGAGGACTACGCGCTGCACGACCTCGGCCTGCTGGTCGGCCAGGGGCCGGCGAAGGCCGAAGGCCACCTGCAGATGCCGCTGCTGCTGGTGCGCTCGGGCGAACTGCGCGCCGCGGTGGCGGTGGACGCGATCATCGGCAGCCGCGAGATCGTGGTGAAGCCGGTCGGGCCGCAGGTGGCCTCCATCCCCGGCATCTTCGGCGCGACGATCATGGGCGACGGCAGCGTCGTGGTGATCCTCGACGTGGCGCCGCTGGTGCGCCGCCATGCGGTGCTGCCGCGCGAGGCCGCGCCGGCGCCGGCGGTCGAACAGCGCAAGGTGCCGCTGGTGATGGTGGTCGACGACTCGGTGACGATGCGCAAGGTCACCGGCCGCGTGCTTGAGCGCCACAACTTCGAGGTGATCACCGCGAAGGACGGCATCGACGCGCTGGAGCGGATGGACGAGCGCGTCCCCGACCTGATGCTGCTCGACATCGAGATGCCGCGCATGGACGGTTACGAGCTGGCCAAGCACATGAAGGCCGATCCGCGCCTGCGCGACGTGCTGATCATGATGATCACCTCGCGTACCGGCGAGAAGCACCGCCAGCGCGCCTTCGACCTGGGCGTGGACCGCTACCTGGGCAAGCCGTACCAGGAGCCGGAGCTGATGCGCAACGTCAACGAACTGCTGAGGATCGGGCATGGCCGCGACTGAGGCCACGCCGCGGGTCGCGCTGCTGGCGCGCGCGGGCGATGCCTGCGACCGGATCAGCCAGGCGCTGTCGGAAGCCGGCGCCGAGGTGGTGCTGGTGGCCGATCCGCTCCAGGCGGCGCCCGAGGAGGTCCGCCAGGCGATGCCCGAGGCGATCCTGGTCGCGCTCGATCCGGCGATCGAGGATGCCATCGACCGTTACGCGGACGTGCTCGCCGATCCGGACTACATGGTGATCTTCGAGGAGGCCGAGCAGGCCGCGCAGCGCACCGGCTGGGACGCGGCGCGCTGGCTGCGCCACCTCTCGGCCAAGCTGCACCGCCACAACGACGTGTTGCCGGCCGGCGCCGAGCCCGACGAGGTACTGCTGCCCACGCCCGGTCCGCTGCCGCCCACGACCGGGCGGGTGGACTACGACGAAGCGATCGCCGCGGTCACCGGCGAGGCCCAGCAGCGCGCCGACGGGGTGCCGCGCGACAGCGTCGTCGACGGTCCGGTCGCCTCCGCCCCAGCCCTCGAGGTCCAGGTGCCCGCGTGGAGCCTGGACGAGCCCGTGGCCGACGCGGGCGTGGCCGGGACCCTGCCGGAGCAGTCCTTCCCGGAGGATTCCGCGCTCGCCGGTTCCGACGACCTGGCGGTGCCGGACATGGAGCTGGTGGTCCCGCCGCTGCCGGAGGACGCGAGCCCCGGCGCCGGCGAGGACGAACTGTCCTTCGACCCCGAGCGCTTCAACCGCGCCGGACAGGCGCAGGAGTCGGTGGCGGGGATCGAGGAATTCCTGGCCGCGCAGCTGGGGCAGGAAGCGACGACGCCCGACGCCGCGCCGGCGGCGGCGCCCGCGGCCACCGGGGCCGGGCGGCCGTCCGGTGCGGAGGCGCCGCAGGCCCCGACGTTCGACCTGTCCGGGCTGAGCCTGGCCGACGACGACGCGATCGTGGCCGCGCCTGCGCCCGCCGCACCGGCACCCGCGTTCGACCTCGACCGCCTCGGCGACGGGCTGTCGCTGGCCGACCCCGACAGTTACGGGCATGGTCCGGTGCGTGGCGCGGTGGTGATCGAGGCCGGCCTCGGCGGCCCGGATGCGGTGCGGCAGCTGCTCGCCGGCATCCCCGCCGGCTTCGCCCGTCCGGTGCTGGTCCGCCTGGCGCTGGACGGCGGGCGCTACGACCGCCTGGTCAAGCAGATGTCCCGTGCCACCGAGGCCCCGGTGGACGTAGCCGAAGACGGCCAGGTCGCGCAACCGGGCCACGTGTACTTCGTGCCACCGGGCCTGGGCCTGCGCGAGCGCGGCGGTTGGCTGTTCGACGCAACGGCACCCTTCGACGCCTCGCAGTTGCCGGCGCACGACAGCGCGGTGCTGTTCCTCAGCGGCGCCGATCCGGCCCTCGTGTCCGCGGTGACCGGCGCCGGATGGCAGGAAGGCCTCGTGCTGGGCCAGACCCCCGACGAGGGCTGCTACGACCCGGCCGGTCCGCAGGCGGCGATCGCCGCAGGCGCCGGCCACGATGCGCCGGCGGGCATGGCGGCACGGCTGCTCGAGCGCTGGCCGCCGCCGGACGCCGCCACCGCACCCGATTCCAGCGGACTGTTGCAGCCATGAACACACCCATCCAGAGCGACATCCGCGCGGTCCTGATCCAGACCGAGGCCGCGCGCCTGTTGCTGCCCAACGCCACGATCTCCGAGGTGCTGTCCTACGCCGACCCGGAGCCGGTGGATGCCGCGCCGCCGTGGCTGCTCGGCACGATCCGCTGGCGCGGCTGGCGGCTGCCGCTGGTCGCGTTCGCGCCACTGATCGGGCAGGGCGCCGAGGTGGGCGGGCTGGGCCACAAGGTGGTAGTGCTCAAGACGCTCGGCGGCCAGCCGACGATGCCGTACTTCGCCCTGCTGACCCGCGGCTTCCCGCGACTGGTCACGGTCTCGCGCGACCGCCTGGAGGGAGCGCGCGACAGCGGACTCGAAAGCCGCATCGGGGTGCGCGCCGCGGTCCGTTTCAACGACGAGCCGGCGGTGATTCCCGACATCGACGGGATCGAGCAGGCGCTGCGCCAGGCGCTGGCGGCCTGATCCCTTCCGGCCGCGCGCAGCGCGCGGCCGCATCCCCCCACTCAGCCGCGCAGGTCGCCGTACAGGGCCTGCAGGGCCGCGATCGCCGCCAGCCCCGCAGTCTCGGTGCGCAGGATCCGCGGCCCGAGCCGCAGCCCTTCGAAGCCGGCCGACGCCAGTTGCTCGCGATCGCGCGGCGACCAGCCGCCCTCGGGGCCGACCGCGACCACCGCGCCGCCGCCGTCCGCGGACAGCCGCGTGGCCAGCGCGGGCAGGACGTGCGCCCCCTCGGGATCCAGGGTCAGCCGCAGTCCGCCCGCTTCCAGCGCATCGCCCATCGTCGCCAGCGCGACCGGCGCGTCGAGCCGCGGCAGCCGCGCACGCCCGCATTGTTCGCAGGCCGATACCACCACCGCGCGCCAGTGCGCGAGCCGCCGCTCCAGGCGTTCGCCGTCCAGGCGCACTTCGCTGCGCTCCGAATGCACCGGCACGATCCGGGCCACGCCCAGTTCGGTGGCCTTCTGCAGGACCAGGTCCATCTTCTCGCCGCGGGCGATGCCCTGGACCAGGGTGATGCGCAGCGCGGACTCGTTCGCCACCGCGCGCGCGTCCAGCACCTCGACCACGGTCGAGCGCTTGCCGGCCTCGACGATGCGCGCCGCGTAATCGAGGCCGTCGCCATTGAACAGCACGCATCCGTCGCCCGCGCGCAGGCGCAGCACGCGCACCAGGTGCGCGGCGGCGAAGTCCGGGAGCGCCACGCGCGTGCCGGGCGCGAGCGGCAGGTCCACCCAGGCGCGGACCTGGCGGCTCAAGCGGTCGCCTCGCGGATCGCGTGCGCGGTGACCTCGGCGAGCAGGTCGAGCTGCGCCGCGTCGACGCAGTAGGGCGGCATCCAGTACAGCACGTCGCCGAGCGGGCGCAGCAGCACGCCGCGTTCGAGCGCGGCGCGGTAGGCGCGCAGGCCGACCTTGCGCGCGGGATCGAACCGCGCGTCGCGGCGCCCGTCCGGGGTCAGTTCGAAGGCGACGATCATCCCGCGCTGGCGTGCCTCGGCCACGTGCGGGAGTTCGCCGATGGAACGTGCGAGCCCGGCCATGCGCGCGGCGGTGGCGCGGTTGCGTCCGATCACGCCGTCCTGTTCGAAGACGTCGAGCGAGGCGAGCGCCGCCGCGCAGGCCAGCGGGTTGCCGGTGTAGCTGTGCGAGTGCAGGAATGCGCGCTCGCGCGAGTCGTCGAGGAAGCCCTCGTAGATCGACCCGGTGGCCAGCACCGCGGCCAGCGGCAGGAAGCCGCCGGTCAGGCCCTTGGACAGGCACAGCAGGTCGGGCTGGATGCCGGCCTGTTCGCAGGCGAACATCGTGCCGGTGCGGCCGAAGCCGACCGCGATCTCGTCGGCGATGAGGAAGATGCCGTGCACGTCGCACAGCTCGCGCACCCGGCGCAGGTAGGCCGGATGGTGCATGCGCATGCCGCCGGCGCACTGCACCAGCGGTTCGAGCACGATCGCGCAGACCTCGCCGGCGTGCTCGTCGAGCAGGTGGGCGAGGGCGTCCGCGGCGTCCTCGGCGAAACCCTCGGCGCTCTGGCCGGCCGGTGCCAGCCAGGCGTCCGGAGAGGGCGCGAACACCGGCTCCAGCAGCAGCGGCGCGTAGGTGCGGCGGTAGAGCGGGACATCGGTGACCGAGAGCGCGCCGAGGGTCTCGCCGTGGTAGCCGTTCTGCAGCGCGACGAACCGGGTCCGGCGCGGCTCGTCGCCGCGGTTGCGGAACCAGTGGAAGGCCATCTTCAGCGCCACCTCGACCCCCGCAGAACCGTTGTCGGCGTAGAACACCTTCGACAGCGGAGGCCGCCCCGGCTGGCGGGGGGCGATGGCGAGCAGGCGCTCGGCCAGTTCCACCGCGCGCGGATGCGAGCAGCCGGCCAGGATCACCTGTTCGAGCGTGGCCGCCTGGCGGGCGATGGCGGCCGCGATGCGGGGTTCGGCGTGGCCGTGGAGGTTGGTCCACCAGCTGCTGACCGCGTCCAGGGTGCGGCGTCCGTCGTGGCCGACCAGCCAGGCCCCTTCGCCGCGCGCGACCGGCAGCAGCGGCAGCACGTCCGGGTGCTCGCGCATCTGGGTGCAGGGGTGCCAGAGCACCGCCAGGTCCCGCGACCGCCAGCGCGCGGCCTCGTCTAGAATGGCGCCATCGTGATTCGACATCCTTCCATTATCGCCCGTGGCCCGGCCGGGGCGGCGCCGTGAGCCGCCGCCTGCCCATCATCCACCGCGTCACCGAACACGACGCCGGCCCCTACCGCCTCGAGCGGCTGGACCTGGAGTTCAGCAACGGCGAGCGGCGGCAGTTCGAGCGCCTGCGCGGCCGCGGCCATGGCGCGGTCGCGGTCGTGCCGCTGCTCGACGAGCACACCGTGCTGCTGGTGCGCGAGTACGCCGCCGGCCTGCACCGCTACGAACTGGGCCTGGTCAAGGGCCGGGTCGACGCCGGCGAAACCGCGCTGGAAGCGGCCAACCGCGAACTCAAGGAGGAGGCGGGCTACGGCGCGCGCCGCCTCGACGTGGTCCGTACCGTGACCCTGGCGCCGGTGTACATGAGCCACGAGACCACGGTCGTCCTCGCCCGGGACCTCTACCCCGAGCGCCTGCCCGGCGACGAGCCGGAGGAGCTTGAAGTCGTGCCCTGGCCGCTGGAACGCCTCGGCGAACTGGCCCTGCTCGACGACTTCTCCGAAGGCCGTTCGATCGCGGCGCTGTTCGCGGCGCGCGAGTTCCTGCTTCGCGAGGGCCGGGCGGCATGATCGACGCCGCCACCCTGCAGTCGCTGCGGGAGGACGTGCTGGCGATCGCACAGGACGCGGCGGCCGCGATCCTCGAGGTGTACGAGCGCGACTTCGACGTGGTCAGCAAGGACGACGCGAGCCCGCTGACCGACGCCGACCTCGCCGCGCACCGCAGCATCGTCGCCGGCCTGTCGCGACTGACGCCGGACATCCCGGTGCTGTCGGAGGAAGCGGCCGACGTGGTTCCGGCCGCGACCCGACGCGGCTGGCGCCGGCTGTGGCTGGTGGACCCGCTCGACGGCACCCGCGAGTTCGTCAAGCGCAACGGCGAGTTCACCGTCAACATCGCCCTGATCGACGACGGCGTGCCGGTGTTCGGCGCGATCCAGGCGCCGGTGACCGGGGTGCTGTGGCACGGCGCGCCGGGCCATGGCGCGTTCCGTCGCGACGGCGAGGGCGAGTGCCTGCTGCACGCGCGCAGGCCGGCCGACCCGCCGTTGCGGGTGGCCGCCAGCCGGTCGCACCTGGATCCGCGCACCGCCGCGCTGATGGCGCGCATGGGCGCGACCGAGACGGTGGCCCTGGGCTCGTCGCTGAAGTTCTGCCGCATCGCCGAGGGCGGCATGGACGTGTATCCGCGCTTCGGCCCGACCAGCGAATGGGACACGGCCGCCGGGCAGGCGATCCTCGAGGCGGCAGGCGGGGCGCTGCTCGACCCGCAGGGCCGCCCGTTCCGATACAACCAGCGCGACACCCTGCTCAACGGCGAGTTCATCGCCCTGGGCGACCCGGCGCTGCCCTGGCGCGGGTGGCTCGGACCCGACGCGGCGACGGAGGCCGGCTGAGCCCGTGTCGGCCGGGGACCGGGACATCGCGCGCCTGCTCGGGATCATGGCGCGCCTGCGCGATCCCGATGGCGGCTGCCCCTGGGACCTGGAGCAGGATTTCTCCAGCATCGCGCCGTACACGATCGAGGAGGCCTACGAGGTGGCCGACGCGATCGACCGCGGCGACCTCGCGGCGCTGAAGGACGAACTCGGCGACCTGCTGCTGCAGGTCGTCTTCCACGCGCGCATGGCCGAGGAGCAGGGCGCATTCGCGTTCGGCGACGTGGTCGCGGCGATCTGCGACAAGATGGTGCGCCGGCATCCGCACGTGTTCGGCGATGCCGAAGTGGCCGACGCGCAGGCGCAGACCGCGAGCTGGGAGGCGATCAAGCGCGCCGAGCGCGAGGCGGCCGGCGGCACCGACACCTCGGCGCTGGCCGGGATCTCGCGTGGCCTGCCGGAGTGGCAGCGCGCGGTGAAGCTGCAGGACCGTGCCGCCCGGGTCGGCTTCGACTGGCCGGGCCCGGCGCCGGTGCTCGCCAAGCTGGCCGAGGAGCTGGAGGAGGTGCGGGCCGAGTTCGAGGCCGCGGCGGCGACCCCGGGCGACCCGGCCGTGCAGGCGCGCCTGCAGGAGGAACTGGGCGACCTGCTGTTCGTCGCCGCCAACCTGGCCAGGCACGCGAAGGTCGACGTCGGCGCCGCGCTGCGCGGCGCCAACCTCAAGTTCGAACGGCGGTTCCGGGCCATGGAGGCGATGGCGAAGGCCGGCGGGGTGCGCCTGGAGGACCTGCCCCTCGAGGCCCAGGACCGCTACTGGGAGCGGGCCAAGCGCGGGACCTGAGGCCGGACGCACCGCGCGGGGCGGCTTGCCCGGTGGCGGGCGCGGGGCGATCATCGCCGCGGGCCCATGCCGCGCGCCGGAGGATCGACATGCGCCGTTTCGCCAGCTTCCGCGAGTTCTATCCCTTCTACCTGTCCGAGCATTCCAACCGCACCTCGCGGCGCCTGCACTTCACCGGCAGCTGCGCGGCGCTGGCGTTCGTGGTGCTGGCGATCGTGCAGCGCAATGCCTGGTGGCTGCTGGCGGCGCTGCTGTCGGGCTATGCGCTGGCCTGGATCGGCCACTTCTTCTTCGAGAAGAACCGTCCGGCCACCTTCCGCCACCCGTTCTATTCCTTCGCCGGCGACTGGGTGATGTTCCGCGACATCCTGACCGGGCGGATCCCGTTCTGAGCCTCGCGCCGGGGCCGCGCGGGAGTCTGCGCTACTCGAGGAAGATCAGCCAGGCCGCCACCGCGATCAGGGCGAAGCCGGCCCAGTGGTTCCACTTCAGCGGCTGCCCGAGGTACCAGGCGGTGAAGCCGGCGAACACCAGCAGGGTGATCACTTCCTGCATGCCCTTGAGCTGGGGGGCGGAGTAGAGCGCGGCGCCGAGGCGGTTGGCCGGCACCATCAGGCAGTACTCGAAGAAGGCGATGCCCCAGCTGGCCAGGATGACCCCGAGCAGGGGCGCCGACCGGTACTTCAGGTGGCCGTACCAGGCGAAGGTCATGAACACGTTGGAGGCGACCAGGAGCAGGACGGGGTAGAGGCGGTCGAGGGCGGGCATGGGACGGGGTCCGGGAGGAGGTCGGGGGCGGCCGGGTGCGGACAATGGGGCATCTTCACGGCGCTTGTACAGCGGGACTGGCACCTTTCACAAAGCTGAAGATCCCTTCGAGGAACCGTTATGCGAGCAGCGCAGCAGGAAACCGGCGGGCTTGTCCTGATCGTCGAGGACAACCGCAATATTTCGGAAATGGTGGGCGAGTACCTGGAAGGCCGCGGGTTCGAGGTCGACTACGCCGCGGACGGCCTCGACGGCTACCGGCTGGCGGTCGAGAACAGCTACGACGTGATCGTGCTGGACCTGATGCTGCCCCGCCTGGACGGCGTCGAGGTGTGCAAGCGGCTGCGGGCCGAGGCGCGCAAGTCCACCCCGGTGCTGATGCTGACCGCGCGCGACACGCTCGACGAGAAGCTCACCGGCCTGTCTTCGGGCGCCGACGACTACCTGACCAAGCCGTTCGCGATCCAGGAGCTCGAGGCCCGCCTGCGCGCCCTGATCCGCCGCGAGCGCCGCCAGGTGGGCTCGGAGGTCCTGAAGGTCGCCGACCTGGTGCTCGACCCGGCCAGCATGCGCGCCACCCGCGGCGGCACCGAGCTGCAGCTTTCGCCGATCGGCATGAAGCTGCTCACCATCCTCATGCGCGAGTCGCCGCGGGTGGTCAACCGCCAGGAGATCGAGCGCGAGATCTGGGGCAACGGGCTGCCCGATTCGGATACCCTGCGCAGCCATCTGTACAACCTGCGCAAGATCATCGACAAGCCGTTCGACAAGCCGCTGCTGCACACCGTGCAGAGCGCGGGCTACCGTATCGCCGACATCGACCAGTCGCCGGCCTGAGGCCGGCGGGGCTCCACCATCGTGCCGCAAGGCCTGCCGCGCAAGATCCGCTACGCATTCGTCGTCCAGGGCCTGCTCCTGGTGCTGGCGGTGGTGTTCGGAATCAGCCTGGTCACCCTGTTCGCCCGCAACGCGATCGTGCAGGATCGCCTGCGGGTCGAGGCGCAGGCGTTCTGGGACGAAGTGCGGGCGCCGCACGATCCGGTTCCGCGCCATACCCGCACCCTGCAGATCCATTTCCGGCCGGCGGAGGCGAACGTGCCGGTCCCGCCCGAGCTGGAGGCGCTGCCCGGCGGGGTGAGTTTCGACTACGGCGGGCACCGGGCGATGCTGGCCGACCGCGGCCCGGAAGGCGAGCTGTACGTTGTCCTGCAGACCGGCACCATCGACCGGATGATGGCGACCGCGGCCCTGGCGATGATCGCCATGGGGCTGGTGTCGGCGCTGGTGATCACCGTGCTGACCTACCGCAAGTCGCGACGGATGGTGCTGCCGGTCAATCGCCTGGCCGAGGAAGTCGCGCGCTGGGACCCGGCCAGCGGCGAACTGGCCGGGCCGCTGGGGCTGTCGGGCTTCGTGGAGGAGCCCAGCCGCGAGGTGAGCGCGCTCGCCACCGCGCTGCACGGCCTTTCCGGGCGGGTGGCCGATTTCGTCCAGCGCGAGCGCGATTTCACCCGCGACGCCAGCCACGAGCTGCGCACGCCGCTCACCGTGATCCGGGTCGCGAGCGACATGCTGCTCGGCGACCCGGACCTGCCGCCGCACGGTCGTCGTTCGCTCGAGCGCATCCAGCGCTCGGCGCGCGACATGGAAGCGGTGATCGACGCGTTCCTGATCCTCGCCCGCGAGGGCGGCATCGCCCCGGTCAGCGAGGAGTTCGAGGTCCGCGAGGTGGTGCTGGACGAGGTCGAGAAGGCGCGTCCGCTGCTGGGCGACAAGCCGGTGACGCTGGCGGTGTCGGGCGAGGCCTCGCCGCGCCTGTTCGCGCCGCCCGCGGTGCTGGGCGTGGTGCTGCGCAAGCTGCTGGCCAACGCCTGCCACTTCACCGAGCAGGGCAACATCGACGTGCGCATCGAGCCCGACGCGGTGACGGTGCGCGACACCGGGATCGGGATGTCGGCCGAGACCCTGCGCCACGTGTTCGAACCCTTCTACCGCGCCGATGCGTTCAGCCCGCTGGGCAAGGGCTTCGGCCTGACCATCGCCAGCCGGCTCTCGCGCCGCTTCGGCTGGGAGCTGATGCTCGACAGCACGCCGGGGCAGGGCACCGCCGCGACCCTGCGCTTCAGCCCGACCCCGGCGGCCTGAGCCACTCCCCACCGCGATCGTCGCGCCGGTCAACCGCCGGTCGGCTGGCGCGTTAGCCTGTCCCGATGCCCCACGTCCCAGGATCCCCGAGCATGCGCCAAGCCCCGTCCCGCCGCAGGCGGTCGTCCACACGTGCCCTGGTGGTGGCCGCCGTCGCCATCGCCGTCGCCGCCGTCGCGTTCTTCTGGTGGCGCGGGTCGCAAGGCAGCGGCGACGAGTCGCCCTGGCGCACCGTCAGGGTCGAGCGCGGCGACATCCGGGTGGCGATCTCGGCCACCGGTACGCTGAGCGCGACCTCGACGGTCACCGTCGGCAGCCAGATCTCCGGCCAGGTGACCGAGGTGCTGGTGGACTTCAACGACCGGGTCACCAGCGGCCAGGTGCTGGCCCGGATCGATCCGTCGACCTACGAGGCGCAGATCGAGCAGGGCAATGCCCAGATCGCCAGTGCCCGGGCCCAGCTCGAACAGGCCCAGGCCACCCTGCGCAACGCCGAACTGGACTATCGCCGCAAGGCCGAGCTGGTCGAACGCCAGCTGGTCGCCCGCAGCGACGTGGACCTGGCGCGCGCCGCGCTCGAGCAGGCCAGGGCCCAGGTGGCCTCGGCGCAGGCCCAGATCCGGCAACAGACCGCCTCGACCCAGACCACGCGCGTGAACCTCGACCGCACCGTGATCCGGTCGCCGGTGGACGGCGTGGTCCTGACCCGCAGCATCGAGCCCGGCCAGACGGTCGCCGCCAGCCTGCAGGCACCGGAACTGTTCACCATCGCCGAGGACCTGTCGAAGATGAGGATCGAACTGGCGGTGGACGAGGCCGACATCGGCCAGGTCCAGGCCGGCCAGCAGGTGACCTTCACCGCCGACGCCTTCCCGGACCGGCAGTTCCGCGGCGTGGTCGACCAGGTGCGCCTGGCCGCGACCACCACCAACAACGTGGTGACGTATCCGGTCGTGGTCAGCGTGGACAACAGCGACGGCACCCTGCTGCCGGGGCTCACCGTCAATGCCGAGATCGAGGTCAGCAACCGCAAGGACGTGCTGAAGGTGTCCAACGCGGCGCTGCGCTACAAGCCGGTCGGCGACGCGCCTGCGCCAGCCGCGGCGGCGGGACGCGGCGGCGCCGGCATGCTCGAGGACCTGCGCCGGATCGCCGACGGGCTGGATCTCGATGCCGGGCAGCGCGCCGCGTTCGACGCCGCGCTGGAGGCCCAGCGCAAGCGCGCCGAGGCGATGCGCCAGGGCGCGGGCCAGGGCCAGTCGCGCGGCCCGGGCGGCCCGCCGCCGGGGATGATGGTGGTGGGCGGGGGCACGCCCCCGGCCAACGTCCAGGCCCAGATCCGCCAGCGGATGCTGGAGCGGATGAAGGAGAACTTCGCCGACTTCACCCGCCTGCTGGACGAATCGCAGCGCAAGGCCTGGGACGCGGCGCTGGCGTCCTCGCTCAGCGCCACCCGCGCCACCATCTACCGGCTCAGGAACGGCCAGCGCGAGGCAGTCCAGGTGCGCGTGGGCGCCAGCGACGGCACCAGCACCGAGATCAGCGGCCCGGTCGAGGCCGGCGACGAGATCATCACCGGCGAGCGCGCGCGCCGATGAGCGAGGGCATCGTTCCGGTCATCGAGACCCGCGGCCTGCGCAAGGTCTATGCCGAAGGCAGCGAGGCCGAGGTCGTGGCCCTGGCCGGGGTCGACCTGCGCATCGATCCGGGCGAGTTCGTGGCGATCATGGGGCCGTCGGGTTCGGGCAAGTCCACGCTGATGAACCTGATCGGCTGCCTCGACACGCCGACGTCCGGGCAGTACCTGTGCGACGGCATCGACGTCGCCACCCTGGACCGCGAGGAGCTGGCCACGCTGCGACGCGAGAAGATCGGGTTCGTGTTCCAGGGCTTCCACCTGCTGCCGCGGATGACGGCCGAGGACAACGTCGCGATGCCGCTGGGCTACGCCCGGGTGCCGCCGGCCGAGCGCCGCCGGCTGGCGCGCGAGGCGCTGGCGGCGGTGGGCCTTGCCGAGCGCGCCCATCACCGCCCGAACGAGCTGTCGGGCGGCCAGCAGCAGCGCGTCGCGATCGCGCGCGCGCTGATCAACCGCCCGCCGATCCTGCTCGCCGACGAACCCACCGGCGCGCTCGATTCGAAGACCGGCGAGGAGATCCTCGCCCTGTTCAAGCGCCTGCGCGACGAGGGCCACACGGTGGTGCTGATCACCCACGACCCCGAGGTCGCCGCGCACGCCGACCGCACCTGCGTGATGCGCGACGGCGAGCTGCACGAGGAGGCCCGGCCATGAACTTCGCCGACGTGCTGCGCACCGCGCTGTTCGCGCTGCGCGGCAACTGGATGCGCAGCGCGCTCACCTCGCTGGGCGTGATCATCGGCATCGCCTCGGTGATCGTGATGGTCTCGGTCGGCCAGGGCACCCAGGCCGAGATCGACAAGATGGTCGCCGGCCTCGGTTCGCAGCGCCTCGACATTTCGCCCAACGTGGCGCGCGCCAGCGGCGGCGTGCGCATGGCGGCAAGCAGCTTCTACACGCTCACCCAGGGCGACGTGGACGCGATCCGCAGCGAGATCCCCGAGGTGCAGTACATCTCCGGCTCGCTGCGGGGCAGTTCCCAGGTGGTGTACGCCGAGCGCAACTGGAACAGCAGCTGGCAGGGCGTGGATCCCGACTACCTGGTGATCAACGGCTGGAACATCGCCGAGGGGGTCGGTTTCGAGGAGGCGGGCGACGACAAGGTGGTGCTGATCGGCGAGACCGTGCGTCGCGAGCTGTTCGGGGAGGAGAGCGGGGTCGGCGAGACCATCCGCATCGGCCGCGTGCCGCTGACCGTGGTCGGCACGCTGGCGCCCAAGGGCCAGAGCAGCTGGGGCCGCGACCAGGACGAGATCGTGATGGTGCCGCTGGAAACCGCGCGGCGCCGGCTGATGGGGTCGATGGGCATGCCGCCGGGCGCGGTGATGGAGATCTCGCTGGCGGTCGCCGACCCGGACGACCTGGCCTACGTGCAGGGCGAGATCGAGTCGCTGCTGCGCCAGCGCCATCGCATCCCGCCCGGCGGCGAGGACGACTTCCGGGTGCGCAACATGTCCGAGATCGTGGCCACGCGCACGGCGACCACCCGGCTCATGTCCTGGCTGCTGGGCGCGGTGGCGACGATCTCGCTGATCGTCGGCGGCATCGGGATCATGAACATCATGCTGGTCTCGGTGACCGAGCGGATCCGCGAGATCGGCCTGCGGATGGCGGTCGGCGCCGGGCCGACCGACGTGCGCCGCCAGTTCCTGGCCGAGGCGATGCTGCTGTCGCTGGGCGGAGGCCTGCTGGGGATCCTGATCGGCATTGGCGGCGCCCTGCTGGTCGGCCAGTTCAACAGCGACCTGCCGGTGCAGCTCAACGGACGCGTAATCGCGCTGGCGGCCGGGTTCTCGATCGCCACCGGCCTGTTCTTCGGCTACTACCCGGCGCGCAAGGCCAGCCAGCTCGACCCGATCGAAGCCCTGCGCCAGCAGTAGGCCGGCCGCCCGCGTGGCCGGCCGTCGGGCAGGGGGCGCCGGTCTTCGCCGAAGGTGGCTGGCGCCTGACCGGGTGGCGCGACGGCGTGTCCCGCGGCGCGCGTCGCCAGCGCCCCGCTGTGGCGCTGCATGCGGCGGCCGCGACGCGGGCGTCCCGGCGCGGAAACGCGTGCGGGCGGCGCCTGGAGCGCCGCAGCGCGGCCCTGCGGGGCGTTTCCGCGGGGGGCGTCGGCTGCGGATGCTTTCCGGGAGCGCCGCCGCCCGGGCCACCGTCCGCGGGCGCGCGCCAGGCCCGGCGGGCGCCGCGGCTATGGCAAAATTGCATGGTTGCGGCGCAGGCCGCGTCCCTTCACGCGGCATGTCGCCGACCCAGACGAAGATCCTTCCCGGCAGGGCCGGGGACACGGGTTCCGACCCGTACAACCGGGCCGGATGATGGCGGACGAGACCGGGCACATGCCGCGTCGTCCGTCGCGCATCCTCAAGGCGACGATGTGGTCGCTGCAGGGGCTGCGCGCGGCCTGGCTGCACGAGTCCTCGTTCCGCCTCGAGGTCTACCTGCTCGTGCCGATGGCGCCGCTGGCACTGTGGCTGGGCCAGAACGGAGTCGAGCGCGCGCTGCTGCTGGGCAGCTGCCTGCTGGTGCTGGCGGTGGAGCTGCTGAACTCCGCGATCGAGGCGGTGATCGAGCGCTTCGGATCCGAATACCACGAACTGTCGGGGCGGGCCAAGGACATGGGGTCCGCCGCGGTGTTCGTGACCATGTTGAACGTACTGCTGGTGTGGGGGCTGGTCCTGGCGCCCCGCTGGCTGCAGTGACCTGAAAGGAAAGTCGAGATGCTGGCGATGTTGAGCGATCCGCAAGTGTGGATCCTGCTGTTGACCCTGAGCACGATCGAGATCGTGCTGGGCATCGACAACCTGGTGTTCATCTCGATCGCGGTCAGCAAGCTGCCGGTGGAGAAGCGCGAGTTCGCGCGCAAGTTCGGCATCGCCGTCGCCTGCATCACCCGCATCATGCTGCTGCTGACCCTGGCCTGGCTGGCCAGCCTGACCAGCGACCTGTTCGTGCTGCTGGGCCACGGCATCTCGGTGCGCGACCTGGTGCTGATCCTCGGCGGCGTGTTCCTGCTGGTGAAGGGCGCGCTGGAGATCCGGGAGCTCGTGGGCGGCTCCGACCACGACGCGTCGCCGCCGGCCAAGGCGGCGGCGTCGTTCGCCGGCGTCATCGCCCAGATCGCCGTGATCGACATCGTCTTCTCGCTGGACTCGGTGATCGCCGCGGTCGGCATGGCCGGCGAGTACGTGCCGGTGATGGTGATGGCGATCCTGGTGGCGGTGTCGGTGATGTTGCTGGCGGCGCGTCCGCTGGGCCACTTCATCGATACCAATCCGACGATCAAGATGCTGGCGCTGGCGTTCATCCTCCTGATCGGCGCCTACCTGGTGCTCGAGGGCTTCGACGTGCACATCCCCAAGGGCTACATCTACGGTTCGATGGGCTTCTCGGTGCTGGTCGAGGTGCTCAACCTGTGGGCCAAGCGCAACGCCCGCCTGCGGGGCGAGACCTACTGAGGGGCTGCGGCCGGCCGCGCCGCGCAGGCCGGCCGGGCGCGCGTCGGGCACAATAGGGCACGGCCGGCCAAGGAACGCGACGCTCCATGATCCACCTGCACCAGATCGATCCCATCGCGATCCAGTTCCCCGCGTTCGAGCTGTTCGGGCGCACGTTCCAGCCCGCGATCCACTGGTACGGGATCATGTACCTGCTGGCGTTCGCGACCGCGTGGTGGCTGGGACGGCGGCGGATCGCGGCCGGGCGGCTGCCCGGCGTCGACGCCAACGGCTTCGGCGACCTGCTGTTCTACGGGATGCTGGGCGTCGTGCTCGGCGGACGCATCGGCTACGTGCTGTTCTACGCGCTGCCCGAGTTCCTGCGCGAGCCGCTGATGATCGTCCGGGTCTGGGACGGCGGGATGAGCTTCCACGGCGGCCTGCTGGGCGTGCTGGTCGGGGCGTGGATCTGGGCGCGGCGGCAGCGCCTGCATTTCTTCGACGTGATGGACTTCGTGGCGCCGCTGGTGCCGCCGGGGCTGGGCTTTGGCCGGATCGGCAACTACATCGGAGCCGAGCTCTGGGGCAAGTACACCCAGGCCGGATGGGGCGTGGTGTTTCCCACCGACCCGCAGCTCGCCGGCCGCAGCGCCGAGCAGCTCCAGGCCGAGTTCGCCGCCGGCGCGCTGGATGCGTTCGCGCGCCATCCCTCGCAGCTCTACCAGGCCTTCCTCGAGGGCCTGGTGATGTTCATCGTGCTGTGGTGGTACTCGTCCCGGCCGCGCCCGCGTTACGCGCTCAGCGGCCTGTTCGCGCTGCTCTACGGGGTGTTCCGCTTCGCGGTGGAATTCGTGCGCGTGCCCGACGCCGACATCGGCTACATCGCGTTCGGCTGGCTGACCATGGGCCAACTGCTGTCGCTGCCGCTGGTCGCACTCGGCGCGTACCTGCTCTGGCGCTCGCACCGTTCGCCGACCCTGCAGCCGACGGCGGCCGGAGGCGCGGCATGAGGCAGTACCTCGACCTCCTGCGCCACGTGCTCGAGCATGGCACGGAAAAGTCCGACCGGACCGGCACCGGCACCCGCAGCGTGTTCGGCTGGCAGATGCGTTTCGACCTGCGCGAAGGCTTCCCGCTGGTCACCACCAAGAAGCTGCACCTGCGATCGATCATCCACGAACTGCTGTGGTTCCTGAAGGGCGAGACCAACATCGCCTACCTCCGCGACAACAAGGTCACGATCTGGGACGAGTGGGCCGACGGGCAGGGCGAACTCGGCCCGGTGTACGGCAAGCAGTGGCGGCGCTGGGCCGCCGCCGACGGCAGCGAGATCGACCAGATCCGCTGGGTGGTCGAGGAGATCAGGCGCAATCCCGATTCGCGCCGGCTCGTGGTCAGTGCCTGGAACGTGGCCGACCTGCCGGAGATGGCGCTGATGCCGTGCCACACGATGTTCCAGTTCTACGTCGCCGATGGCCGGCTGAGCTGCCAGCTCTACCAGCGCAGCGGCGACATCTTCCTCGGGGTGCCGTTCAACATCGCCAGCTACGCGTTGCTGACCCACATGGTGGCGCAGGTGACGGGGCTGGGCGTGGGCGACTTCGTCCACACCCTCGGCGACGCGCACCTGTACTCGAACCACTTCGAGCAGGCGCGCGAGCAGCTTTCGCGCGACCCGCGCCCGCTGCCCGCGCTGCGCCTGAACCCGGAGGTGCGCGAGATCTTCGACTTCCGCTTCGAGGACATCGCGATCGACGGCTACGATCCGCATCCGGCGATCCGCGCGCCGGTGGCGGTGTGAGCGCATGCCGCGTGTCGTCCTGATCGTCGCCCACGACCGCGCCCGCGCCATCGGCCGCGGCAACGCGCTGCCCTGGCACCTGCCCGACGACCTGAAGCGGTTCAAGGCGCTGACCCTGGGCAAGCCGGTGCTGATGGGGCGCAGGACCGCCGAGTCGATCGGCCGTGCCCTGCCCGGGCGGACCAACCTCGTGCTGACGCGGAGCGGCCGCGCGCCGGTCGGCGGCATGCAGCCGGTGGCGTCGCTCGACGAGGCGCTGGCGCTGGCAGGCGCGCAGGACGCGGGCGAGCTGTGCGTGATCGGCGGCGGCGAGGTCTACGCGCTCGCGCTGCCGCGCGCGGACCGCCTGCAGGTCACCCTGGTCGACACCATCGTCGAGGGCGCCGACGCGTTCTTCCCGGCGCTGGACGGCGGATGGCGCGAGGTCGCGCGCGAGCACCACGCGGCGGACGCGCGCCACGCGTTCGCGTTCGATTTCGTGGAGCTCGAGCGCGTGCGCTCCGGCGCGGGCTGATTCAGGGCTTGCCGGCCACGTCTCGTCCGGGCACCTGCACGATCCGCAGGTCTTCCGAATCGAGCTGCAGCGCAGTCAAGCGCCCGCCCCATACGGCACCGGTGTCGAGCGCATGCACGCCGAGGCCGATGAACAGGCCCAGGGTGGACCAGTGGCCGCAGACGATCTTCAGGTCGCGTTCGACCCGTCCGGGCACCTCGAACCAGGGATACAGCCCCGGTGCCTGGGTCCCCGGCGCGCCTTTCTCCTCGAACGCGATGCGCCCGCGCGGCGAGCAGTAGCGCATGCGGGTGAACACGTTGATGATCGCCCGGTCGCGGTCGGTGCCGGCCAGGCGCGGCGACCATGCCGGCCGGTCGCCGTACATGTTGCGCAGCAGTTTCTGCGCGCCGCCCCCGGCGAGCCTGCGCTCGACCTCGCGCGCGTACTGTTCGGCCGCCTGGGTGGTCCACTTCGGCGCCAGGCCCGCGTGCACCATCAGCCACCCGAGGCTCCGGTCGGCGTGCACCAGGGGCTGCGACCGCAGCCAGTCGAGCAGTTCCTGGCGATCCTCCGCGAACAGCACCCGCTGCAGGTCCGGGTTGACTTTGCGCTGCTCGGCCTCGGACCGTTGCGCGATCGCCAGCAGCGACAGGTCGTGGTTGCCGAGCACGGTCACCGCCTGCGCGCGCAGCGAATGCACCAGGCGCAGGGTCTCGAGCGATTCGCCGCCGCGATTGACCAGGTCGCCGCAGAACCAGAGCCGGTCGCGGGCCGGATCGAAACGGATCGCGTCCAGCAGCCGGCGCGTGGGTCCGTAGCAGCCCTGCAGGTCACCGATCGCCCAGACGGCCATGCCCTGCGACCCCTCAGTGCAGCGTGCGCGGCGCGGCGAGGGTGAACGGCGGGATGGGCGCGTCGAAGCGGGTGCCGTCGTCGCCGAGCATGTCGTAACTGCCTTCCATCGTGCCCACGGCGGTGGGCAGGGTGGCGCCGGAGGTGTAGACGAACTGCTCGCCCGGCTCCAGCCGCGGCTGCTCGCCGACCACGCCGTCGCCGTGGACCTCCTCGACCCGGCCGTTGGCGTCGGTGATCACCCAGTGGCGCGCGACCAGCTTGGCCGGCAGCCGGCCGAGGTTGCGGATCCGGATCGTGTACGCGAACACGTACAGGTCGTCCTCGGGCGCGGATTCCTCGTCCAGGAACCGGGTCGCGATCTGGATCTCCAGGCTGTAGTCGGCCGTCTCGTTCATTGCCCGAAGTGTATGCGCCCGGCCGTGAACGCGGCCATCCCGCGGCGGAGACGCCGCCGTCACGGGCGCCCGCGCCTACGCCGCCGGCGGGGTATTGGCCAGGCGCACGAAGCCGGACACGGGGACCTGCTCGGCCCGCGCCTGGGGATCGAGGCCGGCGGCCCGGATCGTGGCCTCGTCGCACAGCCGCGACAGGGCATTGCGCAGGGTCTTGCGCCGCTGGCCGAAGGCGTCGCGGACGATCGCCGCGAAGCGCGCCGGGTCGACGATGCCGACGCTGGCCGGCGGGCGCGGCACCAGCCTCACCACCGCCGAATCGACCTTGGGCGGCGGCCGGAACGCACCCGGGCCGACGGTGAACAGGGCGGTGACCTCGCACCAGGCCTGGAGCATCACGCTCAGCCGCCCGTAGGTCTTGCTGCCGGGGCCGGCGGCCATGCGGTCGACCACTTCCTTCTGCAGCATGAAATGCATGTCGCGGATCGCCGCGGCGTGGTCCAGGGCGTGGAACAGGATCGGCGAGGACAGGTTGTAGGGCAGGTTGCCGACCAGGCGCAGCGGCGTGCCGTCGGCGAGGGCGGTGAAATCGACGTCGAGCACGTCCGAATGGATCAGGGTCAGCTCGCCGTGGACGCGCGCGGCCGCCGCGAGCGGCTCGAGCAGGTCGCGGTCGAACTCGATCGCGGTCAGGCTGCCGTGGCGGTCGAGCAGGGGAAAGGTCATCGCGCCCTGGCCCGGGCCGATCTCGACCAGGCGGTCGCCCGGCTTCGGGTCCACGGCCAGGATGATCTTCTCGATCACCCCGCGCTCGTGCAGGAAATGCTGGCCGAGCGACTTCTTCGCCGGTCGGGTGAACCCGCTCACAGCAGCCGCGTCCCCAGGGGCACCTCGCGGTCCGGCACGCACAGCGCGACCCGGCCGGCCTCGTCGTGGAAGCCGGTGACCAGGCACTGCGACATCAGCGGGCCGATCTGCTTGGGCGGGAAGTTGACCACGCCCACCACCAGCCGTCCGACGAGCTCCTCCGGGGTGTACAGGGCGGTCACCTGGGCGCTCGACTTGCGCACCCCGATGTCCGGGCCGAAGTCGACCTCGAGCACGTAGGCCGGCTTGCGCGCCTGTTCGAAGACGCGCGCCGAGACGATCCGGCCCACGCGCAGGTCCACGCGCATGAAGTCGTCCCAGGTGATGGTGGCTGCATCGGTCACGGGCGTCGCTCCTTCCGGCCAGCGGCGAGCCGGGTGCAGGTCGAAATGGCGGCGAACAGGCTCGACGGATCCGCGCGGCCGCTGCCGGCCAGGTCCAGCGCGGTCCCGTGGTCCACCGCCACCCGCGGGTAGGGCAGTCCCAGGGTCAGGTTCACTGCCTGCTCGAAACCGCTGTACTTGAGTACGGGCAGGCCCTGGTCGTGGTACATCGCCAGCACCGCGTCGACCTCGCGCAGGCGCGCGGGCAGGAACGCGGTGTCGGCAGGCAGCGGCCCGTCCAGGCGCAGGCCCTCGGCGCGCAGGCGCGCCAGCACGGGCTCGATCACCTCCATTTCCTCGCGGCCCAGGTGCCCGGCCTCGCCCGCGTGGGGATTGAGGCCGAGCACGGCGATGCGGGGCGAGTCGATGCCGAAGCCCTCGCGCATCGCGGCCTCCACGATCCGCAGCGTGCGCTCCAGCCCCGCCGCGGTAATCGCGTCGGCGACCGCGCGCAGCGGCAGGTGGGTGGTGGCGAGCGCGACCCGGACGACGTCGTTGGCCAGCATCATCACCACGTCGCAGCCGGCCCGCGCGGCGAGCAGCTCGGTGGTGCCGGTGTAGGCGATGCCGCCGAGGTTGATCGTGGCCTTGTGGACCGGACCTGTGACCAGGCCGTCGCAGGCACCGGCCAGGCAGTCGTCGGCCGCGCGCGCGAGCGCTTCGACCACGGCGGCGGCGTTGCGCGGGTCCGGGGCGCCCGGGGGGCAGGCGACCGCATTCGGGATCCCGACCAGGCGCAGTTGGCCCGGCGCCGGGCAAGGGGCGTCGGGGGGCAGCAGTTCCAGGGGCAGGCCGAGGCGGTCGGCGGCTTCGACCAGGGTGCGGCCGTCGCCATAGGCCACCAGGTCCGCGTCCCAGGCGCGCTGGGCCGCGCGCACGCACAGCTCCGGCCCCACGCCGGCCGGCTCTCCCGGGACCAGCGCCAGGCGCGGGCGCGCCATGTCAGCCGCCGGCGGAGTTGCCGAGGCGGATGTCGACGTAGGCCTCGCCGCGCATTTCGCGCAAGTAGCGGTCCCACTCGTCCTCGAGCTTGCGCTGGCCGATCGACTCGCGCACCTGGGCGCGCCGGTTCTCGTCGTCGACGCTGGCCTGGCGGGTGCCGACCCGCTGCACGATGTGCCAGCCGGCCTGGGTGCGGAACGGCGCGGACACCTGGCCATCGGCGAGCGCCGCGACCTGGCCGCCGAACTCGGGGCCGAACTCGTCCTCGGTGAACCAGCCCAGGTCGCCGCCGGCGTCGCGGCTCATGGTGTCGTCGGAGCTCTCGCGCGCCACGGCCTCGAAATCCGCGCCGCCGGCGATGCGCGCGCGCAGGCCGTCGATGCGGGCCTTGGCCTCGCTGTCGCCCGCGGGGCCCTCGGCCGGTCGCACCAGGATGTGGCGCGCGTGGTACTGGGTGACCGTCGGGCCGGAGGCCGCGGCATCGCGCACGTCCACCAGCTGCAGCAGCTGGAAACCGCTCGGGCCGCGGATCGGGCCGATCACCTCGCCGGGCGACATCGACCGGATCGCGTTGGCGAAGGCCACCGGCACCTCGTCCAGGGTGCGCCAGCCGAGGTTGCCGCCCTCGAGCGCGTTCGGGCTGTCGGAGTAGCGCACCGCCGCAGCCGCGAAATCCATCTCGCCGCGGTCGATCAGGCCCTTGATGCCGTCGATCTTCTGCTGGCCGATGGCGATCTGCTCGGGCGTGGCGCCCTCCGGCAGGGCGACCAGGATGTGCGCCAGCTGGTACTGGCGGGCACCTGCGCGCGCGGCCAGCGCGGCGTCGACCTCGGCGTCGCTCACGCTGATCCGGCTCTGCGCGAAGCGCTGGCGCAGGCGCTGGATCATGATCTCGTCGCGCAGCGAGGCGCGGAAGTCCTCGATCGACATGCCTTCCAGCGCCAGCTGCTGGCGCAGCTGGTCGGGCGAGAGGTTGTTCTGCTGGGCGATCGCGTTGATCGCGCTGTCGACCTCGGCGTCGCCCACGCGCACGCCGGTCTCGGCCGCGCGCGTGGTCTGCAGTTTCATCAGGATCAGGCGTTCGAGCACCTGGCGTTCGAGCACCTGGCGCGGCGGCAGCTGGTTCTGGCGGTCGGCGTACTGGGCGAGGATGTTGGCCACCGCCCGGTTGAGTTCGCTCTGCAGGATCACGTCCTCGTCCACCACCGCGACGATGCGCTCCAGCGGCTGGACCTGTTGCGCGAGGGCGGAGGCCGCGAACAGCAGTGCGGCGCACAGGAAGGCGATGCGGGTCTTCATGGCAGGAAGTCGTCGGCAGGCTGGTCGTCGTCGTCCACGCTGCCCTGCAGCTCCGACGGCGGGACGAGGTAGAGGTCGTCTCGGTGATAGCCGAGGATAGCACGGCGCAGCCGGCTCCGGTTGTCCGGACCGGCCGAGCCCAGGCCCTTGAGCTCGATCTCGAGCTGGATCGAGTCGTTCATCTCGCCACGGGTGTTGCGCAGGTAGCGGCGGGCCACCAGGCGCGCCGCCACGCAGCAGCTTTCCCACTGCACGCCGGCGATGCCCTCGAGCACCTGGTTGTGCTGCAGCGAGTAGTAATAGCGGCCGACCACCGACCACGCCTGGTTGATCGGGTACAGGAACGACAGGTCCACCTGCTCGAGCAGGTCGGTCTGGCGCAGCGCGCTTCTACGATAGCGGTAGGCGAAGTTGATGATGCCGTCGTCGCCGACCAGGTAGCGGGTGCGGATGGTGGCCAGGTCCTCGCGGCGGGTGGTCGGATTCCACTGGTAGGAGGCGCCGACCGTCCAGCGGTCGTTGACGGCGTAGCTCCCGTCCACCACCCAGGCCGATTCGCCCTTGCTGATCGGCGCCTCGTTGCCGAGCGTGATCCGGGCGTCCTCGAAGTAGCGGATCTGGCCGGCGCTGAGCGAGAGCTTCTCGCGGCCGTCGGACTCGCGGATCAGGCGCGTGCTCAGCGCCACCGTGAGCTGGTTCGCGTCGCCCTGGCGGTCGCCGCCCGAGTAGCGGTTGTCGCGGAACAGCTGGCCCCAGCTGAAGGTCATCGGCCGGGTGTCGAACAGCGGGAAGTCGTCCTGGTCGCGGTAAGGCACGTTGAGGTAGAACAGCCGCGGCTCGAGCGTGTGCAGGTACCGTTCGCCGCGGAAGCGGGTCTCGCGGTCGAAGAACAGGCCCGCGTCCAGCGATGCCATCGGGTGGCTCGCGGAGGGCGACTCGTCATCGGTGCCGAAACCCTCGTCGAGGCGGTACTGGACGTGGCGCAGCGCGAGCGTCGGCCGGACGAACCAGCTCGAGCCTTCCAGGGGCATGCTCACCCACGGCTTGAGGAACAGGCGGCTGCCGCCCGGCTTGGTCTCGGTGCCGTTGGGTCGCGTCTCGTTGTCGATGTGGGTGAAGCGCGTCGCCTCGGCGTCCACGCCCGCGACCAGCCAGCCGTCGAAGGGCTGTTCCCACGAGAAGGATGCCCGTGGCAGGCGGTTGTAGGGCAGCCTGCTCTCGTCGATGGTGTAGTCGGCCAGATGCCGGTACTGGCCTTCGATCAGGGCGCTCCAATGCCGTCCCTGCCCGTAGAGGCCGACCGTGCTCTTGAGCGAGGACACCGATGCTCCTTCGATGCTGCTGCTCGCGTCCTCGATCCAGCGCGGGTCGCTGAGCCAGTGCAGCCGCGCACGGGCGCGCCAATTGCGATTGAACCGGTGTACTCCGGAATAGCGGAACGCGCCGCGGTCCTCCCTGCGACGGTTCTCTTCGATCGGGACCTCGTCGATTTCGCGCTCGCGGTCGCGCCAGGTCAGGTCATCCGACGGCAGCAGCTGCAGGTCGAAGGTGCCGCGCCCGCCCGGGTACAGGTAGCGGAACTCGGTCCCGAGCTGCAGGCCGCGCTTGCTCATCCAGCGCGGTTCCAGGGTGAGGTCGTAGTTCGGCGCCAGGTTGAAATAGACCGGCTGCGTGTAGTCGAAGCCATTGCGGCTGGACACGCCGATGTTGGGATAGAGCAGGCCGGTGCGGCGGCGGTCGTCGATCGGGAACGCCAGCCACGGCACGTACAGTACCGGCACCTTGCCGATGCGCAGGGTGGCGTTGCGGGCCACGCCGGTGCCTTCCTCGGTGTCGACGTCGATGCGCTGCGCGCGCAGTTCCCACCAGCGCTGGCTGGGAGGGCAGGTCGAGTACGTGGACTCGAACATCCGGCCCCTGGAGTCCTGCATCTCGATGCGCTCGGCACCACCGTTGCCGCGGCGCTCTGTCAGCTGGTAGCTGACGTTGTCGATGCGGTGCGAATCGGTGTTCTGGTCGCCCTCGAGGCGGTCGGCCACCACGCGCATCCCCGAATCCTGGTAGCGCACGTTGCCGGTGGCGACGTAGGTGCCGGTCTCCTGCGAGAACTCGATGCTGTCGGTACCCAGGAACTGGTCGCCCCGGCGCAGCGTCACGTTGCCGGTGACGTTGTAGATGCCGCCGTCCATGCCGATGGTCTGGTCGCCCTGGATGTCGGTGGGCAGGCTGTCGCGGTCGGCGGGAGCGCCGACCGGCGGCTGCGCGTCGGGGAACAGCGGGACGGCGTCCTCGACCGGGCACAGCGACCAGTCGACCGGGATGTCGTCATCCGCATGGGCCGCCAGCGACATCGCGATGCAGATCGGCAGGGGCAACAGGCGGAATGCTGGACGCACGCGGCAGGATCCCGGGGGGCGGAAAGGCCGCTAGCTTGCCGGAACCCCCGTGCAGCGGCAATGCAGATGGCAACCGCGGTTCATGCTGCGGGGAGGGTTGACGCCGCAACGTTCACCGTGGCCCGGTCCCCGCGTCGGCCTCCAGCAGCGCGGCGACATGGGCGACCGCGCCCTCGGCCAGCGCCCCGAGGTGGTAGCCGCCCTCGAGCATCGACACGATCCGGCCCTGGGCGTGCTGCGCGGCCTCCCGCATCAGCTCCCCGGTCAGCCAGCCGAAGTCGGCCGGTTCGAGGTCGAACTGGGCCATCGGGTCGCGGCGGTCGCCGTCGAACCCGGCCGACACCAGCACCAGTTGCGGTTCGAACGACCGGAGCGCCGGCAGCAGCTCCTCGCGCCAGGCCTGGCGGAACGCCCCGCCGCCGGCGCCGGCCGGCAGCGGCATGTTCACGACGTTGCCGGCGCCGCGCTCGTTGCCGGCGCCCGACCACGGATAGATACCGGCCTGGTGGGTACTCAGGTACAGCACCCGCGGGTCGTGCTCGAAGATGGCCTGGGTGCCGTTGCCGTGGTGGACGTCGAAGTCGATGATCGCCACCCGGCCGAGGCCGAAGCGGTCGAGCGCGTGCGCGGCGGACACGGCGATGTTGTTGAACAGGCAGAATCCCATCGCCGCGTCGACCGTGGCGTGGTGCCCGGGCGGACGTACCGCGCAGAACGCGACGTCGGTTTCCCCGTGCATGACCGCGTCGACCGCCGCCACGCCGGCGCCCGCTGCGCGAAGCGCCGCCTCGGGCGAGCCGGGCGAGACCACGGTATCGGGGTCGAGGTGGAGCGTGCCGTGCGGGGGCGGGCTCAGGACCGTGGCCAGCAGGCGTTCGTCGTGCACCCGCAGCAGCTGGCCGCGGGTGGCGCGCGGGGCCTCGATCCATTCGATGCCGGGGAACGCGTCGTGCACCGCCTCGAGCACCGAGCCCAGCCGGTCCGCGCACTCGGGATGTTCCAGGCCGGTGTCGTGGTCCAGGCAGGCCGGGTGCGTGTAGCCGAGCAGGCGGGCCATGGCCTAGCGTCTCTGGTGCTGCCAGAGCACTTCGCCGTGCCCGTCGTGGCGCGCCAGCGCCCGGGCGAGCACGAACAGCAGGTCGGACAGGCGGTTGAGGTAGCGGACCGCCTGCGGCCGCACCGCTTCCTGGCGCGCAAGCGCCACGGCGGCGCGTTCGGCGCGGCGCACCACGGTGCGCGCGACATGGCAGCGCGCCGCGGCCTCGCCCCCGCCGGGCAGGATGAAGTCCTTCAGCGGGGGCAGCGTGTCGTTGTGGTGGTCGAGCCACGCTTCCAGGCGCTCGACGTCGGCGTCGTGGATCGCAGCGTGGCCGGGGATGCAGAGCTCGCCGCCGAGGTCGAACAGCTGGTGCTGGATCGCGGTCAGCTGTTCGCGCACGTCGTCGGGCAGCGTCGCGGCGAGCAGCAGGCCGATGCTCGAGTTGGCCTCGTCGACGGTGCCGTAGGCCTCCACCCGCGCCGAGTCCTTGGCGACCCGGCTGCCGTCGCCCAGCCCGGTACTGCCGTCGTCGCCGGTCCGGGTGTAGATCTTCGACAGCCGGTTGCCCATGGCAGGGGCCGGGGCTCAGTCCTGCCCGCGGGCGTCCGCCAGCGCCGCCGCCTGCGCCGGCCACAGCCGGGCGAGGGCGACGTGCGCGGCGGCGGCGATGCCCACGTACATGGCGCTCACGCGCACGTAGGCCGGCAGCCAGTCGGTGTAGTTCTTCCACCAGCCGGCCAGGGTCGGCTCGGCGACCGCGTCGGCGAGCCAGTAGAAACCGCCCTGGGCGAACAGGTGGCAGGTCGCCGCGGCCACCACCACGCTGGTCAGCAGCAGGCCGGCGCTGCGCCACTGCACGCGGCCGCCGGTGGCGCGCTGCAGCCACCAGCCGCCGCTCCACATCGCCAGGTGCGCCGGCAGCAGCGCCCAGTAGCCGGGCGACACGCAATAGTGGGTCCAGAAGTCCAGGCCCTGGCCACGGATCACCAGCCAGTCCACGAACACGGCCAGCGCCGCGAGCAGCGGGAACGCCCAGCGGGTCCAGCGCTGCAGGTAGAAGCCGCCGATGAAGAACATCGCCCAGGATGCGTCCGGCACCGCGCCGAAATGATGCAGGCGCGTGGCCACCATCACGGCGGCAAGCAGGGTGAGGATCGCGGCGCGGCTGGCGGCGGTGCTCATGATGGATCGGACTCCGGGCGGACTGCGGGGAAAGTTCCATTCTAGCGGACGCTGCCGGGCGGCGCCCGCCGCTATCATGGCGCGATGGACGGCACCCACCAGGTACTGATCGTGGGCGGCGGGCTGGTGGGGGCCAGCCTGGCGCTGGCGCTCGACCGCGCCGGCGTGCCCGCGACCCTGGTGGAGGCCGCACCCTCGCCGCTGCCGGAGGTCTTCGACCAGCGCAACCTGAGCCTGGCCGAGACCACGGTCAACGCGCTGACCCGGCTGGGGGTGGTGGCGCGGCTGCGGGCCCCCGCGGGCGAGATCGGCCGCATCCACGCAAGCCGCCGCGGCGACTTCGGGCGGGTGCTGCTGGACGCGCGCGACTACGGGCGCGATCGCTTCGGCCTGGTGGTGGTGGCGCGCGACCTCGGGCACGCGCTCGAGGATGCGCTGGCGGCGACCTCGCACCTGCGGCGCCTGCGCGCGCGGGTCACCGGCGTGGGCCAGGTCGCTGGCGGCGTGCGCGAGGTACGCGTGGCGGATGCCGACGGCGAGCGCGGCCTGCGCGCGCGCCTGGTGGTCGCCGCCGACGGGACCACGAGTCGGGTGCGGCAGGCCCTGGGCATCGCGACCGAGGTCCACGACTACCGCCAGCACCTGTTCGTGGCCCGCCTGCGCACCGCGCGTGCGCCCGCCGGCACCGCCTGGGAGCGCCTCGGCGACGAGGGCCCGACCGCGCTGCTGCCGCGCGGCGATGGCGCCTGGGGCCTGGTGCACGGGGTCGCCGCGGACCAGGCCGACGCGGTGGACGCGATGCCGGACCACGCTTTCCTGGCCCGGGTCCAGGACGCGTTCGGCTGGCGCGTGGGCCGCTTCCTCGAGGCCGGGCCGCGCAGCCGCTATCCGCTGCAGCGGGTGGTGGCGCGGCGGACCACCGCCGCGCGCGCGGTCCTGGTCGGCAACGCCGCGCAGACCATCCACCCGATCGGCGCGCAGGGATTCAACCTCGGCCTGCGCGACGCCCTGGCCCTGGCCGAACTGGTGGCCGACGCGCCCGATCCCGGCGACGACGCGCTGCTCGAGGCCTACGCCGCGCGCCGCGCGCCCGACCGCGAGCGCACGCTGGCGTTCTCCGACGGGCTGGCGCGGCTCACCGCCAATCCCGCGCCGCTGCTGCGTCCGCTGCGCAGCCTGGGGCTGTTGGCGCTGGACCGGGTGCCGTCGCTGCAGGCATTGCTTGCCGGTGGCGCGATGGGCTACCGCGGCGACGTGCCGGCGCTGTGCCGCGGAGGCCCCGCATGAGGCGGCGCGTTCCACACGACGTGGCCGTGGTCGGCGGCGGCGCGGTGGGCGCGGCCTGCGCGCTGGCGCTGGCCCGGGAGGGGCTGGACGTGCGCCTGCTGGAGGCCAGGCGGCCGCCGCCGTGGTCGGCCGCGGAGCCCGACCTGCGCGTGTACGCGCTCGCTCCGGACAACGTGGCGCTG
>Ga0207873_1000929_pt1 | contig 30139 bp, 26 predicted proteins | sample BGWIniCompost_FD_187373 | JGI IMG/M metagenome (GOLD analysis project Ga0207873, IMG submission 187373) | Cellulose adapted compost microbial communities from Newby Island Compost Facility, Milpitas, CA, USA - BGW Initial Compost (SPAdes)... ...
GTCGAGTTAATGGCGTCTCAGCCAGTGGTGTCTCAGTGTTGTCATGTCGTGACCCGGTGCGCGTCGGATGGTTCGGGGCCTGTCAGGCGGCACACAGTGGTGGCTGCCGTCCTTCCCGTAGGTCCTCCAACGCGTCGAGTGCGTCGTCCAGGGTGGCGACCGACACCAGCATCAGGCCGTCCACCGCGTTGGCGACCGCCTCAGCACAGTTGGCTTCGGGGGTGAGGAAGACGGTGGCGCCGTCTCGTCGAGCCCCGACCAGCTTCTGGGGGATACCCCCGATCGGGCCGACCTCGCCGTCATCGTTGATCTCCCCGGTGCCGGCCACCACGTAACCACCGGTGAGATCCTCTGGATCGACGTGGTCGATGATCCCCAGTGCGAACATCAGCCCAGCGGACGGGCCTCCGATGTCAGAGATATCGAACTCGACGTCGTACTGGCACGGCTGTTCCTGCTCCAACTCCAGATCCAGCAGGGTGCTCTCCCCCGGCGTCACCTCAACGATGTGCTCCTGGCCGTCGCGCAGATAACCGATCTGGTGAGGTCGGTCCGGTTCAGTCTCGAGCAGGGTCCGCAGCCGGTTCACCGAGGTGACCGCTTCGTCATCGACGGTGAGGAGCTCGTCACCGGCGCGCAGCACCTCCTGCGCCGGTGATCCCTCCCGAACCCCGGTGACCATGACGTGGACCTCGCATCCCAGCTCCCGCAGGGCCGCGGTTTCGGCGCTGTCCTGGGAGGCGGTGAACTGGGCGGCGTTCTCCTGCTCGATCTCCTCCTCGGTCCGGTCGGGGGGATACACGAATTCCCGCGGCAGGACCGACTCGTCATCGATTACCCATGAATACAGAACATCGAGAAGGGTAGGGTCGCTGTACACCGAGACGGTCACCAACCGCAGTTGACCATCCGAGGAGGTTTCCTCGGCGCCGTCAACACGGATGATCGGCTCGCCGTCGTAGTTTCCCAACACATCCTCAGTGGGCCCCGGTTTGAAGATCACATATGGCACCTCCAACCGCAGGACCAACCAAGTGAGGACAGCGACCAACACCGCACCGACCGCAACGGTCCACCCGCGACGTTTCATGAAGGCGAGCCTAACCGCGGTCGGCCACGCGGCTGCGTGGCACCTGTTCGCTGGAAGCGCAACGATGACGGCAGGCGGACGATCGTCGCGGTCGCGTACCGTGGGGACAATGAGGCAGGTCCGGAGAACGCCATGACCGATATTCCCTTTGGGTTCAGTCTCCCCGGTGGAGGTGTACCCGATCCCAACAATCCGCAGCAGATGGCTCAATTCATCGCCCAGCTTCAGCGCCTTTTCACCGCACCGGGTTCTGGGCCGGTCAACTGGGAGTTGGCCCAGCAGATTGCGGTGACACAGGTGCGTGGCGATGATCCAGCCACGACCGGTCGCGACCAGGACGCGGTCGCCGACGCTCTGCGCCTGGCCGATCTGTGGTTGGAGCCGGTGACCGGGCTTCCCTCCGGAATCCGAACCACCGTGGCCTGGACCCGCCAGGAGTGGGTGAAATTCACACTGCCGGTCTGGCAGAAGCTGTGTGATCCGGTGGCCGGACACATGGTCGACGCTATGACCAGCCTGGTGCCCGAGCAGCTGCGTGGGCAGCTCGGCCCGATGACCAGCATGATGAGCACGGTCGGCGGGGCGTTGTTCGGGGGCCAACTGGGGCAGGCCCTGGCCTCCCTGGCCGGTGAGGTGCTGGCCAGTAGCGACATTGGCCTGCCGCTGGGTCCGTCGGCCACCGCGGCGCTCCTCCCGGCTAATGTCCGGGCGTACAGCCAGGGCTTGGAGATCGATGAGGAAGAGGTCCGGCTCTACGTCGCGCTGCGGGAGGCCGCTCATCAGCGCCTCTTTGAACACGTGCCGTGGTTGAAGAGCCACATTCTGGCGGCGGTGGAGACCTACGCGGGCGGCATCAAGGTCAACCAAGCGGTGGTGGAGGACCTGTTCGGCAAGCTGGACCCGATGCGTCCAGAGACGATGCAGGAACTCAACATCGAGGGGGTGTTCGCCCCCGAGGACACACCAGCGCAGAAGGCCGCGCTCGCCCGTCTGGAGACCATCCTGGCGTTGGTCGAGGGCTGGGTCACCCATGTCGTGGACCAGGCGGTGGCTAACCGCCTGCCTAACGCGGTACGGCTGGCCGAGGCGTTCCGGCGGCGGCGCGCCGCGGGAGGCCCGGCTGAGGAAACCTTCGCCACCCTGGTCGGACTGGAGTTGCGTCCTCGCCGGTTGCGGGAGGCCGCGGCGGTGTGGCAGGCCCTCAGCGAGGTACGCGGGGTCGAAGGACGCGACGCGTTGTGGGAGCACCCCGACCTGCTCCCCAGCAGCGATGACTTCGCCGATCCGCACGGGTTCGCGCACTCCGCAGGCAGCGGGCTGGAAGGCCTGGATTTCAGCGTGCTCAAGATGAACGATGAGCCCGAGGAGGGCACGTCCGGCCACAGCGGTTCCCCCGAGAACAACTCCGGTTCTGGGGAGGGCGACGACCCGGAGACCCGGGACAAGGGGACCGAGGGCTGAGGGAAGCCGGAACCACGACGTCAGGACCAGACGTCATACCCAGACGTCAGAGCCAGACGTCAGGACCGGGGTGCCGGGATCGACGGTCCGGTCCCGCTGCCCCGGTCCCCATATCGGTCCCCATATCCACGCCTGGTCACTCCCCACCCCCGCTGCTGATCTGTACGACCACGTTGTCTTGGGTGACCTCTTGGATCGTCACCTGGAAGCCGCCGACTTCGGTGGAGCCGTCCATCGGGATGCTCACCCGCTGACCGGCGACCTCTAAGGTGACCATGTCGTTTTCAATCCCCACCAAAGTCACCTCAACTCCCAGCACATTGGCGTTGGCCTCCACGCCACGATCGAAGGTGATCTCGCAGGAGTTAAGGTCACAGCTCGTTTCGCTCCCCTCCCCACCACAGGCGGAGAGGAGGGCCAAACCCATCGCTAAGGCGCTGAAGGCGGCCGCCGCACGGTATCGAGCGCGTTGATTTATCACAGGGGCAGTGTACGAACAGCACGCACCCAATAACGTTACGTAAAGTCGAATACCGCGCGCTTCTTGATTTTCTTCACGATTAACTACACTCCAGACAGGAGAGCACGAGTCGCCTCCCAGCCTTCCAGGGCGGGATCGAGTCGCCTGAAGGCCTCCGGTCCGCGCAGCCGGTACCAGCCCATCGCTTCGGCCACCACACCCGGCTTCCGGGCGGCGCGACGCAGCTCCGGCACAGTGGCCTCTTCCAGAGTGGGATCGGCCTGGATGAGCCATTCGGGTGGAGGCAGCACGGCAGCCAGGCCCAGCAGGCCCCGCTCGGCTCCGATATCGGGAGCGGCCGCGGCTTGACGCCGCCCTAACGGCCGCAGCAGCTTCCCTACCAGCATGGAGGGCAGATCAGGGGCGTCCGCGGCCAGGATCGCCGCTTGGGCGTACCCTTCCTGAGCGAGATGCCGCAGCGCGGACAGCGGGGTAGCCACGTCGACGACATACACCCGCATCCCCGGCCAGATGACCGCCTCAGCCAGGGGGCGGTCCGCCTCGGTCGTCACCACCGCGGTTTCCACCTCGGCCAGGGGCGCCAATAGATCCACCACGTCCTCAAGCACCGCACGACGCCATCGCGCGGGTGCGACTCCAGGGGGTACCCACTGTGCGGGTCCGAGTAGGACCGCCACACATCGCGTCATTACTCACCTTCGGGTGGCCCGGCGTCTGGGGGCAGATCCTCGCGTAGATCCAGTCCGGCGGCGGCCGCGACTCCTTCCAGGTAGCCGCGGGCGCGTTCGGTACGAGGGTAGCGCTTGAGAAGTTCCCAGAAGTCCCGCCCGTGGCCAACCACGATCAGGTGCGCTAATTCGTGCAGCAGCACGTAGTCGATAACCCAGTCGGGCATTCCCTGCAGCCGATCCGACAATCGGATGGTCCGGTCCACAGGGGTGCACGACCCCCACCGTCCTCGCTGGTTACCAACCCACCGCACGCTCACCGGCTGGGCGTCGGGATGATCAGGGAAGTATTTGCGCCCCAACCGCCGTGCTCGAACCAACAGGTCGTCATCACCAGGTCTACTACGTCGTTCCCGGGCCGCGAGTCGCTCGAGCATACGGTCGACCCACTCGCGCTCCTCGGCCTCGGTGAAGCGTGCGGGGATCAGGACCACCACACGATCTCCCTCCCGGTAGGCCGAGACGGTACGGCGACGCTTGGCGCTGCGCCGTACCTCGATGACCGGGTCCGGAACTGGCTTGCCCACCACGTTCGAACGCTATCCGGCAGAGGCCTGTAGGCGGCAGGGTCGACCTTCGGATTACGCCGCTTTGTTACTGATAAGCCATGAGTAGCCGTCGTCAGCCTGGGTAATGTGCCTGCTCATCAGGCATGTCGTGTTGACCGGGGGATGGTGGGCTGCTTAGCGTCTGCACCGGTGTCCCGGCAGACACCGCGGAGACCCCCGACCCTGCCGCGAAGCCGGAGCGCGGGGAAGGCGACGGGTTCCCGGCAGGTCGGGGGAGCTATGTCCAGATTAGGGGCAATATACGCGATCGCTTATCAAAAGAGCGATCAGTCCCGGTCCGGGTTTGGTTCCTCACAGCTCTGACGAGGAGTGAGGGAGACCGGGTACGCCCTGGGTAGGGTCCGCGAGACGACGACCCACGTCTGTGACTGACTACAGCTCAGTTCACGAGCTCGTTACGGACGAAGTTCACAACCTGCGCGTTTCGTGCCGGATAGACAGAGGAGGAATCGTGGCCGAGACCTATAACGGCTACTGCGTGAAGTGCAAGGAGAAGCGCGACTTCCAGGGCGAGGTCGCGGTGAGCGACTCCGGACGCCGAATGGCCAAAGGGACATGTCCGGTCTGTGGCACCAAGATGAACCGAATCCTCGGCAAGGCGTGAGCCGCCGCTTCTCGACCGTCTGACCGGTGGGGCGACGCGACGCGTCGCCCCACCGGCTTTTTCACCCTGGCCATGACCAGCCGACGAACCCCACATCCAGCCCACATCGCCGTTTCGGCCCGCGCTACCCATCGAGGCCACCATCACCTTTGTCGCATATCCGACAATGGCGACGTCGAGTTGTGGATAACTAGCCCAATCCTGTGGACAACCTGGGGACGGGCTGTGGATATCCCACCGCAGCTGTGGACAACCACGACTCTTCGCATATATGGATGAGACCGTCATCCTCCATGAAGCGGATATTTCTTCCACCATGGTTGGTGCGACTGTGGCGGCACACGCGTACCGTGCAATTCGGCGTCGATCCGTCCCACGCGGTCGTGCTGGAGTTCGGTGACTTCGCCGAGATCCGGCTGCTTGACCTGATGGACGGCACCCGAACCGAACCTCAGATCCACCAGGAGGCGGCTCAGCTCGGGATCCCCACCTCCGTCACGGACCGGCTGCTGCGGCTGTTGCGGTCGGCCGGCCTGTTGTTCGATCCCGCTGCGGTGATCGCCCACCGCCTGCCAGAGGGCAAACGCCGCCGCCTGGAACCAGAGCTCGCTGGCCTCGCGCTCCGTAACCGCTCCCTGGGCGCCCCAGCCTCGTCGGACCGAACGCACGATCGCTCACCGGCTTCTGTGCTCGTCAATCGGCATCACAGTCGGGTACGCGTATGCGGCCGCGGCCGCATGGTCGCCCCGGTGGCCGCGCTCCTGGCCGCCGCGGGTGTGGGCCGGGTGGAGCTGGAGATCCCGGGCCGTGCCGCGATCGGTGACCACGCGGTGGGCGGTCTGTTGCCCGGCGACGAAGGCCGGTCACGGTTGTTGGCCGCCCAGGACGCGGTGCTCCGCGCGGCGCCCGATACCAAGGTGTGTGCGGTGGGGACGGAACGCGTCGACCTGGTGATCTTCCTGGGTACGCCCCGTCCGGCGCCACTGGCGGCGACGACGTACGCGCTGCGGCGACAGCCGCATCTGACGGCGTGGCTGCGCGACGGCACCGTCGTGGTGGGTCCGCTGGTTGAACCTGGACGCACCACCTGTCTGCAGTGTGTTGACCTGCATCGACAGGACCGGGACCCGGCCTGGCCGCTGCTGGCTGCCCAGCTCGCCACGACACCGGAGCGACCCGAGCCCGGCGAGGTCGGGGTAGTCACCGCGGGAGCCGCACTGACCGTCATGCAGGCCTTGTACTACCTCGACGGCGGAGAGCCGGAGACAATGGGCGGCACCCTGGAGCTGCGGGGTCCCGGCCGGATCCGCCGACGCAGTTGGACACCGCATCCCCGCTGCCGCTGCCTGATCCGCCCGCGCCGTCATGCCTGCTGAAACGTCAACCCAACAAATTGATCTTGATTGGAGAAAACCATCCGGGTAACCCGGGAATAGTCGGATACCGTGGGATCCAGCTACCGCTCGATCCGAGGAGAATGAGCGCGTGACCGACATCCCCCGCTGGGCCGTATCACGTACGGTGAAACTGGCTTCACTCCCGCTGGGCTTCGCTGGCCGAGCCGCGCTCGGTCTCGGTAAACGAGTCACCGGTCTGGCCCCCGAGGCCATCACGGCCGAGATTCAGCAGCGCACAGCTGAGCAGCTGTTCAGCGTGCTGGGTCAACTCAAGGGCGGCGCCATGAAGTTGGGCCAGGCGTTATCCGTCTTCGAGGCGGCCCTCCCCGAGCACATCGCCGCCCCGTATCGGGCGGCCCTGACCAAACTCCAGGACGCCGCACCCGCCCTGCCGGCCGCCACCGTGCACAAGGTGCTCGCCGCTGAACTCGGCCCACGATGGCGTCGCCGGTTCGCCGACTTCGACGACACACCGGCGGCCGCGGCCAGTATCGGCCAGGTTCACCGGGCGGTGTGGCGGGACGGTCGCGAAGTCGCCGTGAAGGTGCAGTACCCCGGCGCGGGAGAGGCCCTGTTGGCCGACCTCAACCAGCTCAGCAAGGCCACGCTGCTGTTCCGCGTGATCCAGCCTGCGCTGGAGATCAAACCACTGATCGCGGAGCTACGCGAACGCCTCAACGAGGAGTTGGACTACGAGTTAGAGGCCCGCACGCAACAGGCCTTTGTGAAGGCGTACGCCGACAGCAGCGAGATCGCGATCCCGGCGGTGGTCGCCGCTTCCCCGAAGGTCCTAGTGACCGAATGGATGGACGGCACGCCGTTATCGAAAGTCATCGCTTCCGGCACCCAAGAGGAGCGGGACCGGGCCGGCCTGTTGCTGGCCACCTTGCACTTCTCCGCTCCCGCACTGGCTGGCCTGCTCCACGCCGATCCTCATCCCGGTAATTTCCGTATGCTCCCGGACGGGCGGTTAGGGGTATTCGACTTCGGAGCGGTCGCACGGCTGCCGGGAGGCCTCCCCGAGCCGATCGGGCGCCTGACCCGGCTGGCCCTGGCTGGTGAAGCAACAGCCGTGCTCGACGGGCTGCGGCAAGAGGGATTCATCAAACCGGATCTTGAGGTCGACGCCGAAGCGCTCCTGGACTTCCTGCTGCCCATGCTGGAGCCGATCGCCCGTGACGAGTTCCGGTTCAGCCGCTCCTGGCTGCGTCATGAGGCGGTCCGGCTGACCGCACCACGCAGCCCGGCCTACCAATTCAGCAGGAATCTCAACCTGCCCCCGGCGTACCTGCTGGTGCACCGGGTGACCTTGGGGTCCATCGGGGTGCTGTGCCAGCTGGAGGCCAAGGCTCCCTACCGCGCGGTGGTGGAGCGGTGGGTACCCGGATTCGCTGGCTGAGCCGGGTACCCGTCACGATCTCAGGGTTCGCGGAGTAGTGACGGGGTCATACTCCGTTCACCACCAGATTTCGTCGAGTTTGCCCTCGATAGCGCTCAGGTTTTCACGGGTGCAGTTGTCGCAGAGCCATTCGGGACCGTGGCGCCCCACCTGTCGGGTCCAGATGAGCGGTACGTCGGCCACGACAAGGCCACACGAGACGCACACCGCTCCCAGGCTCTCGTCCTCGATCCGATCCCGTTCCTCGGTACGAGTGTTCACACCTGCTCCCCTGTCACCGATACCGGGTGAGTGATGTCCGTCTCACCCCTACCTTGGAGACGTTACGCTACGCCTCCCCGTTACGGGTGCAGGTTAGGGGGTTGTTGTATCCGATCCACGACAGCTTCGTCAGTGATCGCCATCCTCTGAAAAACCGACAGCTTGCGTTCGAAATCTCGTTGAAACCACCCCGAAACCAGCGACGCGTCAGCGTGACATTCGCACGCTGACGCGTCAGCCAGTGTTCAGTCCTTTATAGACTAAATTCCCCTTGGGCCGGGGCGTCACCCGATGCTTTTAAAGCTGTCTTCACGCCTTATTCCGGCGCTGATCACAGCGTTCACACCGGCTTGCTCTACGTGACGCTCCCGGCTTCCGTCGGCGGATCAGGGCGTTAAACTCAGCTCCGCTGTTCCCGCTCGCGGCGCCGCACCGCGGCGGTGATCCATAAGGCGCCCCGTACTTTGGGTTCTCGCCGCTGCGTGTCCTCGGACATTCGCGCTCTCGCAAGCGCTTCATTGATCAGATACAAGGCGTTACTCCCATATCCACGAACGTCAGTGATATCCGGGTACTGGTGTGCTATGACAGGGCGCGGTTCACGCGCCGCTACTGCTGGTAGGGCGTACATCAGGCCGCGTCCTCTCCGTGCACATCGATCGGGCGGGTGTTCTTCAACAGCTGCTCGGTCCGAACGGTCACCTCAACCCGGGCGATCGCGTCCCGAGCGGCGTCCTCCTTACGAGGACGTCCCCGCGGCCGCTTCCGCGGCACCACCACACCGCGCTCGAAGATCTCGCCGCCCCAGACACCCCAGGGCTCACGCCGCTCAACGGCGCCGGCCAGGCACTCCAACCGCAGCGGGCATTCGCCGCAGATCGCCTTGGCGATCTCCAACTCAGCCGGAGAGTCTGCGAACCACAGATCCGGGTCGTACTGCCGGCAGGGCAGCTCGACTCCCTCGGCGGCGAGTCCGCCGAAGGGAGCCACGGCCAGGTTCATCGTCCCGGTCACCTCGTTCCTTCCTCGGTCTCGATCCTCTGGTCTGGTGAAACCACGCTGGTCATGCAAAAGGCCGCGGATCCCGGAGTCGGGGTCCGCGGCCTCGAGGTGAGCCGACTGGCCGAATGGCCGTTTTTACGCCGGTCTTCCTCGAGGTGGGACTCCGCCCATGTAATCGGTCCGGTACGACAAAACGACGATTTCAGGGGTCTCCGGGGTGCTCTCGATTACTGGGAGGGCACGATTCGTGGCCTGATCGAGGGTCTGCTTACGGTTACGGGCTTCAATTCCGATTCGAGCGAACGGTCGTGCTTTGAGCGCACCGCACCCTTCAAATCGGAGCTCTTTCGCTGCCCGTGCCACCGGTGCTGCCGCTGCTGCCAGCAGCCTCCGAGCGGCTGCTTTGAGAAGGGCCTCACCGGAAAGCACGGTGGTCAGCTGTGCCTGGACGCGGAGAGCGGACAGCCCGGAGAACGGTTGCTCAACAAGTGCGATTGCTGTGGTCACCGTTCTCACCTCCTGCCCTTCTCCAGCGCCGTGGTTACCCATCGACGGACATGAATCGAGGTCAGCGCCGAAGGCGCCGCATCCGTTCCCTGAGGCTATGCCTCCCGCTCACAGGAGAGCAACGTATTTTTCTAAACCTGTTGTGGAAGTCATCTGACAGTTCATATAAGAACGGCTGGCGACGACACAGTTACAGATCGTCAGGATCTGCTCCCTGAATCAACGCCAGTACCGCGTCACCGTACTGTTCGAGCTTGCGCGGCCCAATCCCGGGGATCGCCACCAACTCCTCAGTACGCTCTGGACGCCGTTCGGCTAACGCCGTCAAGGTCGCGTCGGTGAAGACGACATACGCCGGAACCCGCTGTTCACCGGCTACTCGGGCACGCCATCGACGCAGCCGGTCATATAGCTCCTCGTCGATATCAGAGGGGCAGTCCACACAACGCCCCAGCTTGCGTGCCACACCATCGGTCAGAGTGGTTCCGCAGACCCGGCAGGACATCATTCTCAGCCCACGCACGCTGCGTCCTCTTTTGCCCCCCGTTTCCCCCACGGCAGCCGGGGTTCTTCTGGTGAAGCTGGGATCCAGCATGGGCAGAAAACGACACGGCCGGCGTTGACGACCGCCCGGAGAACGAGCCGCGGCCCACGACAGCCAGAGCACCTCCCGTGCTCGGGTGATACCGACATACAACAGGCGCCGCTCTTCCTCCACATTGGCCAGAGTCCGGGCGTAGGAGACCGGAATAGTGCCGTCCACCAGCCCGACCAGGAACACCACGTCCCACTCCAACCCTTTCGCGGCATGCAACGACGCCAGGGTCACCCCCTCCAGGGTCGGCACGTGCTGGGCAGCGGCGCGTCTGAGCAATTCAGCGTGGAACCGCTCCAACGGCGTACCCCAGCTTCCTGGGCTCGCACCGGCGACACCAGCGGATTCGGCGGCTTCAGAGGCGGCCACGAAGTCATCGGCCAACCTGACCAGGGCCGCCAACGCCTCCCAGCTTTCCCGCGCTGCCCCTCCCGACGCGGGCTGGTCCGGATGCCACCCCACCGCCCGCAACGCCCCTATGACCGCCTCGGGCAGCGGTACAGCGGGATCGGTACTGGCGACAGCGGCGCGAATCGCCGTCATCGCCCGGCGTACCTCTGGTCTGTCAAAAAATCGTTCGGCGCCCCGCACCACATACGGCACCCCCGCGTCGGCGAGCGCCTCCTCATAGATCGCCGACTGGGCGTTGGTCCGAAACAGCACCGCGATCTGGCTAGGAGGCCTTCCCTGAGCCACCAGGGTCGCGCACTGGGCGGCGACCGCCGCCGCCTCAGCCGGTTCATCCGGGAAGGTACGCACGATCGGCGGCGGCCCTGAGGGGCGCTGTCCTGTCAAGGCCAGCCGCACCCGCGCCTCAGGGCCGCGTGACGCGCTGATGACGGTGTTAGCGAGCTCCACCACCTCAGGCGTGGAACGGTAGTCGCGCGTCAGACGGACAACGACGGCGTCGGGGTAACGGCGTGGGAATTCCAGCAGATACCGCGACGAGGCCCCGGTAAATGAGTAGATCGTTTGACTGGCGTCGCCGACCACGGTGATATCCCGCCGCTGCCCCAACCACGCCTCCAGCAGACGTTGCTGAACCGGGTTGACGTCCTGATACTCATCAACCACGAAATGGCGGTACTGGGCGCGAATCTGTGCGGCCACATCCGGGTGCTCCTCAATGGCCCAGATCGCTCCTCGCAGCAGGTCCTCGAAATCCATCACGCCCGCTGCGCTCTTGACCCGTTCGTACTCCGCGTACACCGCGGCGACGGTCTCAGCCTCCAGCGGGGGTTCCCGACCGGCGCGGGCCGCCGCCTCCGCGTACCCCTCCGGTTGCACCAAAGTGGCCTTAGCCCACTCAATCTCGCTGGCCAGGTCCCGAGCCAGATCCCGATCAGCGGACCGGAGCCCCACCTTGGCCGCCGCCTGCGTCACAAAACGCGCTTTGGTCTCCACGACCTCCGGCAATGGACGGCCGTCCAGCAGGCGGGGCGCGAAGTACCGCAGCTGCCGCGCCGCCGCCGCGTGGAAGGTGCGGGCCTGCACCCCCGGCACCCCTAGCTTGGCGAGCCGATCCCGCAACTCCCCCGCTGCCCGGGCGGTGAACGTCACCGCCAACACATGCTCCGGCCGGATCTGACCTCTCAAGGAGCGGTAGGCGATCCGGTGGGTGATGGCACGCGTCTTCCCCGTCCCGGCGCCGGCCAGGACACACACCGGACCGGCCGGCGCGGTCACCACCCGCTGCTGCTCGGCATCGAGCCCGGCCAGGACCCGCTCGAGGGCTGCTGAGTCACTCGCCACAGCCGGGCATCTTCCCAGGGGGACATGTTGTTGACACCACTGGGTGGGAATCCCAGACCGGCATGTCACGGATGACCCGCTCAACAATGGCGCTAGCGTCAAGCGCGTATCTTCACAGGTCGCTCAAGGAGGCACCGATGGCGTTGACGGTCTACTCCACACCGTGGTGCGGCTACTGCCGCCGGCTCAAAAGCCAACTGGACCGGGAGGGGATCGCCTACACCGAGGTGGACATCGAACAAGATCCAGCCGCCGCGGAGTTCGTCATGAGCGTCAACGGTGGTAACCAGACGGTGCCGACGGTCCGGTTCCCTGACGGGACCACAATGACCAACCCGACCATCGTCGACGTGCGCCAGCACCTGGCGCAGGCCAACGCGAGCTGACGGTACGCGCGGGGGCGCCCGTCACGGCATCACGCACCTGAGCCGCGTACCCATGCGTTCTGGCATGTCGCGGCCAAGAGAGCACCCGAGGCGCGGCACACCCGTGCGTCATCACGGTTTTTGGGTGTCCTAGACAGTGTCCTGAACATCGAAAACACCGAGGGCGCGGACCGTGTGATCCGCGCCCTCGGTGTGGTTCTAGTCAGCTGAGCTGTCTCCTTTGCCCTCTGCTCTTTTGCTATCTACTCTGCGGATCGGTCCGCTTAGCCCGCTATGGCCGCGTCGCCTCATCCGGACTCTCCGGGCCCCGTCGCCGGATCATCCGTAACGCGGTGCCGGCCACGACCATGCCACCGCCCAGCAGCGCTATACCACCCACCGCCAGTCCGATCACCGGTAGCTCACCGTCGCTCCCGTCGCCACCAGGCGACGCCAACGGTGATCCCTCCAGACTGTGAGGCGGAGTTGTCTCGCTCAAAGATGGCGAGGTTGAGGCATCGGGGGACGGGGGGTGTCTCTCCCTCACACTAGTGAGTAGATGTAGTCAAAGATGGCGTCGGTGAGCTGGTCGTAGCTCGTCCCCAGGACCTCCTCGGTGGCCGTGTTCACGTGCTCGGTCCCTAACCGTTCGTAGTAGTCCAGTAAAGTCGGCTCCCCATATTCAGAGGCGATGTAGCGGCACGCTAACCAGCCGATGGTGTAGTTGATATCTGGTTCGTCATAAAAACGCTGGCCATCAGGTAATCGCGACGGCAGTCGTCCGTCCTCGATCGCCTGCCGCACTGGCCAGATCCACTCCTCGACCGGCTCTTCCTCCAGCGCGACATACTCCGCGATCCCCTCAGCGATCCACACTGGAGTCGTAAAAGTTGATATCGGCCCCAACGCCACGTGGGTGATCTCGTGCACCAGCAGCAGAGACGACGCTCTGCTCACCTCCCGGAAAGCGTCGGGGTTGAGGATGATGCGGTAACCGGTCTCGGTCAGGGTCACCGGATCGCTCCACTCCCAGACCCCGTCGAACATCTCGACGGCGATCGCGGCGACATCCGCAGGAGGCGTCTCGTTCCTGCCCCAGAACGAGTTGTAGACCAGGGTATCGTCCACCGCGATCATCACGACCCTGCCTGACCAGCCGTCCTGGCGAAACTCTTGGACGGTCTCGGTGGCCTGCTGTGCCCTGTCCAGCAACGCCCGGGTGTTCGCCTGTCCCTCCGAAACGATCAGCAGCACGTCCTCCGAACTCAGGGCCAGGATCGGGGACACGTCCCACACCTGGGCTCCGGTGCCGTCTGGTAGCTGATCCCCGGAGGCTTCACCGGCGATGACCCAGCGGTTTCCCCGCCACGCGAACAGGGGAACCCACGGAGCGGCGATCGTTCCCTGATCAAACCCTTCGAAGGCGTACTCGATGGTCACCCGAGGTGCGTACGCCCGAGGCAGGCCGCTCTCCCGCGCAAGCTGCGGGTAGGAGCCGTCCTGCCTCCGGAACGCGAACTCTCCAAAAGGTAACGAGGTGAGGTTGTCAAAAACCCTCTCCTGGCGACGGACAAACTCCGGGTCACTGCTGTCCAGGTCGGCGAGGAACAGCTCGCGATCCTGCGTGAGCACCGCCCGGGTACGGCGGAGGAGGATCGCGTCGACCGCGCTGTCAGGGTTGGCAGGGTCGGTGGGGACATCGGGGACCGGCCCTGTGGGTTCGATCCTGGCCGGCCCGGCCGCGGTGGGGCCGGTCCCGGCGTGAAAGGTGTACTGGACGTCGGGCACGAACAGGGGCGCCCCAGCGACACCACCCGCCACCAGCAGGAGCGCCGATAACGCCAGCAGTAACCAGACGGTCCGACGCTTCAACGGGGGAAGCGGCGCGTCAGGCCCCGAATACGGGTGGGAAGAATGCGGGTAACCCGGTGGAAGGGGCACTGGAGACGGGGATCCAGACCAGCCGGGTTGTGACATGGGGCTTCCTCGGTACGCGGGGACAGGAGTATGTCATCGTGCACGGTCGGAATCAGCTTGTCAGTAGCTAATCCGACCGTTACGACGCGTTCCCGCTCAACCAACCGTCGATGATGTACCGGGCGATAGAGGCGGGTGGAGGTAACCGGGGCCCGTTCGGTCCACTCAGCTCTTCACGGCTGTACCAGCCGGCCTCGGCGAGCTCCATGCCGTCGACCACAAGTGGGGAGGACGGGTCTCCCACCGCCGTGAACCCCAACATCAACGAGCCAGGGAACGGCCAGGGCTGGCTGGCCACGTACCGGATATCCCGAACCGCGATCCCGACTTCCTCGGCCACCTCCCGCGCCACCGCGGCCTCCGCCGACTCCCCGGGCTCGACGAACCCGGCCAGGCATGAGTAGCGGCCGGGTGGCCAGGCGGCCTGACGCCCCAGCAGGCACCGCCCCTGAGGTCCGGCCACCCCGTCATGCACCAGCATGATCACAGCGGGGTCGGTCCGGGGCCAGCTGACCGGTCCCCCATCCGGGGGTTGCCGGGTCCACCCACCGTTCCCCACCACCGTGGGCGCTCCGGTGACCGGGTCGTACGCGGCCCGCGCGTGCCAGTTGATCAGTGCTATGGCGGTCGTCAACAGGCCCGCGTCACGGTCATCGACCAGGTGTCCCACCTCGAACAGCGACGCCGGCCGCGCCCCCGCGATGGTGGGCAGTTCCCCTTCGACCGCGAAGTATGGCGTCTGGTCGACATCCAACCCCAGGAACAACCGCTCGTTGTCCGGGGCCTGGTCGGGAGTGACGAACAACAGCCGCGGCGGATCACCAGTGACCAGCGCCTTTCCCTGGGAAATGATCAAGACTCGTCCACGCCGCCAGGCGGCGGCGAGCCATTCGGGATCAGAGCGATGGTGAGCGGCCCGGTCGATCGTGCTTCGAGACAGCGTCGGGCCAGGACGAGATGCGGTGGGTATGGACACCAAACCACCGTAACCACCACGTGGCGGCACTGATTCACCGCCCGTGATCGTCATCACGATCCTCCGCTCATCTCCAGCAAGCCGGACAACCGACCCCATCACCGGTGACGGCCACGGTGGCCTGTGAGCCCGGGCCGTCACCGGTGTTGCTCGTTTTCAGTTGGGTCAGTGTTAGTGAGAGGCGAGGGTGACCTCACCGAACAGGCGCAGCGGCTGCTCGACCTGGCTCGCGTCCCCCACGACGATCGTTACCCCCCGCGCCGGGGCCAGGTAACGGCTCGCGGCCGCGAACACGTCATCCAGCGTCGCCTCCATCAGTTGTCGACGGTGCTCGGCCAGCCAGTCCAGCCGCAGGCCGAAGCCTGCCAGATTCGACACCAGCCCGGCCAAGCCGGCCTGCGTTGCGATCCCCAACTGCAGGGTGCCCAACGCGTACTGCCGTGCCTGCTCCAGCTCCTCCTGGGTGGGGGGTGTGGAGGCGATCCGGCCCAGCTCGTACCACGTCTCCAGCAGCGCCGGCGCTGTGACCTCGGTGGCGACGTCGGCGGAGACCACCAACGCGGTGCCGGCCACCGAGTGTTCGATGACGGCGTGGGGTGAGTAGGTGTACCCCTTATCCTCGCGGATGTTCTCCACCAGGCGGGATGAGAAGTAGCCACCGAAGACCAGGTTGGCCAACTGCAGCGCGGCGTGATCGGGGTGCGACCGCCCAACCCCGGTGAAGGCCAGCCGCAGCGACGACTGCACCGAACCCGGCCGGTCGACCAGGGTGATCGGCCCGGATTTCAGCGGCGGCACCGGCGGCAGCTCCACCGTCTTGCCGCTGCCGTTCCAGCTGGACAGCGCCTTCTCCGCCGAATCCAGCGCCTTGGCGGGGGTGATGTCCCCCACCAGCACCAAAGTCGCGCCCAGCGGGCGTACCCGTTCGGCGTGTAGACTGCGCAGATTCCCGGGCCGGACCGCGAGCACCTGCTCCGGCCGCGGCGTCTGCACCGCGTACGGATGCCGGCCGTACATCCGGCGCAGCAGGGCGCTGCGCGCGATGTGCGCCGGCTGCGTCAGGGCCACCCGGATCCGGTCGGCGAGCCGATCCCGCTCGGTGGCCACCTCCTGCGCCGGGTACGTCGCGCCGGTGAGCACCTCGGCGAGGATCTCCAACAGTCGATCCAGGCCGCTGACCAAGCTGTTACCGGAGATCACCAAGCGGTCCGGGTCCACTCCGGCCGACAGGGCGCCACCGACTTTCTGCAGCTCAGCGGCGATGTCCACCGTGGACATCGTCTCGGTCCCGGACAGCAGGGTTTGCCCTAGCAGGCTGGCCCGAGGCAGGTTCGCCCGTGCAAACGGAATGCGCAGGCGCAGTTCAACCAACGGAACCGCGGGGCGGTGTACCGCGATAATCGTCAATCCGTTGGCCAGGGTCCGCTCCTCGGACGCGGGCAGCCGCAACTGCGTCGCTGGCAGCAGGTCGGGGACGGGACGCGGGCTCACAGCTTGCCTCCTGGCTGGACCTCGACCGACGCACGCCGCTCAGGCCGCAGCGTGGCCGCGGCCGCGACGATCTGTTCCTCAGTGACCTCACTGATCAGGCGGGGCAGCTCACCCAACAGGCCTGCGTCACCCCGCTGCTGCTCCAGTACCGCCATCTGTAGGCACCGACCCAGCACCGAATCGTTCTCCCGCAACAGATGGGTGGCCATCCGGGCCTGCACCCGCTCCAGCTCCTCAGGCTCCAATCCGTCGGTGGCCAGCCGCTCCAATTCCTCGTCGACCGTGCGTAGCACCTTATCCACGTCACCGTCCGGGGGCAGGTGCGCCTGCAGCAGCAGCGCGGTGGGGTTACGCACCTCGAACGGTTCCCCCATGAACCCGATGTAGCCTCCCACGCTGCTTGCGCTGCGATCGGTGAGGACCAGGCGCCGTACCAGGCGTGAGGCGTCCCCGTCGGTCAGTACCTCGGCCAGGACCACATAGGGCAGGTACGCCTCGAATTCAGCGATTGGATCGGGTACGCGCCACGCGGCCGCCACGGCGGGCAGCGGCGCATGCGGGTCGGTGTAGGCCGACCGCCGCTCGGCGTCCAGATCCGGCTCATCGAAGTTCGGCCGAGGCGGCGCGGGGCGGGCCTCGATGTCCCCGAAGTGGCGCTCGACCAGCTGAATGGCCGTCTCCACGTCCACGTCACCGCCGACGGTGAGTACCGCGTTGCTGGCCGCGTAGTAGCGGTTGAAGAAGTCCTGGGCGTCCTCCACAGTGGCCGACTCCAGGTCCTCAAAGGAGCCGTACCCGTCATGTGCGTTGGGGAAGGTGTCGAACATGACCGGTGGAAGCCGCAGCCAGGGGAACCCGCCGTAGGGCCGGTTGAGCACGTTGACCCGGATCTCCTCCTTAACCACGTCGATCTGGTTGCGGAGGTTCTCCTCGGTGATCCGAGGGCTGCGCATCCGGTCGGCCTCCAGGAACAGCGCCCGCTCCAAGGCGTTGGCTGGAAGCAGTTCGTAGTAGTCGGTGTAGTCCAGATGGGTGGAGCCGTTGAAGGTGCCACCCGATCCCTGGACGTAGCGGAAGTGGGCCAGCTTCTCCAGGTTCTCCGAGCCTTGGAACATCAGATGCTCAAAGAGGTGAGCGAAGCCGGTCCGTCCCTCCGGTTCGGAGCGAATACCGACGTCGTAGACGACGGCCACGCCCACGACGGGGGCGCTACGGTCCGGGGCGATCACGACCCGTAGACCGTTGGACAGCGTGAACCGCTCGACCGGGAACCGGGTAGCCGGAATTCTCATACTGCGACGAGCCACCTATTGACCCTAACGGGTATTCGCCGTTGTCTCGGCCACGTCATCGTCTCCGGGGGCGTCGCCACAGCTCATCGGGGTCGAACCCGATACCTCCGGGAGCGCCGGGAAGACGGAGATATCACCAACCTTCGCCCGACTGATCTCCTCACAGAGGCCGTGTACCAACTCGTACCCGACCAGCGGCATGTCCTGATCGGGTGCGATTTCACGCTGCCGAGATTCTGTGGCTGGGCTGCCCGCGTACCAGACCCGCCAAGATCCGCCATGACCAAGATCAGCCATGGTCCTGCCCACCGCGCTCCACCGTCTCAGTGTCGTCTGTCACACCACAGGGCGTGCCCGGCCCATCACGCCCACTCAACCGATCGGACGATCGGGCCGATCACCGTCTCTGATCGGTGGTGAAACCCGGTCTTCCCGTCGCCGACGGGATCGACGAGAGGGCACTGGGCGTCACAGCGGCCGGACCGAGGCGAGCACATCCTCAACGACCCAGTCGAACTCCCGGTGCGTACCGGGGATCGACACATACAGTACGGCGGCCTCGGGAGAGCCGACATCAATGGTCGCCACCGCCACCAACTCATCGGTAGCGGTCAGCCCGGGCTCATTGAAATACAGCCGGAACACGCTGACCCACGCCGGCCGCCCGCCCAAGGTGGTCAGCTCGGAGCGGATGGTCTCCATCTCGTTGGGCTGTGGGTAGTACGAAACCCGCACATCGGCGACCACCTGTTTTCCGGCACATTCCAGATCCAGCTGCATGCCGTCATTCACGGTGGCGGGAACTGAACCAGACAAGATCGACGCGTGGTACGTACCTCCGGGGTACACCTCGGTGATGAAGTGCTGACCGACCCGGTACTGCACCTCCAATTCACCCGCGGTCCAGTTGTCCTGCCAGGGCTGCCACGGGTCGCCGTACTGGGCGTAGGAGATACCGGCATCGTGATCAACAGTCCGCGGCCCAGGCGGTACCGCCGGCGGCTGCAGGTTCTCGGGGGCGGGGGCCTCACTGGGGGGTGGACACAGCCGCGCCAACGGTGGGGCGTAATCCTCGGGCGGCGCCTCCTGACCGTTACCGCCTAAGGCGCGTTCCCCGCCAAAGGTCCCGGCCAGCGTTAGGACAAGCACGATCACGAGGCCGACGACCACGATCACACCCGCCGCGGCGCCGAACCACATCAGCATCCTGCGCTGGCTCGGCATACCGCCCCCTATGAGGGAGGAAAGGGACGGTATACCCTCCTTTTCCTCTTCTGAGGCGAAAAGGCCGACGCTGAGCCGGCGCGGCGTCGAGGTCGAGGAAGCGCTAGCGGTCGACGCCGAAGTCCCAGGTTCCGAAGCGTGAGAGGCGTGAGGCCGCACGGGAGGCACGATGAACGACACATCGTCGGCGGATGATCGCGCCCAGACAGACTGCTCGGGTGTGGTCTGCTCGATCATCGACGCTCACTCGCCAGGTCGGTCCACGCGGCACAAGAAACGCTCATCAGCTAGCACGGTACCGGGCGTTCGCATCAGCAGACCGTGAAGTCAACCAGCCACCGGGCGCAGGCCACGCGGCTTCACATCCGGCTTCGGCTGGCGATCTCCGCATGTCGGTGTCTGTGGGACAGCCAACTGTCCTCAGGAGATGTCACGTCCGCGATCTGAGTGGAGGGCTTGGGCTGAATGGCGCTGGACCACGGCACGAGAATCACCGCAAAGGCCAGAGCGAGGCCGATAAGGGCCACCACCACGACCAACCCAATCTCCCGTAATCCCGCCAGGGTTGCCGCGCCCTTACCCATCGTGATCCTCTCTCAGGCTGTTCAGTGTCATGGACGACTGAGGAGATTCGCCGGTTCCCTACGCGGGGTGTGCGGCTTGACCGGCGGTGCTACCGTGCGATGGCCGCACGGTATCCGGCACGGCGTGTCCGAGGCTGACATAAATACCCCTCATAAAGTGTCCCCTGCCTGACACACGCCGATTACGAATGGATCACTACCGCGCGTAGCACCACGCCGGAGCGTGTATCTGCGTCGATCGCCGAACGGCACGGGTCCAAGCAGGACTTCCTGTGTGCCGTTCGGCTTCTGCACCCGACCGGCTCGTCGCTTCCACCACCCCTTCTCCCGACACGGTCCGGATCATCAAAAAACGCTGAGAAATGCTCAAAGAATTCCTCGAGATATCACGTAAAGTTGCGAGTCCGTTATCCTCAGCGCGTTCTGTTTCGCCGCGATCACAGCACACGGAGAATCGGGGGGAGAATCGGGTTTTGAAAGAGGCGCGCTACTGACGCGCTCCTGAAAATAGGTTCAACAAGGAGCCGCCCCAGCGAGCAACGGTGCGTAATCGCGCCGCTTCACTCCCCCGCCGCATCCGGGCTCGGCGGCTCCGCCACGGGCACCACCGGGATACCGCCGACCAGCGCTTCCAACTCCCGCATGTCTGGCAGCTCATCGGGCCAGACCGTGATCCCTTCCCGGACGTAATGGAACCCCGCGCGTACCCGGTCAGGGGACACCCCGGCCAATTCGGCCCAGGCCAGTCGGTAGACCGCCAACTGCACCGCCGCCGCTTTCAACTCCTCGGCGTCCGGGAGCACACCGGTCTTCCAGTCGATCACTTCGTACCCGCCGTCGTCGGTGGCGAAGACCGCGTCCATGCGGCCCCGCACCACGACACCGCTCAGCACAGTCAGGAACGGCACCTCCACGCGCACGGGTACGCGCGTGGCCCACGGACTGGCCAGGAACGCCGCCTGCAACGCCTCCAACTGCTCATCACCGGCGGCACCCTCGTCCGCCGCACCGGGCAGATCGTCGATATCCACCAACCACTGCGCCCCCCACCGGCGTTCCAGCCACTGATGGAAGGCGGTGCCCCGGCGAGTGTGCGGCGCGGGCGGCATCGGCAACGGGCGGCGGATGTGTCGGGCCAGTTGTTCGGGGTCCTGACGCAACCGCACCAACTGGGAAACGGTCAGCTGCTGCGGTATCCCCACCTGCATCGGACCGGGGCGCTTCCGGGCACGCTCGGCCAACAGCAGATCCACCTCATAAGCCCAGCGCCGCGCTTCCTCCTCCTCGGCCTGCCGTGCGGCTTCCTCCTGCGGGTTTTCCTGTGGCCCGTCCCCCTGGGGCTCCCGCGGATGGTTTGGAGAGTCTGGTCCATACCGTTGCGACAACGCGCCGTGGTTGCCGAGGAGCAGGTTAAGTTCGGAGTGCACCAACGCCGCGGCGGCCTCCAGCTCGCCGCGCCGCTCCCCGAGCGGATCCTGGGGCCAGACCGCCCGAGGCGGGTGGGCCAGCATCGGGTTCTGCGCGTTCTTGTCGGGTTCTGGCACCCACACGTCGACCTGGCCGGCTCCGGCCAGACAGTGGTCACGCACCTCAGACAGGAACTCCGACGGGCCGCGCGGGCGGCGGGCGACACCGTCCCACCAGTACCCGGAGCACAGCAGCAGGCGACGTGGCCGGGTCACCGCCACGTACGCCAGTCGCCGCTCCTCCCGGCGGTCATGCTCCCGCCAGCGTTGCTCGAACTCCTCCACTGCGTCGCGGATCTCACGCTGGTCCCGGGCCTGCTCCAAAGACAACTCCGGCAGGCCGGCCGCGTCGCCTCGCAGGGGGAACGGCAACGTTCCCGGTTGGGTGAGCCAATGGCTGGTGGTCTGTCGCGGCGGGAACACCCCGTCCGACATCCCGGCCACCGCCACGATGTCCCATTCCAATCCCTTGGCGGCGTGGATGGTCAGCACCTGGACCGCGCCTTCGGTGACCTCCACATGGCCGGGTTCCAGTCCGCGCTCGGAACGCTCCGCCGCGTCCAGGAAGGCCAGGAACGACGACAGGGTCGGCGCCTCGGCCTCAGCGGCGAACTGGGCAGCGACATCGGCGAACGCGTCCAGATGCCCCCTGGCCAGCGCCGCCGCCTGACCGGGCCGGACAGCGACCTCCACATCCAACCCGAGGGTGCGTTCGACATCGGCGATCAGGTCCGGCAAGGACTGATCCATCCGGGACCACAGGCCACGCAGCTCCCGCGCGAGGGCCGACAGTCGTCGGTATCCCTCCACCGAGTACTCCTCGGGCGGCCCGAGATCGTCCAACGCTTCGGTCAGGGTGGCCTCGTCCAGCCGGTGGGGGACTGCTTCCTGGTCGGTGTCGCGCCGCCGCTGCTTGGCCAGCTGGCGAGAGCGGCGATACAGCGCCACCAGGTCCCGTGGCCCCAACCGCCACCGCGGTCCGGTCAACAACCGTTGTAGGGCGGCTCCCGCGGTGGGGTCGGCCAGCACCTGGAGCGTGCTGACGATCTCCCGCACCTCGGGCGTGTCCAGCAGTCCGCCGAGTCCGACCACCTCCACCGGCAGGCCACGGGCCCGCAACGCCGCCTGGAGCGGGGGGATCTGTCGGCGTCCGCGTACCAGCACCGCCGTGGTGGGAGGGGGCGGTGTGTTCGCCTCGTCGGTGCCCACCGGGGCACCCGATCGACGGCGCGCCTGTCGCCAGGCCTCCTCGATCCGCTCCGCGATCCACTCCGCCTCGTCGGTGACGGTGGCGTGCAGCGCGACGCGTACCACCGGCCCGGTCACCGGAGGTCGCCCGGGAGGCGACCGAAGCTCACCGACCTGATGGCCCTGATCCCGCAAAGGCTGCGAGATTCCGTTGGCCACCCGCAGGATCTCCGGGCGGTTACGCCAACTCACCGTCAGCGGCAGGACCGGAGCGGGTACGCCGGACCCGCTCGGGAAGTCCTCAGGGAAACGGCGCAACGTATCGGCGCTGGCGCCCCGCCACGCATAGATCGACTGGCAGGGGTCACCGACCGCCGTCACCGGGTGCCCACCCCCGAACAGCGATCTCAGCAGCACCACCTGGGCGTGGCTGGTGTCCTGATACTCATCCAGCAACACCACCCGGTACCGGTCCCGTTCGATCGCCCCCACCGCAGGGTGATCCCGGGCCAGCAGCGCCGCCCGCGCCATCTGGTCAGCGAAATCCATCGCCTCCATAGCTCGCTTGCGGGCGTTGTACGCCTCCACCAACGGCAGAATCTGCGCCCGCGCCCGCTGCCGGGCCAACACGTCGGCCACCTTCCGATACAGGGTGCCGTCGCGTTCTTCCACCTCGGCGCAGAACCGCTCCGTGAAGTCGGCCAACTCCTCCGTGGTACGCAGGTGTTCAGCCAGATCCCCGGCCAGCTCCAACACCACCCGGGTGACGGTGGCCGGTGAGAGGTCGACATAGGACATGTCGCCCTCGTAGCTACGCACCACAGAGTCGGCCAGCTGCCAGCAGGCGGCCTCGGTGAGCAGGCGGGTGCTTGGCTCGAACCCGGCACGCAGCCCATGCTCGGCCGCTACCCGGGCCGCGTACGCGTGGTATGTGAGCACCGTTGGCTCCCCCAGCAGCCCCTCCCCTCGCCGGTCGGCGAAGTCGGGACTGCGGGCCAACTGTCCGAGCCGTTCCCGGATCCGCCGGGTCAGCTCCCCGGCCGCCTTGCGGGTGAACGTCAACCCCAGCACCTGCTCAGGGCGTACGAACCCGTTGGCGACCAGGTACACCACACGCGCCGCCATGGTCTCTGTCTTGCCGGACCCCGCACCCGCCACCACCAGGAGCGGCTCCATGCCGGCGGCGATGATCCGGCTCTGCTGTTCGGTGGGCTCGGGCAGGCGGAGGATGCTGGCCAACGCCTGCGGTGAGAAGACTGGGGTACGCCGCGGGAGCGCGCGTGACAGCTGTTGGGTCATTGCGTAACCTGCCGGCCCTGCTCGTTGACCGGGCATGAGGTGCGGACCGCGCATGTGGCGCAGCCCGGGTTGACCACCGCGTTGAAGCTACCCGCCGCCATCGCCGCGGCCGCTCCGCGTACCATCCGCTCCGCCCAGTCCGGGTCATCGCTGTCGGCCAGTGCGGGCTGGTGCTGTTCCGGGCCGTCCTTGCGGTTCTTGCCCAACTGGACCAGGATGGCGCCGCCCGGGGGCGCCGACGGCGGTACACCGGGCAGATCCTCCAGGCCGCCGTAGGCGATCGCCAACTGGTAGGTCCCCAGCTGTGCGTGGCGGGCGACCTCTTCGTCGGTAGGGATGCTTTTGCCGGTCTTGAAGTCGATAACCACCAGACGGCCGGCGCCGTCCAGCTCGATCCGGTCTGCCTTTCCGGTGATCTCAATTACCGGATCGGAGTCGGTCAGCCGGGCCCGGAAGCCTTGTTCGGCGGCGATCAAACGACGCGGGTTGGCCGCGAGCCAACTGGTCAGCCGTTTGACCATCTCCTCGGCTTGACTCCGTTTCCGCCCAGCTTCCCAGCGCGCGGCGACCTCCACCACGCCCCAGTGTTCATCCAGGTAACGGTAGAGCGCCTGGGTATCGGCGGGCTGGCCGGGGCGGCTGATCGCCGCGGCGGCGGCGTGGACCAGATTGCCCACGGTCTGGTCTGCCCCCGGAGGGCGGGAGCCGCCGTGTCGCTCCAGGAGCCAGCGCAGTCCACACCGGTGCACCTGCTCCACCACCGATGGGGAGACCTCCACCCGTTCCCCAGGGCCGGCCAGCGGCCGGTTATCCGACAACGGCCGCATCCCCCACCAATCGTCCGGATGGGCACCGGGCACCCCAGCGGCGGCGAGTCGGGCCAGCTGAGCCGCGGCCACCCGGCGCCTGCTGGGCGAGGCGGTGCTGTCGGTGACGACGGTACGCAACTCCGCCACCAACGCCGGAAGCGTGAGGGCGCGGGGCAGCTGCGCGGGCGGCCGCATAGTGGGCGCCTGGTCAGGGTCGGTCGGTGCCGCCAGCTCGTCAAGGAACCGGCTGGGCTGCTCCTCACCGTCGCCCGAGGCGACCGCAGTGACCACAAGGGTGTGACGGGCCCGGCTGGCGGCCATGTAGAACAGCCGGCGTTCCTCATCCAATTGGGCGGACACCCGGTCCACCACACCGTAGGGATCATCAGCGTCGCCCGCGGTGCGCCCGGCGGCGTAATCAACGAGCAGTTCTGAACCAAGCAGGCTGCCGCGCAGCCTCAAATCGGGCCAGACGCCTTCTTGAACACCGGCGATCGCGACCAGATCCCATTCCTGCCCTTTGGCGGAGTGGGCCGTCATGATGCGGACCGCCTCGCCGAGCTGGGCGGTGGGGGCGAGCGAATCAGCGGGGATCTGCTGCCCCTCCACATAGTCCAAAAAGACCTCTGGGCCGGCGCCGGGGAGCCGGGTCGCGAAACGGGCCGCCGCGTCGAACAACGCCATTACCGCGTCCAGGTCGCGATCGGCCGCCGCGCCGCGTGGCCCACCGGCGGCACTCTCGGCTGTCCAGGCCTCCTGCAGGCCGCTGGCCTGCCACACCTCCCACAACACGTCCTCCACCGTGGCGCCGGGGCGGGCAGCGGTGTCCCGGGCCAGCTTCAACAGCGTGGCGACGCGACGCAGGGGTTCGGCCCACCGGTTGTCGATGGCCGCTAGTTCCGTGGGGTCCAGCAGGGCCTCGGTAAGCAGGACGCCCGAGGGTCTGCGATCCCCGGCGCGTAATGCGATGGCCCGTAGCCCTTGCCGAAGCCGACGTTCGGCAAACGGATCGGCTCCCCCCAGGGGGGAGTGCAGCAGCGCGACCGTCTTCTCCTCATCCAGCGTCTGTGGCTGCAGGGCGCACCGCAGCAGGGTCAGCAGTGGCCGGACCGCCGGTTGTGCGGACAGCGGTAGGTCCTCGGCGCCGATCTCCACCGGCACCCCGGCCTGTTGAAGCGCTCGCTGGATCGGGCCGAGCGCCCGCACGGTGGAGCGCAGCAGGACCGCCATCCGGGACCAGGGCACACCTTCCAGCAGGTGCGCGGCTCGCAGGCGATGGGCCAGGTACGCGGCCTCCTGGGTGACCGACCGGAAAAGCTGAATCTCGACGTGACCGGCGGGGGCATCGGGGGCCGGACGGGCGTGACGCTGCCGAGCCGGGCCGCGTAACCGGGCAGCGACCCGCCCGGTCGCGACGATCACCTCATGGGAGGAGCGCCAGCGGGTGGGCAACACCACACTGGGAGCCATCTCCCCCCGCACCGTCCGGAACCGGTGTGGGAAGTCGTAGACACCGCTGGGTTCAGCACCCCGGAAAGTGAAGATGGCGGAGTCGGGATCACCGAAGACCACCAGGTGCCGGCCGCCCCCGGCCACCAGCTCCAGCAGCTCCCACTGCGCCGGGTCGGTGTCGTGGAACTCGTCGACGTAGACGTAGCGGGCGTGCTCCTGCTCTAAGGCGAGTGCTTCAGGATCGGCGGTCAGGCTGACCGTGGCGACCCGCAGCAGCTCCGCCGGGTCGTAGGCCACGGTTCCAGTGGCGGTGGCGTCCCGCAGCGCGAGCACATCGGTGTACTCCACGGCGAACCGGGCGGCGGCGACCCAGTCCTCCCGCCCCAGCAGGCGCCCCCACTCGGCGAGCTGGGCCGGCCACACCCCGCGCTCAGCCGCACGCATCATCAGATCACGCAGCTCAGCGGCGAAGCCTCGGGCTCGCAGGGCCGGACGCAGCTCGTGGGGCCAGGAGTTGGGGTCACCACCGGCGATCAGCTCGCGGATCACCATGTCCTGCTCAGGTCCGCTCAGCAGGCGTGGCGCCAGATCATCCCGCCGGCTGGCCAGGCGGCGCAGGACCCCAAAGGCGTAGGCGTGGAATGTCCGGACAGCAGGTTCGGCGATGGTACGCCCGATCCGCGCAGCGATGCGGGTCCGCAGCTGATTGGCGCCGCGCCGGTCAAAGGTGAGCACGAGAACCCGATCGGGGTCCACCCCCTCCTCGATCCGGGCCGTGACCGCCTCCACCAAGGTGGTGGTCTTTCCCGTCCCTGGTCCACCGAGGACCAACAGTGGACCGTCGGTGTGCGCCACCACCGCGCGTTGCTCGGGATCGAGGTGAAGGGTGGGACAAGCGACCGGGCGTCGCACCAGTTGATAGTCAGGGCCGGGCCGCCGCCGTGGCTCTGGACGGTGTCCCACGCGGTTTGCTCCGTCCACCGTGTCCGCTCCGGCCGTTTCCGGGCTGCGTGGGGTCGCGGGGTGCCCCGCCCGCAGGGCCGTCATACCCCCGCCGTCACCAGCTCCTTGGCGTGAGGCCGTTTCGGCGGCGCGGTGATATCCACCATGCCGGTGATATCCGGCGGCCCCTTGATATCCAGATAGGACCGATCCTGGGGCGTCCTCCCCTCCCCCTGGTGCGGTCGACTCTGGATTCACGTCCGTCATCACATCACGGCCGGCCGCGATGGCGACGTCGACTCACCGACCTGACCTTGTCCTCCCTCTCTTTATCGTCCTTATCGTGTACGCCCGTGCGGAATCACTCCCTGGAAACGCCCGCGGCGCCGACGCTTGCCTTAAGGAAAGCGCGCGGGCGATGAGGGGATCAGTCGCGGCGGTTGAGATATGGGATACCGGTGGGGGCGACTCCGGTAGCGGCATGGACCGCGCCGCCCACCGCGGCCAATGTGGCCGGTAGCGCCAGCTCGCCGACACCACCCACCGGGGTCGACTCCCCTGGCTCCACAATGGTCACCTGGATCTCGGGCATCCGGTCCATCCGCAGCCAGGGGTAGTCCCGGAAGCTACTCTGCTCGATCGCGCCCTGGCGTACCGTCAGCTGTGCCCCGGCGGCGATGGAGATCGCGTCCACGGCGGCTCCCTGCACCTGAGCCTCCACCCCCAGCGGGTTGACGACGACGCCGACATCGACCGCTACGAACAACCGGTGGACACGCAGCCCGTCCGTCGGCGAAACGCTAACGTCGGCGATCACGGCGATCCGCGAACCATAGTTGTCCATACAGCCAATCCCCATGCCCCGACCGGTCCCGACCACGTTTCGCCATACCGCGGCCTCGGCCACCTCCTCGATACAGCGCCGGAGCCTCGCCTGCTCAGAATTCCGAAGCAGGTCCAGGCGTAGCTGCAGCGGATCCCGTCCACGCCGGTGGGCCACCGCGGTGAGGAACAACTCCTCTGCCGGCACAAACTGCCCACTGTAGACAGACCTGAAGAACCCGGTGGGTAACGGCGCGGGACAGAGCGCCAGCCGTACGTTACCGGGGACGCTGTAGGGGAAATGGTTGCCGTCCTGGAGGATGAACTGCTCGTTGAGGAACGGCATAACCGTCAGCGGCCAGGTGGCCACTCCATGGTGCCGCCAGATCGGGGTACCGGAGCCGTCGAGAACGGCCACCATGGTGTGAGCGGAGGCGGGCCGCGCCAGACAGTGACGCGTCTCGTCCTGACGGGTCCACATCACTCGCACCGGGGTGCCGGTGACCGCTGACAGCCGGACGGCCTCCTCGGCCGCTCTGTCAAAGAGCTTGCCGCCGAATCCACCGCCGGTCGGCATGACGTGCACGGTGATCCGTGACGAAGGTCGGCCGGTGGTCGCAACGGCCCGGTCTCGGGCATCGGCGGGATTCTGTGACCCTGTCCAGATCTCCACCGTCCCGTCAGGCCGAACGTGCGCGGTGGCGTTACTCGGCTCCATGGGGGAGCAGGCCAACATCGGCATCTGGTAGGTGGCCCGGAAAACCTCACCGCCGCTGGGAATCTGTGTGGGTTCGGGAGCCGCCGCCATCAGCTCCTGGCGCCAGGTCCGGCTGTCGGCGTTGAGCCGGGGTTGGTTCCAGGTGATGGTCAACAGGTCGCGCGCGCGTAACGCGGTCGCGGTGTCGGTGGCGATCACCGCCACCCCGGAGGGGATAGTCACGACGTTCCGTACCCCCGGAACCGCACGGGCCGCCCGGTCATCCACCGAGGCCACGGTGGCGTCCAAGGTGGGTGGTCGGGCCACCACGGCGACAAGAGTGCCCGGGATCTGCAGGTCCATGCCGTACCGCAGCGCGCCGGTGACCACGTCATGGGTGTCAACCCGGCGCTGCGGCCGCCCGAGGATCCGCCACTGTTCGCGAGGCAACAGCCTCACGGGCACCGTCGACGGGTCGATTGTCGCCGCCTCGGCGAGCAAGCTCTGGTAGGGCAGGGAGCCCCGTTGCGGGTGACGCACCTGGCCGTCGACCGCGTAACAGGAGTCCGGAGACACCCCCCACCGCCGCGCCGCAGCCGCGATCAGCACCGCCCGCGCGGTGGCCCCGGCCCGACGCAGCGGGTCGAACAGGCTCCGGACGCTCAGTGACCCGGCGGTCATCTGGGAGCCGTACCGGACGTCCAGGTCTGCGATTCGCACCCGCACGGTGGAGAACGGCACCGCCAGCTCCTCAGCCAGCAGCATCGCCAGGGATGTCCGCACCCCCTGGCCTATTTCGGTACGTGGCACGGTGAGCTGAGTGACGCCGTCCGGCAACAGTTCAATGTAAACATTGGGAGTAAAAGACGCCTGCCGCTCCGACATGGACATCGCCTCATCCGCCACGCTCACCGTGAGGACCAGCGCTCCTCCGGCCGCGCCGAGTACGGCGCGGCGACTCATGGTGATCGTCACCGCTCCTCCTCCGCTAGTTCAGCAGCGCGGTGCACGGCCGCCCGGATTCGCTGATAGGTGCCGCAGCGACACACCTGACCCGATAGCGCCTCATCGATGTCCTCGTCTGTGGGATGGGGATTGCGGGCCAGCAGCGCCACCGTGGTCATGATTTGGCCGGCCTGGCAGTAACCGCACTGGGGAACATCCAGCTCCTTCCAGGCCTGCTGCACAGGATGATCGCCGTTGTCTGAGAGCCCTTCGATCGTGGTGATCTCCGCGTCACCGACCTCGGCGAGCGACACCACACAGGTTCGGATGGGTTGCCCGGCTCGGAGGCTGGTACAGGCGCCACATGCTCCGATGCCGCATCCGTATTTCGGTCCTGTCAGCCCGAGATGATCCCGCAGCACCCATAACAGCGGGGTGTCATCTGGTGCCGACACCTCGACCAGGCGACGATTTACTCGGATTTGCACCCTCATCAACTCCTCATCCTCAACCGCGGCTACCACGCCAGCGGCAGGACGACTCATTCCCAGAATATGGACAAGGATATGAAAAACCGGTTAAGAACGCTAGAAGTCAACTGTTCCAGAATTTTCTTGATTACCAACGCCAGTGATGTTGATAACCGGGCATAATCCCTACAGCCTCGATGAGGCCATTCATGGCTTTATGCGGATTTCGTACACATACTGAGCCCGCCGGACACCAAGACCACAGGCTCAACACCGACGCGACGACACCCCGGC
>Ga0207873_1000932_pt1 | contig 30002 bp, 17 predicted proteins | sample BGWIniCompost_FD_187373 | JGI IMG/M metagenome (GOLD analysis project Ga0207873, IMG submission 187373) | Cellulose adapted compost microbial communities from Newby Island Compost Facility, Milpitas, CA, USA - BGW Initial Compost (SPAdes)... ...
TCGGCACCCCTCTCCACCAGCAGCTGCACGTTGCGCCATTTGTTCTGCTTGATGAAGGCATGGAACAACAGCGCTTCGCCATTGGCGTTGCGCGTGTCGGGGTCGCCGCCGTGGTCGAGCAGGATCCCCAGGTAGACCGGATCGTCCTGCTCCGCAGCCCAGACCATGGCGTTGCCGTAGTATTGGGGGCTGCTGCCGCTGCGCACGGGAAACGGCTTCTTCGCATTCGGGTCGGCGCCCGCCTCCAGCATGGCGCGCAGGCCTTCGGGGCTGCCGCTGTAGATCGGCCAGGCGAGCAGTGGCATGCCGCCGTTCTGGCCGCCGAAGATCACGTCGGGATCCACGCCCTCGTCCTGCATGAGGCGCCGGACTTCGGTGGCGTCGCCGCGTTCGGCGGCGATGGCCAGGGCCTGGGCGCGGGGATCGGGGAAGGCGCGTTCGAGCGAAGCCTGGTATCGCGAGCGGGGCTGCGATGCGGACAGGTCGAAGCCGCAGCCCGGGAGCGATAGCAGCAGGCAGGCCAGCAGTGCGACCAGCCATGGCCGGGCGATGCCCATGCCCGTGCGCGGCGCGCGCGCGATCGCGTCCTTCACTCCATCCATGGCGTGTTCCGGTGCGTGCGGTCGCCCAAGCATACCCGCATCCGGCGGGCACAAAAAAAGCCCGGCAGCCTGGGCTGCCGGGCCTGGTGCGTCGACGGCGCGGGGAGGGACGCGTCGCCGGCGGCTGGGGGATCAGCGGCGCTTGCCGGCCTTGGAGGCCGAAGCGACGACGCTCTCCGCCTGGGCCTGGGCCTTGGCGGTGGCGCTCTCGAGCTGGGTGCGGGCCAGTTCGGCGATCGCCTCGTTGGTCTTCACGGTCGCGCCGAGCACTTCCTGGCCGACGCTGATGATGCGCTCGACGTTCTCGCGGGCCACCTGCACGCCCTTCGGGAACAGCGTCTTCAGGCCGTCCAGGTCGCGCACGTCGGCCGCCTGGCCGAGGAACGAGAACGTGGCTTCGGTGTTCTCCTCGATCGCGGCCAGCTGCATGCCGAAGACCTTCTGGGCGTTCTCGAGGGCGAGGTGGTTGATGCGGGCGGCGGCGTCGGCGAACTGCCGGGTCGCGGCGGCGAACTGCTCGTTGTACTGGTAGTTCATGGTGATCTCCTGCGATCGGGCGGCACGGACTTGCCGGTTTGTGCGGTGCACCATAACTCCGTTCTTGCTGCATTGCAACAAGATTCGGCCGCTTCCCGCCCGTGCGTTCAGGAGTCCAATAAAATCAAGGCGTTATGGTCAAGGCCCGGTATACCGGCAGCCCGAGGTGCAGGTCTCGTGGACCACCACTGCGCTGAGCGCGGGCAGGGCCGGGCGCAGCCGCTCCCAGATCCAGACGGCCAGGCGCTCGCTGGTCGGGTTCTCCAGCCCCGGCACCTCGTTGAGGCAGTGGTGGTCGAGCTGGTCGTAGAGCGGCCGGAACGCGGCCTTGATGTCGGCGAAGTCCATCACCCAGCCGGTGTCCGGCCCCGGCTCGCCGCTGACCTGCAGCTCGATCCGGAACGAGTGGCCGTGCATGCGCCCGCACTTGTGGCCCGGCGGCACGTTCGGCAGCCAGTGCGCGGCTTCGATGGTGAAGCTCTTGAAGATGTCCATCGCGGGATTCTCCGCGCATGTCCGGCGGCCGGCAATGCATGCCGCGTCGAAGGATGCGCCAGCGTACGTTAGGATGACGGGCCGCGCGCGGCCACCGGCCGTGCGGGATCCGTCCTCTCACGTGCCGTCCGCGAGCAGCGCCGCCCATGACCCCAGAAGAACTGTTGAGCAAGTACGGTCCCCGCGAGTCCATGGAGTACGACGTGGTGGTCGTGGGCGCCGGCCCGGCAGGGCTGGCCACCGCGATCCGCCTCAAGCAGCTGGCCGCGGAGTCCGGGCGCGAGGTCTCGGTCTGCGTGCTGGAGAAAGGCTCCGAGCCGGGCGCGCACATCCTCTCGGGCGCGATCATGGATCCGCGCGCGCTGTCCGAGCTGTTCCCCGACTGGGAGTCGCGCGGCGCGCCGCTGAAGCAGCCGGTCACGCGCGACGAGTTCCTGTTCCTGGACGAGGGCAAGGCGAAGGCGACGCCCGACTTCTTCCTGCCCGACTGCTTCCGCAACCACGGCAACTACATCGTCTCGCTGGGCGCGGTCACGCGCTGGCTGGCGCAGCAGGCCGAGGCGCTGGGGGTGGAGATCTTCCCGGGCTTCGCCGCGGCCGAGGTGCTGTACGACGACGCCGGCGCGGTGCGCGGCGTGGCCACGGGCAACCTCGGCCTGGGCAAGGACGGTGAACCCACGCCCGAGTTCCAGCTGGGGATGGAACTGCTGGCGAAGTACACCATCTTCGCCGAGGGCGCGCGCGGCCACCTGGGCCGCCAGCTGATCGCGAAGTACCGCCTCGACGAAGGCCGCGACCCGCAGAGCTACGGCATCGGCATCAAGGAGCTGTGGCAGGCCGATCCCGCGAAGCACCAGCCCGGCCTGGTGGTGCACACCGCCGGCTGGCCGCTGGACGCGAACACCTACGGTGGCTCGTTCCTGTACCACGCCGAGGACGGGAAGATCGCGGTCGGCTTCGTGGTCGGGCTCGACTACGCCAATCCGTACCTGAGCCCGTTCGAGGAATTCCAGCGCTGGAAGACCCATCCGGCGATCCGCAGGCACCTGGAGGGTGGCAAGCGCATCGGCTACGGCGCGCGCGCGATCACCGCCGGCGGACTGCTGTCGCTGCCGAAGCTGGTGTTCCCGGGCGGCGCGATGGTCGGCTGCGAGGCGGGCTTCCTCAACGCCAGCCGGATCAAGGGCAGCCACGCCGCGATCAAGACCGGCATGCTCGCGGCCGAGGCCGCGTTCGCCGCGATCGGCGAGGGCCGCGCGCGCGACGAACTCGCCGCGTACCCGCAGGCGTTCGAATCGAGCTGGCTGCATGCCGAACTGCGCCAGGCGAGGAATTTCAAGCAGTGGTTCAAGAAGGGGCGCAGGCTGGCCACGCTGATGACGGGCATCGAGCAGTGGCTGTTGCCGAAGCTGGGCATCCGCAATCCGCCGTGGACGCTGCACCGGGACAAGCCCGACCACGCCTGCCTGGAGCCGGCCTCGCGCCACCAGCGCATCGCGTATCCGAAGCCGGACGGCGTACTCACCTTCGATCGCCTGAGCTCGGTGTTCCTGTCGAGCACGATCCACGACGAGGACCAGCCCAGCCACCTCACGCTGAAGGACGCCTCGGTGCCGGTCGAGGTGAACCTCAAGCAGTACGCGGGCCCCGAGGCGCGCTACTGCCCGGCCGCCGTGTACGAATTCGTGGGCGAGGGCGAGGACGTGCGCCTGCAGATCAACTTCGCCAACTGCGTGCACTGCAAGACCTGCGACATCAAGGACCCGACCCAGAACATCGTCTGGGTCGCGCCGCAGGGCGGCGGGGGTCCGAACTACGCCGGGATGTAAGGCGCCGCCTGCGCAGGCGGCGCGTCGTGGGCGCGCGTGCCGACCGGACCGGGCCGCGCGTGCCCGGCGGCGCGCCTGCGTTGCGGGTCGCGGTGGCGCAACGTGCGGCCACAGGAAGAGCTGCCGACGAAGCCGGGTCCGCGCCGACGCTGGACAGCCGGGCATCGCCTGGCGGCCGGCGGCCGCCAGGCGCGCATGTTCCGCCCATCGCCGTGTCAGCCCGCGCTGGCCGACGGGGCGTGCACCATGCCGGCGCGGCGCGTCCACAGCGCATGCAGGCCGCGCGCGGCCAGTTCCTCCGGATGGTGCCGGACCTCGAACCCGAGCGCGGCCAGTGCGCGCGTGTACACCTCGATCAGGCGCTCGCTGCCGACTACGTGCACGAGGCCTGGATGCGCGCGGTCGACGGCGAGGCCGCCGCGCAGTTCGTGGCCGACCAGCAGTCCCGAGAGGTACGACGCCAGGCCGTCCCCGTACAGTCCGGCCAGGCCCGCGGCGCGCACGCCGAACAGGTGGTGCAGCAGGCCGCCGGCGTGCGCGCTGCGCGCCAGCCCCGCGTCGAACGCGCTCGGCTCGAATGCGTCGTTGTCGCCACCGTCCATGAGCGCGCCGACCAGGCTGTGGCGGCGCAGGAGGCCGTACAGCTCGCCGGTCAGCGCGGTGTGGATGCGCACGACACGGCCGTCGCGGATCGTCACCCACTTGCTGTGGGTGCCCGGCAGGCACACCCGGTGTTCGCCGGCGGGCAGCAGTTCCAGCAGCGCGGCGAGCTGGCTTTCCTCGCCGCGCATCAGGTCGGGCACGGCGTCGGAGGCGTCGCGCAGGCCGGGCACCAGCCACAGCCGGCGTCCTTCGAATCCTTCCGGCACGAAGCGGCGCAGTCCGGCGGCGATCGTGTCCAGGCCGGCCGGGCAGTCGAGATAGGGGACCTCCGCCCAGCCGCCGCGGCCGCCGACCATGCCGCACATCACCACGTCGGCGTCGTCCCAGCCTGCGAGCTGCGCGGACAGGACCTCGGCGAAGCGCCCGCGGCTCGCGCGCGCGCCATGGTCGCTGCGCCGGCGCGCGACGATCGCACCGTCCGCGTCCAGGCGGTACAGGCGCAGGTGGGTGCCGCCCCAGTCGATCGCGATCACGCGGGCCGGAACCTCGGTTCGGCGATGCCGCTGCCCGCGCCCAGCGCCAGCGCGAACACGCCGCCGGCGGCGGGCATCGCGGCGAGCGTGTCCTCGTCGAGCTCGTCGCGCGCGGTGGTGACGTACAGGGTGTCGAACCGGTCGCCGCCGATCGCGCAGCAGGTGGGGCGGCCTTCGGGGATGGCGATCACGCGGTCGACTTCGCCGTCGGGTGCGTGGCGGACCACGCAGCCGCCGTCCCAGTGCGCGTTCCACAGTCCGCCGGCGGCATCGACGGTGGAGCCGTCGGGCGCGCGCCCGTCGCGGGTCTCGGCGAACACGCGCACGTTGGACACGGAGGCGCGCACCGGATCGTAGTCGCCGCACAGGATCCTCGGCTGCGCCGTGTCGCACCAGTACATGGTGGCGCCGTCGGGCGAGAAGCAGATCGAGTTGGGCACCGCGCCCGGCGCCAGCGGCAGCGGGCGCAGGCCGTGCGCGGCCGAGAACTGGTAGAAGCGCCCCAGCGGTGGATCCGCGCCGGTCTCGTCCTTGGTGCCGAACACGAAGTTGCCGTGGCGGTCGCAGCGGCCGTCGTTGCTGCGCGTGGACGCGCCCAGGTCCGGCTCGAGCGCGCACAGCGTCTCCAGCGCCAGGCTCGCCCCCGGCACCGGCGCCGCGGCCAGCCGGATCGACTTGGCCAGCGCCAGCAGCAGCCGGCCGTCCTCGCACAGCGCCAGGCAGCCCAGCGGTTCGGGCAGGTCCCAGTGCCGGGTCTGGCCGGTCGCCGGTACGTGCATCCACAGCCGCGCGGACAGGATGTCGGTCCAGTACAGGCACGCGCGCCGCGCGTCCCAGACGATGCCCTCGCCCAGCCGGCAGCGGCTGTCGACCGCGAGTTCCGCGGTGGCCACGTTCACAGCACCCATTGCACCTCCGATCGCTTCACCATCCGCACGCGACTGCACTCGCGCGGCCGCGCCCCGGACCGCGGCCCGTGCGCGCCAGCCGCCTGCAGTGGATGTTCCCGTTCCGGACCACGCCGCACCGCGATGCCGCCCCCGGCACCGCGACCCTCGTCGTCCGGGTCCCGTGCATGCCCCCGCAGGTCGTGCCCCCGGGACGCGTGGACGCCGGGGGGCGGCGCCTGCCAAGGCGCATTCCAGCATACGGAACCCGGCTGCGGACAGGCCGCCGCCTGCCGGGTGACCGGTGCGACGGGCGTCATGCGCTGGCACCCATCCAGGCGTCGCGGAAGCGCCGCGCCTGCTCGCGGGTGCGCGCAACCGGCTGGCCGGCGCGGTAGAGCTCGCCGCCGATGCCGGCGCCCTGGCATCCGGCGGCGCGCCAGGCGGGCAGGTCGTCCGGCGTGATCCCGCCCACCGCGAACAACGGTACCGGCGGCAGCACCGCGCGCAGCGCACGGACCATGCCCGGGCCGAAGACAGCGGCCGGGAACAGCTTGAGCATGGGCGCCCCGGCCGCGATCGCGGCGAGGGCCTCGGTCGGGGTCGCGAACCCGGCGATCAGCGGCACGCCCCGCGCGACCGCGCGTGCGATCACCGGCGGCCGCGCGTCCGGAGTGACCGCGAGCGTGCCGCCCGCCTCCAGCAGCGCGTCGACCTGCGCGGGCTCGAGCACCGTGCCGGCGCCGATCCGCGCGCGGTCGCCGAAGGCCGTGGCCGCCAGCGCCAGGCTGCGCCGCCAGTCGGGCGAGTTGGTCGGAATCTCGATCGCGTCGTAGCCGGCATCGACCAGCGCTTCGACGTGCGCGACCACGTCGTCCGGCCCGATGCCGCGCAGGATCGCGACCAGGGGCAGGCGGAAGGGGAGGTCGGGAACGTCCATGCGATGTCGTGCTCCTCAGGCCGCCACGTGGGGATGGGGGGGAACGCCGGCCCGTCGGCCGTGCCGGCCCGTGGCCCGTGGCGGTCGCAGCATGTCGTCCCCCTTCCGTCCGCATCGACCACGCCGGGCCGCATCATCCGCCTGCCCGCCCGGGAGCCGGCCGCGGCTCCGGGCGATGACGATAGCCTCCGGCGGCAGGCTATGCGCGACAAATGAAATTTTGGTCGTACCCTATTCCGGCGGTGCATAGCGAGAGGGGACGCACATGGGGCAGCCGACGACCGCCTGGTCCGCGATGACGCGCCTGAAGACGCGCCACCTGGCGCTGCTGCTGCACCTCCACGAGCAGGGCTCCGTGCTGCGCGCGGCCGAAGCCGCGCACATGACCCAGCCCGCCGCCTCGAAGCTGCTGGCGGAAATGGAGTCGCTGCTCGGCGTCCCGCTGTTCGAGCGCCATGCGCGCGGGGTGGAACCGACCTGGTACGGGCAGGTGCTGGCGCGCCGCGCGCGCTCGGCGCTCGCGGAGATCGGCCGCGCCCAGGAGGAGATCGCCGCGCTGCGCGACGGGCGCGTGGGCCAGGCAGCGATCGGCACCGTCGTCAATCCCGGGACCACGCTGGTGCCGCAGGCGGTGGCCGCGGTCAAGCGCAACCATCCCGGCATCCTCGTGCGGGTGGAGATGGACTACAGCCGCCCGCTGGTCGCGCGCCTGCTCGACGGCCAGCTCGACATCGTCGTCGGCCGGATCATGGGCCCGGACGGGGCGTCGGACCTCGCCTTCGAACCGCTGGCCGACGAACCGCATGCGGTGATCGTGCGCGCCGGGCATCCACTGGCGCAGCGGCCTGCGCTCGACCACGCCGATCTCCGCGGCCAGGGCTGGATCATGCCGCCGCCGGGCAGCGTGCTGCGGCACCGGCTCGACGCGGTGTTCCTCGAGCGCGGGCTGGAACCGCCGCGGGACATCGTCGAGACCGCCTCGCTGCCGGTGATGATCCACCTGCTGCGCCACAGCGACCTGCTGGTCGCGCTGCCGGCGCAGTCGGTCGCGCCGTACCTGGAGACCGGGCAGATGCGCGTGCTGCCGGTCGAACTGGGCGTGCGCATGGAGTACTTCGGCCTGGTCCGCCGTCGCGACCAGGTGCTGTCGCCGGCCGCGGAGCGGATGCTCGAGGCGCTGCGCGCCACGGCGCGGCGGCTGTACGGCACGGGCATGCCGGCCGGGGCGTGAGTCCGGTCGCTTGCGCAGCTATTCCGCGCGGATGTAGCTGCAACCGGAAAAATCATTGGTTGTGCATGACAGCACGTGCCTAGTCTGCCCACGGGCAGCGCTGTCCGGCGCTGTCACGGAACCGGGCCAGGCGTCGCAGAAGCGCCGGTCCAGCGGGTTCCGCATCGCCTGTCATGTGCCCGTGGGAGGGGACCGCCATGCCAATGTTCCGCCAGTGCCGCCCGCATGCCGGGAACGGCGCGACCGACCCGTTCCGCCTGCTGCGCCGTTCGGCCCTCGCGCTGGGCGTGGCGACGATGCTCGCCACCGGCGCACACGCGCAGGAAGCCGCATCCGGGCCCGACACCGGTGCCGTGGACCCCGTCGAGCTGGACGGCGTGGTCGTCACCGGCATCCGCGGTTCGGTGTACCGCGCCCAGGACATCAAGCGCGAGGCCGACACCTTCGTCGATTCGGTCACCGCGCTCGATATCGGCGCGCTGCCCGACCGCAGCGTGACCGAAACGCTCTCGCGGATCCCCGGCGTGACCATCGACCGCTTCCTGTCGGTGGGCGACCCGGAGCACTTCTCCGCCGAGGGCAGCGGCGTGGCCGTGCGCGGCCTCACCCAGGTGCGCTCCGAGCTCAACGGCCGCGACAGCTTCTCGGCCTCGGGCGGGCGCGCGCTGAGCTTCCAGGACGTGCCGTCGGAGCTGATGGCCGGCGTGGACGTGTACAAGAACCAGAAGGCGGACATGATCGAGGGCGGCCTCGGCGGCACGGTGGACCTGCGCACCTTCATGCCGCTGGACTTCGACGGCAGCCGCTTCGGCCTGTCCTTCAGCGTCAACCGCGGCGACTTCGCCGAGCGCGTGATGCCCTCGGCCTCGATGCTCTTCAGCAACCGCTGGGACACCGACCACGGCGAATTCGGGATCCTGGTGGACGTGGCCCACTCCGAGCTGGCCACGCGCACCGACGGCCTGTTCGTGCGGCCGTTCTTCGACAACGCCAACAGCGACCTCGACGGCGACGGCGCCGCGGACCCGGTGTGGCTGCCGCGCGGCGCCGACTGGCGCACGCTCGAGTACGAACGCAAGCGCCAGGGCGCCTACGTCGCGCTGCAGTGGCGCCCGAACGAGCGCCTGGACCTGTCGGCCACCGCGTTCCAGAGCCGCTACGACGAGCTGTGGTTCGAGGACGCGATCTTCGTCCAGAACGACCCGCGCCTGGTCGCGCTCGACGCCAGCCAGCCCTACCGCCTGGACGGCAACGTGTTCGTGTCGGGGCGCCTGCGCGCCGACGGCGACATCCCGATGGGCACCGACATCCGCGCCTCGCACCGGCGCTCGCGCACCAGCGACTACTCGTTCGCCGCCAAGTGGCGCATGAGCGAACGCACGGAACTGTCCACCGACCTGCAGTTCATCAAGGCCACCACGCGCGCGCTGGATTCGACCGTGGCCCTGGGGCTGAACGTGCCGTGGATCGACGTCGACCTGGGCGGCGGCGTGCCCGTGATCGGGGTCGACCGCGACTTCGTCGCCGACCCGGCCAGCTACTACTGGGCGTTCACCATGGACCACCGCGACGACAACGAGGCCGAGGAAGTGGCCTGGCGCGCCGACCTGCGCCACAGCTTCGAGCGCGGCGCGATCGAGGCGGTGAAGTTCGGCGTGCGCGTCACCGACCGCGACGCCGACAACATCGACACCGGCTACGACTGGCAGCCGGTGATCCAGCCGTGGATGCAGTGGTGGGCGCTGCCCGGCGACCAGCCGCTGCCCGGCCTCGACCTCGGCCCCGGCGCGACCCTGGACCTGGTGAACCTGGCCACGTTCCCGGACTTCTACCGCGGCGACGCGAACATCCCCGGCGCCTTCCTCGCCCCGCGCCTGGCCACCGCGCTGGGCTTCCCCGGCAGCTACCAGGCGATCCACGCCGCGGCCGATCCGTACTACCTGTGCTGCTACGCCGGCACCTACGTGCCGCGCGACACCAGCGACCCGCAGTGGGGCAACGTCCAGCGCGAGCGCACCTACGCCGCCTACGCCATGCTCGAGTTCGGATTCGAACAGGCACCGGTCTCCGGCAACGTCGGCGTGCGCGTGGTCCGCACCGAGAACAGCGCCGACGGCTACCTGGTGTATCCGTCCGAGGCCTACGCCCCGTACCTGGGCAACGGCGAGTCGGACCCGGTCCACGCCAGCAACAGCTACACCGACGTGCTGCCGAGCGTGAACGTGAAGTGGGAGCCGCTGCAGGACGTGGTGGTGCGCTTCGCCGCGTCGCGGGCGATCGCGCGCCCGTCGTTCAACGAGCTGCAGGCCTTCCAGATCCTCTCCGTCGCGCCCCGCGACGGCGTGACCGTGCCCGACGACGGCAGCACGCTCCCGCTCGAGGACATCGAACTGTCCTCGGACACCTACGGCAATCCCTACCTCACGCCGATGAAGGCCGACCAGTTCGACCTCTCGCTGGAGTGGTACTTCGCCCCGGACCGCGGCGGCATGGCGTGGATCAACGTCTTCCACAAGGACGTGCGCGACTACTTCCGCCGCCAGAGCCTGCTCGAGCCCTATCGTGGCGCCGACGGCAACACCTACCAGTACCTGGTCACCCGGCCGGTGAACGTGGGCAGCGCGCGCATCCAGGGCGCCGAGGTCGGCTGGAACCAGTTCTTCGACTTCCTGCCCGCGCCGTTCGATGGCCTCGGCATGTCGGCCAACTACACCTACATCGACAGCTCGACCCGGATCCCGGACGACCCGTCGGTGCTGCCGATCGACACCGACGGCGCCCTCCTGGGCGACCTGCCCGCGGACGGCCTGTCGAAGAACGCCTACAACGTGGCCCTGTTCTACGAGAAGGGTCCGTGGCAGGTCCGCTTCGCCTACAACTGGCGCAGCCAGTACCTGCTGTCGGTGGGCGCGAACGGCTACAACGGCGAGGACGGCGGGGTCGCGTGGAAGCTGCCGGTGTACAGCGACGCCTTCGGCCAGCTCGACGGCTCGATCTTCTACCGCGTCTCCGATCATGTGCAGATCGGCCTGGAGATGAACAACCTCAACAACGCCGAGCAGCGCACGATCATGCAGCAGGGGGCCGCCGGCAGCCGGGTGACGTCGTGGTACGTGAACGACCGCCGCTACGCCGCGACCCTGCGCCTGACCTTCTGACCGGGCCCGGCCGCCCCCGCTGCCCGCCCTCCCGGGCGGCGGCGGCCGGCCTTGGACTTTTGGCGCACCGGCCCGGGCGTGGCGACTGTAACGCCTGCAAGTGTTTGCCGCGCCTCGAAAATATCTGTTCGCAGGCGGTTTGACGGGCGGAAAAGGCTAGCGCTAACATCGGATCGCGCGGCGTCCGTCGCCGTACCAGGGAGAGAAGGGGAACAGCCGGGGCGTCCGGCGCATCCAGCGGTGTTTCTGCGCGCGGCGCCGGCACGGTGGCGCCGTCTTTTCGCGCAGCGGTTCGCAGCGTTCCGGACCCGATGGCCGATGTAGCCGCCGGGCCGGGCCGGTTTCCGTGCCACACAACTCGACCACGATCGCACGCAATTCCTCGGGAGGGAGATCCATGCGAGCACACCACACACGCCGGCAGGCAACACGCCCGTCTGGTATCGACACCCTGCGCACGTTCCGCCGCAGCGCCATGGCGCTGGGGGTGGCCGCCCTTCTTTCCGGGCCGGCCCTCGCGCAGACCGCGGGCGGCGACGCCCCGCAGGGCTCCGACCCGGCCGTGGAACTGGACTCGGTCATCGTCACCGGCATCCGCGGCAGCGTCATGCGTGCGCAGGAGATCAAGCAGGAGGCGAACCAGATCATCGACTCGGTCACCGCCGAGGACATCGGCGCGCTGCCCGACCGCAGCGTCACCGAGACGCTCAAGCGCATCTCCGGCGTCACGGTCACCGGCTTCGCGGCGCGCGACGATACCGACCACTTCTCGGCGGAAGGCTCCGGCGTGATGATCCGCGGCCTGACCTTCGTGCGCGGCGAGCTCAATGGGCGCGACGTGTTCAGCGCGAACGGCGGCCGTGGGCTGAGCTTCGAGGAGGTCCCGTCCGAGCTGATGGCCGGCGTGGACGTGTACAAGAACCCCTCGGCCGAGATCATCGAAGGAGGCCTCGGCGGCACCGTCAACCTGCGCACCCGCATGCCGTTCGACGAGCCCGGCCGCAAGATCGCGGCCAGCGTCGATTACAACCGCGGCGACAAGGCGAAGGATGGCCGCCCCTCGGCCTCGTTCCTGTTCAGCGACCGCTGGCAGACCGGCGCCGGCGAGATGGGCTTCCTCGCCAACCTCTCGTACTCGGAGCTGGCGACCCAGTCCGACGGCATCCAGATCCAGCCGTTCTCGCGTCGCGGCCGCACGCCGGCCGAGCAGCCCGAGGGCCTGCCCGACGGCGTGGGCTGGGTCTACGACTGGGAGCAGGAGACCTGGGTGTCCGCGGACAGCCAGCGCGACCTGCTGCTCGAGGGCAGCGGGCGCGACCACGTGTTCGTGCCCGGTGGCGTGAACTGGCGCCGCACCGACTTCGACCGCAAGCGCAAGGGCGGCGCGCTCGCGTTCCAGTGGCGCCCGAGCGACGACACCGAGATCTACGCCCAGGTGGTCACCGCCAAGTACGACCTGGCCTGGCGCGAGCATTTCATGGAGTACGCCGGCGCCGGCGAGGCGAACGACACCTCCAACTGGAACGGGGACCCGAACTACTACGACCAGTCGTGGGACGGCGGCGACGGCCTGGCCGACCGCACCAACCGCATCATCCCGATGCCGGGCACGACGTTCGACTACGACCAGAACGGCCGCTTCATCCGCGGCGCCATCCGCCTCGGCGGCTGGCGCGGGACCCCGGACGACGAGACCCCGTCGATGTACAAGGGCCCGGGCATCCAGTTCGCCGTCGGCAACCGCTACAACGTCCAGCATTCGCAGACCACCGACTGGTCGGCGGGCTTCAAGCATTTCTTCTCCGACAACTTCCTGATGCGGGCGGACTTCCAGTACGTGAAGGCCACCAGCGACAACGTCGACTTCTCGGTCCACACCTCCACCCTGCTCGAAGGCATCTTCCTCGACCTGTCGGGCAAGTACCCGTCGGTCACCCTCGACAACCCGGAGCGCGCGCTGCAGCAGGACACCTACTTCTGGCGTTCGGCGATGGACCACATCGCCGACAACGTCGGCCACGAGCGTGCCGGGCGCGTGGACTTCGAGTACAACTTCAACGACAGCGACTGGTTGCGCCTGGTGAGGTTCGGCGCGCGCATCGCCGACCGCGAGTACACCAGCCAGTGGACGACCTGGAACTGGCGTGCGATCAGCGACGACTGGAACCGGATCGAGAACCCGGACCCGAACCGTCCGCCGGTGGCCTGGATCGACCAGTTCTATCCGGCCCAGAGCCAGCTGTACACGCTGACCGACTTCTTCCGCGGCAAGGCCAACCTGCCGACCCAGTTCTGGACCGCGCAGGACAGCTTCGTCGACATCGCCCAGGTCAACGCCACCCTGGCCACGATCCCCGGCGCGCAGTGGACGCCGATCACCTTCACGCCGGACGCGATCAACCAGCAGCGCGAACGCACCCAGGCGGCCTACGGCGTGCTGTACTTCGGCAACGACGAGCTTCGCTTCCCGGTGGACGGCAACGTCGGCGTGCGCGCGGTCAAGACCTCGGTCAAGGCCCAGGGCGGCGGCCTGATGCCGGACATGCGCGGCCAGTTCGTCGAGTCGGTGATCCCGGAGCTGGAGGACATGTTCTACGGCCAGGCCTTCACCAGCCAGGTCAACAGCTCCTACACCGACATCCTGCCCAGCCTCAACCTGAGGGTGCGCTTCGACGGTGGCCTGCAGTGGCGCTTCGGCGCGTCCAAGGCGATCGCGCGGCCGGAGTTCCGGCTGATGCAGAACTGGATCACCCTCGGCGCCAGCGCCGCCGGCTGCGCCCAGGCGCTCAGGGACGGCCTGCGCACCGAGCTGTGCGGTCCCGACGACCTGGCCTACAACGGCAGCGGCGGCAATCCCGCGCTCAAGCCGATGAGGGCGAACCAGTTCGACACCGCCCTGGAGTGGTACTTCGCCCAGGACGGCCACGTCTACACCACGCTGTTCTACAAGGACGTGGAGGGCTACTTCGCCACCTCCGTCGCCGACGAGCTCATCGACGGACGCGTGTACACGATGACCCGCACGCGGAACCTGGACGAAGGCAAGATCCGCGGCTTCGAGGTGGGATACTCGCAGTTCTTCAACTTCCTGCCCGGCTTCGGCATCCAGGCCAACTACACCTTCGTCGACAGCTCGGGCGGCACCAACGTCGACATCGGCATCCCCGACGGCAGCCAGCCGACCGAGGTGCCGCTGGACCTGCCGCTGGAAGGCCTGTCGCGCCGCAGCTACAACCTGATCGCGATCTACGAGCGGGGCAAGGTCTCGACCCGCCTGGCCTACAACTGGCGTTCGCGCTACCTGCTGACCTCCAGCGACGTGATGCCGGCGATGCGCCAGCCGGTGTGGAACGACGACTACGGCCAGCTGGACGGCTCGTTCTTCTACAACATCAACGACAACATCCAGATCGGCCTGCAGGCCAACAACCTCACCAACAGCATCACCAAGCTGCTGATGGGTCCGCGCGGCTACCGTCGGGACGGCTTCATCGACGAGACGCTGTACAACCGCGCGTGGTTCGAGAACGACCGCCGCTACTCGCTGGTGCTGCGCGCCAGCTGGTAACCGGCCGCGACCGGGAAGGCCGCGCGGTTCGCCGCGCGGCCTTCTACTTTGCGCCGTGGCAACGCATGGCGCGCCGCTTCGTGCGTCGCAGCATTCCCCGCCGATATATCCGGCGACGATTTCTTCATTGGTCCGGCATGACGCCGCTGCCTATCCTGCGTTCGCAACCCGCCGGGGCGTGGTCGCGGGCGTTTCCGGTGGCGGCGGCGATGCGGCGCGCCCGGGTCCGGATCGCGCCGCATCGGTGACGGCGGGGAAGGCGGACGGCATCATCCGGCAGGCGACCGGCGATCCCCGCCGGCCGGTCGCGCCTGGCCCGACCGACGGCAGGGACCCCTGGCACGGAGATCCTCGATGAAGAAGGCATCCATCCATCCGGCACGACGCGTGCAGGCGGCCGGCGCATCCGCTCCCGGGCAGTCGCCCCGGCGCGGGGCGGGGCCGCGCAGCGCCGCTGCGCTCGCGCTGTTGCTGCCGCTGGCGGCCGCGCACGCAGTCGAACTGCCGCGGGTGTTCGGCGAAGGGATGGTGCTGCAGCGCGACCAGCCGATCCCGGTATGGGGCCGCGCCGACCCCGGCGCCCAGGTCCGGGTCGCGCTCGGCGACCAGCGCGTGGAGACCCGGGCCGGTGCGGACGGCCATTGGCGGGTCGAACTGGCGCCGCGCACGGCGGGCGGACCGCTGGTGATGCGGGTCGATGACGGCAAGGCGCCGGTCGAGCTTGGCGACGTGATGATCGGCGACGTGTGGCTGGCCTCGGGCCAGTCCAACATGGAGTGGCGGCTGTCCGAATCGGCCGACGCCGAGGTGGAGATCGCGCGCGCGACCGATCCGCTGATCCGCCATTTCAAGGTCCGGCGTGCCTGGTCGGGCGAGCCCGAGTGGCAGCTGGCGGGCGGGGAGTGGATCGCGTCCTCGCCGCAGGTGGCGGGCAACTTCTCGGCGGTCGCGCACTTCTTCGCGCGCGAACTGCGCGCCTCGCAGGGCGTGCCGATCGGCATCATCGACAGTTCCTGGAGCGGCAGCGCGATCGAGGCCTGGATGGACGCCGCCAGCCAGGGCATCGACGCCGACGGCCTGGCGGCGATGGCGCGCCAGCTGCGCGAGGACGACGCGCGCGCGCTGGCGCAGGCGCGGCAGAACCTGGCGCGCTGGGAGCTGCCGGCCGACGACGCCGGCTGGCAGGCGCCCGGGCTGGACGCGTCCGGCTGGGACGACATCCCCGTGCCCGGACTGTGGGAAAGCGCAGGCTGGAACGGCATGGACGGCGTGGCCTGGTACCGCACCGGCTTCACGCTGTCCGCGGAAGAGGCGCGGGCCGGGGTGACCCTGGGCGTTGGCCGGATCGACGACAGCGACACCACCTGGGTGAACGGCGTCGAGGTCGGCGCGACGTCGATCCAGTACAACCTGCCGCGCGTGTACGAAGTGCCGGCGTCGGCGCTGCGCGAGGGACTGAACGAGATCGCGGTGCGGGTGGTCGACGTCGGTGGTGGGGGCGGCATCCACGGCCCGGACGACGAGCTGTTCGTGCAGGTGCAGGGCGGTGCGCGCCGGCCGCTGGCCGGCACCTGGAAGTTCCGTCCGGCCGAGGTCACCGCGCTCACGCTCGACGACGACAAGCACCAGCGCCCGACCCTGCTCTACAACGCCATGATCCACCCGCTGCAGCCATATCCGGTGCGCGGCGTGATCTGGTACCAGGGCGAGTCCAACGCCGGCAGCGTGGAGCAGGCGCTGCGCTACCGCGAACAGTTCCCGGCGATGATCCGGCAGTGGCGCGCGCAGTGGAATGCGCCGGAGCTGCCGTTCCTGTGGGTGCAGCTGGCGAGCTGGCACTCGGGCGGCGACCAGGGCGACAGCAGCCCCTGGGCAGTGCTGCGCGAATCGCAGACCGCGACCCTGTCGCTGCCAGCGACCGGGCAGGCGGTGGCGATCGACATCGGCGACGTCGACGACATCCATCCGCGCAACAAGCAGGATGTCGGCCGCCGCCTGGCGCTGGCCGCGCGCCGGGTGGCCTACGGCGAAGACGTCGTGCATTCGGGCCCGGTGTTCACCGGTGCGACCTTCGAGGGCGGGGCCGCGCGCCTGGCGTTCGAGGCCGACGGGCTGGCGGTGCGCGGTGGCGGCCGGCTGCAGGGCTTCCGTCTCGCCGGCGCAGACCGTGTGTTCCATCCGGCGGACGCGGTGATCGAGGGTGACGCCATCGTCGTGCGCAGCGACGCGGTGCCGGCGCCGGTCGCCGTGCGCTACGCCTGGAGCGACGCGCCGGTGGACGCCAACCTGGTCGGCGCCAGCGGGCTTCCCGCCTCGCCGTTCCGGAGCGACGACTGGTGACGGGGACGGGGGCGCCGGAGCTGCGACGCGGGGCTGTCCCCACCCGACCCTCCCCCGTGGGCGGGGGAGGGCTTTCAAGGTTCCGCGGCGCCCTGGCCGGCGCGGTGCTGCTGGCGGCCTCGCTGGCGGCCTGCCAGCCGCACGGCGGCCAGGAAGGGCAAGCGGCGGCCGGACGCGGGGCCGCGGCCGGTGCCGGATCCGGCGAGCGCCCGATCCCGCGTTTCGAGAGCCGCGATGGCCGCCATGCGCTGATCGTCGATGGCGCGCCGTTCCTGGTCCTCGGCGGCCAGGCGCACAACTCCAGCAACTACCCCGAGCCGCTCAAGCAGGTGTGGCCGGCGCTGGAGGAGCTCGGCGCCAACACCCTGTCGATCTCCATCGCCTGGGAACAGGTCGAGCCCGAGGAGGGCCGGTTCGACTTCTCCTTCGTCGACCATCTGCTCGAGCAGGCCCGCGCGCACGACAAGCGGCTGATCCTGCTCTGGTTCGCCACCTGGAAGAACAACGGGCCGAACTACGCGCCGGCCTGGGTGAAGCTCGACAACGACCGCTTCCCGCGCGTGGTGCGCGAGGACGGCGTGGTGCTGAACTCGCTCTCGCCGCACGCGCAGTCGACGCTCGACGCCGACCGCCGCGCCTTCGCGCGCCTGATGGCGCACCTGCGCGAGCACGACCGCGAGCGCACCGTGATCATGGTCCAGCCGCAGAACGAGCCGGGCACCTACGGCGGCGTGCGCGACTACTCGCCGCTGGCACGGCAGGCGTTCGAGGGCCAGGTGCCGCAGGCCCTGCTCGAGCGGCTGGGCAAGCGCCCCGGTACCTGGCGCGAGGTGTTCGGCGCCGACGCCGACGAGACCTTCCATGCCTGGCACATCGCCCGCTACATCAACGAGGTGGCGAAGGCCGGCAAGGCCGAGTACCCGCTGCCGATGTACGTCAACGCGGCGCTGCGCGGCCCCTTCAACCCGGGCCAGCCGGGCCAGTACGCCAGCGGCGGTCCGACCGACAACATGCTCGACGTGTACAAGGCCGCGGCGCCGGACATCGACCTGCTGGCGCCCGACATCTACATGCCCGAGTACCTGCACTACACCACGGTGCTCGAACGCTACGCGCGCCCGGACAACGCGCTGTTCGTGGCCGAGACCGGCAACGCGCCCGAGTACGCGCGCTACCTGTTCGCCGCGCTCGACCACGACGGCATCGGCTGGGTACCGTTCGGCATGGACTACACGCCCTACGGCAACTGGCCGCTGGGCGTGAAGCGCACCACGCCCGGGACCATCGCGCCGTTCAGGCTGGCCTTCGCCCTGGTCAACCAGGGCATGCGCGAGTTCGCGAAGGCGGCGTCGGAAGGGCGCCTGCACGGCGTGGCCGAGCAGCCCGGCGTGCCCGAACGCACGATCCGGCTCAACGCGCGCTGGAACGCCACCATCGCCTACGGCCTGCCGCACTTCTGGTTCCAGGGGCAGGCGCCCGGCAATCCGGAACCGGTTGGCGGCGCGCTGATCGCCGAGCTCGGTCCCGACGAGTTCCTGGTCACCGGCATGCATGCACGCGTGACGCTGCAACCGGCCGCGGAAGGCGAGGCGCTGATCTACGAACGGGTCGAGGAAGGCCGCTACGTGGACGGTCGCTGGGAGTTCCACCGCAACTGGAACGGCGACCAGACCGACTATGGATTGAACTTCTCCGACGCCGTGCAGCTGCTGCGCGTGCGCCTGGCGACCTACCGCACCACCACCGACGTCGAGCCCCGGGAGGACTGACGCCATGCAACGATTCCGCCGATCCGCGCCGCTGCTGGCGCTTCCGCTCGCCGCGATCCTCGCCGGCTGCGGCGCCCGCGCCGACACGCGCTGGGAGCACGTGGGCAGCGACGTCGTCGTGCGACCGGCCGCCGCGGACGCGGCCGACGTGCGCCTGCAGGTGGTGTCGGACCGGATCATCCGCGTCACCGCCGATCCGGACGGGACCTTCGAGCGATCGCCGAGCCTGATGCGCGTGGAGCGCGACGGTCCGGCGCCGCGTTTCGACGTCGCCGAGGCCGACGGCACGCTGCGCGTATCCGCCGCCGGGGTGTCGGCCGAGGTCTCGCTCGAGGACGGCCGGGTCGCGTTCTTCGACGGCGAGGGCCGGCCACTGCTCGCGGAGGCCGCGGGCGGGCGGGGCTTCACGCCGGTCCGGTTCGATGGACGCGACTACTACAGCGTCCGCCAGCGCTTCGAGTCCGCCGGCGACGAGAGCCTGCACGGCACCGGCCTCCACCAGCAGGGCTGGATGGACCTCAAGGGCCGCGACGTGGAGCTGCTCCAGCACAACATCGACAAGGCGATTCCCTACCTGGTCTCGAGCCGCGGCTACGGCATCCTCTGGGACAACAATTCGATCACCCGCTACGGCGACCCGCGCGGGTTGCGCCAGATCGGCGAGGTGGTGGCGCTGTACGACCGCGACGGCGTGGAGGGCGCGCTGACCGCGACCTACTCCATCGACGGCGACGCCAGGCTCGTGCGCCGCGAGGAGAAGATCGACTACCAGTTCATCTCCGGGCTGGAGGACTTCCCGGAGGAGGGCAAGAACCTCGAGCCCGGCGGCCGCAGCCTGGTGGTCTGGGAGGGCCAGTTCGCCGCCCGCCGCGACGGCCGCCACACCTTCTCGCTGTTCGGCAGCGAGTACATGAAGCTGTACGTCGACGGCGAGCTGGTGGTCGACCGCTGGCGCCAGAACTGGAACCCGTGGCACCACGAGTTCGCGCTCGACCTGCGGGCGGGCGAGCGCCACGACCTGCGCATCGAATGGGACCGGATCGAACCGGCGTACATCGCGCTGCAGGGCCGCGACCCGTTGCCACCGGAGGAGGCCGCCGACCTGTCGATCTGGTCGGAGGCGGCGCAGGTGATCGACTACTACGTCGTGGCCGGCGGCGACATGGACGGCGCCATCGCCGGCTACCGCGAGCTCACCGGCAAGGCGGTGCTGCTGCCGAAGTGGGCCTACGGTTTCTGGCAGAGCCGCGAGCGCTACAAGACCCAGCAGGAGCTGACCGGCGTGCTGGACGAGTACCGCCGCCGCAAGCTGCCGATCGACGCGATCGTGCTCGACTGGTCGTACTGGCCGGAGGACGCCTGGGGCTCGCACGACTTCGATCCCGGGCGCTTCCCCGATCCCGAGGGCATGGTCCGCCACGTCCACGAGCGCAACGCCCAGGTGATGATCTCGGTGTGGCCGAAGTTCTACCCGGACACGGAGCACTTCAAGGAACTCGACGCGGCCGGATTCATGTACCGGCGCAACATCGAGGTCGGCGAGCGCGACTGGATCGGCGAGGGCTACCTGAACTCCTTCTACGATCCGTTCTCGCGCGAGGCCCAGGCGATCTTCTGGCGCCAGGTCGACGCCAAGCTCAACCGCAAGGGCTTCGACGCCTGGTGGCTGGACGCCACCGAGCCGGACCTGCACAGCAACCTGGACATCGGCGAGCGCAAGGCGCGCACCATGCCCAATGCGCTGGGCTCCTCGACCGAGTACTTCAACGCCTATCCGCTGCCGCATTCGGAAGGCGTGTACCGCGGCTCGCGCGAGGTGGACCCGGACAAGCGCGTGTTCATCCTGTCTCGCGCCTTCTTCGCCGGCCAGCAGCGGGCCGCGGCGGCGTTCTGGAGCGGCGACATCGTGCCGCGCTGGGACGACTTCCGCGAGCAGATTTCCGGCCTGGTCAACGCCTCCATGGCCGGCGCGCCGAACGTGAGCTTCGACATCGGCGGCTTCTCGCCCGAGCGCCGCTACGAGCGCAAGGATCCCGCGCACCTGGCCGAGTGGCGCGAGCTCAACCTGCGCTGGTTCCAGCATGGCGCCTTCGTGCCCATCTTCCGTTCGCACGGCCAGTTCCCGTACCGGGAGATCTGGGAGATCGCGCCGGAGGGCACGCCGCACTACGACAGCTTCGTGCACTACCTGAAGCTGCGTTACACCCTGCTGCCGTACATCTACACCCTGGCCGGCGACACCTGGCACCGCGACGGCACCCTCCTGCGCGCGCTGGCGATGGATTTCCCCGGCGACCCGAAGGCACGCGAGGTCGCCGACCAGTACCTGTTCGGCCCCGCCTTCCTGGTTGCGCCCGTGACCACGTTCGGCGCCACCAGCCGCGAGGTGTACCTGCCGGCCGGCGCGCAGTGGGTCGACTTCGACACCGGACAGCGGCACGAGGGCGGCCGCACGATCACCGCGGCCGCGCCGCTGCAGCGCATGCCGCTGTTCGTGCGCGCCGGCTCGATCGTGCCGCGGACCGTGGTCCAGGAGTACGTGGACCAGGTGCCCGACGCGCCGCTGACCATCGAGGTCTATACCGGCGCCGACGGCCGCTTCGCGCTGTATGAGGACGACGGCCGCGGCTACGGCTACGAGCGCGGAGAATGGTCGCGGATCCCGCTGGCCTGGGACGACGCGGCGGGCGCGCTGACCATCGGCGCGCGCGAAGGCGCGTACCCCGGCATGCCTGCCACGCGCGAAATGCGCGTGCGCTTCATCGACGGCCCGCGCGGCGACAACGGCGCGCTGGAGCCGGCGGCCGACGTCACGGTGGTGTACGACGGCAGCGAGGTGGTCGTGGAGCGGCCGGGGGCATGACGCGCGGCGCGCGCCTGGCGACCCCCACCCCGGCCTTCCCCCGCATGCGGGGGAGGGAGTTGATTGCGCGCGGAGCGGACGCAGTCGCCACATGGGCGTACACGGCGCTCCCTCCCCCGCGTGCGGGGGAGGGCCGGGGTGGGGGCAGCAACGGCCTCGGGCAGGCCCCAACCGCATCCGGCCCCGACCACTCGCCATGAGCTTCGACCCGCGCCGCCGCGACGCGCTCAAGGCCGCGACCCTCGCCGCCGTCGCCGGCGGGCTTGGCCTCGTCCCGGGGTCTCCACGCGCCGGCGGCGATGCGCGGCCCTCCGCAGCGGATGCGGGCGCCATCGACACCGCCGCGGAGCCGGGTGCGTGGAACCATCTCCGCCTCTGGTACCCGCGCCCCGCCACCCAGTGGGTCGAGGCGCTGCCGCTGGGCAACGGCGCGCTGGGCGCCATGGTCTGGGGTGGCGCCAGGTATGAGCGGATCCAGCTCAACGACGACACCCTGTACGCCGGCGGCCCGTACGACCCGGCGCCCGAGGGCGTGGGCGAGGCATTGGCGCGGGTGCGCAGCCTGCTGTTCGCCGGCCGCTACGCCGAGGCCGAGGCGCTGGCGAACGAACGGCTGATGGCGCGGCCGCTCAAGCAGATGCCCTACCAGCCGCTCGGCGACCTGGTGCTGGACTTCCTCGAGATCGCCGAGACCGGCGGCTACCGGCGCGAGCTCGATCTCGATGCGGCCATCGCGACCACGACCTTCGAGGCACGCGGCATGCAGCACCGGCGCGAGGCGCTGGTGTCGGCGCCGGCCCAGTGCCTGGCGGTGCGGCTGACCGGCGACATGCCCGGCCGCATCGGCCTGCGCGTGGGCCTGCAGAGCGACCAGCCCTCGGCGCGCGCGGTCGCCGACGGGAACGGCGGCCTGCTGCTGCAGGGGCGCAACGAACCGGCGCACGGCATCGAGGGCCGGCTGCGCTTCTGCGCCCGGGCGCGGGTGCTGCCGGTCGGCGGCACGCTGCGCCACCTCGGCGACCGGATCGAGGTGCGCGACGCCGACGAGGTCGTGGTCCTGCTGGCCGCGGCCACCAGCTTCCGCCGCTACGACGACGTCTCCGCCGACCCCGACCTCGCCACCGCGCAGCGGCTCGACCGCGCGCTCGCACAGGGCTGGGACGGGATCGTCCGCGAGCACCTGCGCTTCCACCGCGCGCTGTTCCGCCGGGTCTCGATCGACCTCGGGCGCTCGCCGCCGGACGTGGCCGCGCTGCCCACGGACGAGCGCGTGGCGCGCTTCGCCGACGGCCACGACCCCGAGCTGGCCGCGCTCTACCACCAGTTCGGCCGCTACCTGCTGATCGCCAGCTCCCTGCCCGGCACCCAGCCGGCCAACCTGCAGGGCATCTGGAACGACCTGATGCACCCGCCATGGGAGAGCAAGTACACGATCAACATCAATACCCAGATGAACTACTGGCCGGCGGAGGCCAACGCACTGCCCGAGTGCGTGGAGCCGCTGGAGCGGATGGTGGCCGAACTGGCCGAATCCGGAGCGCGCACCGCGCGCGCGATGTACGGCGCGCCGGGCTGGGTGGCGCACCACAACACCGACCTGTGGCGCGCCACCGCGCCGATCGACGGCGCCCAGTGGGGCCTGTGGCCGCTCGGCGGGGCCTGGTTGCTGCAGCACCTGTGGGACCGCTGGGACTACGGCCGCGATCCCGCCGTGTTGCAGCGCGTGTATCCGCTGTTCCGCGGCGCCGCCGAGTTCTTCGCCGCCACCCTGGTCGAGGACCCCAACACCGGCGCGCTGGTCACCGCGCCTTCGATCTCGCCGGAGAACCCGCATCCGCACGGTGCCACCCTGTGCGCCGGCCCGTCGATGGACGCGCAGATCCTGCGCGACCTGTTCGACCGCTGCATCGCGGCCTCGCGCCTGCTGGGCGTGGATGCGGACTTCGCGGCACGCCTGGCCGCGCTGCGCGAACGGCTGCCGCCGCACCGGATCGGCAGGGCCGGCCAGCTGCAGGAGTGGCAGCAGGACTGGGACATGGAGGCGCCCGAGCCCGACCACCGCCACGTCTCCCACCTCTACGCCCTGCATCCCTCCAGCCAGATCAACGTGCGCGACACGCCGGCGCTGGCCGCTGCCGCGCGCCGTTCGCTGGAGCTGCGCGGCGACGAAGCCACCGGCTGGGGCCTGGGCTGGCGCCTGAACCTGTGGGCGCGGCTGCGCGATTCCGGGCGCGCGATGCGGATCCTGCGCCTGCTCATCAGCCCCTCGCGCACCTATCCCAACCTGTTCGACGCCCATCCGCCGTTCCAGATCGACGGCAACTTCGGCGGCACCGCGGGAATCACCGAGATGCTCGTGCAGAGCTGGGGCGAGACCGTGTTCCTGCTGCCCGCGTTGCCGCGCGAGTGGCGCGACGGCCACCTGCGCGGCGTGCGGGTGCGCAACGCCGCCAGCCTCGACCTGTCCTGGCGCGGCGGCAGGCTCGACTCCGCCGTCCTGCGCAGCGAACGCGGCGGCCGCTACCGGGTCGACTACCGCGGGAACGAACTGGGACTGGAACTGGCCGCCGGCGGAACCGCGCGGTTGCGGGCGGGACACGGCGACCGGCTGGAGCAGGCGTGAGGGGCTGCACGGCGCGGCGAAGCAGTTGCGTCGGCAACGATCCGGGGCGGCTTGTGCTGCATTGCAGAAACCATCCGCCCCACCTCTCGGGCTACCCTAGCGCGCCTTGTGACAGCGCAGTCATCACGGTTCCGCCGGCACGGTGGACCTGGCGGGGGACGGAACGGGCCGGCCTCCGTCCAGGCGGCAACACACAGCATTCCCGGGGAGCGAGTACATGAGCAGTCCCAACGCCTCAGGCGAGAACACCCGCTTCATCATCCTCATCAGCCTGGTCGCCACCATCGGCGGCTTCCTGTTCGGCTATGACAGCGGCGTGATCAACGGCACGGTCGACGGCATCACCACCGCGTTCCAGTCCGATGCCGCCGTCACCGGCTTCAACGTCGCCTCCATGCTGCTGGGCTGCGCGGTCGGCGCCTGGTTCGCCGGCACCCTGGCCGACCGTTACGGCCGGCGCACGATGCTGCTGTGGGCGGCGGTGTTCTTCATCATCTCGGCCTGGGGCTCGGGCATCGCCAACTCCTCGCTGGAGTTCGTGGTCTACCGCGTGCTCGGCGGCCTGGCGGTGGGCGGCGCGAGCGTGATGTCGCCGGCCTACATCAGCGAGGTGTCGCCGGCGCGCTACCGGGGGCGGCTGGCGACGGTGCAGCAGATCGCGATCATCTCCGGCCTGTTCGCCTCGTTCCTTAGCAACTACATCCTCGCGCGCCTCGCCACCGCGTCCACCGCGATGCTGTGGTGGGGGTACGAAGCCTGGCGCTGGATGTTCTGGGCCGAGCTGGTGCCGGCCACCCTGTTCCTGCTGCTGCTGTTCTTCATCCCGGAAAGCCCGCGCTACCTGGTCGCGCGCGGCCTGCGCGAGCGCGCCACGTCGGTGCTCACCCGCCTGTACGGCGCCCTGCAGGGCGAGCGCAAGCTCGGCGAGATCGACGCCTCGTTGGCGTCCGACCACCACCGCCCGCGCCTGTCCGACCTGGTCAACAAGGCCTCCGGCAAGATCCGCCCGATCGTGTGGGTGGGCGTGGGCCTGGCCACGTTCCAGCAGTTCGTCGGCATCAACGTGGTGTTCTACTACGGCGCGGTGCTGTGGCAGGCGGTCGGCTTCTCCGAGAACGACGCGCTGGCGATCAACGTGCTCTCCGGCGGCCTGAGCATCGGCGCCTGCATCGTGACCGTGCTGCTGATCGACAGGGTCGGCCGCAAGCCGCTGCTGTGGCTGGGGTCGGTCGGCATGGCGATCACCCTGGGCCTGGTGACGTACGCGTTCTCCACCGGCGGCCTCGACGATGCCGGCACGCTGCAGCTGAGCGATTCGATGGGCCTGCTGGCGCTGGTCGCGGCCAATGCCTACGTCGTGTTCTTCAACATGTCCTGGGGCCCGGTGATGTGGGTGATGCTCGGCGAGATGTTCCCCAACCAGATCCGCGGTTCGGGCCTGGCGGTGGCCGGCCTGGCGCAGTGGACGGCGAACTTCCTCATCACCTGGACCTTCCCGATGCTGCTCGCCGGCCTCGGCCTGGCCTTCGCCTACGGCATCTACACCGTCATGGCGGTGCTGTCGGTGTTCTTCGTGCTCAGGTTCGTGCACGAAACCAAGGGCCGCGAACTGGAGCAGATGGAAGGCTGACGCCGCACGACGACCCGCCGCGTCGCCCCGGCGGCGCGGCGGAGCGTGCGCCACGCCTGGCGCGACCACCCGCGGACGGCGGCGCGCGGCGCCGCCTCGCCACCCGCCGCGCCGGCCCGCGCGGCGCGATCGCCGGAGGTGACGGATGCAGCTGTCGGGTCTGGATATCGGGATCGTGCTGGCCTACCTCGCCGGCATCTTCCTCCTCGCGCAGTGGGTCTCGCGCGCGAAGGCGGGGCACGACCGCGACGCCGAGGACTACTTCCTGGCCGGCAAGGCGCTGCCGTGGTGGGCGATCGGCGCCTCGCTGATCGCGGCCAACATCTCGGCCGAGCAGATCATCGGCATGTCCGGGTCGGGCTACGCGATCGGCCTGGCGATCGCGTCCTACGAATGGATGGCGGCCGCCACCCTGCTGATCGTGGGCAAGTGGTTCCTGCCGGTGTTCCTGCGCAACCGCATCTTCACGATGCCGCAGTTCCTCGAGCAGCGCTACGGCCGCCGCATCCGCACGGTGATGGCGGTCTTCTGGATCGGCCTGTACGTGTTCGTGAACCTGACCTCGATCCTGTGGCTGGGCTCGCTGGCGATCGCCCACGTCTCCGGCGTGGACCAGACCTGGGCGCTGCTGGGCCTGGCCGCGTTCGCGCTTGCCTACCAGATCCATGGCGGGCTCCGCGCGGTGGCGCTCACCGACGTGGTGCAGGTGGTGCTGCTGGTGCTGGGCGGGCTGCTGCTGGCCGGGATCATGCTCGAGCGCATCGGCGGCGACGCCGGCATGTGGGGCGGCCTGCAGCGCCTGCGCGCCGAGGCGCCGGGCCACTTCCACATGATCCTCTCGCCCGACCATCCCTTCTACAAGGACCTGCCCGGCATCAGCGTGCTGGTCGGCGGGATGTGGATCATGAACGTGAGCTACTGGGGCTTCAACCAGTACATCATCCAGCGCGCGCTCGCGGCGAAGGACATCGGCGAGGCCCAGAAGGGCGTGCTGTTCGCGGCCTTCCTCAAGCTGCTGATGCCGCTGATCGTGGTCCTGCCCGGCCTGGCCGCGGTGCTGCTGGCGCCGGGCCTGGAGCGGCCGGACGCGGCCTACCCGGCGATGATGGCGCTGCTGCCGGCCGGTGCGCTGGGGATCGTGTTCGCGGCGCTGATCGCGGCCATCGTCTCGTCGCTGGCCTCAATGAGCAATTCGATCTCGACGATCTTCACCCTTGACCTCTACCGCCGCCGCGACGCCGGCGAACAGCACCTGGTGCGGGTGGGCCGGATCGTCACCGCGGCCTCGATGCTGCTGGCCGTGCTGGCGGCGCGCCCGCTGCTGGGCAGCTTCGACCAGGCCTTCCAGTACATCCAGGAGTACACCGGCTTCTTCACCCCCGGCATCGTGGTGATCTTCGTGCTCGGGCTGTTCTGGAAGCGCGCCAACGAAGCGGGCGCGCTCGCGGCCGCGATCGGTTCGTTCCTGCTCTCGATCGTGCTCAAGCTGGCCTGGCCGGCGCTGCCGTTCATCGACCGCGTCGGCCTGGTGTTCCTGCTCGCGCTCGGGCTGGCGGCGGTGGTCTCGCTGCTCACCCCGCACGTGCCGGCGCGCGACGTGATCGAGACCGGGGACGTGGACTACCGGACCGGTGCGGCGTTCAACGCGGGCGCCGTGGCGGTGCTCGCGATCCTGGTCGCGCTGTACGCCGTGTTCTGGTAAGGCCGCGCGCGTTCCACCGCGCGCCGCAAGCGCGTAGGATCGGCCCGGGGAGGGGACGACATGCAGGCAATCGTGCTTGCCGCCGCCTGGCGGCTGTCGGTGGCGGCCGCGCTCGCGGCCACCGTGCCCGCGCCGGCCCGCGCCGCGGCGCCGGTCGACCTCGGGGACTACGTCCGCCGCGACCGTTTCGAGGACATCCGCATTTCGCCCGACGGCCGCCACCTGGCCGCGACCGTGCCGCTGGAGGACCGGGTGGTGCTGGTGGTGCTCGACCGGGCCACCGGCGGGATCGCCAGCGGCGGCGCGGGCGCGGCCAACACCGAGGTGGTCGATTTCTGGTGGGCCGACGACGGGCACGTGCTCCTCACCATGGGGCAACGCTTCGGGAGCAGGCAGGTCACCTACCCGACCGGCGAGATCCACGTGCTCGAACTGGACAGGAAGCGGGTGCGGCGCCTGATCGGCGAGGCCGGGCAGGCGGGCATCGTGCAGAACCTCGTCCCGACCACGCCGGAGTTCGCCACCGTGGTCGATCCGCTCCCCGATGAGCCCGGCGTGGCCCTGGTCGCGGTGGAACTGCCCGATGCCCAGCCCAGGGCCCAGCTCGAGCGCCTGAACCTGCGCTCGGGCCGCCGCACCACGGTGACCGCCGCGCCGGTGCGCCGCGCCCGCTTCATCCTCGATCCTGCCGGCGTAGCGCGCTTCGCCTACGGCTTCGACGTGGAGAACTACAGCAAGCTGTACTACCGCGACGGCGAGGGCGCGGCGTGGCGCCTGGTGCACGACGCACGCGGCAGCGACTTCATCGCCAAGGCCGTGGGCATGGCGGCCGACGGCGCCACCGCCTACGTGCAGGTCACCCGGCCCGACGGCGGGCCGGACGCGATCGAGGCCTGGGACATGCGGACCCTGGCCCGGACCCCGCTGCTCCAGGATCCGGTGGTCGATCCGGAGCGAATCATCTACGACAGCGACGGTCGCACCCCGGTGGGCGCGCGCTACATGGACGATGGCGTGCGCCTGCGCTTCTTCGACGAGGATTCGGCGGTGGCACGGCGCTACCGCATGCTCGAAAGCGCATTGCCCGGCAGCGCCGTGGCGATCACCTCCGGCACCCGCGACGGCCGGCTCTCGCTGGTGCACGCCGCCAGCGATCGCGATCCCGGCCAGTACCTGCTGTTCGATGCCGAGGCCAGGACGCTCGATGGCGTGTTCGCACGCATGGACTGGCTCGCGCCCGGGCAGGCGGCGCCCACCCGCCGGATCCGGCTGCAGGCGCGCGACGGCGTCGCGCTCCACGGTTACCTGACGCGTCCCGCCGGCGCGGACGAAGGGCCGCTGCCGCTGGTGGTGATGCCCCATGGCGGCCCGTTCGGGGTCTTCGATGCGTGGTACTTCGACACCGAGAGCCAGCTGCTCGCGGCCGCCGGCTATGCGGTGCTGCGGGTGAACTACCGCGGGTCGGGGAACTACGGGCGCCGTTTCCAGGAAAGCGGCGCCGGCCAGTGGGGCGGCGCCATGCAGGACGATCTCACCGATGCCACCCGCTGGGCGATCGACGAGGGGATCGCGGTGGCCGACCGGATCTGCATCGTTGGCGCCAGCTACGGCGGGTACGCGGCGCTGATGGGGGTGGCCCGGGAGCCCGGCCTGTACCGCTGCGCGGTCGGCTACGTCGGGGTCTACGACCTGCCCGCGCTGCACGCCGACCGGGCGCGCACGGCCGCGTCCCTGCGCCACTGGGTGAACGAATGGATGGGCGCGCGCGACACCCTGGCCGCGCGCTCGCCGGTCAACCTGGCGGCGCGGATCAAGGCGCCGGTATTGCTGGTCGCCGGGGGCGCCGACACCATCGCCCCGATCTCGCACAGCCGCCGCATGCAGCGCGCGCTGGAGGCGCATGACGTGCCGGTGCGGACGCTGTACGTGGACAGCGAGGGTCATGGCTTCCGCAGCGAGGACAACCGCCGTCGCTACTACGCCGAGCTGCTGTCGTTCCTGGCCGGGCATCTCGGTGGCGCCACCGCGCAGTGACCGTTGCGGCCGTGACCTTGATGGCGGTCGCGGCGCAGCGGGATACACTGCCTCCATCATGGAGGAGCGGGGGATGCGCGACATGCGGTGGCGGACGGCGGCTGGCGCAGGGACGGGTGCGCCCGGCGGGGGGCTGTCGGTCGACGCCGCGCGCCTGTCCGACGTGCTTGCGCGGATCTCGCGCGAAGCGCTGCAGGCCGATGGGCTGGACGAAGTGCTGCAACGCATCGTCGACTGCGTCGTCCAGCGGCTCCCGGTCCCGATCGCCAGCATCATCCTGCTCGACGATTCGGGTACCCGCTTCGTCAAGGAGGTCTGGGCCGGCGACATCCCGCTGGCCGAGATGGACGTGGCGATCTGGGACGTGTCCATGGGCATCGCCGGGCGCTGCGCGCGGACCGGGCGACCGCAGCTGATCAGCGACGTCACCCGCGATCCCGACTACGTGATGGGCAATCCCGCAGTCCGCTCCGAGTATGTGGTGCCGATCCACCATCGCGGCCGCCTGCACGGGGTGCTGAACATCGAGAGCACCTGCGACGATTTCTTCACCGCCGAGACCTGCGCGGTGTTCGACGCGATCGCGCACCAGGTGGCCGGCGCCATCCACCTGGCGCGCGTGGTGGCGGAACTGGAAGCGGCCAACCGCAAGCTGCGC
>Ga0207873_1000933_pt1 | contig 29957 bp, 26 predicted proteins | sample BGWIniCompost_FD_187373 | JGI IMG/M metagenome (GOLD analysis project Ga0207873, IMG submission 187373) | Cellulose adapted compost microbial communities from Newby Island Compost Facility, Milpitas, CA, USA - BGW Initial Compost (SPAdes)... ...
CCGCCGGTCCCGCGGTGCTCGACCCGCTGCGCGGCAGGGGCCTGGCGGAGGCGATCACCGGCCCCCTGCCGCCGGAGGGCGAGCAGCCGGAGAACGGCGGCCCCGAAGCGACCTTCGCGGTCTTCGACGTCCCCGACGAGTCCGCGCTCACCGAGCGCGGAGCCGCCACCTGCGTGGCCACGGTCGTGGCCGGCCGGCTGCTGTACCGGCGGCGCTGACGCCGGGATCGGTCAGTTCTTCGCGGTCCGCCCCGCCAGCGCCCTGCCGAAGGCCCCGTCCTTCTGCTCGACGCCGCTGCACTCGGTCAGCTCGTCGTCGGCGGAGCCGTCGCACTGCCGGTCCCGGAACGTGGACCACATGGACACCCAGGCGATCCCCCGCCGTTCCGCGAAGGCACGCACCTGCTCGGCGTCCTCGAGGGTGAACGTCTCGCCCTTCACGTCGTTCACCCCGATCATCGAGGTCAGCGCCATCCCGCGCCACGCCTTGGCCTCCGGCAGCTCGAAGATGCCGCGGAGCTGCTTGTGCGCCGCCTTCGCCGCGGTCACGGCGTAGTCGCCCATGTCGCCGTCGAAGGACTCGCCGTAGTTCATGGTCATGATGTTGACCGTGCCGACCTGCACCCCGTGGTCGTTGGCCGAGTGCAGCAGCGCCACGGTGTCCTTGTCCAGCCCCGACGGCATGACCGGGACGGTGTAGGTCACCTCGAGCCCCGGCCGCTCCTTCTGCAGCAGCGCGATCGCCTCCGAGCGCAGGGCCACCGAGTCGGGGTCGGTCAGCTCGTCGCCCTCGATGTCGAAGTCTGCGCGCTGCGCACCGGCGGCGTCCAGCGCCTTGCCGTAGGCCTGCGCCAGCTCCTTCGCGCTGCCGCAGGTGGTCGCCAGCTCCTTGCCGTCCGCACCGCCGAAGGAGACGCGGACCTCGGCGCCGGAGGCGGTGAGCTTGCGTATGCGCGCGGTCACCGCCTTGTCGTCGATCGCCTGCACACCGTGCCAGGACGGGGTGCAGCCCTTGCCGGAGGAGATCACGAACGCCAGGTTGTAGACGTCGGGGGAGCCCGCGGTGTCGTTGGGATCGGCGGACGAGGCGTTGACATAGGGGGCGTAGCCGGTGGCGGTCGGCGGTGGCGCGCCCTGCTCCGCGGGCGCCGTCGCGTCGCTGCCGCCGTCCGGCGACGAGCAGCCCGCGGTGGCGGCCAGGACCAGCAGACAGCCGATCCCGGCAACGGATTTCATCGGACCGCGCATCGAGCTCGCTCCCGTTCCTCGGATCCTTCGTATGACCCGATGACTTTCACTGACCACGTTTCCCTGATGACGCAAAGTTCGCATTCAGGGTTGCACTTCATGCGATCCGGAGCGCTGCCCGGCCGGACGGGGTGGCGGGCGGGCTGCAAGAATGAGCCCGTGACCCGCGCATCCCTGGACAAGCAGCCGCACGAAGTCGCCTCGATGTTCGACGACGTGGCGGAACGGTACGACCTGACCAATGACGTGCTGTCCCTGGGCCAGGACCGCAGATGGCGCAAGGAGGTCGCGAAGGCGGTCGACGCGCGCCCCGCGCAGAAGATCCTGGACCTGGCGGCCGGCACCGGCACCTCGTCGCTGCCCTTCGCCCGCACCGGCGCCTACGTGGTGCCGTGCGACTTCTCCCTCGGCATGCTCTGCGTCGGCAAGCGGCAGCACTCCTGGCTGCCGTACACCGCCGGTGACGCGACGCGGCTGCCGTTCCGGGACGACGTGTTCGACGCCGTCACCATCTCCTTCGGGCTGCGCAACGTGCAGGACTCCGACGCCGCGCTGCGCGAGATGCACCGGGTGACCCGGCCCGGCGGGCGCATCGTGATCTGCGAGTTCTCGCAGCCCGTCTGGGCGCCGTTCCGCACCGTCTACACCGAGTACCTGATGCGGGCGCTGCCCGCGGTGGCCCGCGCGGTGTCGTCCAGCCCGGACGCGTACGTCTACCTCGCCGAGTCCATCCGTGCCTGGCCGGACCAGCCGGCGCTGGCCGAGCGGCTCAGGGGCGCGGGCTGGTCGCGGGTGGCCTGGCGCAATCTCACCGGGGGCGTGGTCGCCCTGCACCGGGGCTTCAAGGAGGGCTGAGCCGCGGGGCGGCGAGTGTGCGGTCGGCTCTCCCGCGCCGCGGGCCTGCGGAGACGACCCGCCTCACGGGCAGGCGAGCAGGGCCGTACCAGGGGCGTGCGGCTCGGACAGTTCCCGCGTGAGCCCGCCGGGCGGCGGCAGCGGCCCGCGCGGCTCGCGCACCCCGCCCCCGCCCTCCCCGAGGTCGAACCACACGTAGACCAGCGAATCCCGCGGCACCTCGGCACCGGGCTCCGGGTACTGGCGTACGACGTGGTCCACGACGGCGAGCCGGAGATCCGGCCGGTCCGGCGAGGTGAGGGACAGCCCGCGCGCCCGGGCCGACTCCCGCGCGTCCACGGCCATCAGGCCGACCAGGCGCGGTACCCGCACCTCCGGCGTCCGGAATCCTCTGGGTGGCAGGCGCACGGACATCACCCCCTGCGGTACGGGCAGGGTAGACCCGCCCGCACCCCGGCAGGAAGCATCGTGTGGCAGTCCGTGACATCCCGTCACCCGGAGTGAGGGCGGGGGAAGCGGGAGAAGCGGGAGAAGGAAAGCGGGGGAAGCGGAGGGAACGCTCAGAGGTCCAGCCGGTAGCAGTGGGCCTCCGCCTTGCGGACCGGAGTGGTGAACGTCTCGGCCAGACGCATCCCCAGCCGCTGTGCGACGGCCGCGGAGCGGGAGTTGCGGGCGTCGACCATCGCCACCACGCTCCGCACACCCGCCGCCCGCACCCGCTCCAGCGTCTGCTGCGCCGCCGCCGTCACATAGCCCCTGCCCCAGTGCTCGCGGCCGAGCCGCCAGCCGATCTCTGTCTCGCCGACGGGCCCCCAGTCCTGCGGCCAGGGCTGGGCGCCGGTGAAGCCGAGGACGCGGCCGGAGGAGTCGAGCACGGACCACAGACAGAAGCCGAGTTCGGCGTCGTGCCGCCGCTGGCGGGCGGTGAGCTCCTCGTAGACCGACAGTCCGGCGGACGTGCCGCCGAAGAACTCCATGACCTCCGGGTCGTCGAAGAGACGGTGCCAGAGATGAGCGTCCTCGTCGGTGGGGACGCGCAGCGTTACGGCGGGGAGAGCTCGGTTCACGTGGACAGCCCTTCAGCCGGTGATCGATTGTGCTGCATAGACTGCCCATGTCCAGTGCCGGTCGGCACGCAGATTTCGAACCTTGGGGAGATCCCGCCGTGACCGAGCCCCTCTCCGACAACACCGCCGACGTGATCGTCGTGGGCGCGGGGCCAGCCGGCTCCACCACCGCCTACCACCTGGCCCGGGCCGGACTCGACGTGCTGCTGCTGGAGAAGACCGAGTTCCCGCGGGAGAAGGTCTGCGGCGACGGTCTGACCCCGCGCGCGGTGAAGCAGCTCGTGGCGATGGGCATCGACATCTCCGAGGAGGCCGGCTGGCTGCGCAACAAGGGCCTGCGCATCATCGGCGGCGGGGTCCGCCTCCAGCTGGACTGGCCGGATCTCGCCTCCTTCCCCGACTACGGTCTGGTCCGCAAGCGCGACGACTTCGACGAGCAGCTGGCCCGGCAGGCGCAGAAGGCGGGCGCCCGGCTGTACGAGCGCTGCAATGTGAGCGCCCCGGTCATCGACGACCGGACCGGCCGCATCACCGGCGTCAGGGCCAAGCTGGGCGAGGACAAGCGGGAGGTCACCTTCCACGCCCCGCTGGTGGTGGCCGCCGACGGCAACTCCACCCGGCTGTCCCTGGCGATGGGCCTGCACCGCCGCGAGGACCGCCCGATGGGCGTCGCGGTGCGCACGTACTTCACCTCGCCCCGCCACGACGACGACTACCTGGAGTCCTGGCTGGAACTCTGGGACCGGCGCGGCCCCCAGGACCGGCTGCTGCCCGGCTACGGCTGGATCTTCGGCATGGGCGACGGCACCTCCAACGTGGGCCTGGGCGTCCTGAACACCTCCGAGGCGTTCAAGGAGCTCGACTGGCGCGAGGTGCTCAAGGCCTGGTGCGCCTCGATGCCGGAGGACTGGGGCTACACCCCGGAGAACATGACCGGCCCGATCCGCGGCGCCGCCCTCCCCATGGCCTTCAACCGCCAGCCGCACTACACGCGCGGTCTGCTGCTCGTCGGCGACGCGGGCGGCCTGGTCAACCCCTTCAACGGCGAGGGCATCGCCTACGCCATGGAGTCCGGGCAGATCGCCGCCGACGTCATCGTCCAGGCGCAGGCGCGGGCCACCCCGGCCCAGCGGGAGATCGCCCTCCGGCGCTACCCGCGCATCCTGAAGGACACCTACGGCGGCTACTACACGCTGGGCCGCGCCTTCGTGAAGCTCATCGGCAACCCGAAGATCATGCAGATCGCCGCCCAGCGCGGCCTGACCCACCCGATGCTGATGAGGTTCACCCTCAAGCTCCTCGCCAACCTCACCGACCCGACGGGCGGCGACGCGATGGACCGCATCATCAACGGCCTGAGCAAGGTGGCCCCGAAGGCCTGAACATCCCCGGCCCGTGGGCGGCCGAGGGTCCCGGGAACGGGCCCTCGGCCGCCTTCCGCGTTCGGGCAGACCGCCGCAGAAGCATCCAGCGGGCGCACGTGGCGCACGCGGGGTGCGGCGGCCCGAAAAGGACTCAACCGTGCGAACCGGGTCACGGGTGCGGGCTCGGCGGGACGGCCTGAGCGCGCCTGTGCGCGGCCGGAGTTCCGCGACCGGACCTCGGGGCCGTCCGCCGCCTCCGGGGCGCCGTGAGGGCCGCTGCGGGGGCGGACGCGGGGTGCGGGTGGGCGTGGGGGAGCGTCAAGCCGCCCGTGACGGGGAATGATTCGGACAATCCGGCGATCTTGACTGCTGGTCGTGCCCGCCGCGACGACGACGAGGGTCGTCACCCCCGAGCGGTGACGACCCTTCAGTCCGTTATGAGCGCGAAGCGCTGTTTCGGAGCGCCCTGGCGGAGAACGCCCGGCACGTGCCCGGCTTCAGCAAGTCCGGGTCAGAGCACGCGCACGGCACCCGTGGCCGGGTAGCCGGAGAGGTCCTGGATGACGACGCCCTTGGAGGGGTTCGCGGCGTCCAGGTACTGGCCGTTCCCGATGTAGACGCCCGTGTGGTACGCGGAACCCTTGGCGCCCCAGTAGAGGATGTCCCCGACCTGGATCTGGGACAGCGGGATGTCGGTGCCCACGGTCGACTGGTCCTGGGAGACGCGCGGCAGGTCGATGCCGACCTGACGGAAGGCGGCCTGCACCAGGCTGGAGCAGTCCCAGGCGTTGGGGCCGGTGGCGCCCATGACGTAGGCGTCGCCCACCTGGGCCTTGAGGAAGGAGATGACCGTCGCGACGCTGCCGCTGGCCGGCGCGGAGGCGGTCGTGGTGCTCTGGAGGGACGGGCGCTCGGCGTTGCGCGCCGCGCGCTCGGCGGCGGCCTTGCGGGCCTCCTCCGCCGCCTTCTTCCGGGCCTCGGCCTTCTTCTTGGCCTCGGCGAGGTCCGCCTTGGCCTCCTTGGCGGCCTTGGCGGCGGCCGCGTCACGCTCGGCCTTCAGCTGGTAGTCCGCGGCGGCCTGCTGGGTGACCTCGGCGGACTGGGCGACCTGAGCGGCCAGGTCGGCCGTCAGGGTGGGCAGTTCGACGGTCTGCGTCACGGGCTCGGCGGCGTTGGCCGAGCTGGACGCACCGGCGACTGCCAGGGTGCTGAGGACGCCACCGGCAACTCCGGCCCGCATCGCGATCGTGGAGGTCGCGGTGCGGCGGGGCTTCCGGTGGCTGCGTATGTGAGCGGTGTGGGACATGGGAACAACCGGTACCAGGGGCTCCTTCATATCTTCAAGAAACGTGGTCTGCGCCACAGTTGTTCAAAGTGACCTTCAAACAGCGGTCCCGCGACCGCCTATTGACGTCGTAACGGACATTGCGGACGCCCGGCTTCGGGGCTGTGATCACGGTCTTTGATCAATACGCCCGAATTGCACCGCGCTTACCACCGGAGCGATTGGTTGGCCAAGCCCGGTTCTCATCCGGCTCTCATGAATGTGGCAGAGGTCACGGAACGATGAACCGGGTGCGTGCGTCGCGCCGTCGGGATCACGACGCGGTCACGGCCGGATCTCGACGCCGCGACTTCGTGAACGCGTGCACACGTCCACACTGCGACGTGAATGCCCTCTCATGTGTGAACGCCGCCTCTATCAAGAGATCGAGTCCAACTCCAATTTGCATGCAAGGGAACCCTCTTGATATTGAGACGCACCCTCTGGCCTGCGCTGACGAGCCAAAATGTCACCGCTGGTGATCGCCCGGCCGCTTCGAGTGCGAAGATCACCGCTCATCCGACTTCATGATCGTTCGTCAGGTGGTGAAGATCACAAAGCTTGTGCAATACCCCGTGTCGCAGATCACAGACCCACGGGCATAAGATGCGGAGCGGTTGGGCTTGTGACCTGCTTCACATGTTCTCGATCTTCGCCGGGGCGGGCGTGGTTCGTGGGACTGGTGAGGCGGTCGGGCCCCGCTGCACAACCGCCAGCAGTCAGTGCCGACTGAGAGGAGCGAGGAGCGGTGAACGCGTATGCGCCCATCCTCGTACTGGGAGCCCTCGGGGCAGGCTTTGCGATCTTCTCCGTGGTCATGGCCACGCTGATCGGGCCCAAGCGGTACAACCGCGCCAAGCTCGAGGCCTACGAGTGCGGCATCGAGCCGACCCCCACGCCGGCCGGCGGCGGGCGCTTCCCCATCAAGTACTACCTGACGGCGATGCTCTTCATCGTCTTCGACATCGAGATCGTCTTCCTCTACCCCTGGGCCGTCACCTTCGACGCCCTGGGGATTTTCGGGCTCGTGGAGATGCTGCTCTTCGTGCTCACCGTCTTCGTCGCGTACGCGTACGTATGGCGGCGCGGCGGCCTGGAATGGGACTGAGGGGCCACAAGTCATGGGACTCGAAGAAAAGCTGCCGAGCGGCTTCCTGCTGAGCACCGTCGAGCAGGCCGCGGGGTGGGTGCGCAAGTCGTCCGTCTTCCCCGCCACGTTCGGACTCGCCTGCTGTGCCATCGAGATGATGACCACCGGCGCCGGCCGCTACGACCTGGCGCGCTTCGGCATGGAGGTGTTCCGCGGGTCGCCGCGCCAGGCGGACCTGATGATCGTCGCCGGCCGGGTGAGCCAGAAGATGGCGCCGGTGCTGCGGCAGGTCTACGACCAGATGCCGAACCCCAAGTGGGTGATCTCCATGGGGGTCTGCGCCTCCTCGGGCGGCATGTTCAACAACTACGCGATCGTCCAGGGCGTCGACCACATCGTCCCCGTCGACATCTATCTGCCCGGCTGCCCGCCCCGGCCGGAGATGCTGATGGACGCCATCCTCAAGCTCCACGAGAAGATCCGCACCTCCAAGCTCGGCGTCAACGCGGAGGAAGCGGCCCGTGAGGCGGAGGAGGCGGCGCTCAAGGCCCTGCCCACGATCGAGATGAAGGGGCTGCTGCGATGAGCGACGACGCACCCAGGGATGCGAACGGGGTGAACCCCGAGAAGGAACTCTCCGCCGAGAACCTGCCCGGCCAGCGCGGCGAGGGCGGCGAGGAGATCCGCGTCCAGCGCGGGATGTTCGGCGCCAACAACGGCGGCGACACCTCCGGTTACGGCGGCCTGGTCCGCTCGGTCCGGCTCCCGGGACCGGCGAACCGCCCCTACGGCGGATGGTTCGACGAGGTGGCCGACGAACTCGAGGGCGCGCTCGAGGAGCAGGGGCTGCTCCCGGAGAACGCCATCGAGAAGACGGTCGTCGACCGCGGCGAGATCACCTTCCACATCGAGCGCGAGCACCTCGTGCGGGTGGCGAAGACCCTGCGCGACGACCCCGCGCTGCGGTTCGAACTGTGCACCGGCGTCAGCGGGGTGCACTACCCGAACGACAAGGGCCGCGAGCTGCACGCCGTCTACCACCTGCGCTCGATCACCCACAACCGGGTGATCCGCCTGGAGGTCAGCTGCCCCGACAGCGACCCGCACATCCCGTCGCTGGTCTCCGTCTATCCGACGAACGACTGGCACGAGCGCGAGACGTACGACTTCTTCGGCATCGTCTTCGACGGTCACCCGGCCCTGACGCGGATCATGATGCCGGACGACTGGCAGGGCTTTCCGCAGCGCAAGGACTACCCCCTCGGCGGCATCCCCGTCGAGTACAAGGGCGCCCAGATCCCGGCTCCGGACCAGCGGAGGTCGTACTCGTGAGCACGTCGAACACATCCGCCGCGTCCGCCGCTTCGGCGCGCGAGACCACGGAAGGCACCGTCTACACCGTCACCGGCGGCGACTGGGACGAGGTCGTCCAGGCCGCGGCCCGCACCGACGACGAGCGCATCGTCGTCAACATGGGCCCGCAGCACCCCTCCACCCACGGGGTGCTCCGCCTGATCCTGGAGATCGACGGCGAGACGGTCACCGAGGCCCGCTGCGGCATCGGCTATCTGCACACCGGCATCGAGAAGAACCTCGAGTACCGGACGTGGACCCAGGGCACCACGTTCGTGACGCGCATGGACTACCTGACGCCGTTCTTCAACGAGACGGCGTACTGCCTCGCGGTCGAGAAGCTGCTCGGCATCGAGGACCAGGTGCCCGAGCGCGCCTCGGTCATCCGGGTCCTGCTGATGGAGCTCAACCGCCTCTCCTCGCACCTGGTGGCCATCGCCACCGGCGGCATGGAGCTCGGCGCCACCACGATCATGATCTACGGCTTCCGTGATCGTGAACTCATCCTCGACATCTACGAGCTGATCACCGGCCTGCGGATGAACCACGCCTACATCCGCCCCGGCGGACTCGCCCAGGACCTGCCGCCCGGCGCGGTGGACCAGATCCGCGAGTTCGTGAAGAAGATGAAGAAGAACCTCCCGGAGTACGACAAGCTCGCCACCGGGAACCCCATCTTCAAGGCCCGCCTGCAGGACATCGGCTACCTGGACCTGGCGGGCTGCATGGCCCTCGGCGCCACCGGCCCGATCCTGCGCTCCACCGGCCTGCCGCACGACCTGCGCAAGGCGCAGCCCTACTGCGGCTACGAGAACTACGAGTTCGACATCCCGACCGCCGACACCTGCGACGCCTACGGCCGCTTCCTGATCCGGCTCGAGGAGATGCGCCAGTCGCTGCGGATCATCGAGCAGTGCCTGGACCGGCTGGAGCCCGGACCGGTCATGGTCGCCGACAAGAAGATCGCCTGGCCCGCCCAGCTCGCCCTGGGCCCGGACGGACTGGGCAACTCCCTGGACCACATCAAGAAGATCATGGGCACCTCCATGGAGGCCCTGATCCACCACTTCAAGCTGGTCACGGAGGGCTTCCGGGTCCCGCCGGGACAGGCCTACGCGGCGGTCGAGTCGCCCAAGGGCGAACTCGGCGTGCACGTCGTCTCCGACGGCGGCACCCGCCCCTACCGGGTCCACTTCCGTGACCCGTCCTTCACCAACCTGCAGACCATGGCGGCGATGTGCGAGGGCGGCCAGGTCGCCGACGTCATCGTCGCCGTCGCGTCCATCGACCCCGTGATGGGAGGCGTCGACCGGTGACCACCTCTTCTTCCGAGCGGGGCGTCAGCCTGGGCATGCCCGAACTGCCCGCACCCCCCTACCCGGACGACGTCCGGGCCCGGCTGGAGGCCGACGCGCGCGAGATCATCTCCCGCTACCCGGGCTCCCGGTCCGCCCTCCTGCCGCTGCTGCACCTGGTGCAGTCGGAGGAGGGCCATGTCACGCGCACCGGCATCCAGTTCTGCGCGGACATGCTCGGCCTCACCTCGGCCGAGGTCACCGCCGTCGCCACCTTCTACACCATGTACCGGCGCAAGCCGAGCGGCGACTACCAGGTCGGGGTGTGCACCAACACGCTGTGCGCCGTCATGGGCGGCGACGCGATCTTCGAGGAGCTGCAGGAGCACCTCGGGGTCGGCAACGGCGAGACCACCGAGGACGGCAAGGTCACCCTCGAGCACATCGAGTGCAACGCCGCCTGCGACTACGCGCCGGTGGTGATGGTCAACTGGGAGTTCTTCGACAACCAGACCCCCGAGAGCGCCAAGCGCCTCGTGGACGACCTGCGCGCCGGCCGCCCGGTCTCGCCCACCCGCGGCGCCCCGCTGTGCACCTTCAAGCAGACCGCGCGCATCCTGGCCGGCTTCCCCGACGAGCGGGAGGGAGCCGTCGAGGCCTCCGGCAGCGCCGGCCCCGCCTCCCTGGTCGGACTGAAGCTGGCCAAGGGCGAGGCCGCCCCCGCGCGCGTGGTGCACCCGCGCGGCGCGGCCCCCGAGGACGCGCCGCCGCACGAGCCGTCGCCCACCGAGCACCTCAGCTCGCACGACGCGCCGCAGCAGACGTCGGCCTCCGACCCGGACCACCCGGCCGGGCCCGCCGCCGAGGAGGGGGAGTGATGACCTTGGCACCCGAACTGCAGGACACCAGCCCGGAGAAGCTGCTCGCACCCGTGCTGTCGGCCTTCTGGGACGAGGACAGGTCCTGGACGCTGGACGTCTACCGGCGGCACGAGGGCTACGAGGGGCTCCGCAAGGCGCTGGCCATGTCCCCGGACGACGTCATCGCCTACGTCAAGGACTCCGGACTGCGCGGCCGAGGAGGCGCCGGCTTCCCCACCGGGATGAAGTGGCAGTTCATCCCGCAGGGCGACGGCAAGCCGCACTACCTCGTGGTCAACGCCGACGAGTCCGAGCCCGGGACCTGCAAGGACATCCCGCTGCTCTTCGCCAACCCGCACAGCCTGATCGAGGGCATCGTCATCGCCTGCTACGCCATCAGGTCCTCCCACGCCTTCATCTACCTGCGCGGCGAGGTCGTCCCCGTGCTGCGGCGGCTGCACGCCGCGGTGCGCGAGGCCTACGAGGCGGGCTACCTCGGCAAGAACATCCTCGGCAGCGGACTCGACCTCGAACTCACCGTGCACGCGGGCGCCGGCGCGTACATCTGCGGTGAGGAGACCGCCCTGCTGGACTCGCTGGAGGGCCGCCGCGGGCAGCCCAGGCTGCGTCCCCCCTTCCCGGCCGTGGCCGGCCTCTACGCCTGCCCCACTGTGGTGAACAACGTCGAGTCCATCGCCTCGGTTCCCGCCATCCTGAACCGGGGCAAGGAGTGGTTCCGGTCGATGGGCAGCGAGAAGTCCCCCGGCTTCACGCTGTACTCGCTCTCCGGCCACGTGGCCAACCCCGGCCAGTACGAGGCCCCGCTCGGCATCACCCTGCGCCAGCTGCTCCAGATGAGCGGCGGCATGCGGCCCGGGCACCGGCTGAAGTTCTGGACCCCGGGCGGCTCCTCCACGCCGCTGCTCACCGACGAGCACCTCGACGTCCCCCTCGACTACGAAGGGGTCGGCGCCGCGGGCTCCATGCTCGGCACCAAGGCCCTGCAGTGCTTCGACGAGACCACCTGCGTGGTCCGCGCCGTCACCCGCTGGACCGAGTTCTACGCCCACGAGTCCTGCGGCAAGTGCACTCCCTGCCGCGAGGGCACGTACTGGCTGGTCCAGCTGATGCGCGACATCGAGGCAGGCAAGGGCAAGATGTCCGACCTCGACAAGCTCAACGACATCGCCGACAACATCAACGGCAAGTCCTTCTGCGCCCTCGGCGACGGCGCCGCCTCGCCGATCTTCTCCTCGCTGAAGTACTTCCGCGAGGAGTACGAGCAGCACATCACGGGCCGCGGCTGCCCCTTCGACCCGGCCAGGTCCACGGCCTGGGCCGACCACCGTACGGAGGTGAACGCATGACTGTGACCACGAGCGCTCCCTCCGGAGGAGGCGAGGCGGCCCTGCCGCCCGAGGACCTCGTGACCCTGACCATCGACGGCATCGAGATCAGCGTGCCCAAGGGCACCCTGGTCATCCGTGCCGCCGAACAGCTCGGCATCGAGATCCCCCGCTTCTGCGACCACCCGCTGCTCGACCCGGCCGGCGCCTGCCGCCAGTGCATCGTCGAGGTCGAGGGCCAGCGCAAGCCGATGGCCTCCTGCACCATCACCTGCACCGACGGGATGGTCGTCAAGACCCATCTGACCTCGCCGGTCGCGGAGAAGGCGCAGAAGGGTGTGATGGAGCTGCTGCTCATCAACCACCCGCTGGACTGCCCCGTCTGCGACAAGGGCGGCGAGTGCCCGCTGCAGAACCAGGCGATGTCGCACGGCAACGCCGAGTCCCGCTTCGAGGGCAAGAAGCGCACCTACGAGAAGCCGGTGGCGATCTCCACCCAGGTGCTGCTGGACCGCGAGCGGTGCGTGCTGTGCGCCCGCTGCACCCGCTTCTCCAACCAGGTCGCGGGCGACCCGATGATCGAGCTGATCGAGCGGGGCGCGCTCCAGCAGGTCGGCATCGGCGAGGGCGACCCGTTCGAGTCGTACTTCTCCGGCAACACCATCCAGATCTGCCCGGTCGGCGCGCTCACCTCGGCCGCCTACCGGTTCCGCTCCCGCCCCTTCGACCTGGTCTCCTCGCCGTCCGTGTGCGAGCACTGCGCCGGCGGCTGCGCGATGCGCACCGACCACCGGCGCGGCAAGGTCATGCGGCGCCTGGCGGCCGAGGACCCCGAGGTCAACGAGGAGTGGATCTGCGACAAGGGCCGCTTCGCGTTCCGCTACGCGCAGCTGCGGGACCGGCTCGACACCCCGCTGGTGCGCAACGCGGAGGGCGAGCTGCAGCCCGCCTCCTGGCCGGAGGCCCTGCAGATCGCCGCCCAGGGGCTGCTGGCCTCCCGGGGCCGCACCGGCGTGCTCACCGGCGGCCGGCTCACCGTCGAGGACGCCTACGCCTACAGCAAGTTCGCCCGGGTGGCGCTCGGCACCAACGACATCGACTTCCGGGCCCGCGTCCACAGCAGCGAGGAGTCCGACTTCCTCGCCGCGCGCGTCGCAGGCCGCGGACGCGACCTGGACGGCACCGGCGTCACCTACACCGCCCTGGAGAAGGCGCCCGCGGTGCTGCTCGTCGGGTTCGAGTCCGAGGAGGAGGCGCCCGGCGTCTTCCTGCGGCTGCGCAAGGCCTGGCGCAAGCGCGGCCAGCGCACCTTCGCCCTGGCCACCCACGCCACCCCCGGACTGACCAAGGCGGGCGGCACCCTGCTCCCGGCCGCGCCCGGCACCGAGACCGAGTGGCTGGACGCGCTCGCCGCCGGGGTCGGCCTGGAGGGCGACGGGGCCGCGGCCGCCGAGGCGCTGCGCGCCGAGGGCGCGGTGGTCGTCGTCGGCGAACGCCTCGCCGGCGTGGCCGGCGGCCTGACCGCGGCCGCGCGGTTCGCCACCGCCACCGGCGCGCAGCTGGTGTGGATCCCGCGCCGGGCGGGCGAGCGGGGCGCCATCGAGGCGGGCGCGCTGCCGTCGCTGCTGCCCGGCGGCCGTCCCGCGACCGACCCGCGGGCCCGCGAGGAGGTCGCCGCGATCTGGGGCGTCGCCGAACTGCCCCAGCGCTACGGCCGGGACACCGGCCAGATCGTGGAGGCCGCGGTCAACGGCGAGCTGCAGGCGCTGCTGGTCGCCGGTGTCGAGGTGGCCGACCTGCCCGACCCGGCCCGCGCCAGGGCCGCGCTCGCCGAGGCCGGGTTCGTGGTCTCCCTGGAGCTGCGGCCCAGCGAGGTCACCGAGCTGGCCGACGTGGTCCTGCCGGTCGCGGCCGTCGCCGAGAAGGCCGGCACCTTCCTCAACTGGGAGGGCCGCGCCCGGCCGTTCGAGGCGGCGCTCAAGCCCGACCACATGACCCGCAGGCTCCAGCCCACCGACGCCCGCGTGCTGCAGATGCTGGCCGACGCCATGGACGTCCACCTGGGCCTGCCCGACCTGCGCACCATCCGCGCCGAGCTGACCCGGCTCGGCGCCTGGGACGGCCCCCGCGCCACCGAACCGCTGGAGACCGCGGGCGCGCTGCCCCGGCCCGCCGCCGGGGAGGCGGTGCTCGCCGGGCACCGGATGCTGCTCGACCAGGGCGTGCTGCAGCAGGGGGACGAGGCGCTGGCCGGCACCCGGCACGCCGCGCCCGCCCGGCTGTCGGCCGCCACGGCCGCCGAGGTCGGTGTCAAGGACGGCGACCTGCTGGCGGTGACCGGCACCGCCGGCACCGTGCACCTGCCGCTCGCCGTCACCGAGATGCCCGACCGCGTGGTGTGGCTCCCGCTGAACTCCGCCGGCGGCGGTGTCGCCTCCGACACCGGGGCACGCCCCGGCTCCCTCGTCCGCATCGGTCCGGCGACGCCCGCCGGTGAGGCCACCGAGGAGGTGGAGGCATGAGCGCGCACGTCGCCGCCGTCAGCCCGTACGTCGCAGCCGAGGACCTGTCGATGTTCGGCCGCGACCCGTGGTGGCTCATCGCTCTCAAGGCGGTCTTCTGCTTCGCCTTCCTGATGGTGACCGTGCTGATCTCCATCGTGATGGAGCGCAAGGTCGTCGCCTGGATGCAGCTGCGCATCGGACCCAACCGGCACGGCCCCTGGGGCCTGCTCCAGTCGCTCGCCGACGGCGTGAAGCTGATGCTCAAGGAGGACGTCGTCGTCAAGCGCGCGGACAAGGCGGTCTACGTCCTCGCGCCGATCGTCGCCGCCATCCCCGCCTTCATGGCGTTCGCGGTCATCCCGTTCGGCCCGGCCGGCAACGAGATCTCGATCTTCGGCCACCGCACCACGATGCAGCTGACCGACCTGCCGATCGCGATGCTGTACATCCTCGCGGTCGCCTCGGTCGGCATCTACGGCATCGTGCTGGCCGGCTGGAGCTCCGGCTCCACCTACCCGCTGCTGGGCGGACTGCGCTCCTGCGCGCAGATGATCTCCTACGAGATCGCCATGGGCGCCGCGTTCGCCTCGGTCTTCCTCTACTCGGGGTCGATGTCGACCTCGGCGATCGTCGAGCAGCAGACCGACCGCTGGTTCGTGGTGCTGCTGCCGGTCTCCTTCATCATCTACGTCGTCACCATGGTCGGTGAGACCAACCGCGCACCCTTCGACATGCCCGAGTCCGAGGGCGACCTGGTGGGCGGCTTCAACACCGAGTACTCGTCGATCAAGTTCGCGATGTTCATGCTCGCCGAGTACGTGAACATGGTGACCGTCTCGGCCGTGGCCGTCACGCTCTTCCTGGGCGGCTGGCGGGCTCCCTGGCCGGTCAGCACCTTCTGGGAGGGCGCCAACCACGGCTGGTGGCCGATGCTGTGGTTCGTGCTGAAGCTGCAGCTGCTGCTGTTCTTCTTCGTCTGGCTGCGCGGCACGCTCCCGCGGGTCCGCTACGACCAGCTGATGAAGCTCGGCTGGAAGGTCCTCATCCCGGTCTCGTTGGTGTGGCTGATGCTCGTCGCCACCGTGCGGGCCCTGCGGAACGAGAACTACGACTTCGCCGACATCGCCCTCTACATCGGCGCCGCCGTGCTCGCCCTGCTGCTGCTCTCCTTCGTCGCCGACATCTTCCGCGCGAGGAAGGCCAGGCAGGCGCCGCCCGCCGAGGCCCCGGCCGAGTTCGACCCGATGGCCGGCGGGTTCCCGGTACCGCCGCTGCCCGGACAGGAGTTGCCGCCGGTGCCCCGGCGCCGCCCGCGCCGGGAGCGGGAGCTGATTGTCAGTGGTGGGCCCGATACTCAGAGTGACGGACGTGACGGACCTCTGGGCGGATCTACGGATGGAAAGGAGGCGTCCGATGGCTGAGGAGCCCAAGGAGACCAAGCCCGGTTTCCTGAATCCGGTGGCCGGCTTCGGCGTGACCTTCAAGGCCATGTTCAAGAAGCGGCTCACCGAGCAGTACCCGGAGCAGCAGAAAGTCACCGCTCCGCGCTTCCACGGACGGCACCAGCTCAACCGCCATCCGGACGGCCTGGAGAAGTGCGTCGGCTGCGAGCTGTGCGCCTGGGCCTGCCCCGCCGACGCGATCTACGTCGAGGGCGCGGACAACACCGACGAGGAGCGCTACTCGCCCGGCGAGCGGTACGGCCGCGTCTACCAGATCAACTACGCCCGCTGCATCCTGTGCGGGCTGTGCATCGAGGCGTGCCCGACCCGGGCGCTGACCATGACCAACGAGTTCGAGCTGGCCGACTCCAGCCGGGCCGACCTCATCTACACCAAGGAGCAGCTGCTCGCCGGTCTGGAGGAGGGCATGGTCGAGCCGCCGCACGCCATGTACCCGGGCACCGACGAACAGGACTACTACAAGGGCCTGGTGACCGAGGCCGCCCCCGGCACCGAGCGCCAGGTCGCCCGTTCCAAGGGCGAGGTCGTGCAGGAGGCCGACTCCACCTTCGGCCCGACCGAGCCGGCGTCCGAGAAGGTGGTCGGGCGATGACCGAGCAGCTCGCCGCGTACACCACGTCCACCGGAGAGGCCGTCCAGTTCTGGATCCTCGGCACCGTCGCGGTGATCGGAGCCCTGAGCACCGTCTTCATGAAGCGGGCCGTGCACAGCGCGCTCTGCCTGGCCGGCACCATGATCGTCCTGGCGGTGTTCTACCTCGCCAACGGTGCCTACTTCCTCGGCGTCGTGCAGATCGTCGTCTACACCGGCGCGATCATGATGCTGTTCCTGTTCGTGGTGATGCTGGTCGGTGTCACCGCGGCGGACTCCCTGAAGGAGACCATCAAGGGCCAGCGCTGGCTGGCCCTGCTGTGCGGGCTCGGCTTCGGCATCCTGCTGATGGCCGGCATCGGCAACGCCGCCCTGACGGAGTTCAACGGCATCGGCCGGGCGAACGCCGGCGGCAATGTCGAGGGCATCGCGAGCCTGCTGTTCACCAAGTACGTCTTCGCCTTCGAGATCACCGGCGCGCTGCTGATCACGGCCACCGTCGGCGCCATGGTGCTCACCCACCGGGAGCGCACCGAGCGTGCCAGGACCCAGCGCGAACTGGCCCAGAAGCGGATCCGCGAGGGCACCTACATCCCGCCGCTGCCCGCGCCCGGCGTGTACGCGCGGCACAACGCGGTGGACATCGCGGGCCTGCTGCCCGACGGCACCCCGTCCGATCTCACCGTCAGCAAGACGCTCCGCGAGCGCGGCCAGATCCGTGACGTGTCGCAGGAGGCGCTCAACGACCTGCGGGCGCTGGAGCAGCGCGCCGAGGAGCGCCTGGAGCGCACGGCCATCGAGCCGCTGAAGGCGTTCAAGCGGTCCGAGGAGGCGTCCAAGTGAACCCGGTCAACTACCTCTATCTCGCCGCCCTGCTGTTCACCATCGGCGCCACCGGCGTGCTGATCAGGCGCAACTCGATCGTGGTGTTCATGTGCATCGAGCTGATGCTCAACGCCTGCAACCTCGCGTTCGTCGCCTTCTCTCGGATGCACGGCAACCTCGACGGCCAGATCATCGCCTTCTTCACGATGGTCGTCGCCGCCGCGGAGGTCGTGGTCGGGCTGGCGATCATCGTGTCCCTGTTCCGTGCCCGCCACTCGGCCTCGGTCGACGACGCCAGCCTGATGAAGCTGTAAGGGGCTGAAACGTGGAGAATCTGATTGCGCTGCTGGTGGCGGCGCCTCTGCTCGGAGCGGCGGTCCTGCTGTGCGGCGGACGCCGGCTGGACGCCGTCGGCCACTGGATCGGCACACTGCTCGCGGCGGTCTCCTTCGCCCTCGGCATCGTGCTGTTCACCGACATGCTGGGCAGGGGCGCCGAGGAACGCACCCTCACCCAGCACCTGTTCAGCTGGATCCCGGTGGAGGGATTCCAGGCCGACGTCGCCTTCCAGCTCGACCAGTTGTCGATGACGTTCGTCCTGCTGATCACCGGCGTCGGCTCGCTGATCCACCTGTACTCCGTCGGGTACATGGAGCACGACGAGCGGCGCCGCCGCTTCTTCGGCTACCTCAACCTGTTCCTCGCGGCGATGCTGCTGCTCGTCCTCGCCGACAACTACCTGCTGCTGTACGTCGGCTGGGAGGGCGTCGGTCTCGCCTCCTACCTGCTGATCGGCTTCTGGCAGCACAAGCCCAGCGCCGCCACGGCCGCGAAGAAGGCCTTCCTGGTCAACCGGGTCGGCGACATGGGCCTGTCCATCGCGATCATGCTGATGTTCCTGTGGTTCGGCACCTTCGCCTTCGGGCCGGTGCTCGGCGGCCACGGGGAGGAGGGCCTCGCCGCGGCCGCCGGTGAGGACAAGCTCACCGCGATCGCGCTGATGCTGCTGCTCGCCGCCTGCGGCAAGTCCGCCCAGGTGCCGCTGCAGTCCTGGCTCGGCGACGCGATGGAGGGCCCGACCCCGGTCTCGGCCCTGATCCACGCCGCGACCATGGTGACCGCGGGCGTCTACCTGATCGTCCGCTCCGGCGCCGTCTTCGACGGCGCGCCGGACGCCCAGCTCGTCGTCACCATCGTCGGCGCGGTCACGCTGCTCTTCGGTGCGATCGTCGGTTGCGCCAAGGACGACATCAAGAAGGCGCTCGCCGGATCCACCATGTCGCAGATCGGCTACATGGTGCTCGCCGCGGGCCTCGGCCCCATCGGCTACGCCTTCGCCATCATGCACCTGGTGACACACGGCTTCTTCAAGGCCGGACTCTTCCTCGGCGCCGGTTCCGTGATGCACGGGATGAACGACGAGGTCGACATGCGCCGCTACGGCGGACTGCGCACGTACATGCCGGTCACCTTCATCACCTTCGGCCTCGGCTACCTGGCGATCATCGGCTTCCCGGGCCTGTCCGGCTTCTTCTCCAAGGACAAGATCATCGAGTCGGCGTTCGCCAAGGGCGGCACCGAGGGCTGGATCCTCGGCGCCTGCGCCCTGCTCGGCGCGGCCATCACCGCGTACTACATGACGCGCGTGATGCTGATGACGTTCTTCGGCGAGGAGCGCTGGCGCAACGCCCCCACGCCGTCGCCGGCCTCGCCCGACGTGGAGCCCGCCGCGCAGACCGGCGGCACGTACGAGCCGCCGCACCCGCACGAGTCGCCCGGCGTGATGACGGTCCCGATGATCGTGCTGGCGGTCGGCTCGGTGTTCGGCGGCGCGTTCTTCAGCATCGGCGACCGCTTCGTCAACTGGCTGGAGCCCGTCACCGGGTTCGAGCACGGCCACCCGCCGGTCAGCGCCCTGACGGTGACGCTCTCCACGGTCGCCGTCATGGTCCTCGGCGTGGCCATCGCCTGGGGTCAGTACGGGCGCCGCCCGGTCCCGGCCGTCGCCCCGCGCGGCTCGCTGCTCACCCGGGCCGCCCGCCGCGACCTCCTCCAGGACGACTTCAACCACGTGGTTCTGGTGCGGGGCGGCGAACACCTCACCCGCTCCCTGGTCTACGTCGACCACACCCTGGTCGACGGCGTCGTCAACGGCACGGCGGCCGCGATGGGCGGCCTGTCCGGGCGGATGCGCAGGCTGCAGAACGGCTTCGCGCGGTCCTACGCGGTCTCCATGTTCGGCGGCGCGGCGGTCCTGGTCGCCGCGACCCTGCTGATGAGGGCGGTCTGATACCGATGTCCTTTCCTCTGCTGACAGCGACAGCGGCGCTCCCGGCCGTCGGGGCGATCGCCACGGCCGCCGTGCCGGCCGCTCGGCGCACCGCCGCCAAATGGCTCGCGCTGCTCTTCTCGCTCGCCACCCTGGTGCTCGCGATCGTCGTCGCGGTGCGGTTCGACCCGGGCGGCGCGCGCTACCAGCTCACCGAGTCCCACTCCTGGATCGCCGACTTCGGCGTCCGCTACGAACTGGGCGTGGACGGCATCGCGGTGGCGCTGATCGCGCTGACCGCGCTGCTGATCCCGTTCATCGTCCTGGCGGGCTGGCACGACGCCGACCCGCTGGAGACCGGCAGCAGGCGCTGGCGGCCCACCCAGGGCTTCTTCGCGCTGATCCTGGCCGTCGAGGCGATGGTGATCCTCTCCTTCGAGGCCACCGACGTCTTCCTCTTCTACATCTTCTTCGAAGCCATGCTGATCCCGATGTACTTCCTCATCGGCGGCTTCGGGGACCGGGCCCACGAGCACGGCGAGGAGAAGGCGGCCACCCAGCGCTCCTACGCCGCGGTGAAGTTCCTCCTCTACAACCTGGCCGGCGGTCTGATCATGCTGGCCGCGGTGATCGGCCTGTACGTGGTCGCGGGGAACTTCTCCCTCACCGAGATCGCCGAGGCCCGGGCGAGCGGTGAGCTGACCATGGCCACCAGCACCGAACGCTGGCTGTTCCTGGGCTTCTTCTTCGCCTTCGCGGTGAAGGCGCCGCTGTGGCCGCTGCACACCTGGCTGCCCAACGCCATGCAGGAGTCCACCGCCCCGGTGGCCGTGCTCATCACGGCGGTCGTCGACAAGGTGGGCACCTTCGCGATGCTCCGCTTCTGCCTCCAGCTCTTCCCGGAGGCCAGCAAGTGGGCGACGCCGGTGATCCTGGTGCTGGCGCTGGTCAGCATCATCTACGGCGCGCTGCTCGCCGTCGGCCAGCGCGACATCAAGCGGCTGATCGCGTACGCGTCGATCTCGCACTTCGGCTTCATCATCATGGGCATCTTCGCGATGACCAGTCAGGGCCAGTCCGGGGCGACGCTGTACATGGTCAACCACGGCATCTCCACGGCCGTGCTCATGCTGATCGCCGGCTTCCTGATCTCCCGGCGCGGCTCGCGGCTCATCGCCGACTACGGCGGGGTGCAGAAGGTCGCCCCGGTGCTCGCCGGCACCTTCCTGATCGGTGGCCTGGCCACGCTGTCCCTGCCGGGGCTCGCCCCGTTCGTCAGTGAGTTCCTGGTCCTGGTCGGCACCTTCACGCGGTACCCGGTGATCGGCATCATCGCCACCTTCGGCATCGTCCTCGCCGCGCTGTACACCCTCGTCCTCTACCAGCGGACGATGACCGGCCCGGTCAGGCCCGAGGTCGCGAAGATGCCCGACCTCAGGGTGCGGGAGATCGCGGTGGTGGCACCGCTGGTGGTGCTGCTGATCTTCCTGGGCGTCTACCCGAAGCCCGTCACGGACATCGTGAACCCGGCGGTGAAGCAGACCATGTCCGACGTCGAACGCAAGGACCCCCAGCCCGAGGTGGAGGCGGCCAAGTGAGCGCAACAGCCGTCCACAGCCTGTGGACAACGGCGGCCACCGCGGCCGATCCGATCTCGAAGATCGACGCACCGAAGATCGAGTACGGGCAGCTCGCGCCCACCCTGATCGTCGTCGGCGCGGCGGTCATCGGGGTGCTGATCGAGGCGGCCGTCCCCCGCAAGTCCCGTTACTACGCCCAGATGTTCGTCGCCACCGTGTCGCTGGCCGCCGCGTTCGCCGCGGTGGTGGCGCTCGCGGCCGACGGATACGCCACGACCAAGGCGGGCATCGCCGCGATGGGCGCCCTCGCCGTCGACGGACCGGCCCTGTTCCTGCAGGGCACGATCCTGCTGACCGCCTTGGTCGCCCTGTTCACCTTCGCCGAGCGGCGGCTCGACCCGATGGCCCACGGCAACCGGGTCGACTCCTTCGCCGCCCAGGCCGGGGCCGTGCCGGGCAGCGACGCCGAGAAGCGGGCCGTCAAGGCCGGGTTCACCACCACCGAGGTGTTCCCGCTGCTGATGTTCGCGGTCGCCGGCATGCTGGTCTTCCCGGCGGCCAACGACCTGCTGACGCTGTTCGTGGCCCTCGAGGTCTTCTCCCTGCCGCTGTACCTGCTGTGCGCCCTGGCCCGCCGCAAGCGGCTGATGTCGCAGGAAGCGGCCGTGAAGTACTTCCTGCTCGGCGCCTTCGCCTCCGCCTTCACCCTGTTCGGCATCGCCCTGCTCTACGGCTACGCGGGCTCCATGTCGTACGCCACGATCGCGCAGGTCGTCGACGGCACCGTGCAGGACGTCACCCCGGCGCTCGCCGGCACCATGGGCAACGACGCGCTGCTGCTGGTCGGCGCCGCGCTGCTGGTGATGGGCCTGCTGTTCAAGGTCGGCGCCGTCCCGTTCCACATGTGGACCCCGGACGTCTACCAGGGCGCCCCGACACCGGTGACCGGCTTCATGGCGGCGGCCACCAAGGTCGCGGCGTTCGGCGCGCTGCTGCGGGTCCTCTACGTGGTCCTGCCGGGCCTGCGCTGGGACTGGCGGCCGGTGATGTGGGCGGTGGCGATCGTCACCATGCTCGCCGGTGCGATCGTCGCCATCACCCAGACCGACATCAAGCGCCTGCTGGCCTACTCCTCGATCGCCCACGCCGGCTTCATCCTCGCCGGTGTGATCGCCGCCAACCCGGAGGGCATCTCCTCGGTCCTCTTCTACCTGGCCGCCTACTCCTTCGTGACCGTCGGCGCCTTCGCGGTGGTCACCCTGGTCCGCGACGCGGGCGGCGAGGCGACCCACCTCTCCCGCTGGGCGGGTCTCGGACGCCGCTCCCCGCTCACCGCGGCGGTGTTCGCCGTCTTCCTGCTCGCCTTCGCCGGTATTCCGCTGACCTCCGGCTTCGCCGGAAAGTTCGCGGTGTTCAAGGCGGCGGCCGAGGGCGGCGCGGTTCCGCTCGTCGTGATCGGTGTGATCTCCTCGGCGATCGCGGCGTTCTTCTACATCCGCGTGATCGTCCTGATGTTCTTCAGCGAACCGAGGCCCGAGGGCCCGACGGTGGCGGTCCCCTCCCCGCTGACCATGACCGCCATCGCGGTCGGCGTCGCCGTCACCCTGGTCCTGGGCGTGGCACCCCAGTACTTCCTCGACCTCGCCGGAGACGCGGGAGTGTTCGTGCGCTGACCGACGTTCAGGTCCAGCGGTACCGGGGCCCGTCCTCCCTCGGGGAGGGCGGGCCCCGGTCACGTCACTGGCCCCTGGCCCACCAGACCTCGAAACGCCCGGTGCGCTGTGCGACCCGTTCACCGAAGACGAGGCTCGTCTCGTAGATCCGGGAGGGATCGTTGTCCTCGGTCGTCATCTCATAGCTGACGGCCTCGTCGAAGACGACGAAGTTCTTCACCGCGTCCCGCCGGTCACGGGCCTCCAGCGTCGACAGCACCAGCGTGCGCACATCGATGCCCAGGCTCTTCTGCCGGTCCAGCATCTCGGTCATCTCGGCGTCGAGGTCACCGGGGGTGTTGAGGATGATCAGACGCCGTACCCGCACGCCTCGCTCCACGGCCTCCTCCTGGGCGGCCTCGTAGTGCCGGCCGAGATCCGTCTCCCAGAAGCCCCGGTCGACGGAGGTGCTCACCGCGTCGATGGAGCGGCTCGCGCAGCGGGTCAGATTGAGCAGCCAGTCGCGGTCCTCTCCCCGGTAGTCGGCGTGGTTGCCGCGCAGCGCCTCCACCAGGGCGGCGGTGCGCCGGATCTCGGCGCGGACGAAGCCGTAGACGAAGTCCGGGCGGCCGGAGTCCAGTTCGGCGACGCTGTTCGCCAGCTGGCGCACCTCCGCCGCACCCACCGGGGATACGTCCAGCCGGGAGAACAGCCGGGTGGTCTCGTTGAAGCCGACCAGACCGCGGTCCAGACGCCGTTCGAAGTCGGCCAGCTGCTGGACGACGAAGGAGGCCCCGCCGATGAACAGAGACATGGTGATCTGCCAGATCTCCGGCTGGTCGGCGATCTCGGTGATCAGGTAGGTGAGGCCGCCGAGCACCACGGTGACGACGACTCTGACGACTACTTCGGATATCCGGCGCGTCGGCCGCATGCTTCCCCCGCTTCCGATTCGTTCGTCCAACGGCACCGCACGGGACGCGGTGTCCGGTCCCTGACGTGCTGTGCCAGCGCCTGCCACTGACAGGTGAACCCCGGTGTCCGCTCGAGGGCGTGCCAGAGCGGGGCCAGCCGCTCGTCCAGGCGGACACCCGGCATCCACAGGTGCAGCAACTGGTCGACGACCCAGCGCAGGACGCGGCCCGAGCCGGCTTCGGGCGGGGCCCCGGGAGGATGCTCCTCCAGCACCGCGATCAGCGTGGTCAGCAGCCAGTCGTGCAGCGCGAGATCCGCGCAGAACGCGGCCACGGCATCGGGGGGAGCGTCGTACGGCAGCCGCAGCCGGGCCGTCCGCAGCTCATCACCCTCGATGGTGAACCGCTCCAGCCGCGGGGCCTCCGCGTCGGCGGCCCACAGCGCCACCCAGCGCAGCCGGGTCCGCGGCGTGGGCAGCGGCTCCTGCCGGTCCGGCAGAGGATGCCGCAGCACCTCGGTGAGCAGGCGCTGCGCGATCAGCCCGAGATCCAGCTCGCCCGGACCGCCACCCGCGAGGAACCCGCGGGCCACCGCCCCTTCGGGCAGTTTGCCCAGCGGTTCGACCACGCCGGGCCGGGTCAGGTAGTGCCCCCAGGGCCGCCGCCCGTCCGGGCCGGCGGCCGTCGCGCCGGTGCGGGCGTGTGCCTGGACGACGCGCCCTCCGGTGACCGAAGCCTGGGAGAGCACCGTGCCGACGGCACGGACCCTGGTGCCGTCGGGCGTGGGCAGCGCACAGTCCACGCCGACCGGCCGGGGCGGCGACAGGGCATGGGCGTTGGGCCGCGCGGAGACGTGGACCGGCTCGTCCGGGCGCAGCTCCAGCAGCCGTGCGGTCTCCGCCGCGCGCAGCGGGCGGGCCGTGGGCAGCAGCCGGGTGCGCACCTCGCCGCCGAGCAGCACCATGTCCGCCGCCTCCGCCGGTACCCCCATGTCATGGCCCCGGATAGAAGATGTACGAGGCCCGTTCCGCCACCGAGTCGGGCAGGTGGACCCCCTCGGCGGCAGACCGCTCGGCCACCTGGTGCAGCGCCTCGGCCTCCACCTGGATCTGCTCGAGGATCACCTGGACCGCGTGCTCCACGGGCAGATAACCGGACGGCAGCAGCGAGCAGGTGCGGTACGCGGCGAAAGGCGCGGCCTTCGGATTCAGCTGCAGCACGACGGGCAGCTCCTCCCAGGTCCCGGGCAGTGAGCCGTCCCACGGGTGCGGACGCAGCACCGGGAGGCCGTGGTGCCGCAGCAGGCCCAGGCGCAGCAGTTGCCACACAGCGGCCAGAAAGGCGCAGGAGAAGGTGCGTCCGGCGCCCTGGCCGTCCCACAACTCGGCGTCCAGGAACACCGAATGGCGCCGGGCTGCGGTCTCGTGCGGCGGATGCCAGCCGGACGGGGCGGACGGGTCCGCGTGCGGTCCGCTCGCGGGGCTGCGCCTGCCGTTGGCGAGCCAGCCGGTCTCCGCGGCAGCCGGACGGACGCCGTTGCTGCCCGGCGGTGGCGACTCGACCAGGCGCCCCGCCACGGACCGGGCCAGCGGAAAACCGTCCGCCTCGGCCAGCCCGGACTCCCGCACCAGGTAGTCGATGCGGAGGCCGGCCCGCTCGGCCTCGCCGATCAGCGCCGGTACGACATCCGCGGGCGAGGAGAAGGGGGCGAAGTAGTCGTCGACGAGGAAACAGGTGCTCACCCGTGGGCGTCTGCCGCCCGTGGCGCGGGCGGCGGAGACCGCGACGGCGTCCACCCAGGGCCCGGCCTCTGCGAAGTGCGCCCGTAACCGGGCCGCCTCGTGCGCGAAGTCCTCGGCGTACAGATGCCCCATCTCCAGGGACACATGGGACAGCGGCACCGAGTGGGTACGTGACTGGTCCGGGAACTCACGGAACACGGCCTCGGTCACATCCCCTCCCCCTGCGTCTCTTCCGGCCGGAACGCCGGCCGGCCGCGCGGCCTACCGCCCCGCCCGGCGCCGCCCGCAGGCCAGGATCATTCCCGCGTATCCGTCCCGCAACGCATGCCCGTCGCGGAACCGCCGTACGTGCAGGTCCTCTTCGGCGTACGCGGCGAAGCCCTCGCGCACGGTGTCCTCGTCGACATGGCACTGCGGGTAGGAATGGCTTCCCACGTAGTAGCCCCGCTGCTCCGCCATGAACGCCGCGGCGAAGGGCGCGCCGGGTATCAGGCTGTGCATGAAGCAGCGCACGGCCTCCCGGAACAGATCGAGCGAGGCGGTGATGGATTCGGCGGTGAAGAACATCGTGCCGATGCCCCAGTGCTGCCCGGGCAGCAGGAAGACGTCGCCCTGCTCGACGCGGGTGGTGGCGCGCATCCGCCGTCGCGGACAGGGGATCTCGGTGTAGGGCCCGGCCTCGCACAGGACGTCCCAGAAGGCGTCCCAGTTCTGGTCGTAGTCCCGGATGTGCGAGCGCAGCCATTCGACATTGGCCCGGGCGCGGTCGATCAGGGTGATCTCGTCGCACCAGGGCAGGAGCATCAGTGCCGGGTAGAGGTTCGCCCCGCTGCCCACGTCGATGCCGGAGAGCGGTGCCGGCGGGGGCGCGTCGCGCCGCTGGAGACACCGGCGGAAGTGGGCGCTGCCCGCCCGCAGGATGGACGCGTCGTCGGCGTGGAGGACCTTGTAGTTGAGGCTGACATAGACGTCCGGATCGAACGCCTCCCATGCGGGAGCCTCGACGAGCCGGGCGGGACGTGCTTTCGCTGCGTCGTGCGTCCTTCGCTCATCCATCCGTCGAGCGTACGGGACCGTGGCCGCCCCGTCCGGGGGTCTGCCGCACCGGGACGGGAGCACAGGGGCGCATGGGGGCGCATGGCCCGTCGGCAGCGGGGGAGCGGGGCGAGCAGGTGGGGGCGGCGTGGGGACCGCCGGGGGCGCAGGGGCCTGTGGACAACTGCGGGGGGTGTCGTCGGGGAGCCCTATCGTGGACGGCGTGGTCGAGGGACGACGTGCGGGGGACGAGACGATGGGTGGGACGGGCGGTGTCGCCGGGATGGCAGAGACGGCAGAGACGGTGGAGACGGCAGCGGCGCGGAGCGAGGCGCTGCGGGCGTTGCACCGGGTCTTCGGGTACGAGGCCTTCCGCGGCGAGCAGGAGGCGGTCGTCGAGCATGTGGTGGCCGGGGGCGACGCGGTCGTCCTGATGCCCACCGGGGCCGGCAAGTCGCTGTGCTACCAGATTCCCGCCCTGGTCAGGCCGGGCACGGGAGTCGTCGTCTCCCCGCTGATCGCCCTCATGCAGGACCAGGTGACCGCGCTGCGGGCGCTGGGCGTGCGGGCCGGTTTCATCAACTCCACGCAGGACGTCGACGAGCGGCGCGTGGTGGAGGCGGAGTTCCTGGCCGGCGAGCTGGATCTGCTGTACCTGGCCCCGGAGCGGCTGCGGCTCGACGCCACGATGGAGCTGCTCTCGCGCGGCAAGATCTCGCTGTTCGCCATCGACGAGGCGCACTGCGTCTCGCAGTGGGGCCACGACTTCCGGCCCGACTACCTGATGCTGTCCGTGCTCGGCGAGCGGTGGCCGGACGTCCCCCGGATCGCCCTGACGGCGACGGCCACCCGGGCCACCCACCGGGAGATCACCGAGCGGCTCGGCCTCGAGGGCGCCCGGCACTTCGTGGCCGGCTTCGACCGCCCCAACATCCAGTACCGGATCGTGCCCAAGGCGGATCCGAAGAAGCAGCTGCTGCACTTCCTGCGCGAGGAGCACGCGGGCGACGCCGGCATCGTGTACTGCCTGTCGCGCAACTCGGTGGAGAAGACGGCCGAGTTCCTCACCCGCAACGGCATCGAGGCGGTGCCCTACCACGCGGGGCTGGACGCGGCCGCGCGCGCCGAGCACCAGGCGCGGTTCCTGCGGGAGGACGGGCTGGTCGTGGTGGCGACCATCGCCTTCGGCATGGGCATCGACAAGCCCGACGTCCGCTTCGTCGCCCACCTCGACCTGCCGAAGTCCGTCGAGGGTTACTACCAGGAGACGGGACGCGCGGGCCGTGACGGGCTGCCCTCCACGGCCTGGATGGCCTACGGCCTCAACGACGTCGTGCAGCAGCGCAAGCTGATCCAGCTCGGCGAGGGCGACGAGGCGTTCCGGCGCCGCGCCAACCAGCACCTGGACGCGATGCTCGCGCTGTGCGAGACCGTGCAGTGCCGGCGCGCCCAGCTGCTCGCCTACTTCGGGCAGGACCCCGACTCGCCGTCCTGCGGCAACTGCGACACCTGCCTGGAGCCGCCGGAGACCTGGGACGGCACGGTGGCGGCACAGAAGGTGCTCTCCACCGTGGTGCGGCTGCACCGGGAGCGCGGGCAGAAGTTCGGCGCGGTGCAGATTACCGACATTCTGCTGGGCCGGCGCACCGCCAAGGTCATCCAGTTCGACCACGACCAGCTCTCCGTGTTCGGCATCGGGCAGGAGCTGGGCGAGGCGGAGTGGCGCGGTGTGGTGCGGCAGCTGCTGGCCCAGGGACTGCTCGCGGTCGAGGGGGAGTACGGCACGCTGGTGCTGACCGAGGCCAGCGGGGCGGTGCTGCGCGGCGACCGGAAGGTGCCGTTGCGCAGGGACCCGAAGAAGCCGGTCGCCGCGCGGCCGGGCGGCGGAGCCTCCGGTTCCGCGCGGGGCGAGCGCAAGGCGAAGGCCGCGGCGGCGGAGCTGCCCGAGTCGCTGGTCCCGGCCTTCGAGGCGCTGCGCGCCTGGCGGGCGGAACAGGCACGGGAGCAGGGCGTCCCCGCCTATGTGATCTTCCACGACGCCACGCTCCGGGAGATCGTCACGGTGTGGCCCACCTCCGTGCGGGAGCTGGGCGGCATCAGCGGGGTGGGCGAGAAGAAGCTGGCGACGTACGGGGAGGGCGTGCTGGCGGTGCTGGAAGGGCTGGGCGGTCCGTCGGGCGGTCAGGCCGGTCGGGCCGGTGAGGACGGTGAGGCGGATGAGGCCGGGGTGGTCGGGACGTCCGGAACGGCGGGGGCCGGGAAGGTGACGGACGTCGCCGCGGAGGACGCCGGGATGTGGCCCGCCGCGGAGGAGGAGCCGGAACCCGAGCTCGACTGGTGACCAGGCCAGAACAGAACAGGCCGAAGGAGGGTGGACCGGACCAGCCCGGTCCCTGCCGGGCGGGGTGAGCCGGTAGGGGTGAGTCGGTAGGGGTGAGCCGGTGGGGGACGGTCAGGGCAGGGCCGTCAGACCCGGGGCGAAGGTGATCAGCAGGGGCAGCAGCGGGATCAGGGACGCCGCGGTCGTCGTCAGCGCCCGCCGCCGGCGGTCGAGGCGGGGCGGCGGCTCGAGCAGCCGGTCGACGCGCTCACCGAGCAGGCGGTGACTGGAGGCGCAGGACAGCACGCCGCGGTGCTGGTTGAGCTCGATGAGTGCCAGGGCCGTGGTCAGGTGGCCGCAGCGGCGGGAGGCGGTGTCGTCGGCGGCCAGTTCGACCAGACGGTGGGCCTGGTCGCAGAAGTGCGCGAACAGCGGGATGCGCGGGAATCCGGTGGCCAGCGCGGTGGACAGGTGCAGCAGCCAGTCGTGGCGGGCGCGGGCGTGGCCGCGCTCATGGGTGAGGACCGCGTCCAGCTGGTGGTCGGTGAGCCGGTTCAGCGCCCCGGTGGTGACGATCAGCTGCGGCGGGTGGCCCGGCATCCACCAGGCGTCCGGGTACTCGTCCTCCAGCACCAGCAGCGGACCGCGGGCACCGGGCAGACCCGCCGGCAGATCAGGGGCGCGTTCCCGGAGATGCTGCCGTGCCCTGACGCGGCGCCTGCGGGCCTCGACCAGCTCCCGCCCCAGCATCGCCGTGGTCCAGGCGGCCCCGGCCGCCAGCAGCACGGTCAGCACGGTCGCCCAGGGCGAGGCGGAGGACAGATCGTAGGCCGCGGTCACCGCGGGCGGCGCCGGGGCGAACAGCTGGGCGCGGACGGTGCCGAAGACCGCGGCGGCTCCCAGCGCCAGCGCGGTCACGCAGCACAGCAGCACGGTGGCGACCAGGCACTGCCACACCCACAGCGCCACCACCGGCTCCCGTTCCGGCCACTTCGCCCGGGTCAGCACACGGGGGACGGGCACGGCGGCCGTCAGGGCGACCACGCTCAGCAGGAGCAGGCAGACGGTCATGCCACGGGCTCCGGATCTCGTCGGAAGGGCGGCTTCGGGTCGTGCGGGCTGGTCGGGCCGTGGCGGGGCACGGCTCGTGCGTGGGGGCGGGCGGCGGTGCCGGACGGTACGGACACGGCACACCGCCCGGTGCCCAGTATGACGGCGCCGGGCGGTGTGAGGCAGGGGTCGGAGGCGAAGCCGGTGACGG
>Ga0207873_1000934_pt1 | contig 29956 bp, 18 predicted proteins | sample BGWIniCompost_FD_187373 | JGI IMG/M metagenome (GOLD analysis project Ga0207873, IMG submission 187373) | Cellulose adapted compost microbial communities from Newby Island Compost Facility, Milpitas, CA, USA - BGW Initial Compost (SPAdes)... ...
GACGCCCACGTTCGCGGCCGAAGGGTTGAAAGACGCGATACCGTTGTCGCCCGCTGAGAAATCCGGACTGGCATCATTTCCGGGAGCGGGAGTAATGCCAAGGCCTTGCCAGATGCCACCGACCGGCGCACCCTCCAGTGTGAGGGGAGTGGCGTTGCGGCACAGCGCGGGTGATTCCGCCTTGAAGGCAATCTTCACTACGGGCTGTGGATTGATGATCATAGGAACCTCCACAAGCGTCTGTACCGGACCAATTATGGGCGTGACGTTGTACTGAATACACAGGCAGGTAAGATCCAGGTACGGCGCGTAGTTGTACCCGATGATCCCCATGATTTGGTATATGATATAGAATTTGTTCTTGCCAATGGGCAGGAGGTCGAGATTCAGATGAACGGTCCGGGTACCAAGGTCCTTTGTCCATGCTGTTCCGTCAGGAATGGCTACGCCGCCTTCATTGTACAAGTAGACATCTACAAAGGAGAGATAGGGTGGAGGAACGTTGATAGTGACGTCGTCGTCACCATACGGACAGTAGCTGTTCTCCAACCCACTAATGAAACCGTTAGGATTGTAAACACTAACTGTCTCCGTAATCTCAGTTACACATCCGTCCGTGTTGGTAAACGTCAGCGTGATGTCGTTTGCACCTATGTTAGCTGCGTTAGGGAAGAACTTGTTGGTCGTGCTGTTGACACCGTCGCCGCTGAGTACTCCGGTTCCACCTCCGCCACCGTCAACGGTAAAAGAAAGGTCCACCGGAGGACTGTCGATGCTGTAGGAATTTGCGTCCGGATTGAACACAATGTCGAGGTCGGCTGGATCTGTTCTCGAATTGATTGTTACAGAAATAAAGTCGATGTCGGTCTCCCCATCCGAGTCTGTAACTGTAACCATGTAGACAGTATTTTCTTCAGGTGTGACGACCGGGTTGCTTGCCTGGCTGAAAAATCCCGGTGGGTTGGATGTCCAGATAATGCTGTAATAGCCCGTACCGCCCGAAGCCGTTGGGCTTCCTCCAAGAACGAGGCCGTCGCCTTCACAAACCTCCGCAGTGGGTGGGCCAGCATCCGCCACAACGGGTTGGGCCACGCTGCTTATCGCTGCGACGGTGCATAGCGCGATGGATAGAAGAAGAATGTTCAGCAAAAACTTTTCACGCATCGGCCGTCAATCTTGAATTTCACCATTCGCATTGGTCTTTATGAGGAACATGGCGGGCAAACCCGAAGCATCTCGCGAACCGCACAGCAACAGTCCGCCGTCAGATGTTTCAGTAATGCTGCCGATAGCTTCGTCGCCTGTTCCACCCCAGACTTTATTCCAAAGAATGTCACCCAATCCATTTACCTTGACAAGAAATATGTCGCGACCGCCATTACCCCGCAGCGGGGTTGTCGACATCGTCCCTGCAAGCACAAACCCTCCATCGCTCGTTGCGCATAATGCCTCGCCGCTATCACTGCTTGCAGATTCAAGAACTGCCACCGGCATGTTGGCTGCTGAAAGCGTGCCGTCGAAATAGCGTTCGCTGCCTGCGATGAAGTTGCCGCTGCTGGTCACCCGCGCAAAAAAGAGATTGGCATTGTCGCCTGATGGTGCGGCATGCGTGCCGACGATGCCATATCCGAACTCGGGAACGGATGCCCGCTGAATATCCGCAACAAGAAGCTTTTGATCTGTAGTAGCGCCAAACACATCGTTGTTTTCAAACACCGATGTCTCACGGATAAATGGTATGCTCAAGTAGGTACGTTCGAAGGTTTGCTGTTCTTTGAGGATGGCGCTCGCCCATACAACATATCCATCTGGCGTATAATGAACGGTCCGTGCGTTGACGTAGTCGCGATCGATGACGTTATAGTGCTTGTGCCACAGCGTGTCAAAAGTATTTGCGTTCAGTGCGGCAACGAAAGGACGCTCAGTTGCTGTCACGCCGGGCTCGCGAAACGTACCCAGCGTGATGATATCGTTCTGACTGTTTAGCGTAAGGGCGTCCGCCCTGTAGTCGATCCGGTTCGAGGGTGAACGATCTGCAATCACCATCTTTCCCGTGGGTGATCCGCTAAAAGAAATGCGGTAGAGCAGGGCTGACTGTGTGATGAGGTCGTTGACGTTTGGCGATTCGGGATCCACGTGGATGCTGTCGCCGAAGACAAAGAATGAATTGGTCCCAATGAGCAACGACTTGGGAATAATCCCCGGAAGCTCGCTCGTCCACAAGACCTCTCCGCGAGCTCCGGTACGGATCAACAGGCCCGTCGTGTCCGCCGGCGTGAGTCGGCTTCCCAGCAAGATATATCCACCCTCGAATTCGCGGGCGACAACTGCGCGTTGGCCCATGCTGCTCTCATAAAAGCGTGCGAATGTGATCCTTTCCATAGGACTGGCGTCCTGGGCCTCCTGACACGCCATCAAGCTGGCAATTACCAATATCAGCCACGCAGATCTCATCTTCCGGGCTTAAGTTTTTTCGGATGGAACACATTATATACATATCCCACAGTGAGGGATAGGGCATTCAACCGCATACTGTTGTCGGCATATCCATTGTCGAACAACAGGTAGTCGTCGATCGTAAACGCCGACGAGGCATCATTGATACCTGTCAGTCCATACGTTAACCTTAGTTCAGTTACTACGAATCCACTTCCTAATCGTGCTTTAATGCCGGCTGACGCGAGGGCGTTAATCTGAATTCGCTCTCTGCTGCTCGTCACATCGAAGGTTCGTTCCTGGATAGAATTAGCATTGACCCGCAGACGGCTCATGGTGATGGACGACTTCATGAGGTAGCCGACCGACACCCCCGCGGACACGTATGGATTCAGTTTTGATTTCCCGAGCGAATACTGGAGGGACACAGGAACTGAAACGAGGGTCTGTACTTCCTTCCCTTCAGATGAGTTGGTAAGGTTGTCACCCAGGTTGAGTTCCGACTCGTAAAGGAATGTTCGCAACTGGAAGTATGCTTCCGGGTTTAACGTCAGCCGTTTTGCAACAGGTATTTCAAATACGAGCCCAGACATGAAATTGAGTGCGGGGGTGTAGGATACCTGCGAGCCTTCCACAGCGTCGACATACGAAATGACATGGGGCTGCGTGGCATTGACACCTGTCTTTGCGCCTACGCGGTAAACGGGCCATGTCCGGAACGTGCGATATAAGGCAATGAACTCGGCGGCATCGGCCGACTCGTTGATTTCAAAGTAGGGATCGGTGCGAAGCAATGCCAGCATGGCTTCGTCGGCCTTAGCAGGTTCTTCCAGGTATATGTAAGAAAGAACCAACAGCTTGTAGGCTTCGACAGCTTCCTGGCGTGTAAATCCACTCTTGAGACACGGTGCCAGTAAAGCGGGTAACTCATGGAGCCGACCTTCATCGTAAGTTGCTCTCGCAGTACGGAGTGTGACAGCACATGCCGTCTGCGCGTGCGCGGAAATCGGACCGGCCAGAGTAATTAACAAAAGCGCAAAAAATACTATAGACTTTCTCATAAAAAATTCCGGCACCTTTTCGCTTACTTAATCTTTGTTGCCGTGGAAAACTGCTCGCACGTCTCTACGTATTCGAGGTCTTCCGAAACGAAAATGTCCCACTCATCTTTAGTCATATTCCGGGTTACCATTCCGCACAACTTGCCTGACATCGTTTCCACCCGGGTAGGCCATGATTTTATCACTTGTTCCTGTGTACCCGCGAGCAACTGCTCATCGTCGGGCGAGAAGGCGATCGACCAAACCCAGTTCGGGTGATCGTACAACTTTATCGGTTGTTCCTTCAGGTTTTGCAGATTCCAGAGCCGAACCGTTTTGTCTTTGCTTGCGGTCGCCATGAAATTGCCTGCGTGATTGAACCTTATATCCTGAATGGCCGACTCATGCCCCGACAATTCGCGAGCTACCGATCCGCCTTTGAGAATCCGAACCAGACCATTCGCTGCGCCAATGACGACCGTTTCCTCTTCGGGCCCGAATGCTACGGCGTAAAGTCCTTCGCCTTCGTTCGTATAAACCAATTGGGATGTCATCGTATTCAAATTCCAGACAATGAGTTGCCCTGACTTTTCCTCATCGGTTACCACCGCGAGTTCACGACCATCGCTGCTTATGTCTATGCTTCGGATTTTCTCTTTGCTTGTGATCACTTCCTTCACTGTGTTCAGGTCGCAGTACCGGACGGTGTACCCTTCGTTATCCCTCGCGTAAAAACCTTTCGAGTCGGGCGTGAAACGAATGTGCCCGACTTCGCCAACAAATCCGCGGAACACTTTTGCAGGTTTGCCCGGCGATTGGAGATCGTACAGTTCGACGAAGTTGCGGCGAGGGTCGGAAGCATTGAAGTTTCCGCCAGCAATCAGCCACCTGCCGTCACGACTAACATCCATACACGCAATCAATCGATATGAGGCCTCCTGAACGATAACCTGACCTGTCCATGTGCCTCCGCGATTTGTCCACTGTATGATCTTGCCTTCGGCGCCACCGGAATATATGGTCTTGCCCTGGGGAGATGTAACCAGGCTGCGCACGTTGTTCTTATGCCCGGTAAGGTTGGCGGTGAGTGGATCCCCGAACTTTTTCAAAGCATTGTACAATCCATCGTAGATGTCGTTGTCGTATGGATAACCTTTGAACTGCGTGTTGAAGTTGTAAGCTTGCTGCGCCAGCAATGCCTCCTGCTCCCGGTCGTTCAGTTGGATAGACTTGATCGCCATTGCCTTTGCTATTGCGCGGTATCGCAGTTCGCGGGCTCTTTGCTCTTCGCGTTGCGCACGTTCGGCATTCTCGATGGCTCGCTTTTCGTTTGCTTCAGCACGAACGCGTTCACGATCGGCGATCTCGGCGTTTTCACGCGCTCTGCGTTCATTTACCAGCGCAATTGCGCGTTGCGCCTCGGCTATCCTGCGTTGTTCAATAGCCACCTGACGCTGCTCTTCTGCCACTTTTTGTTGTTGCAGGGCATAAGCTTCCTGTTCCTCAGCGATGCGCTGTTGTTCCAGCGCGTATTCGCGTTGCCGTTCCGCTTCGCGTCTTGCGCTGTCGGACTTCACCACTTCAATAGCCAGCGCCTCTGCATTTCGTATAGCCTCGGTTTGTTTTAGGAACGCAAACACGAGGGCGAGGAGTGCAACAAGCGTGAGGGAACCGAGGATCAACGCGACAATCCGGGCGGCTTTCAGCTTCCGCTTTTGACGAAGTTCCTTTATGCGCTGTTCGGTCTCCCATTCTTTTTTCGAATACTCCAGGAATATCATCGTCCGCTCGAAGGCCGGATTGTATCTCCGACCCCAAACGATCCCTGGATTGTATTTCTTCTGCCAGTTAAGTGCGAGCTGTAAATCGGGAGGACGCCAAAGACCTGCTTTTCCCACCTGGTACATCGCAGCCGCTTCCGACAGGCGGATGTAAATTTGCGCGGCCTCTGCTTCGTCTTCCACCCAACCCTTAAGTCGCGTCCATATCCGCATGAGACTTTCATGCGAGATATCGATCATCGATCGGGACGTCAGCGGTACGCCGTGCGCCGGTGTGAGTAATGAACGCCCCGGATCCCGGAATTTGTCAATGACTCGGATGACTTCTTCTTCAGATACATTCGCGATAGCGGCTATCTCCTCCAGTCGTGTAGGCCTTCTTACACCAAAGTTTTCGCCTCGTTTTTCAGTGATTGCCTTGAATAGAATTTCGCAAATGACCTTTTGCTGCTCGTCGAGCTCATCATACGCTTCGTTCGCGTGGAGGGACAGCGCTTCCGACATTGTACCGATCGCCTCGTAGTGTTTGAGGTCGATGGGTTCATCCTCGCTTTCGCGATTCTCCATCCAGTAATTCCAGGTACGCATGAGGGCGTGCTGGAGGATAGGAAGCTGATCGGGATTATCGCCCAGGTCATTGAGCAGTTGTTGTACAAGCCTGGGAGTAATACGACCGCCCCCCACGGCCACTGGTCCTTCGATGGCGCTGCGTTTTTGTTCACGTGTTAGCTGCGGAATGAGGTAGTGGCTGTCGTTGATCCGGCTTGTTAGTTCAGGATATTGCGCGCAGTCACCAATGAAGTCCGAGCGCATCGTCAGCGCCACGTAAATCGGCGCTTCTTTGTTGGATGATGCTTCAAGAAGAAGGTTAACGAAGGCCAGCGCTTCGTTAACGGCGTTTGCGTCTTGCCCGTCCTTGTACCGGAACAATTCTTCAAACTGGTCGACGAGAACGAGATACTTTACGTCGCGCTTTCCGCTGGCATGACGTACAGCTTCGACGAGGCCGAGCGAACTGCTTCGCAAGAGCGTCGAGAAGATGGTTCGCTTGATTTTCTTTTCTTCCTCATCATCCGCCGCGTACTGGGCGTCTTTCTTAAGTACGGCCTCGGCGAGATTGTCGATGGGAGCGTGACCCGGCCTGGTGACAATGACTTCCCATCCTGATCCCGCCTCGGTGAGAAATCCACCGTAAAGGATGGGCAGAACACCGCAATAGATGAAGGACGACTTACCAGAACCCGAAGGACCTACAATAGCAACGAAACGATGACGCGCGAGCTTGAGCAACACCTCGTCGGTCTGACCTTCACGACCGAAAAAGAGGTGACTCTCTTCGATCCGGAAGGGTCGAAGGCCTGGAAAAGGATTCGTTGTCAGAGTATGTCGCTCAGCCTGTGCAGGAATCATGTTTTCGCCGTTGTGAATTCATGCAGCAAATCCTGCAGCTGGTTGATGATTGTAGGTATGTCCCCGTCGAGGACTGTGATATCCTGGCCGTTCAGCAGACTGCTTGCAGAAGGTTTTCCGATCAGCACCTTACCAAGAATCGGTTTTTTTCTCCCGAATCCCGGTGCTTTGAGGAGGTCAAGTAGTTTCATGCGCACCCATTGCTCGTTTACCTGACCCTTGTAGATGACTGCGATGTCGAAACTCCTGAGGTTGTCGATATGCTTTCTGCGCAATTCCAGTACTTCTCCTTCAAAAGCTGGCACGAGCACCTGGAACCCGTTTGCCTCAAGTGCTTTTTTCACAGGCGCCACGGCCTCCTGATCGGCGCGATCGTGGACGAGATACACCGAAGGGCTGCTGGACGATTGGCTGATGGTGCGATCGTCCGCCTCCAGCAATTCTTCCCGCATGATGTTCTTGAAATCTTCAAGGGGTGTTTGCAGTATCTCTGCACCTTCCTGTGCTTCGGCGTCCCGTTTGATCCGTTCGATAAATGACTGCTGCTTCTGGCTCGCGTTGGTGATGTGCGGATAGATCCAGATAAGGCGTGAAAAACTCTCATTAGCCTCCTTTGCCCGTTGGCTCTTTTTCGCCGCGAGGTTATTTTGAATTTCTATAACCGAAATATCCGAGCCTTCGGGAATTTCACCGTAAGCAGCGCCGATAAGGTGAATGGAGTGGCTGCTCGCTTCGAGGTCGCGCTCAACAGCTTTCTCCAGTTCATCGCGACGCGAGGGGAGGGTTTGTGATGGCAGAACCAAATAGCCATGCCGTTGCAATTCCCTCTTGATTATGTTTCGTTGTACGGAAAGGTCGTGACCCGTTTCCGCGAGATAGATCGCCTTGCGTTCGTACAGTGTCCTGACTTCGGCGGGACCTTCACCACGCAGACGCATCAACGTATCGTAGATATCGTACGCAAGGTCAACCATCTTCATCCAGTACTGCCGTTCCGCCTCTGTGCTGAAGTAATCCGTATACTCTGTCGTTTGTCCCGAATCGGGGTCAAGCTGGTACATGTCGTAACCGATCAGCGAGCGCAGCCGCGGCGGCTGATCCATCACAGGGATGTAATTCTTGAATACTTTGAAGATCCTCCCGATTGTCTGCGGTGTACCTTCCGTTGCTTTCACAAAGGCTTCGGTGTAATCGAGACATGGGCCAGATTTGCAGAAGTCTTTTGAAAGAATAGTAACTAGTGTCGCGGCATTGTCAAGACGGGGCGAGGTAAGCGAATCGTACTCACTTTTCAGGAGAACGTTGGGCTTTTCTCCAAGAACCTGGGTAAGCATTAGCTCAAGAAAACGGCGAAACTGCGAAACCCATCCCGGGTTCGATTCGCCAGCGGGCCCGTTGTCCTGTTCTGCGAAAATGATCAGTACGTCAATGTCGAATTTCATTAGGGTGTATGTTTTCTGTTTCGACTTCACCAGGGATGTTCCTGATCATGCCTTCCATGAGTTCAGGATTGTTGACCATGACCAGATAAAAATCGGCGCTGTTGATCCTGAAGATGATGGCTCGCTCCGTTGCTTCAACGCGCCGCACAGGAATTACTGGGTCCTCCTGAAACACATCGCCGTAAACGTCTCCCTTTTGCAGGAAAGCGGGTGTGCTGTCCACCAGATCGAGTCGTACAGCCCCATGTGCCACAATCAGCACGGGACAATCGCCTTCAGCCAGGTCGTGCCCACTCCCTGCATCCAGTTCTATTGTGCTCATGTAACCGGCAAGTTCCGCCAGTTGTATTCCATCAATGTCCTTGAAACCGGGTAATGACTTGAGGAACAGTACACGTTCAATTTCAAGAAATGCTCCGTCGTTCAAACCGTCACCCAACTGATTTTCTTCAAGTGTCGAATGGAGATATTTTCTCTCGACGTCGCGAAGGCGGTCAACAACAGCATCGTAAATGGTGCGGTTCTTACGCCAGATCACCCAGGCCGCCGTCTCTTGCAGGAGCTTGTCAGGGTTGAACACGTGGGCGATGAGCCCGCGACTTATACGGAATTCCGGGAGGAACGCTGCGACATGAATAGCACATGCCCTCGTCCATCGGTTTATTTCGTTGTAATCGCGATTAAGGATGTAGTTAATTGTCTGTATCGGCGTGTATGATTCGCGCGGATAGAAGAGTTGCAGGTTTTGGAGTTTCTCCGGTACAGATGTGTCGTCGAACAACGGAAACAAGCGGGCCTTTAACCCAGGATCGATAAACGTTTCCATGAGCTCCAGCGCAAAAGCGATACTGTCCGGGTCGCCAGAGTCGATGTTTTCCTTCACCATACGCACCGATTGTGGATCGTACCGCAGGGAAAGCAGCAAGGTGATCTGGTTGTAGTTGGCGTTTATTTCTTCTTGCAGGGCTGCGCGAAGATGTTGATAGGGACGCTCATCCGGTAGTTCGTGCAACGCGGCAAGATTCCAGATGGTTTTTCCGATCTCCGCGTCGAGCATGTTGTTAATCTCGAGTGCCTCACGTCCTTTAGCCCTGTAGTTTCTGTATCGCAGAGCGTGGAGTATTTGTCGAACGATCCGTTTGTCCGGATGCTCAGCCTTTCGCAAAAGGAGTTTAAGTGCATACTCTCCGCCAATCCGACCCATGATCTGCACGATGCGGAGCATGGTAATGTCGCTCTGTGCGTTCTTGTTGAACGCCGCTTCGAGGGTAGGAAGGACCGATTCGCCCGCTTGTTGCAATGCTGCAGCCGCGTGATGGCTGAAGGCGGGATGACGAAGCAATTCAATCAGCACAGGCCACGTCTCAGGACGACGAATTTTTCTTGCTGTTCGCAGGGCGGCGTATTTGACGGTCGGGTCCGGATCCCTAAGAAGTTCAAGCAGCAGAAATACAGCTTTGTTTCCGTAGGTAGTGCTGAGTGTACGCGCGGCGATAAGGCGATCGTTTCGATTACGTGAGTTGCCGAGTTCGATAAGTCGATCCAGCGTGATGCCGATATGATCACTGTCTTCCACCTGGTCGGCAGCCCGGGTCGCCAGGCCATGGATTTCATCCCGACGGCTCTCAACGAGACGATCGACACGAATGCGTTCTTCTACGTATTTGCGTACTCTAGGTGAACCCGTTGCGGCCAGCGTCACAACGGTGTTCTCGAACAATGCGGGCTCCACCTGCTCCATCAATCGCAGAGCGTACATCACCCGGCCATCGACGTTGCTGGCAATGCCTTTTTGAAGTACATCGGGAACGTTGTACGAACGCTCCCGGTGTTGATCTGTAGTCGTACGGGCAAATGCCAACGTGTTTTGCAGCGTTATGCGGTAGCCTTTGTTGAGCGTGTTCGAAATGTAGCACCATGCGCCGACAAGGGGGATCGTAGCTACGGTCACCGAGAAGAAGTCGAATACCCGGACTTTATTCAATAGGATGATAAGCGCACCTGCGAGGACGGTAGCTAACGCCATAACGATGCCTTCCACTTTTGTCTGTACATCGATGCGGATATTGTGTTCAAGGGGCAACAGATACAGTCGGAAAGTCTGCTGGTCAAGCGCGTCTCTCAGGGACGAGATGAACAGCTTACTCATCGCAATGGAAATGAAGAACACGACAAAAAGCTCCGAGCCTGCGGCGTGTCCTGATATGTACCCGACAACCACGGCAGCGATCGTAAATAGACCAATAAGGATGGGGTTGATGAGCATGGCTACCCGCATGCCATAATGCTTGACAATGTTATGTGTGGCAAATGATTGAAACAGGAAATTGAATACGACCACAGTCATTCCGAAGTAACTGATGAAGCGGGCGATATCCTTTTCCGGGAGCATGATCGTAGTTACATTCAGGAAGGAGTAGTCAACGAATGTCACCACGAGCATGGAAACGACTACAAAAGCCGACAGATACAGCATGTAGCGATTGCGTATAAACTGAAGCGGGCTGACCTTTTTGTAATATTGCCTTTCGTCACGGAAGTTTCTGGTCTTGTGGATACGCCCTGACGACAGATACAGAAAAAGCAGAAAGAACAATGAAATACTGATCAGGCTTAATGTGAACAATGCCGACTCGTTTTCGACCGCCTTAAGAATTTGTGGAATCGAGAAGTACGCGACAAAGGAGGCAAACATGGCGCCGGCATCAACTGTACTGAGCAACCGCTTTGATTCACGCGTGTTAAACAGCCTTCCGAACGATCCCCAGAAGACGAGGTTAAGAATGTATGTAAAAGGAACAATCAGCGTAAAACCAGCAAAGTAAAGGTCTTTAGTGTCTGTGATAAAGGCGGGACCGAATTCCAGCAACGCGGTAAGCCCGAGAATGATCACGATGCTTAGGCCCCCGAGAAGGCTGAACGGTATTCTGTTTTGCAGCAAGTTGTAACTGATGGTAGCGAGCAGGCCAATTATACCGGAGAGAAGGAATGCTTTCGGGAGTGTTGTTTCTTCATCGAAATTTGCGAGAAACAGTGCTGACGACGCCACCGTGATGGTGGCCAGAAACATGCCCATGAGAAAACCCATGGTCAATAATGAAGTTACACGTGAACCCTCACCCTCCTGAAGACTGAGGAGTTTTGCAAAAAATGACTTCATGTCAGTCGCAGCAAAACGCTAAAATTCTAATATTCTCGTTAAATTCCTAGATGCCCATCAGAGGGTACGTCACAAACTAAAGCGCACGTGTCACGCTCCGGCATTCATTGTTCATTTTATTGAATAAAATTACCCGGGTTCTTACACGGATGTTTTTGCCCGGTTTGATTTTGACTGCCTCCTCATCTTTATGTTTCGTGAGTTCTTTCCGGAAGCCTTGTGCGTACAGGAATGGCTCAAAAAATAATCATTCAGCGCACGCTCGCTGTGTGCGAAGAATGAAGGGTTCATGTCAACAAACGTGTTCCCTGTCGAATTTTTATTACGGTTGCTGCACCGGCTTTGGATTGAATTCCTGTCGGATCTAAACTTTTTGGTACATGAAACCATACTACGTGCTTTTCTACCTGCTGGCGTTCGCTTCAGCGGCGTTTGCGCAAAGCTCAAAAGCCCTTTCCGATGCGGAACGCTATTTTGGGATCCGCAATTACGAAGAAGCCCTGCCCCTTTTCCTGCAGGCAATCGAAGGCGGCGTTAAAGATCCAATGGTTCACTATAAGGTGGGTGTCTGCCTGGCAAACTCCGTTCAAACGGACAAGCAATTAGAGGCAATTCCCCATTTCGAGAATGCTATCAGGAACGGCGCTGCAGTGCCGGCAAGCGTTCATTACGATTTGGGTCATCTGTACCTGCGCGCTGAGAATCTGCAAAAGGCAATAGCGTCTTTCACAAAATTCAAGGAGCTTTCGAATAAGGCGGACAAGAAGGCCATGGCAATGGCTGACCTCGCTTTGGAACAATGCAACAACGCTGTTGTATTCATGTCTGTGCCGCGTAGTACGCAGGTTACACGGATGAGCAACGTCATCAACACACAATACACCGAATATAACCCGGTGGTGTCGGCCGACGAAAGTGTTCTTGCCTTCACTGCCCTGCGACCCAACACGGGCAAGACACGCTCTGGAGACAAGTTCATCGAAGAGATTTACATTTCATATAACCACTCCGGCACATGGTCAGAACCTAAAGTGGTGCCTGTCGCATCAGATTACAACGTTGGAACGGCAGGGATCTCTGCCGACGGCCAGCGAATGCTGATTTTCATGGGCGGTGCGAGTGACCCCGGCAGCATCTTTGTCATTGAACGCGCCGGCGAGACATGGTCAAAACCCTCCGTCGTTGCCAACACACTCAATACTCCGAAATATCTTGAGTCGACTGCAAGTATTACGCCCGATGGTAAGACAATTTATTTTGCAAGCGACAGGGTAGGAGGATATGGTGGACTTGATATCTATCGCATCGACAAAAAAAGTGACGGCACCTGGACGGCACCCGTGAACCTAGGACCGGAGGTGAACACCACCGCCAACGAAGACGCGCCGTTCATTCATCCCGACCAACAAACGCTGTTCTTTACCAGCGATGGGCCGCGCAGTATGGGAGGGCGCGATATTTTCAAGACGATGCTCGTCAACGGAAAATGGACACGACCGGAAAACATGGGATACCCGGTAAACACTACCGCCAACGACAACTATTTCACACTGACTGCAGACGGAACACGCGGCTATTTCTCTTCTGATCGCAAAGGAGGACAAGGAGCGCAGGATATTTACTACATCGACATGCCCGAGGAATCCCGCAACATCCCGCTCACGATGCTTAAGGGAAAAATCCTGAACGCTGAGACGGGCAAGCCGATGCCGACAACCATTTACGTGATCGACAACGAAACCAACAAGCGGCTCGACTTCGTGTATAGCCCCGATCCGGAAACCGGTAACTACCTTGTCATTCTCCCGCCTGCAAAGAACTATGACATCATCGTCGAATCCGAAGGATTTCTTCCTTACACGCTCAACATTCACATTCCGAATCAGTCGTACTTCTACGAGCTCTTTCAGCAGATCAGCCTCAAGACTATCAAACAATTCGATGTGGTGGTAGGCCAGGAAGTCTCTGTGAAGAATGCGTTTTATGATACGAACCAGGACGTAAAAGCCAGTCTCAGAAAGACACATGAGGCTAAACTGGTTCAGGACGGTAACGTTGACGTGTATGACATGATGATCGACCTCATGGCCGCCGGCGATCAGGAGGGGATCGACTACCTCGTCGATCTTATCCAGATGCAGAATAGCATCGACAACATAAACTTCAATGAAGAGGAGAACTCGCGTCTCCAGGTAGCTACGCGTACGTACTACTACGACGAAAGCGACGAGAGCAAGTTTGAACGGAAACTTGTTCAGGGTAAAGAAATCTTCTCACTGCCTACGTTCCACGTAACGGAAGAGGCCAATAAGTCCAAAACAGCACCTGCCGTACCGGCGTATGACAAGAGCTTGCTTAACAAGCTTGTGAAAGTGTATTTCGACGCAGGCAAGAGCGATCTCAAGTCGCAATACAACGCCGAACTCGACAAGATTCTGGAAATCCTTAAGGGCAATCCGGCGCTCGGAGTAGAAATATCAGGTTTCGCGTCAGCCGAAGGATCGGAAGAATTCAACAGGGATATTTCCAACAAACGCGCAATTGCTGTACTTGATTACCTGAATCACCGCGGTATCGTTCGTCGCCGTATCGTTGCCAAAGGATATGGTGCCACGAATCAGGCACAATCCAAAGAAGAAGGTAGACGCGTAGAAGTACGCATCGTGGACGTTACGAAATAATCGTCAGGGAAGCAGTAGGGAACTGTCGCCAAAACTGAGGAAGCGGTATTCGCGTTCCAGCGCTTCGGCGTACACCTTCTTCCAACCGTCACCAATGAAGGCTGCTATCAGCAACAGCAGGGTGGACCCTGGTTGGTGAAAGTTTGTTATCAGACCGCGACAAACCCTGAAGGTGTAGCCCGGCAAGATGTAGATCGACGTCTGTCCGTGAATTGTGTCTACCTTCTTCTCATCCATGCGCTGAAGAATGCGCGAAAGAGCGTCGCGCACAGAAGGACCGCCGGTCCTTAGGTGCCTTTCAACATCCTGATGAACAACAAATGGAGCGTCGCCTCGTTCCAGCAAATCCACTCCGTACCAATACAGGCTTTCCAGCGTGCGCATGGAAGTCGTGCCAACCGCGATAACAGATTTTTCTTCATCAAGCAGATTGCGGATGTTATCGCGCGTGACGGTGACGTGCTCGGCGTGCATGACATGTTGTGTGGCATCTTCGTGCTTGACTGGAAGGAACGTACCTGCGCTCACGTGCAGCGTTAAAAAATCGGTCGAGAAGCCGGCGGCTTTAAGCTTGTCGAATACGGCATCAGTAAAGTGAAGACCGGCGGTTGGCGCGGCCACAGCCCCTTCGATGCGAGAGTAAACGGTTTGATATCGCTCGCGGTCCGCATCTTCTGCCTCACGCCGTAGATACGGAGGCAGCGGCATGACGCCAGCGTGGTCGAGGACGCCAGCGAAAGTCATCTCACTGGTCCAGCGAAATTGAACCAGTCCCTTCTCACGATCTGTGAGGTGCGCTTCCAGGGTGTGTCCATCCGCATCGAGTTTAAGGGGAACGGCTTCCGACCACCGCTTCAGATTTCCGATCGTGCATTGCCATACGCAGGATTCCCGACTGTCCATAACGTGCGCTATTGACGCAGAAGGTGATACCGGGTTGAGCAGCAATACTTCAATGACGGCGCCGGTCGGCTTCCTGAAAAACAATCGCGCAGGAATGACTTTCGTGTCATTAAAGAAGAGGATACTATTTTTCGGAAGGTATTTGTCGAGCTGATTGAAAACGTCGTGTTCTATTGTTCCCTGTCGGTATATGAGGAGCTTCGACCGGTCGCGGTGAGGCAGGGGATACCGAGCGATCCGATCATCGGGCAGCTCATACAGGTAATCGTGAAGGTGAACCGGGTTCATTTGGCCGCAAAGTAACACAGTAAATTCGTAACATTGCGCATGCCGCTTTCCGGAAGTTTCTTCTCAAAAACCTTTGTGTTTGGTTTTGATGCGCGCACGTCTCGGGGTCCCATGCGCGATAAGCGTTCATGGTTTATCCGAATTTTCGATACGCGCAACCCAGACGTTGTTGGTGTGGGCGAATGCGGACCTCTTCCAGGCCTCAGCATCGATGATATGCCGCATTTTGAGACGGTGCTTGCGGATGTTTTAGAGCGAGTAGAGGGACAGGAGATGCCACAGGATGCTGAGGCGTGGGTAAGGCAATTGGTGCCGCCGGGGTTTCCATCGATAACGTTCGGACTGGAAACCGCGATGCTCGATCTGGTCAACGGGGGAAGAAGAGTCTTGTTCGACAACGACTTTGTTCGTGGCGTGCCCATCCCCATCAACGGCCTGGTGTGGATGAACGATGTGGAGTCAATGCTGAATCAAGCAAATCAGCTTGTCAACCGCGGCTTTACATGCATCAAGATCAAAGTTGGTGGCTGCGATTTTGATGAAGAGTGCCGCATGCTTGAGGCGTTTCGCAAAGTTCACGACAGGAATAGAATCACGTTGAGACTTGACGCGAACGGCGCGTTCGCTCCAAATGAAGCGTTGGCAAAGCTTAAACGATTGTCAGCGTTTGGGGTTCATTCTATCGAACAGCCGATAAAGGCGGGTTTGCCCGAGATGGCGGATATTTGCAGCGCATCTCCTATACCTATTGCGCTGGACGAGGAGCTCATAGGAAAGGAACAAAGCAAGGACGCGCTGCTGGATGCCATCAAGCCCGCGTTTATCGTGTTAAAGCCGACGCTGCATGGTGGAATCCTGCACTGCCGTGAATGGATAAGCAAAGCGGAGAAACGGGGCATTGGTTGGTGGATCACGTCTGCCCTCGAGTCGGGTATCGGGTTGAATGCTATCAGTCAGTTCGTGTCAGCGTTCAGGTCGACCATTCCCCAGGGGTTAGGTACTGGATCGATTTACACGAACAACATAAGCTCACCGTTGAAGGTGGTGAACGGTTGTCTTATGAACGATCCGCAGGGAACGTGGGAGCTGTTATGATTTAGCTGTGCGGGCGCGATGTGCCTTCATAATTTCTTCCCTCAGTAAACGTGAAGGTTTCATTCGCGTGACCTTGTAATTGCGGATGACGTATTCCTGGACATGCTTGCTGGCTTCGTCGATGTCGTCGGTGATGAGAACAAGCTTAAGGTCCTTTTCATCGATGGTGCCGTGTGCCACCATTTGCTTCAGTTGCTCCGCGAGGGGTTCATAGTATTTTTTGCCGATGAGTACGACGGGGAAATCTTTGATGATCCCCGTCTGTATTAGGGTGAGAATCTCAAAGAATTCATCCATTGTTCCCAGGCCGCCCGGCAGGACTATGAATGCAAAAGAGTACTTTACCAACAGCACTTTCCGCACAAAGAAGTAACGCATGTTCACCCAGCGGTGCATGTAGGGATTGGGTTGTTGTTCGTGCGGTAGTTCGATGTTGCAGCCGATGGAGATTCCGCCGTTTTCCCAGGCTCCGCGGTTTGCAGCTTCCATTAGACCGGGACCGCCTCCTGTAAGAACGGTGACTCCCGCTTCGGCCAGTTTCTTCCCGACCTCATAGGCCTTCTTGTAGTATTCGTGATCCTCTTTGAATCGGGCAGAGCCAAAAATGGTGATGCAGGGTCCTACAAAGTGAAGCATTCGGAAGCCCCTAATGAAATCGCGCAAGACCCGCAGCACAAAGAAGAATTCGAACATCCGGGTACGCGGGCCTTCCAGGAATACTTCTTCGTCTTTTGATCGAAGAGACAATGGTTTGTAATCCGGTCGGATAGGCTTTATCGTTGACATCGCAAAAGAGTTGAGTCCAATAAATACATCACGCCGTGTGCCACCTGTTGAAAATAGTTGAACAGTGCACCAGCAACGGAGGGTCAAAATTACTACTTTAGTATGGCCCCACAACCCCACAAAAATGCTTGAGAAGATCCTATACCTCGGTGCGCGACTGATCGCGGCCCTGATCCTTTTTCAAACGCTGTACTTCAAGTTCGGAGCCGCCCCTGAATCCGTGTATATCTTCACGACCGTCGGTATGGAGCCATGGGGTCGGATTGGTGTCGGCGTGGCAGAACTCATCGCCGTGATATTGTTGCTGCTGAATCGTGCCGCCTGGTTGGGTGCTGCGCTTGCGCTTGGCCTGATGGTCGGCGCGATCGGAATGCACTTTACCCGACTTGGCATCGAAGTACAGGGCGATGGAGGCTATCTCTTTTTCCTTGCCTGGGTAGTGGCCATATGCTCGGCCTATGTACTGATAGCCGACCGCAAGCGAATCATGGCCATCGTTCGCCGGTGCTGATACCGTTACTGTTCGAGCGATGCCAATGCCTTGCTGAGTGGTTCGGAGAGAGCGGGTCTGTTATTCACAGCATTTTTTAATCCCTGGAGGATAAAGTTCGGAACCCTCTCGCCGCGACTCACACGGTTCCGGATGTCAGCTACCATCTCGAGAGCGGTTTCCCGTTCTTCAAAATCGCCTTCCTTTTCAATAGCTGTTTCCAGTTCATTCCAAAGTGTTAATGCGGATTTAGCTTCAACGCGGACCTGAATATCCTCGCGCACGCCCTGAGTTCGACGGCTAATGCAAGCATTGTATCCGTCAATGATCGCGTCGATGTCCGACTTCTTCAGCGCGCCACTCTCAATGCGTGCAACTACATCTTCACAGTCGGCCAGAAACTCGGTCATTTGTTTCTTGAAACCAATATTGGGCAGTTCGATTCCAGTTCCGTCCGCTTTGCGAAGGAATGTGCCGGTAAATACGTTTGAATTTTCAGGCTGGAACCGGTAGAGACTGAGGTACCCCTGCTTGACCAGCTGCATGAAGGTGTAGCCCTGAGGACCTCTCACGGGAAAGTAGGAAACACCGTCAAGCACAAAGAACCTCGTCTGCAGTATGCTGTATATTTCTTTGCCTTCGGCAGTCCTGATTTGCACCTTCTTCTCGGCTCCGAACATGAGCGGTCGTATTTCGCCGCGCAGGGTGTCAGAACTCGTCGTTACCAGGTAGTCCTGACCACGAACAATAGGGTGAATGAGGAGGAGTATCAGGACAAAGAGTATTTGACGGTTGGCAAGCCTTTTCATGGCGACAGAGTTAACGGAAGCAATGTGGCCAAATTAATGCATCCGCTGCCGTGCTCCAAATCCCCGTCGGATCGGTGTTATTTCGTTTTTAGCCGCCCAGCTTCCCTTAACGCCTTGGTGATCAGCCACTCCAGTTGCCCATTAGTGCTTCGGAACTCGTCAGCGGCCCACTTTTCCACCGCTTTCAACAATTCAGGATCAATACGAAGTACAAATGGTTTTTTCTGTGCCATCAAAAAATATCCGTCATTTCCACGCCGGCAATCTAGTTGTGCAGCGTCCCCGCATTCACGACGGGTGTTGCATCCTTATCGCCGCAGAGCACTACCATAAGATTGCTTACCATGGCAGCTTTACGCTCTTCATCGAGATCAACAATCTTTTCCCTGCTCAGATGGTCGAGCGCCATCTGCACCATGCTTACCGCGCCTTCAACTATTTTATAACGTGCTGCTACGACAGCTGTGGCCTGCTGTCTCCGCAGCATAGCACCCGCTATCTCCGGCGCATAGGCCAGGTATCCAATCCGCGCTTCCACGACGCGGATACCAGCGATGTGGAGGCGGTTGCGCAGGTTTTGTTCCAGTGCGCTGTTCACTTCTTCGTGACCGGAACGCAAGGTCACTTCCGTCTCGTCGTCAAAGTTATCATACGGATACATTCCCGCGAGCCGACGTACGGCAGCATCGCTTTGAATGCGGACGAAGTTTTCGTAGTTGTCGACTTCAAAAGCGGCTTTGAATGTATCCTCAACCTGCCATACAAGGATTACCCCAATCTGGATAGGATTGCCCACCTTGTCATTTACTTTGATTTTTTCGCTGTCGAAGTTCCGGGCGCGAAGTGATATAGCACGCTTGCTGAAAAAGGGATTTACCCAGAAGAAGCCGTTCTTCTTTACTGTGCCCTTGTACTCGCCAAAGAGTACCAGTACACGCGAGGAGTTGGGGTTGACAAAGAAAAAACCGGGAAGCAGAATAACTGACAGGCTGAGTAAACCTCCCATCCAAACTGTTGACGGCCTGCTGAGTAGTACCACCGTCAGGGTAAGTAAAATGAATACCACCACAAGCATCACGTACCCTGATACGGGTACATATTCTTTTTCCTTGCTCATAAATCTTTGGTTGATATCGTTATGATATCATAAAGATATTAAAATAAATCGAACAGTCAAAAAAATTTTTCATTCTGCTGTTTTTGCCGTAACCCGGAACTTTTTTCTGCGTTTGGGGTAAGGGATTGATGGATAGTGTGAGTGTAAGAGTGAATGTGAGTGTGAGGGTAGGAGGGAAAGCGGAGCTAGTCGAGGAAAAGACTTATTATAAAGTAGAGGATGATGAGGAGGATGAGCACGCCATACATTACCAGGTCTATTCGGACATAAGGCCTGTACTGCCGATACAATTCTTTCAATCGTTTGATCACATCCAAAACAGTTTGCCCGAAAGTAGTAATTCTTTTTTTGGCTTAAAAAGAATAGTGGAAGCAACCTTTCGTCATCAAACGTCGTCATACGGCCGGAGCCGGTTTTTGTCTTGTGGAACGGATAATGTAATGATCATATGAAGCACCTCTCCTGGGGGTTGATTTTTTCGTTTGCCCTCTCCATGCCTGCCCTTGCGCAGGAAAAGGCCACCATCAGCGGTTACGTTCGGGATGCAGCCAATGGCGAAGAGCTTATTGGCGTCACGGTATACATACCGTCGCTCCAAACCGGTACCAACACCAATGCTTATGGATTTTATTCCGTGAGCCTTCCGCAGGGTTCCTATACGCTGCAGTTCAGCTATGTGGGATATAAGAGCATCAGCGTGGATATCGAACTGTCCGGCAACGTGACGCGGAACATTTCAATGGAATCCGAAGCTACGTACATCCAGGAGGTTGTCGTGGAGGACGAAGCTATCGACGCCAACGTTGTCGATGTGCAGATGAGCCGAAACACTATCGACGTAAACCAGGTGAAAAAACTCCCCGCCCTTTTTGGTGAAGTTGATATCATCAAGAACGTACAAATGATGCCGGGAGTCATCACGGCAGGGGAGGGTACGTCGAGCTTTTTCGTTCGCGGTGGAAGTGCTGACCAAAATCTGATCCTCATCGATGAGGCGCCTGTCTACGATCCTTCCCACCTCTTCGGACTCTTTTCGGTGTTCAATGCCGACGTCATCAAGGACTCAGAACTCTACAAGGGAGGCATCCCTGCGCGATTTGGCGGACGTCTTTCGTCGATCCTGGAAGTGAGAACCAAGGACGGAAACAACCGCGAGTTTCACGGCACGGGTGGTATCGGGTCCATGGCCAGCCGAATTATGCTGGAAGGCCCTATTCGCAAGGAAAAAAGTTCGTACATCGTGTCCGCGCGTCGTTCATATGCCGACGTGTTCCTTCGTGCAGCCAACGAAGATAACCTGGTGTACTTCTTCGACGTCAACGCCAAAGCGAACTGGAGGCACAACAATAACAACCGATTTTTTGTGGCATTGTATGCGGGTCGTGACGACTTTTCCTTCAGCGATGACGCCGGCTTTAGCTGGGGTAACGCTACGGCTACTTTCCGCTGGAACCACCTGTTCAACGACCGGTTGTTCTCCAATACGTCGCTCATCGCGAGCAACTTTGACTATGCACTTGAAGTGTTCGACCCTGCTCAAGGTTTGAAGTGGACATCCAACTTGCAAGAGCTGAGCCTCAAGAATGACCTTTCGTACTACATCAACCCTGACAACGAAATCACCTTCGGATATCACATCACCGGACGGCGCTTCTCTCCGGGTAAGATCAAGCCGAATACTTCGGGGTCAATTTTTACCACTGTGGAACTCCAAAAGCTGTACGCTCTGGACCACGCTTTTTATGTCAGCAACCGGCAGCGCATAGGCGACCGCCTTATGGTTGACTATGGAGTGCGCTTGTCTATATTCCAGCAGATCGGTCGCAGCGACATCTACCTTTACGAAGATCCCAAAGACAACACCCATGTAGTGCGTACAGATACACTCCACTACGGCCCATGGGAGAACATCAAGACGTACGTCAACGTCGAGCCGCGCGTGGGTGTTCGCTATTCGCTAAGACCTGGCCAGTCGCTGAAGTTCTCGTATAACCGTATGGTCCAGAACACGCACCTGATCGCCTCGGGTACCGTACCCGTGCCGTTTAATACCTGGAATCCAAGTGGGTACTATCTCAAACCCCAGATTGCGGATCAGTTTGCCGCTGGCTACTTCCGCAACTTCCGCGACAACACACTCGAGTTTTCGGTTGAGGCATATTACAAATCCATGCGGAACGTCACCGACTTTGCCGACAACGCTCAGCTGTTCTTCAACCATGATCTAAGCACGGAATTCCGCCAGGGTGACTCAGAGTCTTATGGCCTGGAGTTCCTGTTAACCAAGACCAAAGGTCGACTCACGGGGATGGCGGGATACACCTGGTCAAAGACGACGCGCCACATTGAGGGCGTAAATCTGGGCCGTGAATTTTATGCCAACTACGATCGGCGCAACGTTATCAACATCACGGCAGCGTATGAGCACAGTGAGCGGTGGACGTTCGGCGCTACATTCACGTATTCCACAGGACGTCCCATCACGCTTCCGGAGGGTAAATATGAATTCGGCAACTACAACCCTGATGTTATCACGGAACGCAACGGCTATAGGCTGAGCGATTATCACCGTCTCGACCTGTCGGCAACACTTCGTCAAAAAGTACGGCCGAATCGGAAGTGGAGGGGTGAGTGGGTGTTCTCGATATTTAACGTGTACAACCAGCAGAACCCCTTCACCATCTATACCCGGACCAAACAGGATGATGACGGCAACATCATTGGCGATGGCACCGAAAAGGAAGCACGCCTCGTCTACCTGTTCCCCATCTTACCATCGGTTACGTATAATTTTACGTTCTAGCGCCATGAAACGAAGTCTGATCCTGTTCATCTCGTTTTTAATCCTGGTAGGATTCGGTTCCTGCGAGAAGGAGTACATTCTCCGTACCAACCCTGCTGAAGCCAAGGTGGTGATTGAAGGTCTTGTGACCGACAAGCCGGGGTACCATTATATCAAGCTTAGTCGCAGCACCGATTTTTACAGCAGCGGAAAAACACCGCGGATAACGGACGCTACCGTAACCGTTACTGACAGCGATGGCGTCATAACAGAATTCGTACACAACCCAAACAACGATCCCGACTCTATGGGATATTATAAACCCGTCACGCCGTTTATCGGGGTAGTCGGCAAGAGCTACAAACTCTTTGTGCTGGCAGATGGTGAAGAGTACGAGGGCGAGGATACCCTTTACCCGGTAACGACGATCGACTCATTGAAATATCAGATCAACGAAGATGAGCGGGCCGACCCGGAGTTTCCAGGTCGCTTTTACGAGGTCCTCATCTATACAAAGGAACCTCAGGAGACACGCGACTATTACCTGTTCAATTTCTATCGGAATGATTCGCTCACCCTGAACGCTCCGGAGGATATCTACTTCACTGACGATATCGCGCTGGCAGAGGCGATCAACGGGATTACCATGCCCATCTTTTTTTCCAAAGGCGACAAAGCAACCGTGGAGGCGTTTAGTATATCCCGTGAAGCGTTTGTGTTCTTCAATGACCTCTTTAACCTGATCAACAACGACGGTGGTATGTACAGTCCACCGCCCGCCAACTGCCGCAATAATCTCACAAACGGAGCGCTGGGTTTCTTCCGCGCGAGCGCCGTCACCAGCATGGATATCGTCGTCGAGTGACGGCTGTTTATCCTTTTTTTCAGGAACCGTTTGTTTTTCTAGGCCGGGAAGTGAATATTTCCCTTCCAGTTAATCCGTTGGCGGATGAAGAAAACCCTTTGCCTGCTCCTGTTTTTTCTTTTTTTCAGCGCAGGTTTTGCTCAGACTGTTCTGGAAAACCTTCCACCTTCGGTTTCATGGTTCCAGATCAATACCCCCAACTTCAGAATCCTATACCCGGAGGGCTTTGACCTGGAGGCGCAACGCATCGCCGGCACGATGGAGCGTTTGTATCGTGCGGAAGTACGCACGCTTTCCGGTCGGCCGTTCAAGACGTCCATCGTCATGCAGAGCAGGGCTGCCCAATCAAATGCCTTCGTCTCTATCCTCCCACGTCGCGCTGAATTCTTCACGATGCCGGCACAGAACTACAATTTCATCGGCAACAATGAATGGCTTGATATGATTGCTACGCACGAGTTGCGCCATATCCTGCAGTTCGCTCACGCAAACCGCGGCATATCAAGGATTGCCTACTACCTGGCCGGAAACTACGGACTGTCCGCCGTTTCTTCCTTAGCTGTGCCTCAATGGTTCTGGGAAGGCGATGCTGTCGCCACAGAGACAGCGCTAACCACTACGGGACGGGGTGAGATTCCACACTTTGGTCTTGTACTGCGAACGAACTTCCTTGAGGGACGTGTGTTCAATTACCATAAGCAATACCTCGGTTCATACAAGCATTTCATTCCCGATCATTACGTCCTGGGTTACCACCTGGTAAGTTACCTGAGGTGGAAGACAGGGGATCCGCTCGTCTGGGATCGCATCACTGCCGACGCCTGGAAATGGTCGCTTGTTCCTTTTACGTTCTCGAACGCGGTACGAGAAGAGACCGGCATGCCCATTACCAAGCTGTATCGGGAGATGGCAAAAGATCTCAGGGGTATGTGGGAGGTGTCTGACTCCGTGAAGGAAACTCCTGCGCGACGTGTTAGCCCCCGCAGCACTACTGCATATACCGATTATCTGTATCCGCAAGTACTTCGCGATGGTTCCGTCCTCGCCATGAAGAGCGGTATCGCCGATATCGATCAGATTGTCCTTGTGTCTCCCGATGACGATCGAAAGCTGGCGGTGATTGGGTTGTTGTATGAAACAGGATCTCTTTCCGCAGGAGGAACGCGTATCGTGTGGAATGAGTACCGCTTCAATCCGCGATGGCGAAGGAATACATCGACCGTCATCGTTGCGTACGACAAGAAGACGAAGCGGAAGTGGGACGTCACCGGACCACGATCCCGCTATGCGGGTGCAGCGATATCTCCCGATGGTACAAAAGTCGTAACGCTCAGCTCCGACACCACCTTTCGTCACAACCTTGTACTCCTCGATGTCGAATCGGGACGTCAGCTTCGCGTGTTCAACAATCCGACCAACGCCCTCTATTCCATGTTTCGCTGGTCAGAGAATGGATCCCTCATCGTGTCTTTGAAAACTACGTCCGAAGGCAAATCTGTAGTAACCATCGATCCTGCAACGGGAGAGGAAAAGGAAATTCTTCCGCCCAGTGAGCGCAACATCGGTTATCCTTTGCTTACGGATCGGTACCTGGTCTACAATGCGGCGTTCAATGGCATCGACAATATTGAGGCGTACGATATGGAGACAGGTATCACTCGGCAGCTTACCCAAAGTCGCTATGGCAGCTACAATCCTGAACTGTCATCTGATGGAACACAACTATACTTCAACAGGCAGGGGAGAGACGGAATGGATATTGTGACCATGCCGTTCAAACCCGAGTCCGGCATTCCCATCAATCCCGCTGACAGCAAACCCGATCCATTGGCCTCCGCACTCGTAGCGCAGGAGTCGAACTTTCTGGCCGAGGTCAACAATACTTCACAACCCACTGCATATCCTTCGCGACGATATTCGAAATTATCGGGTCTTGTAAATCCCTACACGTGGGGCCCATACATCGACAATAGTCTGGCACAGGTTGATGTTGGCTTTACCTCGCAGGATGTTTTGAGCACAACGCGGGTGTCGGCCGGGTATCGGTATGACATTATCGAACGTACGGGCGAGGTGCACGCCGAGTTGAGTTATCAGGGATGGTATCCCATCATCAACGCCGGCGTCCGATATGGGCGACGTGAGGACGAATCGACACTTTCTCTGGGTTCCGAAAGCCGACGGCGCGTGGACTTCGCCTGGGATGAAATCGGCGTAAGCGGCGGCATATCTGTCCCCCTGCTGCTGACGCGATCAAAATATCTGACCACGCTGACCATTTCCAATAGTGTGGGCTTAACGATGACCAGAGATTTTGGCAGCACAATAACTACCAATACAGGTACTGTCATTGAGGGAACGGACCGTTATGTGCCGGCAAATGACACACTGTTTTTTCTCTACCGCGACATAACAGACTACGGAAAGCTCATCTCGAACCACTTCTCCGTCAGTTATACCCACGCGCTCAAGCAAAGTCATCGCGATATCTATCCGAAGTTTGCCCAGTTTCTTGATTTCGAAAGTTTCAGTACGCCGTTTGGGGGCGACTACAAGGGTTGGCAGTGGACAGCCTCCGGAACGTTGTTCTTCCCGGGGTTGTTTCGCCACCACTCAGTGTATGTGTCGGGCGGATACCAGGAGTCGCTGGAACGCGTCGAACTCGACGCGTATGCTTTCCGAAATCGTCTGATCAAGCCCCGCGGTTACAGCTATCCCCAGAATACTCAGTTTTTTACTGTCTCGGGGAACTATGCATTTCCCGTGTGGTATCCAGATATCGCCCTTGGGCCTTTCCTCAATATTCAACGCGTGAAGCTCAATCTGTTCTTTGATTATGGTGAAGGCGAAGGGCAGGAATATTACTACAATTTTGACAGCGGTCGGGTCTATGTTCTCGATACGGGTACCCGCTACCAGAGCGCAGGGGCTGAACTCACGTTTGACGTGAACTTTTTCCGTACCCTGCCACAGTTTGAAATCGGCGTCCGGGCGGTTAGGACGGAACCCAACGTTTTTACGACGGGAGGCTGGGTATATGAGCTTTTGATTGGAAATATTCCCCTGTAACTTTGGCCCGCTTGAATATGGACCTATTTCACCCTATTTTTGGCCGTATTCAATAAAATCAGTCTTTACACACAGCTCAAATATCAATGGCAGAAATCGTCAGGATGCCCAAGATGAGCGACACCATGGAGGAAGGTGTTATCGCGAAGTGGCACAAAAAGGTAGGTGACCAGGTGAAAGCGGGTGAGCTCATGGCCGAGATAGAAACGGACAAAGCCACCATGGACTATGAGTCGTATAGCGAAGGCACCATACTGTACCTCGGCGCCAAGGAAGGTGAACCGGTAAAGGTCAATGACGTCCTGGCCGTGGTGGGAAAGAAGGGCGAAGACTATAAGGCGCTGCTGGAGAGCGCAGGCAAATCCGGAGGAGACGGAGGCAAGGCGGCCGACAAACCCAAGGAAGAGGTGGCCAGTGCCGAAAAGAAATCAGAGCAGGCAATCGATACATCAAATATTAAAGCGGAGATCGTCCTTATGCCCAAGATGAGCGACACGATGGAAGAAGGCGTGATCGCATCATGGGCCAAGAAAGTAGGAGACAAGGTTAAGAAAGGTGAACTGCTGGCCGAGGTGGAAACCGACAAGGCTACCATGGAATATGAATCGTACCACGAAGGTACGTTGCTGTACCAGGGTGCCGAGGCTGGTAAGGCTGTGCCTGTAAACGGTGTTCTTGCCATCATTGGTGATAAGGATGCCGACTGGCAAACGCTACTAAAAGCGCATCAGCAAAAGGCCGAGGGTAAGTCGGCATCAAAGCCTGAACCTGCCAAAGCAGAAGCGAAGGCGCCTGAACCTGAAAAGCAGCCAGCCGCGGTTGCAAGCGCTGCTGAACCTTCAGGTGGGCGTGTAAAAGCGTCGCCTCTGGCGCGGATGATGGCGAAAGAAAAAGGCTATGACATTTCGCGCATCAAGGGCACAGGAGATAACGGTCGCGTAACGAAGCGCGATGTAGAAAACTACAGGCCCGAAGCTGAGCCAGCCGCAGCAAAGGCAGGTGCTCCGGTGGTGTTGCCATCTGTTATCGGCGAAGAGCGATTCGAAGAAGTTCCCGTGTCACAAATGCGGAAGACTATCGCTCGCCGTCTTTCGGAAAGCAAATTCTCCGCGCCGCACTTCTACCTCACCATGGAGATTAACATGGATAAGGTGGTGCAGGCAAGAAAGAGTTTGAATGAGGTAAGCCCGGTTAAGCTTTCGTTTAATGATATTGTAATCAAAGCTACCGCAGCGGCCCTGCGTCAACATCCGGATGTGAACGTTTCCTGGCTGGGCGACAAGATCAGGAGAAACCAGCACATCCACATTGGTGTGGCGGTGGCGGTGAAGGACGGACTTGTCGTTCCCGTAGTACGTTTTGCAGACAGCAAATCACTTTCGCACATAGCGGCTGAAGTTAAAGAGCTTGCGCAGAAGGCGCACGACAAGAAACTTCAGCCATCCGATTGGGAGGGAAGCACCTTTACCATTTCGAACCTTGGAATGTTTGGTATCGAAGAGTTTACGGCAATCATCAATCCTCCCGATGCGTGCATACTGGCCGTTGGCGGTATCAAGGAAACAGCCATTGTAAAGAATGGAGTTGTGGTACCAGGCAACGTGATGAAAGTAACGCTGTCATGCGACCACCGTGCAGTTGACGGTGCTACCGGCGCGGCATTCCTGCAGACGTTAAAGCAGCTGCTGGAAGATCCCGTGAGGATTCTCATTTGAGAGTTCACTCGTTCAGGGCACAACTTGTCGAGCCGCACCAAGCGTGGATCGAGGCTAACATCAACACATTAACACATCAACACGCCAACCCATTGCAAATCCACTCGACAACCATACTCGCAGTACTCCACAATGGCCACGTGGCCATTGGAGGTGACGGCCAGGCGACCATGGGTAACTATGTCGCCAAAAGCAACGTCCGCAAAATCCGCAAACTTCAGGATGGAAAGATACTCGTTGGATTTGCCGGCTCAACAGCTGATGCCTTTACGTTGCTTGAACGCTTCGATGAAAAACTCAATGCGTACGGTGGTAATATGAAACGTGCTGCCATTGAGTTGGCTAAAGACTGGAGGATGGACCGTTTCCTCAGGCGTCTCGAAGCCATGCTGATCACTGCATCGCAGAATGAATTGCTCGTGCTGTCAGGCACCGGCGATGTCCTCGAACCCGATAACCAGGTTGCCGCCATCGGCTCCGGCGCGATGTACGCCCAGGCGGCCGCGCTGGCTTTGAAAAAACATGCCCCTTCCTTGTCTGCGGAAGAGATTGTTACGGAAAGTCTTCACATTGCTGCAGACATCTGCATCTACACCAATCACAACCTTGTGATTGAGACACTGTAACCTCCTATGTGTCCTATGTAACCCTATGTGGTTCAAAAGGAATCAGAGTTTTTTGGAACCACATTAGGGCACATAGATAAAACACATAGGGCACATAGGAAGCGTCCCAAAGAGAGACGCGCTCCAAATCAGAAACCCATTCCCCGAATTGAAATTCCACTAATCTTCCTCTGTGTATTTTTTTGTCGTTACTACATATTTTTCGCCGTATTTTGCGGTTGCCTGGCGAAAAGTTTTTGTATTAAACTGCGTTAAATATCCAAACAAACAACCCGTTAAGCCGTGATCAACTACTACGCCATACTCGATATCGACCGGAATGCCAGTTCCACCGAAATCAGGGCGGCATACAAGCGGCAGGCCATGATATACCATCCCGACAGGAATGCGGGGGATAAGGAGGCGGAGGAGAAGTTCAAAATGGTGAACGAAGCCTATCATGTCCTGTCAGATCCTGTCAAAAAAGCGAAATACGACTCCTGGCTGGATCCGGATACACCGGACGAGTTTTCTTACGAATACTGGCGCGAAGTGCGAAAGCGCAGGTACTATGCCTATCGCCGCGCGCAAACTTCCAGTTATCGCATCGACCGGGATTATTACCGGGTTCAAGCGCTTGCTTTCCTGGTATTCCTGCTGTTGTCGGGGCTGTGTTTTGCCATGGTCCACACCGTAAACTATATAATCGACCTGCGTCAGGCCGAACAGTGGCGGGAGAATAGTCGACAACTCGCGCGCGTAAATGCGCTCTTTGACGCGGGTCAATTCAATGAAGCTTTTACGGTTATCAAGGACCTAAAAAAGGAGGAACCTTTTGAGTTCCGCTTCACCTTCGCGCAGGACAGTCTCCTTGCCGAATTGAGACGAAAGGCGGATCACGAATTCAACAACAAGAATTTCGAAAAGGCATCGTATTACTACACGATCCTCGGCAATGAGGAGAGCCCTGTGCGGATGGAAACCCTCCAGAAAATTGCCAGCTGCCAATACTATCTTGGAAAGTATGGCGAATCACTGAATCCGCTGAAGCAACTGCTTAACCAGCAACCGTGGAATCTTGATTTGGTGTACCAGATCGCGATGATCAACCTCGAAAATCTCGACAACAAAGAAGAGGCACTGCACTATCTTACAATGGGTAAGAAGCTGTTTAAGCAGAATCTTACAGAGGTGTACGGATCGGCGTTCGAGGTAGTCATGGATCCGAAAGATGTACCAGACATTTATTACTACATCTTCATAGCGCGCGCAAAGGCGAATCTCGGCTTGCAGAACTACGCTGAGGCCATAACGGATTGCAACTGGGCAATCTTTCTTCGACCCGGGCAGGGAGAGCCCTATCTCATGCGGGCGCAAGCGCGGATTCAGTTAAGCGCATTTTCGGGTGCTTGTGATGATCTGGCCAAGGCGGTCGAACTAAATGTTGCCCAGGCGTCACAATTGCAGCGGCGTTATTGCCAT
>Ga0207873_1000935_pt1 | contig 29929 bp, 33 predicted proteins | sample BGWIniCompost_FD_187373 | JGI IMG/M metagenome (GOLD analysis project Ga0207873, IMG submission 187373) | Cellulose adapted compost microbial communities from Newby Island Compost Facility, Milpitas, CA, USA - BGW Initial Compost (SPAdes)... ...
CTGCCGCCGACGGTGACCGCCGAGCAGGTCAAGGGGTTCACCCTCTACATGATCCGCACGGTCATGTCGGGCCGCGGCGACGAGCTCATCGACCTGGCCCGGGCCAACATCCGACAGGTCTTCTGACCCCGCGGCGTCATGTGCACGCCGGGGCGGGGCCCGGCGGTGTCAGCGGTGGTGGGCGGCCACCAGGGTGATGTCGTCGAAGGACGGTGTGTCCGGGTCGAGGGCGAGGTCCTCGTTCGTGGGCATGTCCCGGCGGCGGGGATGGCGGGACGGTGCCGCTCTGCGGAACCATCGGGCGTGACCGCGGCCCGAGCCTCCGACGCGCGGACGACGCGGTGGCGCCCCTGGGTCAAGCGCGCGGTCGTCCTGGTCCTCGGTGTCCTGGCGCTGCGGATCGCCGTCGGCCTGGTGGGCAGCGTCGACTGGGTCCGGGTGTGGCACTCCTTCTCCCGGCTGTCCTGGTGGATGGTGCTCGTGCTGCTGGCCGTCCTCGCGGTCAGGCAGGTCTGCAACGCGGTGCCGCTGGCGGTCTACGTCCCCGGGCTGGGCCTGGGTCGGTCGGTGCAGAACGACCTGTCCGCCAACCTCATCGGCACCGTCGCGCCCCCGCCGGCCGACATCGTCCTGCGCGTGGCCATGTTCCGCTCCTGGGTCGTCGACCCCGTGGCCGGTATGACGGGGGTCAGCCTCAACATGGTGACCTTCTACAGCGTGCGGTTCCTGGCCCCGGTGCTGGGGATCGCGCTCGTCGCGCTGCAGGGTGCCGAGCGGCGGCAGTGGGTCGTCGCCGGGCTCAGCGGCACCGTGTCGGCGGTCATCCTCGTCGGGCTGCTCCTCGTTCTCCGGGGTGAGCGCCTGGCCGCCGCGGTGGGCCGCTCGGCCGGACGAGTGGTGCAGCGGTTCCGTCCGGTCACCGACCCGGGCCAGTGGGCCGCCACGCTCGCCCGGATCTCGACGAGCTCGGCGGAGACCCTGCACTCCGGCCTGTGGCGTGCCGTGGCCGCCCTGGTGGCCATGGTCGTCGCCGACGGGCTGCTCCTGCTCCTCGCCCTGCGGTTCGTCGGCGTCGGCACCGACGCGCTCACCCGGGTGGACGTCCTGTCGGCGTTCCTGCTGGCCTACCCGCTGACGCTCATGCCCCTGTTCGGGTTCGGCATCCTCGACGCCGCGCTCCTCGCGACCTGGGTCACCATCGCGGGCACCGAGCACAAGCCGGCGATCGTCGCGGGCCTCGTCGTCTGGCGGGCGGTGGCCCTTCTCGGGCCGCTCGTCGCCGGCGCCGGCGCGCTCACCTGGTGGCGCCGCGCGCACCCGTCACGGGCGGAGCGATGAGTTCCGGCCCCCGGACCCGTCTGCCTGTCCATGACGACGACGAGCAGCGAGCAGGGTCCCGGCACACCGACCCCGGCGGGGGTCCCGGCCGCACCGAGGCCGCACGCCGGTGGTCCCGGCGCGGGGAACTCCCTGATGTGGGAGTACGTCGTGGCCGCGGGCCTGCCCGGGAGGTCACGGTGAGACTGACGACGGTGACCTGGGTGTCGGTCGACGGGGTGGTGCAGGGCCTCGGCGGCGCGGACGAGGACCGACGGGGCGGGTTCGAGCGCGGCGGCTGGGCGCTGCCGCTGTTCGACGCCGGGGCCGAGGAGATCCTCAGCGGGATCTACGGCCGCGCCGACGCGTTCCTGCTCGGCCGCCGCACCTACGAGATCTTCGCCGGCTCGTGGGGCGTCATGGAGGACCCGGCCTCCAGCCCGATCGGGCTCGCCCTCAACACGAAGCCGAAGTTCGTCGCCTCGACGACCCTGACCGATCCGACGTGGGCGGACACCACGGTGCTCGGCGGTGACACCGCGGAGGCGATCGGCATGTTGCGCGCCGGTCCCGGCGGGGAGCTGCAGGTCCACGGCAGCGGCGTGCTGGTCCGCTGGCTCCTCGAGCAGGGGATGGTCGACGAGATCACCCTGTTCACCGCGCCGGTGGTCGTCGGACAGGGCACCCGGCTGTTCCCCGAGAACGGCCCGGACCTCGCCCTCGAGCTGCGGGACTGCCGGTCCACCGCGGGCGGCGTGACGGTCCAGGTCTACCGCCCCGCCGGGACGCCGACGTATGCCGGATCGGCGGCCTGAGCATGGCGACCTTCCTGCTCATCCACGGCGGTGGCGACGTCGGCTGGTCCTGGCACCTCCTCGAGGCCGAGCTGCGGGCGCGGGGCCACGACACCCTGGCGCCCGACCTGCCCTGCGAGGACGAGACCAAGGGGCTGACCGCGACGGCGGACGAGCTGGTCACCGTGGTCGGCGACCGCGACGACCTCGTCGTCGTCGGGCACTCGCTCGGCGGTTTCGTCGCCCCGCTCGTCGCGGCGCGGCTGTCGGTCCGCCTGCTCGTGTACCTGGCGGCCATGGTCCCGGTGCCGGGGGAGCGGGCCGGCGACTGGTGGGAGGACGTCGGCTACGCCGAGGCCGTCCGGGTGCAGGCGGCCCTCGACGGCGGGCTGACCGGTCACGAGGACCCGTACGTGTCCTTCCTCAACGGCGTCCCCCGGGAGCTGGCGGAGGAGGCGATGCGTCGCGCCCGCGGCCAGTCCCAGGCCTCCGTGGACGAGCCGTGGCCGCTCGGGGCGCACCCGGACGTGCCGACCCGCTTCGTGCTGGCCCGGGACGACCGGTTCTTCCCGCCGGCGCTCCTGCGCCGCCTGGCCGCGGAGCGCCTGGGGATCGAGGCCGACGAGGTCCCGGGCTGTCACTGCGTGCCGCTCAGCCACCCACGGGAGCTGGCCGACCGGCTCGAGAGCTGTCTACGGCAGACCGCGTCTCCTCGAGGACCAGGTCGACGTTGATCTGCGCCCCTGCCGCCGCCCCTGCCGCGGCCGAGGCGCCGACCTGGGCCGACATGTCGGTGACGTTCCCCGCCGCCCAGACCCCGGGGACGGTCGTGCGCCCGGTCCCGTCGACGGGGACGTGCTGCCCCATCCCGGACGGGTGGTCGGCCACCTCGACCCCGAGCTCGCCGAGGAACGGCGCGGTCACCCGGAGCCGGGTGCCCACCGCGATCGCGTCCCGTGGGACGACGGTCCCGTCGACCAGCCGCACCCCGGCGATCGCGTCGCCGTCCACCTCGAGCGCCTCGACCCGTCCCTCGACGACGCGCACCCCGCGGGCGGTCAGCTGCTCGGCCTGCTCGTCCGTCAGGTCCTGGTCGTTGCGGAAGAACACCAGGTCGTCGGTCCACTGCCGGAACAGCATCCCCTGGTGCGCCGACGCCGGTCCCGTCGCGATGACACCGATGGCCCGGTCGCGCACCTCGTACCCGTGGCAGTACGGGCAGTGCACGACGTCCCGCCCCCAGCGCTCGCGCAGGCCCGCGACGTCGGGCAGCTCGTCGACGACCCCGGTCGTGAGCAGCAGCCGTCGCGCGGTGACCTGGCGCCCGTCGGCGAGCCCGACGACGAAGCGACCGTCGTCACCCCGGCGAGCGGACACGACCTCGCCGGCGACGACCTGGCCCCCGTACCCCCGCACCTCGGCCCGTCCGCGCCGGACCAGCTCGAGCGGCGACATGCCCTCCCGGCCCAGCAGCCCGTGCACGCCCTCGGCCGGTGCGTTGCGCGGCCGGCCCGCGTCCAGGACGACCACCGACCGGCGGGCCCGCGCCAGCATCAGCGCCCCGCTCAGCCCGGCGGCTCCGCCACCGACCACCACCACGTCATACGCGTCCCTCAGCGCATCGGTCATCTCGACCACCTCCTGCGACGACGATGGGACCGCGTCGCCGAACCTGGCAAGTTTCGTTGCCGATGTGGCAAACTGGCCCGATGGCGGACGACCTCGAGCAGGCGCTGGAAGGGGTGGGGCCCCGGTTGCGGGCGCTGCGCCGGGAGCGGGACGTGACCCTCGCCGACCTGTCGGCGCGGACCGGGATCTCGGTGAGCACGCTGTCCCGGCTGGAGTCCGGCGCGCGGCGGCCGACCCTGGAGCTGCTGCTGCCCCTCGCCCGGGCACACGGGGTCACCCTCGACGAGCTCGTGGACGCACCGCCGACCGGCGACCCGCGGATCACCTTCCGCCCGGTCACCGAGCACGGGATGACGAGGGTGCCGCTGACCCGCAGGCCCGGCGGGATCCAGGCGTACAAGCTCATCGTCCACCCCCGCGACGAGGAGCCGGAGCAGAAGACCCACGAGGGCTACGAGTGGTTCTACGTCCTCGACGGCAGGCTCCGGCTGCGCCTCGGCGAGCACGACCTCGTCATGCGGCCGGGGGAGGCCGCGGAGTTCGACACCCGGGTGCCGCACTGGTTCGGCTCGGCCGACGGCCGGGCGGTGGAGCTGCTCGTCCTGTTCGGCAGGCAGGGGGAGCGGGCCCACCTGCGGGCCCGCCCGCGAGCGACACGGGAGAGCTGAGTCCGGCGGACGGTGTCGAGAACGCGCAGCCGGCTCCGTCCCCGACGAGAGCGGCAGGAGCCGCCGACCGACAGGAAGGGGAGGGACCATGGACCAGCACGAGGTCGACGCCGAGCTGGAGATCGCCGCGGAGCTGCTGGACGCGACGCAGTTCGGGCACCTGGCCTACACGGGCGCGGACGGGACGCCGCGGGTGGTGCCGATCGGGATCTACTGGACCGGCACCGAGTTCGTCGTCTCGACGGCCGACACGGCACCCAAGGTGAGGTCGCTCCGGGCCCGGCCGGACGTGGCGCTGTCGGTGGTGTCCGGCGGCGCCAGCCCGGGCGACGCGAGGTCGCTGTCGGTGCGCGGCCGTGCCGAGGTGCGCATCGTCGACGGGGTCACCGAGGAGTACCTCGCCGCGTCCCGCAAGAGCATGGACCCCGAGGCGGCGGCGCAGTTCGAGGTCGCGGTCCGGCAGATGTACCCGCGGATGGCCCGCATCGCGATCCGGCCCCGCTGGGCGCGGTTCTACGACTTCGGGGCCGGTCGGGTGCCGCGGTTCATGCAGGACCTCGCCGAGCGGGCCGCGGGCGGGTGAGCGGACGTCATACGGCGGGCAGACCCAGCCGGACGGACGAGCTCGCGGCCGATGGGCAGGGCCGAGGTCGCGGCCGGTGACGGCGCGTTGAGCACGTGCACCTGGCGCGCCGTCGTGACCATCTCGAAGTCGTCGACGAGCGAGCCGTCCGGCCGCACCGCCTGGGCGCGGATGCCGGCCTCGTGGGGCCGCAGGTCGTCGAGGGTGAGCGAGGGGCAGTAGCGCTGCACCCGGCGCAGGTAACCGCGCCGCCACCAGGAGTCCCGCAGCTCGGCCAGCCCGGTGCGCCACTGCCGGGCGGCCATCCGCCAGGGGCCCCCGTATGACGCGAGCTCGCGCAGGTCCCCGGCGTCCACCGAGCCGCGGTGGTAGCCCTCGCGGGCCAGGCTGAGCACGGCGTTCGGGCCGACCATGATCCGGCCGTCCACCGTCGGGTTGAGGTGCACCCCGAGGAACGGCAGCGCGGGGTCCGGGACCGGGTAGACGAGGTGCCGGACCAGCCCGGCGCGCTCGGGCGGGAGCTGGTGGTGCTCGCCGCGGAACGGCACGATCCGGACCTGCGGCGCCAGCCCCGCGGCGCGGGCGACCCGGTCGGCCTGGAGCCCGGCGCAGGCGACGACCCTGCGGGCGACGACGGCGCCACCGGGGGTGTCGAGCTCGACCCGGTCCGGGTGCTCGCGGATGCCGGTGACCAGCGTGCCGGTCCGGACGACCACCCCGCGGAGGATCAGCTCGGTGGCCAGCGCCCGGCACACAGCGGCGAAGTCGACCACGGCGTCGCAGAACTCCTTGGTCGCCACCTCGCCGGCGCGGCACAGCCGGGCCTTGAGCGAGCCGGGGGCGTCGTAGATCCCCGCGTGGATCACGCCGGAGTTGTGGCCGGTCTGGCCGGTGCCGACCTCGTCGGCCTTCTCGAGGACGAGCACGTCGGCGCCGGGCAGCGCCTCGGTCACCGCCAGGGCGGTCGCCAGGCCGACGATCCCGCCACCGATCACCACCACGTCGTGCACGCGCCCCATGGTGCCGTGGCCCGGTCGCACCGCCGGTACCCGGGCCCGCCGGGTCCCTTCCCCCGGAGGGAGGTCGGTGGGAGGGTGAGCAGATGGGGAAAGCACCTGACCACCTGACCGGGCGGCAGTTCCAGGAGGCGGAGGGGACCGAGGACTGGAGGGTGGTGGCCGGTGGTGCCGTCGCCTGGTTCCCGGTCCCGTCGCACTCCGTGGCGGCGCGGCTCGTCCGGGCCGTCACCGGGCTGCCGCAGCTGCCGGACGGTGCGCTGCCGGACACCGACCTGCGGGCGGGTGGCATCCGGGTGCGGCTCAGCCGCACCGGTGAAGGGCGGTTCGGCCGGGCGACCGTCGACCTCGCCCGGGCCATCTCCGCCGCCGCGCGGGACCTGGGGCTCTCCGCCCGGCCGGACGTCGTCCAGACCCTCCAGCTCGCCTTCGACGCCCTCGACCACCGCGCGGTCATGCCGTTCTGGCAGACCGTCCTGGGCTACGAGCGGCTCGGCGACGAGGTCCTGGCCGACCCGACCCGGCGGCACCCGCCGATCTGGTTCCAGCAGCAGGCCGAGCCCCGCCCGCTGCGCAACCGGCTCCACCTCGACGTGGTGACGTCGCAGCCGGTCGCCACGGCGACGCTCGACGCGGTGCGCCGCACGGCCCGGTCCGTGGCCGAGCACGGCTACTACGCCACGGTGGCCGACGCCGAGGGCAACGAGGTCGACGTGCTGCCGCTGCCCGAGGGTGCCGACAGCTGGGGTGACCCGGCGACCGAGGACTGGCGCCTGGTGTTCGCGGCGGTCGCGGTCTACCCGGTGAACGGCACGGCCCAGGCCGTCGACCTCGCCGAGCGGGTCGCGGAGCTCGCCGACGCCGCAGGCCTGCCGCTCGGCGTGGACCTGCGCCCCGGGCTGGTCACGGTCGACACCGGCAAGGACCGCTGGGAGATGGACGACGGCTACCGGCCGCTGGCCGCCCGGGTCCAGGAGGCCGCACGCGAGCTGGGGCTGCACGCGGACACCACGCGCCCGCGGTTCGTCCAGGTGGGGATCGACGCCGTGGACATCCCGGCCGTCCGGGGTTTCTGGCGGGCCGTCCTCGGCTACGAGGAGGACCCTCGCGACGGCGTCACCGACATCGTCGACCCGCTGGGCATCGGCATGCCGCTGTTCCTCCAGAACCTCGACGCCGACGACACCGCCCGACGGGCCCAGCGCAACCGGATCCACGTCGACCTGTTCGTCCCGGCCGACCAGGCGGAGGCGCGGGTGGCGGCGGCGCTCGCCGCCGGCGGACGCATCACGTATGACGCGGAGGCGCCCTACTGGGTCACCGTCGCCGACCCCGAGGGCAACGAGGTCGACATCGCGGTCGCCGTCGGCCGCGAGGAGCACTGGGCGGAGGAGTAGTCCCGACTAGGGCTCCGGTGCCAGCAGGCGCCGGTGCACGGTCAGGTCCGCGCCGGCCGTCGCCAGGTTCGCGACGATCTCGTCGGCCGCCGCGAGCAGCGCCGCGTCGGTCATCGGCCCCAGCGCATCGAGGACGAACAGCGCCGTGCGGGTGTCGTCCCGCAGCTGGGTGCGGGTGCACTGCCGCCAGTTCCACCGGCGGCAGGTGACGCCCGCATCGTCCCGCCACACGACCTCGCCCGGGTCGGGGCGCTCGACCACCGCGGCCCCGTCCGCGACGGTGTCGAACGGCTCGTCCCCGGTGGCGCGCACCAGGCGGGGCGGCCCGTCATACCGGTCCAGGTCCTCCCCGCCGACCGGCACCTGGTGCAGCACGGACACGGCGTTGTAGATGTCGGTGAGCCGGTTGACCCGCGGCAGTCCGGACGGCGCGCGCCGGGTCAGCGCCTCCAGGCTGTTGCGGGTGCGGCCCGGCCTGGCCCCGAACGCGCGGTAGGCCTCGCGCCAGGCCGCGACGTGGGGGAGCCGGTCCACCGGCTGCTCCTGCAGGGCGCTGCGGGCGAGCTCCTCGGCGCGGCGCAGCAGCCCCTCGCTGGTCGCGTCACCGGGCGTGGGGTGCAGACCCTCGACCACCACCAGCAGCGCGCGGTAGTCGGGGCGCAGCGCCCACACGGCGGGGTCGACGGTGGCGGCGGCGAGCAGATCGGCGGGAGAGGTCATGGCCCGGTGGTATCACCCGACGACGCGGCGGACGTCGAGGGTGCACCCGACGAGGGTGTCCACCGAGCCGTCCGGGCGGTGCTGGTCGAACCACGCGCCCTGGACGAACCCCACGGCCTCCAGCGTCCGCAGCGAGGCGGTGTTGCGGTGGTCCGGCGCGGAGAAGGCCCGGGTGCTGCCCGGGTAGCAGGTCCGCAGCGGCCCGGTGACCCAGGCCCAGAGCATCCGCTTGCCGAACCCGCGGCCCAGCCAGGCGCGCTCGCCGAGGGCGAAGTCCACCCCGACGGCCTTCGGGTCAGGGGTCACCAGGGCATAGGACGGGTGGTCGCCGACGAGGTAGTCCTGCACGAACCCCACGGAGCGGCCGTTGACCTCGACGACCCACATCCGGGTCGCCTCCTCGCCACGGATCCGGGGCAGGTAGGTCGCCTCCAGCGCCTCGCGGGACAGGTCCTCGTGCGGGAACCAGCGCCGCACGTGGTCGGCCTCCAGCCACCGCTTGAGGAAGGTCAGGTCGTACGCGACCATCGGGCGCAGGGCCACGCGGTTGACGAGGTCGATGACGAAGACCTTCTCGCGGGCGCCGAGGTCGCCGGGCACGGGGGCACCGGGCAGCCCGGCCTCGCGAGCCAGCCGCTCGGCGGCCCCGAGCCAGGACTCGCCCTCGCCGACCTCGGTCCGGCGCTGCCACTCGCCGTGCCGCACCAGCACCTGGGTCGCGTTCACGCCAGGAACACTAGCCAGACCGGCCGCTCGCCGGAACGTGGAAGGAAGGACCTCCATTGCACATCCACTGGGTCAGTGCCGCCCCCGATCCGAGGTCGCTCAACGCCCAGCTCCGGGACCTGGCGACGTCGTCGGTCCGATCGAGCCGCCCGGCCAGCCGACCACGGAGTGGCAACGCACGGCGCACCGGAGCGGGAGGCTGGCCCCCGAGATCGTGGCCGAGCAGGACAAGCTGCGCGACGCCGAGCTCGTGGTGTTCCAGTTCCCGCTGTGGTGGTACGGCCCTCCGGCGATCCTCAAGGGCCGGTTCGACCGGGTGCTGGTCAGCGGCTACGCGTTCGGGCTGGTCGACCCGGCGACCGGCCGGGTGCGCAAGTTCGGCGACGGTGGCCTGGCCGGTCGGCGTGCGCTGGCGGTGGTCACGGCGGGGGACCGACCCGGCGCCCTGGGGGAGCGGGGGATCAGCGGCCACATCGAGGACGTGCTGTGGCCGATGCTGCGGGGCACCTTCCACTACACCGGGATGGCGCCGCTGCGCCCGCACCTGCTGACCTCGGTCCACCACTGGCAGCCGGGCCGCTTCGAGGAGGAGGTCGACTGCCTCGTCTCGCGGGTCCACGGGGCGGCCGACGAGGAGCCGATCCGGTTCCGCACCCTGGCCGGCGGCGACTACGGGGACGACTACGCGCTGCGGCCGGACGTCGCACCGGGGGTGTCCGGGAACGCCGCGCACCGCCTGGACGGCGATCTGCCGCACGATCTTCGTCATGCCGACCACGAGGAGCACGAGGCTTCGACGGAACGCGCCCGGAACCGGGACGTGACGGAGATCATGCGCCCCCGATTTGAGCACTGAAGGATCTGCGGCGTAAGGTCGGGAGCATCAGTCATCCAGAGCGGCCCAGAGACCTGGCTCGTATGCCGCAGCAACCCCGGTTCGCCGGACGGTGCTAACGCCAGGACCGATGAAGGAGTTCGGAATGCGCAGCTGTCGTCACCTCGGTCACGCCCACGTCCAGGGCCGCCGAATGTGCATGCTGCGCTGCATGGCCTGATCAGCGCCTGATCACCGGCCGCCCGAACGACCGGCGTCGCCGACGCCCACCCCACGCAGACCGTCTCCCGCAGCCGGAGCCCCGCTGCCGCGCGCCCGCGGCCGGTGCCTGCTGCTGCCCCGCCCGACCCTGCCCGAAGGACCTTCGCCCAGTGATCACCCTGGACCACATCACCAAGATCTTCCCGGCCACCCGCAAGCACCCGCCCGTCACCGCGCTCGACGACGTCAGCGTGACGGTGGAGCGCGGCCAGGTCATGGGGGTCGTCGGACCGTCCGGGTCCGGCAAGTCCACCCTGGCCCGCATCGTCAACCTGCTCGAGCGCCCGACCTCGGGCACCGTCGTCGTCGACGGGCTGGAGCTCACCGCGCTCGGCCGCGCCGACCTCATCAGCGCCCGGCGCCGGATCGGCATGATCTTCCAGCAGTTCAACCTGCTGGACTCCCGCACCGCGCTCGGCAACGTGGAGCTGCCCCTGGAGCTCGCCGGTGTCGGCCGCGCCGAGCGCCGCGCCCGCGCCGCGGAGCTGCTCGAGCGGGTCGGCCTGGCCGACAAGCTCCACGCCCACCCGGCCCAGCTGTCCGGCGGCCAGCGCCAGCGGGTGGCGATCGCCCGCGCCCTGGCGCCGCGGCCGGCCGTGCTGCTCTGCGACGAGGCCACCAGCGCCCTCGACCCGGAGTCGACGGCGTCGGTGCTCGGCCTGATCCGGGAGGTCACCGACGAGCTGGGCCTGACCACGGTGCTCATCACCCACGAGATGGACGTCGTCAAGCGGATCTGCGACGCGGTGACCCTGCTGGAGAACGGCCGGGTCGTGGACGCCGGCCCGCTCTCCGACGTGGTGGAGCGGCCGCACTCGCCGCTCGCCACCCGGCTGCTGCCCCCGACCGGGGTCGGTGGCACCACCGACCCCGTCGTCGAGATCACCGTCGGCGGCGACGGCGGCGACACGGTCCTCACCGAGCTCATCCGCCGCTTCGCCGTCGACGTGTCCGTGGTCGGCGGCTCGGTGGAGCACCTCGGCGGGGTCCGGTTCGGCCGGCTCCAGGTCCGCGTCGACGGGGAGCCGGAGGAGGTGCGGCAGGCCCTGGCCTGGCTGGCCACCCGCACCGGACCGCAGCTGCACGTCGTGGGGGAGGTGGCCTGAGATGACCAGCTGGGACCGCATCGCCCCCGCGCTCGTCGAGGCGACCTGGGACACGGCATACATGGTCGGTGTCTCGATGGGCCTGTCGCTGCTGCTGGGCATCCCGCTCGGGGTGCTGCTGTATGTCGCGGCGCCCGACGGCCTGGACCCCAAGCGGGTGCTGCACCAGGTGCTCGGCGCGGTCGTCAACGTCGGCCGCTCGGTGCCGTTCATCGTGCTGCTCGTCCTCGTCGCGCCGGTCACCCGCCTGGTGACCGGCACCACGATCGGCTCGACCGCCACGATCGTCCCGCTGACCATCGCGGCCGTGCCGTTCCTGGCCCGGCTCGTCGAGGCCGCGCTGCGCGAGGTGGCCCCCGGGAAGGTCGAGGCCGCCCTGGCCATGGGTGCGCGCCGCCGGGACGTCGTCCGCACCGTGCTGCTGGCCGAGGCCCGGCCCGGCCTGGTCGCCGCGGCCACCGTGACGCTGGTCGCGCTCATCTCCTACTCGGCGATGGCCGGCGCCATCGGCGGCGGGGGACTGGGCGACTTCGCGATCCGGTACGGCTACCAGCGGTTCGACACCGCCGTCACCGCCGCCTGCGTGGTGGTGCTGCTCGTCCTCGTCCAGCTCATCCAGTCCGGCGGCGACCGCCTCGCCCGCCGTCTCGCCCACCGCTGACCCACCCCACCCCTCCCCTTCCCGACCGGACACGCCAGACGGCGCCGTCCCACCCCGACCGGACACGCCGGACGGCGATCCGACCCTGCCCGCAAGGAGACCCCGATGACCTTCCACCCGCACGCCCGCACCGCGGCCCTCACCGCCACCGTCGCCCTCGCCGCCCTGGCGCTCGGCGCCTGCGGCAGCGACTCGCAGGCCGCCGACACCGACGGCCCGCTGCGGGTCGCGGCGACCCCCGTGCCGCACGCCGAGATCCTCGAGTTCGTCCGCGACAACCTCGCCGAGGAGGCGGGCCTGGAGCTGGAGATCGTCGAGTTCACCGACTACATCCAGCCCAACACCGCGCTGGCCGACGGCACGGTGGACGCGAACTACTACCAGCACTCGGTCTACCTGGCCGACCAGGAGGCCCAGGCCGGCTACGACTTCACCGAGGTGCTCGGCGTGAACTTCCAGCCCCAGGGCCTGTACTCCGACACGGTCACCGACCTCGCCGCGGTGCCCGAGGGCGCGACGGTCGCCATCCCGAACGACCCGGTCAACGGGGCGCGCGGGCTGCTCCTCCTCGAGGAGGCCGGCCTCATCACCCTGGCGGAGGACGCCGGGGACGTGCCGACCAGCCTCGACATCGTCGACAACCCGCTCGGCCTGGAGCTCTCCGAGGTCGAGGCCGCCCAGCTGCCGCGCAGCCTCGAGGACGTCGAGCTCGCCGCGATCCCGGGCAACTACGCGATCGAGGCCGGGCTCAACCCCCGGGACGCGCTCGTCGCGGAGCAGCCGGAGGGCAGCCCGTACGTCATCCAGCTGGTCACCCGCACCGGCAACGAGGACGACCCGCGCCTGGTCACGCTCACCGAGCTGCTCAGCTCCGAGGAGGTCCGGCAGTTCATCGAGGACACCTACGAGGGCGCGGTCGTCCCGGCCTTCTGACCGGCCGCGCACCCGTCATACGAACCCCTGTCACCCACCCCTGACGAACACGAAGGAAGAACACCACCCATGCGCATCCGCACCAGCACCGTCGCCCTGCTCGCCGTCGCCGGCCTCGCCCTGGGCGCCTGCGGCAGCGACTCCCAGGCGGCGGACGACACCGGCCCGCTGCGGGTCGGCGCCTCCCCGGTCCCGCACGGCGAGATCCTGCAGTTCGTCGCCGACGAGCTCGCCGCGGACGCCGGCCTGGAGCTGGAGGTCGTCGAGTTCACCGACTACGTCCAGCCCAACGTCGCCCTCGACGACGGCAGCATCGACGCCAACTACTTCCAGCACCAGCCGTACCTGGAGACCCAGGAGGCCGACGCGGGCTACGACTTCGTGGCGCTGGCGCCGGTGCACCTGGAGCCGCTGGGGCTCTACTCGGAGCAGGTGGCCGACGTCGCCGACCTGCCGCACGGCGCCGAGATCGCGATCCCCAACGACCCCACCAACGCGGGCCGGGCGCTGAACCTGCTCGAGCAGGCCGGGCTGCTCACGCTGGAGGACACCGGCGACACCCCGCCCACCGTGCTCGACATCGCCGGGAACCCGCACGACCTGGAGCTCACCGAGATCGAGGCGGCCCAGCTGCCGCGCAGCCTGGCCGACGTCGACGCCGCGGTGATCAACGGCAACTACGCGATCGAGGCGGGCCTGAGCCCTGCCGAGGACGCGCTGGTCGCCGAGTCCGCGGAGGACAACCCCTACGCCAACCTGCTCGTGACCCGCACCGGCGACGAGGACGACCCCAGGCTGGCGACCCTGGCCGAGCTGCTCCAGTCGCCCGAGGTGGCGCGGTTCATCGAGGAGAACTACGACGGGGCGGTCATCCCCGCGTTCTGACCCTCCTCGCCCGTGTGCCGCGGGGCCGGCCCGGTCCGGTCCCGCGGCACGGTCGCGTCCGGGGTGTCAGGGGAGGGCGTGTGCGGCGTCCATGACCGCCCGGCCCAGGTCCCAGATCCCGGGGAAGGTGTCGTCGTCGACGTTGCCCAGCACGACCGCCGCCGTGTCCGAGTGGGGGTGGTAGCGGGAGAGGGCGAAGACCCCCGGGTCGCCGCCGTCCTTGCCGAACGCCCCGTCGGCCCGGATCTCCACCCCGTAGCCCGCCGACCACCGCGGCGTGATCTCCGCGTGCCGGGTCAGGACGAGCCGGGACACCTCGGGGCCCCAGACCTCACCGCCCTGCACCGCCCGGAGGAACCGGTCGGCGTCCGCGGCGGTGACCAGGGCACCGCCGTCGCCGCCACCGACGGCCGGGACGGAGAAGACGTTGGTGCGCCACGGCATACCGGGTGCCGCCGGCGGGAGGTACCCGACGGCCACGTCCGGGTGCACCTCGTCGGCGGCGAGGTAGCCGCTGGCGGTCATCCCGGCGGGCACGAGCACCCGCTCGGTGACCGCCTCGGTGAACGGCCGCCCGGTCACCTCCTGCAGCAGCAGGCCGAGGAGGACGTAGCCGGCGTTGGAGTAGTGGAACGCCTCACCGGGAGGGCAGACCGGAGGCAGGTCGCCGAACAGCGGCAGCAGCGCGGCGTAGTCCCGCACCTCGTAGACCGGCAGCTCGCGCCACAGCGCCCCGTAGTCCTCGCGGTAGCCGGGGAGGTTCTCGTCCTCCTCGAAGTAGTCCGCGATCCCCGAGGTGTGCGAGAGCAGGTGGTGCACGGTCACGTCGGGTCGCAAGGTCGAGGGGCGCCGGTCCTGCGGGAGCACGTCGACGACAGGGGCGTCGAGCGCCACCTCACCCCGCTGCGCGGCGTCGACGACGGCCACCGCGGTGAGCATCTTGCTCATCGACGCGGTGGCGAACCGGGTGCCCGCGTGGACCGCGGTGCCCTCCGCCCGGTTGGCCGGGCCGTGGCACGACTCCCAGAGCACCTCGGCGCCGCGGCTGACCCGCAGGATCCCCGAGAAGCCCTCGGCCTCAGCCGCTCCTGCGCGTCCGGTCAGCTCCTGCCACGGTCCGTTGTCCATCGGGACAGGATCAGGCACGAGCGCGGACGGGGCCAGGGAATTTCGGGGTGTCGGGGTGGCGTGACAAGGTAGGCAGCGGAGGCGGGACGTATGACGAGCAGCGCGTCGTTGACGCACGTCGGCCGGGTGCGCTCGGTCAACGAGGACTCCGTGCTGGCCACGGAGGACCTCTGGGTGGTCTGCGACGGGCTGGGCGGCCACGACGGGGGCGAGCACGCGAGCCGCGTCGCGGCCGAGACCGTGGTCGAGCTGGCGGTGCCGGCCGAGGGCGCCGACTCGCTGGTGACGGCGATCCGGGCGGCCCACGAGCGCGTCGTCGAGCGCGGCCTCGAGCTGGGCATCCCCATCATGGGCACGACCGTCGTGGCCGCCTCCCGCCAGGCGGACCGGGGCGAGGTCACCGTCGCGTGGGTCGGCGACAGCCGCGCCTACCTGCTCGAGGACGGCGACCTGCGGCCGGTCACCGTCGACCACAACGAGGCGGCGGAGCTGCTGCGCCGCGGCTACCTCACCCCCGAGGAGGCCCGCCTCAGCCCGGCCCAGGCGTGGCTGACCCGCAGCCTCGGCGGCGGCCACACCGAGGCGCCGGAGGTCGACACCGTCACCCTCCCGGCCCGCGGCCGCCTGCTGCTGTGCTCCGACGGGCTCACCGCCGAGCTCGATGACAGCCGCATCCGCAACCTGCTGGGGCGGGGCACCCCGGAGGAGGCGTGCCGGGCGCTGGTGGAGGCCGCGGTCGACGCCGGCGGGTCGGACAACGTCACCGTCGTCGTGGTCGACCTCGACGCCTGAGCGGTCGTGGGTCGGCCAGCGAGAAGCACGCACGTGCCCGTGGTCTCATGGGTCCACCCGACCCAGGAGGACGTGATCGGATGACGACCGCCCACGGCGGAGGACGGACCGCGCTGGTCACCGGCGCGACCGGCTATATCGGTGGCCTGCTGGTGCCCCGGCTGCTCGACGAGGGCTGGCGGGTCCGGGTGCTCACCCGCGACGCCTCCCGCCTTCCCGGTGCGTGGCGCGACCGGGTCGACGTGGTCGAGGGGGACGCGACGTCACGTGCCGACCTCGACCGCGCCCTCGCGCCCGCCGACGGCGAGCCGCTGGCCGTCGCCTACTACTTCCTGCACAGCATGGACGGGCAGGGCGACTTCGTCCGCCGCGACCGCGAGCTCGCGCAGACCTTCGGCGCCGCGGCCGAGGGCGCCGGCGTGCGGCGCATCGTCTACCTGTCCGGGCTGCACCCCGAGGGCCCCCTGTCGACCCACCTGGCCTCCCGCGTCGAGGTGGGGGAGATCCTGCTGCGCAGCGGCGTGCCCACGGCGGTGCTCCAGGCCGCGACGGTCATCGGGGACGGCTCGGCGTCGTTCGAGATGCTCCGCTACCTGACCACGCGCCTTCCTGCGATGGTCGCCCCGAAGTGGCTGCGCAACCGGATCCAGCCGGTCGCCGTCGACGACGTCCTCCACTACCTGGTCCGTGCGGCGGACCTGCCCGAGGACGTCAACCGCACCTTCGACATCGGCGGTCCCGACGTCCTCACCTATGCGGAGATGATGCAGGTCTTCGCCGAGGAGACCGGCCTGCGGCGACGGCTCATCGTCACCGTCCCCGTGCTCACCCCGTGGCTGGCCAGCCACTGGGTCGGCCTGGTCACCCCGGTCCCGTCCGGGGTCGCCAAGCCGCTCGTCGGCTCCCTCGTCCACGAGGTCGTCTGCCGCGAGGACGACCTCGTCGCCCTGGTGGGCGAGCCGCCCGGCGGGCGCACGTCATACCGGGACGCGGTGCGCGCGGCGATGCGGGACGCCCAGCCGGACACGGCGCTGCGCCGGGCCGGTCAGGTGGTCACCGCCGTGGCCGCGGCCGCCCTCGCCGGAAGCCTGGCCACCGACCCGCAGAGCCGCTGGTACCGGTCCCTGGACAAGCCGGCCTGGCAGCCGCCCGCGGCGGCCTTCCCGGTCGTCTGGACCGCCCTGTATGCCGACATCGCCGCCACGACCACGGCCACCCTCGTCGAGCTGGACCGGCGTGCGGTCGAGGAGAGGTCGGCAGCCGCCGAGGCGACCGACCTGCAGCGGGCGCTCTGGGTCAACCTGGCGCTCAACGCCGGCTGGAGCGCGAGCTTCTTCCGCGCGCACCGGCCCGCGGTGGCCGCGGTGCACAGCGCCGTCCTGGCCACGAGCTCGGCCGACCTGGCCCGACGGGTCGGCAGGGTCGACCGGCGGCGTGGGTGGGCGCTGGCCCCGTATGCCGCGTGGTGCGGCTTCGCGACCGTGCTGTCCTCGGCGATCGCCCGCCGGAACCGCTGAGAGGGCCCCGTCCGTCAGCGACGGCCGCGGGTGCCGGCGCGGTCGGACAGGCGGCGCGCGGCGACGACGGGGTCGCCCTGGAGCAGGGCCGCACCGAGGCGTGCCGCGGTGGGGGCGTCGGCGCCGGCCGCGGCCACCACGAACCGGGCCCTGCGCAGCGCCTCCCGTGCCGGCTCGGGCAGGGCCTCGAGGGCCTGCGCGGCGTTCTCCAGGGGCTCGCGGCGCACCGCGGTGAGGACCACGAGGTCCGGCTGCAGCAGGGGCACCGCCGAGCCGAGCGTGTCGAGGGGCGTGTCGGCCCCCAGGTAGCGCACCCGCCGTCCTCCCGGCCGCACCCCCGTCCCACAGCACCCACCCGAGGAGCGCCATGAACCGCACACGCCGACCCCTGTGGTGGTTCGTCCTGGTCGCCGGGGGCGCGCTGGTCGCCGTCAGCCTGGTGCTGGCCCTCGGACACCGGCCGGCCGAGGACTTCGGCGCCACCACTCCCGAACCGGCCCGGGCCACGGCGACACCGGGCCCCGGGGACGTGGCCGACCGGCCCGCCGCGACGACCGGGGCCGTCCCCTCGGTCGGCACCCGGCCGGCGACGCCGCCCGCCGCCGAGCCCGTGGTCGCACCCGTCCTGCTGACGGTGCCGGCCCTCGCCATCGGGGTCCCGGTCCGCCCCGTCGGCGTCGACGACGAGGGCCTCATGGAGATCCCCGACAGCGGCCGCCAGGTCGGCTGGTACCGCTTCGGCCCGGCCCCCGGCGCCGAGGCCGGGCACAGCGTCCTGGCCAGCCACGTCAACACCGCCGCGGAGGGCGAGGGCGTCCTCGCCGGGCTCGGCCGGCTGGAGCCCGGTGACACGGTCACCGTCACCCTCGAGGACGGGTCGAGCCTCGACTACGCCGTCACCACCCGCCGCACCGTCCCCAAGCTCGACCTCGACGCCGACACCCTCTTCACCCGCACCGGCCCGCACCGGCTCGCCCTCGTCACCTGCGGGGGACCGTGGACCGAGGAGCGCTCGGGCTATCGCGACAACGTCATCGTCCTCGCCGAGCCCGTCGGCCGGTGACCGGCGCGCGGCGGGCGCACGTCATACGGTGTGGCGGTGACCGGACCCGGCCCGCGCCCCGACGAGCTGCGGCACTTCCTGCACGCCGCGCTGGTGCGCCCGGTGCCCCGCGACCACCGCGAGGACCCGGCGGCCTTCCGCCGGCGCCGCCTGGTCTGCGCGGTGACCCTCGTGGTCGGGGCGGTGATCCTCGGCTTCGGCATCAACGTGCCGCCGGGCGACCCCCGCTTCCTGGTGCTGACCGGCGTGCTCGCGGTGGTGTGGACCGCGGGGGCCCTCCTCGCCGGGCCGCTGCACCTGGGGTGGGCCTGGACCCGCTCGGGCCGGCGGGTCCGCCCGGTCGTCCAGTCCCTCGCCCTGGGGCTGCTCGCGGTGGCCGTGTTCTGCGCCGGCGCCCTGCTCGTGGCCCAGGTGCCGCTGCTGCGCGACCCGGTCGACGACGTCCTGGACCACGCCCGGTATGCCGCGCCGGTCGTCGCGGTCATCACCCTGGTCAACGGGCTGGCCGAGGAGCTGTTCTTCCGCGGCGCACTCTACGCCGCAGTGGGGGCCGGCCGGCAGGTGCTGGTCACCACGGCCCTCTACGCCCTGGTGACCGCGGCGACCGGCAACCTCATGCTCGTCCTCGCCGCGGTGGTCCTGGGCCTGCTCGTCGGCGCCCAGCGGCGGGTCACCGGCGGCGTGCTCGGCCCGATGGTCACCCACGTCACCTGGTCGCTGTCGATGCTCCTCGTGCTGCCGCCCCTGCTCGCGGCGCTGACCTGAGACCTGCACGGCAGGCAGCAGAAAGGCCGCGACCCGCAGCGGGTCGCGGCCGGTCCGGTCGTCAGGATCGGGCGCTCTGGACCTGCTCACCGTCCCGGGACAGGAACCAGCCCAGGGCCACCATGCCCAGCCCCAGGACCAGGTGCAGCCAGTTGTCAGCGGTGTTCAGCGGGATGAAGTTGGCCGCCGACTGGTGGTCGACGACGAGTCCGTAGAGGACCAGCACGAGGTAGACCAGGCCACCTCCGATGAGGAACCAGCGGGCGCCGGACCAGGTCCGCGCCATCGCCAGGCTGGCGATGCCGAACAGGAGGTGGACCAGGTTGTGGAGGACCGACACCTGGAAGACACCCAGGAGCATGGCCTCCGACTCGTGTCCCGCAAACCGCATCTGGCTGAGGTCACTGGTGATCCCCGGGATGAAGCCCAGGACACCGATGAGCAGGAAGAGCGCACCGACGACCAGGGCGGTCGTCTGCAGGGTGGTCCGCTCGACGACACCCCGCATCTCGGCAGTGCGTTCGCGAATGGACATCGGTCACTCCCTCGTAGAACTCGACAACGTTGTCGGCCCCACGTCTGGGGTATCCGGCACTCCGGTCAACGCGCCACGGCCGCGCGTCCTTCCCGGAACCGGCCCCCGGGCTGGGAGGATGCCGTCGTGCCGGCCCGTGCGATCCCTGTCGAACCCGTCTTCCGGACCGCCAGCGAGCAGGAGGTGTGGGCCCGGCTGGTCCGCACCCTCGACGACGACGCGGTGGTCCTGGCCAACGTCCGGTTCACCGACCTCCACAAGGACCACGAGCTCGACCTCGTGGTCATGCTGCCCGGTGCCGGCATCGTCGTCGTCGAGGTCAAGGGCGGCTCGGTGTGGGTGGACGAGCAGGGTGGCTGGTGGCAGCGGAGCGGGGCGGGCAGCCGCCGGATCCACCCGGTGGACCAGGCCCGGGACGGCAAGTACGCGATGCGCACCTACGTCGAGGCCGACCCGCGCTGGCAGGGACGCACCCGGGTGCGCTGGGGGCACGCGGTGGTCACCCCCTACACCTCGCTCGCCGACGACTTCGCCACCCCCGACTGCCCGCGCTGGATGGTCCACGGGCGGGAGGACCAGGACGACCTCGCCGGCCGGATCCTCGACACGGTGGCCCACCAGGAGACGGGCTGCCGGGTCCCGACCGGGGACGACATCGACACGATCGTGACCATCCTCCGCGGCCGGGGGCGGCCCGCGCCGAGCGTCGTCGCCGACGCCGACGAGCGGGAGGCGCTCGCCGACCGGTTGACCCAGGAGCAGGCGATGCTGCTCAAGGTGACCCGGCTGCTCACCCGGGTCGAGGTCCGCGGCGGCGCGGGCAGCGGCAAGACCGTGCTGGCCCTCACCCAGGCCAAGGACCTCGCCACCGGAGGGCAGGGCCGCCCGCGGCAGCGGGTCGCGCTGCTGTGCTACTCGATCGGGCTGGCCCGCCACCTGGAGCGGGAGCTGCAGGGGGTGCGCCGCAACCGTCGTCCCGCCTTCGTCGGCACCTTCCACGAGCTGGGTATGACGTGGGGCGCGCCGGACGGCGACCGCACCGACAGCGACTTCTGGGAACGTCGGCTGCCGGCGCTCATGGCCGAGCTGGCCGAGGGGCTGTCGGACAACGAGAGGTTTGACGCCATCGTCGTGGACGAGGCACAGGACTTCGCCGAGTCGTGGTGGCGGCCGCTGCTCAAGGCCCTGCGCGACGAGGAGAAGGGCGGGCTGTACGTCTACACCGACGAGAACCAGCGGATCTTCCCCCGGTTCGGCCGCCCGCCGATCGAGCTGGTGCCGCTGGTCCTCGACCACAACCTGCGCAACACCACCCAGATCGCCGAGGCGTTCGGCCCGCTCGCACCGATGCGGATGCGCCTCATGGGCGGGTCCGGCCCGGACGTCACCTTCGTCCCCGCCGCCCCCGACGAGGCGGTCTCGGTGGCCGACGACCAGGTCGACGCCCTGCTCGACGAGGGGTGGCACCCCGGCCACGTGGCACTGCTGACCACCGGCTCGCGCCACCCGGTGCACCGCGACCTGGCCGGGGAGGGGGACCTCGACCGCTACTGGGACACCTTCTGGGACGCCGAGGAGGTGTTCTACGGCACGGTGCTCGGGTGCAAGGGCCTGGAGCGCCGCGCCGTGGTCCTGTGCGTCAACCAGCCCGGCGCGACCGAGCGGTCGCGGGAGCGCCTCTACGTCGGGATGTCGCGGGCCACCGACCGGCTCGTGGTCGTCGGCGACCCGGACGTCATCCGGGAGATGGGCGGTCCTGACGTCGCCCGGCGCCTGGGCATCGGCTGACGCCGGGCGACCGGATCACTCGCAGCTGACCTCGCTGGCGTGGGCCGACACCGAGCTGACCGTGTTGTCCTGGGCGTCGAGCTTGACCATGAGGGCCCCGTCGAGGGCCAGCTTGCCACCGTGCGGCGTGCCCTCGGGCCCGGCCCACTCGGCGTCGGGCAGGGCCTCCCGCACCGCCTCCTCGGGGTCCCCGATCTCCAGGCCGTGGGGCAGCACGATGCTCTCCGGGCGGTCGGTCCCGACGACCTCCCAGGCGCTCAGCCGGACCGTGTCGCCCTCGCCCTGGCCGAACATCCCGAAGTCGTCCCACCACAGGATCCGCGAGGTCGAGTCGGGCTCGCAGCCCTGTCCCTCCTCGTCGGTGGTGGGCTCGCCGATCAGCGGCACCAGGGCGGCGAGCGCCTCCTCCGCGTCGACCGGGAGGGTCAGGTCGCCGACGTTGTCGACGCCGAGCTCGATCGGCCCGGAGTCCCCGGGCGCGTCGGTCGCCGTCCGCGTGTCGGTGTCCTGCGGGTCGGTGGTCCCGGTCGGGGTGTCGTCGGTGGGCTCCTCGGGCGTCTGCCCGGGACCGTCCACCCCTGTCGTGGGGTCCTCGGGTGACACCTCGCTCCCGCACCCGGCCAGCAGCAGCGCGACGGCGGCCAGGGCGACGCCGGTGCGGCGCGTGGTCGTGTTCATGGCTTCGGTCCTTCCTCAGGGGGACGTCATCCGTTAACACGCAGCGGGAGCGACGTTATGTTGCGCGGCGCGGCGACGGCATGACCTGGGTCACACGCGGGAGCCGGTGCCCCGCCTCCTCCCTGCGGCGGCGGGAGCGGGCCCAGGCGGCGCACAGGGCCACGGCGAGGAGGACCTCGGCGACGTCGCCGCCGTAGTACATGAGCTGTGCCGCCTGCTCGGACCGGGCCACCGGGTAGCCCTGCAGCGCCGGGAGGGTGGCGGCACCGGCATACAGCAGCTTGGCCAGGACGGCGTGCGCCCCGGCGGCGAGCACGAGCACGGCCAGCCGGCTCGGGTGCGACGGGCGGCGGGGCGCGGGGTCGGGCCCGGCGACCGACCAGGTGAACAGGCACCCGGCCAGCACGAGGTGCAGGGCGACGAGGTGGTGCCCCCACGGATGGGTGAGCAGGGCGTGGGCCGGTCCGAGGTACAGGGCGAGCAGGGCGCCGGTGGAGATCACGGCCGCCGCGACGGGGTGCGACAGCACGTGCACGACCGGGCTGCGCAGCACCGCCGCCGCGACCCGCCGGCCGCGCCGGCCGAGGGAGCCGAGCAGCACGCTGACCGGGGCGCCGAGGACCAGGCCCAGCGGGGCGTACATCCCGAGCAGCAGGTGCTGGACCATGTGCGCCCGCGGCGACGTGTGGCCCGGAGGTATGCCGCGCCGGGGCCCACCAGCACGGCCACCGGCAGGAGCCAGCCCAGCAGGTCGGGGGAGGAGGCGTGGTGGGTCATCCCACGGACCCGTCGCGCTCGGGTCGGCGCCGCAGCAGGACCGCCCCCGCAGCCAGGAGGACCAGCGCGGAGGCGATCCAGCCGGCGTCGTAGGGGAGCAGGTCGACGTCGTAGCGGACCTGGTGGACCCGGAGGACCTTGTGGTTGACGAGGGCGTCGAACATCTGGAAGCCGCCCGCGCCCAGGAGCACTCCGCCCCAGGCCGCCCGCGGCGCCAGCTCCCGGCGGCGGCGCACCTCGGACAGGAGGAAGAAGCCGGCCACGAGGACGACGAGCTCGACGGCGTGGAGCAGGCCGTCGGAGAGCAGGCCGAGCTCCGGGGTGGAGCGGTCGTAGAAGTGGTGCCAGGCCAGCAGCTGGTGGAAGACGATCTCGTCCACGGCCGCCATGACGCCGACACCGATCATCAGGCCCGCGCCGAGCGAGCGGCGTCGGTCGACCCGGTCGGTTTCCATCGTCCCTCCCCTCCGGCAGCGGGGGTTCCCGTGCTCGCAGGCTAGGAGGGAGTCCGCGCCGCCGCCTGGGGACAGCGGTAAACCGTCATTGTTGAATCGGGCACAATGTTTTCGAATCGTGACCTCTCCTTCCTGTTTGCGCAGGCCAGAGTGCCTATGTTGGAGAGGACCCTGACCCGAGATCCGAGTGAGGAGTGACACGATGCGAAAGACTCTGGGCATCGTCGCGGCGTCGACGCTCATCCTGGCCGCGTGTGGCGGTGACACCGGGACGGACACACCGGCGGACGAGACCGAGGACAGCTCGCCCACGGCCGAGGAGACCGGTGCCGACACCGGTGAGGACACCGGCGAGGAGACCGGCGCCGCGGGCGGGGAGCTGGCGCTTCCCGACCTCACCGGCGAGGAGCTCGAGGTGGCGGCCGTCTGGACCGGCACCGAGGAGGAGCGCTTCCGGATGGTCCTCGACGCGTTCGAGGAGGCCACCGGCGCCACGATCCAGTACACCTCCACCGGCAACGACATCGGCCCGGTGCTGACCCCGCGGGTCGAGGGCGGCAGCCCGCCGGACGTGGCGATGCTCCCGCAGCCGGGCCTGCTGACCGAGTTCGCCCAGCGCGACGCGCTGGTCCCCCTGTCCGACGAGGTCGAGGCGCAGATCGACGCCAACTACGACAGCGTCTGGAAGGAGCTGGGCACCGTCGACGGCGAGCTCTACGGCGTCTGGTTCAAGGCCGCGAACAAGTCGACGATCTGGTACGACGTCGAGGCCATCGAGAACGCCGGCGTCTCTGTCCCGCCGGCCACCTGGGACGACCTGGTCGAGATGTCCCAGACCATCTCCGACTCCGGTGTGACCCCGTGGTCCATCGCCGGTGGTGAGGGCTGGACCCTGACCGACTGGTTCGAGAACGTCTACCTGTCCCAGGCCGGGCCGGAGATGTACGACCAGCTGACCAACCACGAGATCCCGTGGACCGACCCGTCGGTGGAGGAGGCGCTCAACACGCTGTCCGAGATCTGGCACGCCGACGGCTTCGTCGCCGACGGCGCCCTGGAGGCGACCTTCAACGACTCGGTGACCCGCGTGTTCAGCACCGGTGACGCCGCGATGGTCTACGAGGGCGACTTCGTGGCCGGTGTCATCTCCGGCGAGACCGACGCGGTCGTCGGCGAGACGGCGAACTTCTTCCCGTTCCCGGCCGTGGGTGACGCCCCGGCCGTGGTCGGCGGCGGTGACGTCGCGGTGGCCTTCACCGACACCGAGGCGACCCAGGCGCTGATGGCGTTCCTGGCCTCCCCGGAGTCGGCCGAGATCTGGGTCGCCGAGGGCGGCTTCACCTCGCCGAACAAGAGCGTGGACACCTCGCTGTACCCGGACGACATCTCCCGCGGCATCGCCGAGAGCCTCATCGCCGCCGGTGACGCGTTCCGGTTCGACATGTCCGACCAGGTGCCGTCGGCGTTCGGCGGCACGCCGGGTGCCGGCATGTGGCAGGACCTGACCGACTTCCTGTCCGGCGCCAAGGACGTCCAGGCCACCATGGAGAGCCTGGAGGCCAACGCGTCCGCGGCCGAGGGCTGAGCCGGACGGGCGTCATACCGTGACGACCAGCACCATCACGCCTCCGGGCGCCGGCGCCACCGCCGGCGCCCGGGGGCGGCCCCGGTACGCCAACGAGCGGAACGTCGTGGCCTGGCTGTTCCTCGGCCCGGCCGCCCTCGTGCTGCTCGTCCTGGTGATCTACCCGATCTTCTACTCGGTCTGGCGCAGCCTGTTCGACCGCAGCGGCGAGACCTTCATCGGGTTGGGGAACTACACCCGGATGTTCACCGACCCGGCCACGTTCACCGCGCTGAAGAACAACATCGTCTGGGTCCTCGTGGCGCCCGCCCTGGTCACCGTGCTGGGGCTGATCTTCGCGGTGCTCACCGAGCGGGTCCGCTGGGGGACGGCGTTCAAGCTCATCGTGTTCATGCCGATGGCCATCTCGTTCCTGGCCGCCGGCATCATCTTCCGGGTCGTCTACGACCAGGACCCCGACCGCGGCCTGGCCAACGCGGTCATCACCTCGATCCACGACATCTTCGCCGACTCCTCGCAGTACCCCGGGGCCCGGCCCCGGGACGCCGAGGCGCTGCCGGCGCTGGACGGTGGTGGCTTCGCCACGGCCGACCCGGTGACGCTCGACGGCTCGACCGGCCAGGCGGTGCTGCTGCCGCTCGTCGGCATCGACGCCGAGTCCCTCCCCGAGGAGCCGACCGCCCCGGTCGAGGCCGGACCCGGTGCGGCGGACACCATCACCGGCACGGTGTGGTTCGACTTCACCCGCGGCGGTGGTGGTGAGCCGGGCGTCGTCGACGAGACCGAGCAGGCCCTGCCCGGGGTGCTCGTCCAGGCCGTCCGCGACGGCACGGTCGTCGCCGAGGCGACCACCGACGACAACGGGGTGTTCACCCTGTCCGGGCTGGAGCCGGGGGAGTACCAGGTCACGTTGCCGGCGGAGAACTTCGCCGAGCCGTTCCGCGGCGTCTCCTGGCTGGGCCCCTCGCTCGTGACCCCCTCGATCATCCTGGCCTACGTCTGGATGTGGGCCGGGTTCGCGATGGTCCTCATCGGGGCCGGGCTCGCCGCGATCTCCCGGGACGCGCTCGAGGCGGCCCGCATCGACGGGGCGAACGAGTGGCAGGTGTTCCGCTACATCACCGTGCCGCTGCTGGCGCCGGTGCTCACCGTCGTCCTGGTGACGATGATCATCAACGTCCTGAAGATCTTCGACCTCGTCTACATCATCGCGCCGGAGTCGTCGGCCCAGGCGGCCAACGTCCTCGCCGTGCAGATGTGGACGGTGTCCTTCGGCGGCGGCCAGGACCAGGGGCTGGGTAGCGCCCTGGGCGTCTTCCTCTTCCTCCTGGTGCTGCCGGCCATGCTCTTCAACATCCGTCGGTTCCGGCAGGAGCAGCAATGACAGTCGCCACCGGCGGCGGGGCCGCCGACCCCCTGGTCACCGACATCTCCCGGGAGCAGCTGGAGACCCACCGGCAGTCACTCGGGTCCCGGGTGAGCTCGTTCCTCAGCCGCGGCATCGTCTCGGCGGTGCTCGCGGTGATCGCGGTGTTCTGGCTGCTGCCGACGATCGGGCTGTTCATCTCCTCGCTGCGCTCGCCCCAGGACAACAGCGCCAGCGGGTGGTGGAACGCGCTCCTCCAGCCCGCGCAGCTGACGCTCGACAACTACGGGAACCTGCTGTCCAACAGCGGGATGGTCAACGCGTTCTTCAACACCGTCTGGATCACCGTGCCGGCCACGGCGCTGGTCGTCATCCTGGCGGCGTTCGCCGGGTACGCCTTCGCCTGGATCAACTTCAAGGGACGCGACTGGCTGTTCATCGCCGTGGTGGCCCTGCTCGTGGTGCCGATCCAGGTGGCGCTGATCCCGGTGGCGCGGCTGTTCAGCGATGCCGGGATCTTCGGTTCCCGGCTGTCGGTGATCCTGTTCCACGTCGCCTTCGGGCTGCCGTTCGCGGTGTTCCTGCTGCGGAACTTCTTCTCGCAGATCCCCAAGGAGCTGCTCGAGGCGGCGCGGATGGACGGCGCCGGCGAGATCCGGATCTTCTTCGGGGTGATCCTGCCGCTGGGTCTGCCGGCGATCGCGTCGCTGGCGATCTTCCAGTTCCTGTGGGTCTGGAACGACATGCTCGTGGCGCTGGTGTTCGCCGACTCCCGGGCCGCGCCGCTCACCGTGGCCCTGCAGTCGCAGACGCGTCAGTTCGGCTCGAACATCGACATCCTGGCCACCGGCGCGTTCCTGTCGCTGGTCGTCCCGCTCATCGTGTTCTTCTCGTTCCAGAAGTACTTCGAGCAGGGCGTGCTGGCCGGCTCGGTGAAGTAGCCCGACCGCAGCGCGAGCGCGGCGGCCACGACGACCGTGGCCGCCGCGTTCGCGACCAGCCCCGCCGTGGTGTTCAGCCCCGGCGCCACCGCGGCGCAGACGTTGGCCGCGGCGTGCATCGCCACCAGCACCGGCACCCTTGCGCCCGCCCGGACGTAGCACCAGGTCATCACCACCCTGGCGGCCAGCGAGGACAGGGCCCACACCCTGATCCAGTCCCACGTGTTGCCGGCCTGCCACAACGGCACGAGGTGCCACAGCACGGTCACCAGACCGACGGCAAGGCCGGCGCCCCACGTGCCGAGCCGTCCCCGCCACAGGTCGGTGAGGTGGGCCCAGCCGAGCTCCTCGGCCGCCGCCGGCAGCAGGAAGACGAGGCACAGGAGCAGGGCCGGGAGCACCGGCCACGGCGCCAGCTCTCCGACGAGCGCCGTCGCCGTGACGGCGGGCCCCACCACCAGTGCCGTCCCGAGGAGCACCCAGCCCCACCGGCCCCGGACCTCGACCACCCGCCGCAGCACCCGCCATACGGACGCGCGCCCACCCCGGCGAGCGGCCAGCAGGACAGCCGCGGCCCCCGGGCAGACGAACATGAGCGCGCTCACCGGCAGGTCGAGGGCGCCCACCGCGACGACGGGCAGCGCGCCGCCGACCGCCCAGAGCGGCAGGGACAGGACGAGGACGAGCAGCAGGTACGGGGCGGCCCCGCGGGCCGGGTGGTGACCGTCGCGCATGGCGTCCCATCCTGCCGGGGTGCGCCCCGACGGCAGATCGCGACACGTCCTCGCCGGTCGGCGCGCCACCCGGCCGGGGTGCGGTCCCACGGCGAGAATGCCCGCATGACCGAGGAGACCGTGCGTCCTGCCCCGGCGAGCCTGCTGCCGACCGGTGCCGCCTTCCTGGCGGTGGCCGCGGTCCTGGCGCTGTCCTTCGCGTTCCTGCGCGAGGTCTCCGGCATCGTCGCGCCCGTCTTCCTCGCCCTCACCCTGGTCCTGGCGGCGCACCCGATCCGGCGCCGGCTGCTGGTCGCGGGTGCCCCGGCCTGGCTGGCCACGGTCGCCGTGCTGCTCCTCGTGTATGCCGTGCTGCTGGTCGTCCTCGCCGCGGTCGGCGCGGCACTGACCCAGCTGGTCGTCGTGCTGCCCGAGTACGAGGACCAGTTCCGGGACCTGTACGAGAGCAGCGTCGAGGCGCTCGACCGGTTCGGCATCCACATCGGCACCCTGGACCAGGTCGTCGACGGCATCGAGCCGGGCAGCGTCGTGCCGTTCCTCCAGGGGCTGCTCGCCGGGATCGGCTCGGTCGGCACCATGGTGCTGTTCCTCGCCCTGGGGATCATGTTCCTCACCCTCGACCTCGGCGACGCCGGGCGCCGCCTGGCGGCCGTGCGCCGGGTGCGGCCGGACCTGGCCGCCGCGCTCGCCGACTTCGCCGGCCGGATCGGCCGCTACTGGCTGGTGAGCACGATCTTCGGGTTCCTCCAGGGGTGCGCCAACGTGGTGCTGCTCATGGTCGTGGGGGTCCCGCTGCCGTTCGTCTGGGGCCTGCTCGCGTTCGTCACGGCCTACATCCCCAACGTCGGGTTCGTGCTGGGCCTGGTCCCGCCGGCCATCCTGGCCCTGCTCGAGGGGGGACCGGGCGCCCTGCTGGCGGTCGTCGTGGGCTACGTCGTCATCAGCTTCGTGCTGCAGACCGTGATCATGCCCAAGTTCATGGGCGACGCCGTCGGTCTCAACGTCACCACGACGTTCCTCAGCCTGGTCTTCTGGTCGATCGTCGTCGGGCCGCTGGGCGCGCTGCTGGCGGTACCGCTCACGCTCTTCGCCAAGGCGCTGCTCATCGACAGCCACCCCCGCTCCCGGTGGCTCGGTACCTTCCTCGCCGACAGCAGCAACGTCGGCCGCTACGGAGCGGGGGAGTCCGGCACCTAGGGCACGTGCCCGGTGCCTCCGGGCTGGCCCAGGCCTCCGGCCGCCTTCCGGTCAGAAGCCGCCGGGCGGCGGGGGCGGGGGAGGCGGAGGGCTGGGGTGGTCCGGTCCGCCCGACGGTGGTGGCGGCGGCGTCTGACCGGTCGAGCCGGGCGGCGGGGCCTGACCCGCGGACCCGGGCGGCGGCGGGGGAGCGGACTGCGAGGCGCTCGGTGCGTCGCCCAGGGTGGGGACGGCGAGCCGGCCCTGGGCCTGCAGCTCACGCAGGGCCGACAGGACCCGTTCCCGATCGGCCGGGTCGACCGGCTCACCTGTGTGCTCGCGCCAGACCAGCACGCCGAGGTTGCGCAGCAGGCGGTCGGCCTCGCGGGCGTCGGCGCTGCCGCTCAGCCCGGCTTGGTCCATGGCGGTCTCGGCCCGGGCCGCCAGCTCGGTGGCCGCCTGCTTGGCCTTGTCGAGGAAACCCATGTCGACCTCTCGGTAAGGGGCCCCGGTGGGGCCCGCCCCTCGAGCATAGTGAGGTTCGGACCATGGGGGACCACGGTGCGCCGGCGATCAGCGCGACCGAGCAGCCGACGTTGCGGGCATTTGCCCGATGTGCCCGCCGGTGGTCCCCTCCTATGGTCGCTGACCAGGACGGACGTTCCCGTGAGCGCCGTCCACCGACCGTGAGGTCCGCGTCCGCGCCATGTCGTGCGCACCACCGGGGCGCGGCCCGGTGGCGGGGGTCCGCACCGCAGCCGGCCGTCGCCCCGTCCCGGGTCGTCATCTCGACCCGAGCCGGAGCCTGCCCGGTGGGCCGGAGCCCGTCAGGGCCCTCCCGGGACCCATCGGCAGGGACACCCGCGACGAGGAGAAGAACCATGAAGCGATCGCAGCGCACCTGGGCCGTGGCCCTCGCCCTCGGTGCCCTGGTCCTGGCCGGGACCGGTGCATCGGCCCAGGACGACGGCAGGAACGGCGGCTACGCGCCGGGCTGGCAGCCGGGACGCTACCTCAGCGTCTCCCAGGCCCAGCGGTAGGCGGGGGCGGGGCCGGGGCTCCGGGGTGGGGACCGGAGCCCCGGCCCGCTAGGCTCGG